>Ga0335081_10007087_pt1 | contig 17898 bp, 15 predicted proteins | sample Lox_Sample_35_FD_206713 | JGI IMG/M metagenome (GOLD analysis project Ga0335081, IMG submission 206713) | Soil microbial communities from Loxahatchee National Wildlife Refuge, Florida, United States - Lox_Sample_3.5 | ecosystem: Environmental > Terrestrial > Soil > Wetlands | place: USA... | reverse complement strand
GAGGCTCATCCCGCGGTATGTGCATGGCGTGGACTACGATCTTTTCCACGCGCTGCAGATTCCGCTTGGCCAGGGTATTGCCGGCTGGGTTGCACAGCACGAGAAGCCCATTATCAATGGCGATCCTGCTGCCGAGTTCAAGCACTTGGGCGATTCGTCCGTCGTCACGATGCTGCACTCCGCGCTTTCTGTTCCGCTCCAGGGCCGTAACGGCGCAGCGGGTGTGCTGTCTCTGTATTTGCGAGGCAAGCAGGCGTTCACCAAGGACCACTTGCGGCTACTGCTCGCGGCAAGTTCCAAGCTTGGCTTGTCCGTCGAGAACGCCTTGCAGTTTGAGAGCGCCAAAGACTCCGCCAGCACCGATTTTCTGACCGGGTTGCCGAATGCCCGCACCATCTGCGCTCACCTGGAGGCTGAGATTGCCCGCTCCGAGCGCAGCAAGACCCCGTTGGCGGTGCTTCTGTGCGACCTGAATGGCTTCAAGAGCGTGAACGACAATTTTGGGCACCTCGTCGGCAACAAGCTTCTTCAGGAAATCGCCAAAAATCTGCATGGCATCTGCCGCGAATACGACCTCATCGGCCGGCTCGGTGGTGACGAGTTTGTTTTGGTCTTGCCGGGCTTCGATCCCAATTCCACGCAACAATTTCTTTCCAGGATGATCGTCGCCGTGCAGGACGCCAGCAAGGCCGTTTGCGGCGACACGTCCGTCTCTGCCAGTGTTGGGGCTGCTTACTATCCCGAGGATGGCGCTACTTCCGAGGCGCTTCTTTCTGAAGCGGATCGCACGATGTACGAGGCCAAAGAGCGCCACTACCAGGGGCATCCAGCGTTGCAGCCAGTGGGCCGTTCGATCGATTAGTGCTTACGAGTCTCTGTGCGGGCTCGCGCTAGGAACATGACTACCTGGATTCTAAAACTCGCGCAAAGGCTGCTGCTCCTCGCCGCTCTCGCTGTGGTGGGCGGGCTGATGTGCGCCACTATGGTGCGTTTCGCGCCGGGCTTTGGCGTGGATGAACGGGAACTTGACCCGCGTCTTTCTCAGGCTTCTCTGCAGGCCATCCGGCAGGAACATCAATTGGGCAAAGGGCTCCTCGCTTATTACGGTTCCTATCTTTCCGGTCTGGTCCGCGGAGACTTTGGCACTTCTGCCTTTCTCGAACGCCCAGTGGGTGAGTTGCTGAAGGAGCGCGCTCCGTTTACCATCCGCGCCGTTTTGCTTGGGTTGTTGACCGCCTGGGTTACCGCTTCGGCCTTGGCGCTGCTAACCGTTCGTTTTCCGAGCTGGATGCTGGATTCTTCCGCGACGGCCTTCACGGGATTCCTCATCGCGTTGCCAGCTGCCGTGGTCGCACTTTTGTGCGTGTTTTTGCGCTTACCGGTCTTTGTCGGAATCGCCCTGGTTACTGTGCCGAAGCTCTTTCGCTACCAGCACAACATTCTGGCGCAAGCCAGCGCCCAGCCCTTTGTGCTCGCAGCGCAGGCCCGCGGCGTTAGTCGCAACCGCATTCTTTTTCGCCATGTTATTCCCGTGAGCTGGCACCCGCTTGCTGCTCTCCTCGGCGTTTCCGCGAGCCTGGCGTTTGGCGCCGCGATTCCTCTGGAAGCGCTTTCCGATTCTCCGGGAGTGGGGCAGTTGGCCTGGCAAGCCGCTTTGAATCGCGATCTGCCTCTGCTTACCAGCATCACCTTGTTCGTCACTCTGCTTACCGTCGCCATCAATTCCTTTGCCAGCGCCACTCACCAGGAGCGGTCATGAGTGGCCCGCGCCTCCTCCGGGTCGTCTGCTACAGCGTTCTGAGTGCCGTGTTTGCAGCTGGATTGTTCGCCGAGGTCATCACGCACTACTCCTACGCCTCGCAGTTCCGCGAAGTTCCCAACGCCGCGCCTTCCGCGATGCATCTGCTCGGCACGGACAGCCTCGGCCGCGACCTCTTTACCCGGGTAGTTTATGGGACTCGCGTCTCCTTATTGCTGGCCCCGGCTGCAGCGCTTCTCGCGACGGCCATCGCCGGAATCCTCGGAGGAATTGCCGGGCTGCGTGGCGGTTGGACTGAAAGGACGATTCTTGCGTTCGCCGACCTTTCCCTGGCGCTTCCCTTGCTTTTCGTGCTGGTAGCGCTGCGCGCGCTTCTGCCGCTGGATGTCTCACCCATCCTGTCCGTAATCGCCACGTTTCTCACCCTGGGACTCCTTGGCTGGCCCTCCTCGCTTCGGGTGGTTTGGGCCGCGGCGCGACGCCTGCGGGAATCGGATCACTTCCTGTTTGCCACAGCACTCGGCTACAGCAAGACCCGGTTGCTCCTGCGCCAGGTCATTCCTAACTTGCGTCCCATCTTGTTCGCCTTGTTCTGGATTTCGATTCCGCTCTTCGTCCTCACGGAAGCGACGCTCAGTATGTTGGGTCTTGGCGTGATGGAGCCGCTGCCTTCCTGGGGGAATCTGTTGCGAGGCTGCGAGGACTTTTCAGCGATGGCCGCCAATCCCTGGCGGCTGGTTCCGCTCTTTGTGCTGATCGTGACCGTAATCTGCTTTCAATACATTCTGCCTACTTCGGGAGAAAGTGCGTGAGACAGCGCTCTTGGCGGTTTTGCTTGCTCCTTTTCAGCTTGTGCTTCGTATTGCTTGGCCGAACCCAGACACCCTCCGGCGGGGAACTGCATTTCTGCCTGCACGGCGAGCCCAAAACGTTCAATCCTATTCTCGTGGACGATGAGGCCTCTGAAAACGTGCGGTATCTGACCGGCGGCGTGCTCATCCGCGTCAATCGCCAGACGCAGACGCTCGAACCGAGCCTTGCGGAATCCTGGAAAGTTTCAAACGACGGACGGAAAATCACGTTTCATCTGCGCAAGAGCCTGCAGTTCTCCGACGGCACGCCCTTCACGTCCGAGGACGTCGCCTACACCATGCGTTTGCTCATGGATCCGCAAACCCACTCTGCGACGGGCGATGCCTTTCGCTCCGGAGAAGGCAGCGTGAACGTTCAGACGCCTTCCGCCGATGTCGCGGTAGTCACGTTTCCCGCGCCTCTTGCCGGTCTCGAACGCCTCTTCGATCAGGTTGCCATCCTTTCTGCAAAATCCCCCAAGAAGGAAATGAGCGTCCTCGGCCCCTATTATGTCTCCGAATATAAGGCCGGCTCGTACATCCTTTTGCGCCGCAATCCCAACTATTGGAAGCGCGACGCGCAGGGCAATCGGCTTCCCTACATTGAAACGGTCCGTCTGGACATTCAGCGCAATCGCGACATCGAATTGATGCGGTTTCGCCGGGGTGAACTACAACTCATCAATCGCCTCGACGCTGAGCAGTTCGATCGTCTGCAGAAAGACAACGCCGCCGCCGCGCGCAATGCCGGCGTTGGCCTCGACGCCGAGGAGATGTGGTTCAACCAGGTGCCCAGCTCCCCGCTTTCGGACTACAAGAAGAAATGGTTCCAGACCGCCGACTTTCGCCGCGCTCTCTCGATGTCTATCAACCGCGCTGACCTAGCGCGCATCGTCTACTTCGGCTATGCCACGCCCGCCTACGGGCCAGTGTCTCCGTCGAATCATTTCTGGTTCAATTCCTCGCTGACCGTACCCAAATACGATCCGCAAGGCGCGCTCGCGCTTTTAGCGCGCGCAGGATTTCACTTCGACAACGGCACGTTGAAAGACAGCGCCGGGAATCGCGTGGAATTCACGCTCATCACAAACTCCGGCAATACCGCACGCGAAAAAATGGCTACGATGATCCAGCAGGACCTCGCACAAATCGGCGTCAACCTCAAGCTCGTGATGCTGGATTTTCCGTCGCTGATCGAGCGCATCACGCGTACCTTTGATTACGACGCCTGCCTGCTCGGCCTCGTCAATACCGATCTCGACCCCAACGGTCAGATGACGGTTTGGCTCAGCTCCGGCGAAGACCATCAGTGGAATCCCAACCAAAAATCTCCGGCAACGCCGTGGGAGGCGGAGATTGACCAACTGATGCGCGAGCAAGCGGCGCTCGCCAATGAACAACTGCGCAAGGCCAAGTTCGATCGCGTCCAACAGATCGTCGCCGAGCAGCAGCCGTTCATTTACCTTGTGAATAAGAACGCGCTTTCCGCCGTTTCCGCGGATGTGACCGGCGCTGCGCCAGTGGCCCTCAATCCGCAGGCTTTTTGGAATATCGACACTCTTCGCCTCGGCGCTGCCGGCCAACTCGGAGCCAATAAATGACCTTGGGTGGCGCGCTCCTGTCCGCAAACATTTCGGTCGACTACCGCAACAAGAGCGGCGTGCTAAAGGACGTTTCGTTGTCCATCGAGCGCGGCGAAATTGTGGGGTTGGTTGGCCAAAGCGGTTCAGGGAAAAGCACGCTTGCCCTTTCGCTGCTGAATCTTTTGCCAGGGAAGGGCGGCGCCGTCCGCGGGGAAGTGCTCTTCAAGAGTGCAGACGTGCTGCGCTGTTCCGAGAAAAAACTGCGGGGCATTCGTGGCCGAGAAATCAGCATCGTGCTGCAAAGCCCACTCACGGCCCTGAATCCCGTTCTTTCCATCGGCACGCAGCTCACGGAATGCTGGAAGGTTCATGCCCGCGGAAAATCCGCGGAGGGCCAAGCGGCCATCCGGTCCGCCCTCGAAAATGTGAGCCTGCCTTCCGACCGGGAGTTCCTGCAGCGGCTCCCTTCGCAGTTGAGCCTTGGCCAGGGCCAGCGCGTCTGCATTGCCATGGCCATCCTGCATCGCCCTGCGCTCGTACTTGCCGACGAAGCCACGAGTGCCCTGGACCCGATCACGCAGTCAGAGATTCTGGATCTGTTTAGCAGCCTGAACCGCAACCTGGGCACGGCCATTCTTTATATCTCTCACGATCTTCTCTCGGTCGCCGCGCTTTGCCATCGCATCTGCATTCTCCACGAAGGGCGGATCGTGGAGTGCGGCTCACCCGAGAACATCTTCCATTCTCCGCAGCATGACTACACGCGCCGGCTGGTCGCCGCCCTGCCTGGTTTGCCGGCCCGCGCTAACTCGGATTCTCGGCACGCGGACAGCCAACTCGTTCCTTGCCCTCTCTAACGGAGCCTCCCAACTGCTGCCTCTTGCACTGCTGTGCGCCTTCATCCAGAGCCCACACATGAGCAATGGCGGCGGAAGCCTTCGGAAATCCTGCGGCGGGGGTAGGCAATAGCAAGTGTGATATAAGAGCCTTGTGTCGTAAAATTCGAAAAGACAGCCTCCCTCCTACGCTTCTTCAAAAGCTTGCAGACTCCTCCACTCTGTGCGTGAGCGAGGCAGGAGATCAGGAGATAGAGCTACCGATGCGTCCGGCAACCTCCCGGGAAACCCATGAGCCAAACCGATAGAAACCGCTTTTCTTCTTGCGGAACGGCTCCGTCGATCCGCTGCGTCGCTCCGCGAAAAACCCGGCGCCCTCGCCGTCTTCCCAGGTTCTACGCGTTGCTCTTGGGGTTGCTGTGTCTCACCTTTGCCGCTCGGTTACTTGCGGACACAATCTCTGGAACGGTGAAAGATCCGTCCGGCGGAGTCGTTCCCGCAGCGCGTGTCGAAATCAGCGGCGGCAACCTAACTCGGCCGCTCGTGCTGGCCACGGATGAGTCGGGCAGGTTCACCGCGCCGAATCTCAGCCCCGGGAGGTACTCCGTCAAGGTCGCGAAGGAAGGCTTTGGTGAGCTGGTCACGACAGTGGACCTGGGCGGTACTGCGGACCTGCAGCTCAAGTTGACCGTTGCCGCGCAGCAGACCAACATCACGGTCACGGAAAAGAGCGCCGCGTTCGCGAATTCCGACCCCGTGTACCGCGGGCTGCGCGACATCGGCTTAGGGGAGAGTCTTGTCTGTGAGAATTTCACACTGAACATTGACGTTGGGAGCTTCGAGCTCAAGTCCGGGACGCTGACCCTGTTGAGCCTGGTCGACAAATTCGAAACCGGCGCAATTTTCGTCGGCCATGGGCACTTCACCCTCAGGCCACCCGCAGGCCTCGACACGCGGGAGATGACGCGCCGCACCGGCAGCCCCACCGCCGAGGAAGACTTCACGGAAGTGGTTTTTCGATTCACCCCCAATCAATATCCGCGATTCGCCGGTACCCTTGGTACGAAGACGGCAACCCCTCCTGAAGCGTCGGCTGCTTTCCAGCGCTGGCGAGAAAAAGTCCGCAACCGCCACGAAGATCCGCAGGGATTGACGCAGGCCATTTTCGAGGGCGAAACCATCGACAACGTGGACGCTGATGTTCTGGCGGCGGTCTACAACCCGGGTCATCCGCCGTTCTTCAACGCCTACATGCGCGGTGAGAAACACAAAGATCTGCGGTTCTACATTCGTACCCGCGTCGGTGCGCTTCAGCAATTGGACTCCCCGGAAGAAGTGGCGCTCATCAATTTTGGTGGCGGCGACATGGACGACGGCATTTGGTATTCCGACCATCTCGCCGCGGAGCTCAAGGCGCGCACGGCAAGTTCCAGCGAGGACCGGCGCCTCTTCGCTACCAAGCGCTACAGCATCGAAACCGTCATCGCCAAGAACGGCCATCTCTTCAGCCGCGCCATCATCACCGTGGAACCGCTCATCGCCGGCGAACGCGTTTTAAAGTTCGGTCTTCTCCCTACGCTAAGGGTCACCCGCGTCACCGACCAGAATGGTCAGGATCTGCACTTTATTCAGGAGAGCAGAAAGGAGGACGGCTCGTTCTACGCCGTGTTGAACCAGGCGCCACCGATGGGGCAGGAGCATTCCGTAACCGTCGAGTATCAGGGCGACAAGGTGCTCACGAACGCAGGCGGCGGCAGCTATTACGTTGGCGCACGGGAGTCGTGGTACCCGAATCTCAATGGTTTTGGAGAAAAGGCGCTCTACGACCTAACTTTCAAAATCCCGCCATCCAACACCCTCATCAGCGTCGGCAAGCTAGAAGGGCAGAGCAGCGAAGCCGGTTTTGCGGTTTCACACTGGGTCACTCCGGTGCCCGTAGCTACCGCTGGTTTCAACTACGGTCAGTACAAGAAGATCGATCTCCCCGACACCATCACGCACTACGACATCTCCGGCTACTACCTGACGGAATTGCCGGACTCCTTGCGACCTTACCAGAACGGTCCGCTAAGCGGCATGTCTCCTACGTCCATGACCAAATATGCGCTCGACCAAACGCGCGCGCAGATGCAGGTGTGCACAATCTTCTTTGGCAAGGGGCCGTACGACAATGTCTACATCACGGAACAGCCGAATTTCAGCTTTGGCCAGTCCTGGCCCAATTTGGTGTATTTGCCCATTTCCGCGTATATCGATTCCACGCAGCGCTGGATGCTCTTCGGGCAAATCAACGCGCGCTTTAGCGGGTTCGTTCAGGAAGTGACGCCTCACGAAGTGGCTCACCAGTGGTTCGGGCATGCCGTCGGCTGGGCTTCGTATCACGACCAGTGGCTCTCCGAGGGCTTCGCGGAATTTGCTGCCGGCTTGTTTCTGCAGCAGGCCTTTGGCGACAAATGGAAGAAAGACTACCTGGACTTCTGGGAACGGCAGCGCACTCGCATTCTCGAGAAAAACAACTTCGGTGTTTCGCCAAACGATGCTGGCCCGATCTGGCTGGGTCTGCGCCTGATCTCTCCGAAATCCGGGCAGGCCTATCAGGGCATCACCTACTCCAAGGGCGCTTATATCCTGGCCATGCTGCGTTCCCTGATGTTTGACGACTACGCCACCAATCCCGATCGCGAGAAAGCTTTTAAGGACATGATGCACGACTTCATGGAAAGCCATCGCGACAAGCCCGCCTCCACGGAGTCCTTCAAAGCCATCGTGGAAAAACACATCACCAAGCAGATGGACCTGCAGCACAACGGCCGCATGGACTGGTTTTTCAACGAGTGGGTGTATGGCACAGACATCCCGCGCTACAGCCTCAAATACGACTTGCAGCCGGCTGAAGGCGGTAAGACCAAAGTGCACGTTGAAATTACCCAGAGCGAAGTCGGCGACCAATTCGCGATGTTGGTTCCGTTATACGCGGACTTCGGAAGTATGACCTCGCGGCTGGGACAAATCGCGGTCGTCGGCAACTCCACGCGCAAGGTGGATTTCGTTCTCGACCACCAGCCTAAGAAGGTGATGCTCAATGCCTTTAAGGACGTCCTCGAACGCTGAGTGACGGTCTTTGCGGCTCGCGAGATTTTTGCCGCTATTCGCGGATGTTGTGTTCTTCCAGTTTGTTGTAAAGCAGCCGGCGATTAATTTGCAGGCGGTTGGCAGCCTCGGATTTGTTTCCCCCGGCTTCCTTAAGAGCCTTTTCAATCAGGCGTTTTTCCAATTCGCTGATGGCTTTGTGGAAGGGCAGGGAAATGAGGTCGATCTCCAGCCGCCGCGCGTGGTGGTCTTCCTGGGGATCCGGCCTCGTGGGAAAGTGCTCCGGCATCAGCACGCGCCCACGCGCCATCAACACGGCGCGTTCGACCATGTTCTCCAATTCTCGGACGTTACCGGGATAAAAGTAGTTTTGCAGCAGGAGGATGGCCTCGTCGGAAAACCCGATCACCGGCAAGCTGTTTTTTTCGCTATACACGCGCAAGAAATGCTCGGCTAAGGGCACGATGTCCGAGCGCCGATCGCGCAGCGGCGGCACGGGAATGCGCACCACGTTCAAGCGATAGTACAAATCCTCGCGGAAAACCTGCTCGCGTACGGAAGCCTCGAGATCGCGATTGGTCGCCGCGATAACACGGAAATCCCCTTGAATGGTTTCGATCCCGCCCACGCGCTCGAAGCTATGCTCCTGAAGCACGCGCAATAGCTTGGATTGCAGGTTCGGGGAAAGCTCCCCAATCTCATCCAGAAAGATCGTACCCGTATCAGCCATCTCGAAGCGGCCAGTTTTGCGGCCGACGGCGCCGCTAAACGCGCCGCGCTCATGCCCGAAGAGTTCCGTCTCCAGAAGATTTTCGGGCAACGCCGCGCAGTTCACGACCACGAAGGGTTTGTCTTTGCGGCGGCTGTAATTGTGAATGGCTTCGGCGATGAGCTCTTTGCCGGTTCCCGACTCCCCACAAATCAGCACCGTCGAGTCGGTTTCCGCGACTTTGCCGATCATGATGAACACATCGAGCATCGGGCCGCTGCAACCGATGAGCCGGCCTGCGCCCGCAACTGGCGGCCGGCCATCGTTGCCGCGCAAACGCAGCACTTCCTTGTTCAGCGAAGAGTGATCCAAGGCGCGTTCCGCGGTCAGGACAATTTCGTCCATGTCAAAGGGCTTGGTCACGAAGTCGTAGGCGCCCAGGCGAACCGCTTCGATGGCGCTGTGGCTGGAGCCGAAGGCCGTAATCACGATCACCGGAATGAAAGCGAGCCGCGGCTGGCTGCGGAGGTACTCGAGGAACTGCTGGCCGCCGAGACGGGGCATCTTCCAGTCGCTGAAGATAAGGTCAGGCGAGGACTCGCGCAGCACCTCGATCGCGGAAGCCCCATCGTCCGCCTCCAGGATCGTATATCCGCGCGAGAGCAGGATTTCCGCGAGCGTCTTGCGGAGATTGACTTCGTCATCGACGATGAGAATGCTGGCGCTCATCTGCGTTTCATTCGCGAGTACCCTCAGCTAGCAGCGGCCGCGGACGATGGAACCGTGATCGAAACCGTGGTTCCTCGCCCTTCCTCGCTCTCGACTTGAATCTCACCACCGTGGGCAGCGACCAATTCGTGACAGATGGACAGGCCCAGGCCCGTCCCCGAGGGCTTGGTTGTGAAAAAGGGGTCAAAGACATGGCTGACGATGGCCGGCGTCATGCCTTTCCCGGTATCGCGAAACTCGACACGAATCCCACTGGATTTGTGTGGCATATTGATAGACGCGACAGCTACTGACAAGGTTCCGCCTCCAGTCTCGGACATCGCTTCAATCGCGTTCTGGATGATGTTGTCGAAAACTTGTGCCATGTAGCCTTTGTCGACGGCCAGAATCTTCTGCTCGCCCGGCAGGGCAGCTACTACGCGCACGTGCTGCTTCCCGGCCTGTTCGCGGAAGCACTCCACCCGCTCCTCAATCAGGCTGCGCAAATCCATCTGTTCGAGATGCAACTGAACGGGGCGCGCAAATGTGAGCAAACGGTTCACCATGCTGTTGAGCCGTTCCACTTCCGCCAGGGCCACAGCGCAGGATTCAGAAAGGCGCGGGTTGGTGGAGTCGCGCCGAGCCATCTGCAGCCGCAACCGGATGGTGGCCAAGGGATTGCGAACCTCGTGGGCAACACCGGCCACCAGCCGACCCAAGCTCGCCAAGCGTTCGGAGTGGCGTAACTCGCTTTCAATTTGCTTTTCGCGCTCAATATTCTGTTTTAGCGTGGTTCCAAGCCGATGAATGGCCTGCACGATACGCTGGATCTCCTCCGGATCGTGTGTTGCGTCGATCTGCGCAGCCAGGTTTTGTTCCAGCGCATGCAGCCCGCCTTCGATCTTTCGAACACCGCCTTGCAGATTGCGGATCACCAGGAGCGTCAGGAGAGCACTCGCCAAAGCCGCGGCGCCCAGCGCAACGGTCGTCAGATACGCGCGAAAGCGATTCGCACCCGGCAAGACCGGAAGCCGCTTGATGCACCACGCGGCGCCTACGACCGAAGCGCCATCTCGAATCGGAACCGCTTCAATGAGAACAACGCCAGGATCCCCGGAGAGAACCCGGCCGACAGGTTGGTTGCTGGCAACCGCGTCTCGGGCCGTGCCAACAATCTCGTTTGGTTCGTCGGCAGAGGCGCGCGGGACCTCAGCGAGTTCCGGCGAAGCCGGGCGGCCGGGTGTGGAATCGCCGAGCAGCATGTCCGCTGCCTTGGAATAGAACCCGCCGCTGACCGCATCCGCGTTTTGCAACACCACCCGGCTCAGCAGCGCCAGCACCTCCCGGGAGGAAGCGGAGGAAGGATTGTTCAGTGGCGGAGACTCGTTGTTTTGGCGCGAGAAGTCGGCCTTGTCGTCGTACTCGCGAGCCAGATTGTCCGTGTACTGCAGCAGTTGCTTTTTCTCATCGTTCAGAACCGCGCTTTTCGTATAACGCAGCGTCGCAAAAGTGGCAAAAAGAACGGCGAGAAAAAGCACGACCACCAGCGTACCCAGAAGGGTAATCTGCCGGCGAAAGCTGAGGCGCGAGAGTGGAAGCCGCGTGTACAGGGATGCCCCTCGTTGTGTCGGGTCCATCATAACAAGCCTGTGCATGCGGTGGCGTACACGCGAGTCCGACAGAGAGGCTAAGCCTGTTGTAATTCCGGCGAAGTGCCGCAGCGCGGAGGCACGGCATGACCCACATACCATTTTCTGCAGATGTGTTCGGCGGCGTTTGCGGCGTCCCGCGCGGCGTGAAGGAACTCCGCCGTGTCCTCCTGCGAACCGGTGCCGTGCATGTGCCGCGCCTGTGCAAGCAATGCATCGCTCCAGGAAGTGATGCGCCGCGCCTGGGTGCGGTCTTCCAGAGGAAGCGTCCCGTGTTCCAGCACCCAATGAATACGCGACAGAAGGCTCTCGACGGCATCGAGTTCGTCCTGCAGGTGAGTTGAGTCCACCGGTGCGGCCACGTGTTGCGGAGGAGGCGGTACCATCGACGGATACGTAGTATCCGAGCGTAGCGTGCGCGAAATGATTAGTTCGACCACAAGAGACAGAGAGTTCGAGGCCGCCCCAAATTCGCGGGCGCTCTCGAAATCCCGCGCTTCGTACCGGTTCAGCGCTTGCTCATAGGTGCGCTTGGCTTCTTGCAGAAACTGGGAAATGCCAGCAACGTGGCGCTTCACGATGTGCAGGTAGGCGAGGATTGCTTGGATGCGCTGCAGGCTGTCATACGCGCGCTCGATGACCGTTGCGGCATCGTTGCCTGTGGCGGGTGGCAGTGGCGCGCCCTGCTTTGCTTCCGTCTTGCGGCGCGCGACAGCGGCACGCTTCGATTCCAGCGAAGCCTCTTCCAGATAAGCGGCCAGAAAGTCCCTCGCTGAGTCTCCCGCCGAATCGCTCTCGGAGCGCGCAGTTGCTTCACTGAAGGGGTGAGCCAGGGACGTCTGCTCCGTCGGGGTGTTCCGGGCGGGCGTCCCTGGTATGGTGGAGTGCACCGGGGGCAACACACTCACGATTCTTTTCGAAAGCAAGTTTCTCACCGCAACAGCCTCGACGTATTTGCCGCCATTCTCGGCGTCTCGCCACGCGCCGTCCACTTGCACCAGAGCGCCGGTGGACGCCAGTTGGCTGATGGCGTGAATGTTTTCAGGAACCGGCCAGAATCGCACCTCGCAGCCACAATCGAGCACGAAACTCTTAATCCGGCCTCCCTCGTCGCGTAAGAATTCCGAAACCTTCCCGGAGATGGATTCCATCGCGACCCTCCAGCCACCAGCAATGTGTCTTGCGAGGTGGTCCCGCAATGCACAACGCGTTCACTTCGGCATTAGCCAAAAAACATGAAGTACACGGCGCAGATGCCGAACAGCAGCACAAAGCGAAGGACTCTCGCAGGACAAAACACGCTCGACATCGCAATACTCGTCGACTCCGGCCTTAAAACCCGGCCACTGCCAAAAAGGAATGTGCAAACGGAATTCCAAGCCGTCTTTGAAGACGAGGGTACGTAAGTCCTTTTGATTGTGCATGCACCAGCATATGAACCGCCGCGCCACGTCGGCGTTGCAGAAAAGCGTGCAGAAAGCGAACAGTCGATGTGAAAAGAGCGAACAGTCCGATGCAAAAATGGAAGCTCCACCGCGCTGCCCGCAATCACTTCTCGGGTCCGCATCGCCGCCGCCCGGAACTGCTGGACGCGCCCGAATCTCCTGCCTTTGCAGCGTTATAAGGGATCTCACGTAGCAAATTCGCGGGCCGCTAGCAACACTTGACCGCCATGCTTCGGGAATGGAAATCGCCTTGCTTCACCCGCCTCAAGAAAGCCGCCTTGAAAGCAGGTTGGCGAGGAGGAAGATTGCGATACGCAACGAATCCCGACTCTAGCTCCACTCTTGAAGTTGCTCCCTTTTGCCCTCCGGAAATGGCGGAATTCGACGTCAATGATCTATTCGCCGCTTGCCTGCCCAAACTCGCGAAGACCGCCCGGAGACTCGTTCGCAACGCTGCAGACTCCGAAGATGTGCTTCAGGAATGCTTGCTCTCGGCGTTCAAGAATCTTCACCAGTTTGAAGGGCGGTCAAAGCTCTCTACCTGGCTGCACAGCATCGTCCGCAACAAGGCTAAAATGCATTTACGCCGTGCCAGCACGAACCGCTGTTGCTCGATTGAAGAAAAGACTTCTGACCAGGGAGAGTTGCTGCTCGAAAATGCTTGGGACTTAACGATCGACGCGGAACAGCGCTGCCTCGAGAATGAGCGCTCCCGGATTTTGCGAGCGATCCTGACGGAGCTCCCGGAGAAGCAGCGCGCGGTCATTTGGCTCTGCGACATCGACGGCTTGGAAGGGAGGGATGCCGCCGCCAGGCTTGGTATGAGCCTTTCTGGGCTCAAGACCCGCTTGCACCGGACGAGAAAACTAATCGCCAAAAGGATTCGCGAAGGCTACGCGACGAGCCGGGCGCTTTCCGCAAGTGCTGGCCGCCCAGAGCTTTTGCAACATGGATCGCGAGCGCGCACACGAGGCGGGCGTTCACAACGGTCTGATAACATTGATCTGGCTCGGACCACCGTCAACCCGCAGGTAAGCGCGCCCTTGGCGGTCGTGGGAGCACGCCGTGAATTCAAGCCTAAGAGAAGGAAACAAGAGTTTTACTACCTGGGTGCTGACGCTGGCAGGTCTCGCGGCGCTTGTAGTCTTTCTGGCAACGCCTAGGCGCGCTGAAGAACGAACGAGGCACGGCAACTCACCCGCTCAGGATTTAGGATTCTTCGCCTCCAGGCCATCAGCCAGCAGGACGCAACAGCATGCGAGTCCGATAAGTCTCCAGATTCCTCCTGGCACCATCCTGCCCATTCGCCTGGGTACGGCGGTGTCCTCCGCCAAGAGCAAGCCCGGCCAAGTGATTGTAGGAAGCCTGATGCAAGACGTACCGCTGCCTGGCGGACAGAAAATCCCCAAGGGCAGCAAAGTCTTCGGCAAGGTCGTTGCGACCTCGCCGACGGCCGGCAACACAAATCGCACCATCTCCTTCCAGTTCGATCACATACGCGTCCGCGAAGAGACCATTCCTCTTACCACCAACTTGCGCGCCATTGCCGGATACGTGGAAATCGAGCAGGCACAAATACCAGTTTTCTCCTCCGGTGAAGGGGAGGTATATGACTGGCTGCCCACCGTGCAGATCGGCGGCGACAGCGTGTTCGGCAGAGACGGCACCGTCACCAGGTGGAACGATTCTTCGCAGGTTGTGGGCAGGTCCACGGCAGACGGCGTCGTTGGTCACATCAACGCCCGCGAAGACCGCGGTTGCCGCGGCGCCCTTTATGGAAACGACGCCCCACAAGCGCTTTGGGTGTTTTCCTCCGACGCCTGCGGAGTCTATGGCTTGCCGCACGTAGCGATAGCGCGTGCGGGGCGGAGCGATCCAACTGGATTGATCGTGCTGAAGTCCTCGGGCAGCAAACTCAATATGCCGAGTGGAACCGGCATGCTCTTGCGAGTTGATGAACCAACGTCCTGAGTGCGCTCGCTCCATCACGCAAACGCAGCAACGGCGCAATTGCTTGGCGCGGTCCACCCACCGCGCGGACCCGAACTCAAGCACGATTTCCGAACTTTATGGCTTATTGCACGGGCGCGCTGATACCGGTGCAACCCGCGCCTGACGGTTCGTAACGAATGACCCCGGTCTGGTCGGTGCAAAACATGCGCTGCCCTGAGCTTCCCACAACGAGCGGCGTTGCTGTGAGGGTATACGCTACCGATGGTGTCGCGCCGTCGCCCGTCCAAGCGAACGCGTAGCCGCTCTTTGTCCCTTGCGCTATGGTGTCTTCCAGCAGGCATGCCGTGGTTGACGTGGCGCTACAGGGCGTAGCGCCGCCCATGTCGGCCAGCGCCGTGGGATAGCCTAGGTTCGTATACGTCGAGGAATATGTGATGGCTGCGGTGTTGATCATGCGAATCGAGCCCACCGCCGAGGCTTCGTTGGCCTGCATGCGTGAACGCAAGTAACTGGGAATAGCAATGGCGGAAATCACGAGAATGATGGCTACGACGATCAACAACTCGATAAGAGAGAAGCCCTTCTGCTTGGTCACCTGTACCCCCTGGCCCGCGTAACCTGGTGCTGCAGCCCCCCTGGAGCACCGCGCCTGGCAGAACTTTAGCACTATAAGTCGTTTCCCTTCAAGGGAATTCGCTGACACCAAGCCGTAACAAAGTAAGACTCAGCTGGCTTCCGGTTTTCCTGCGCTTTTTGCTCTGACCCCCGCTTACGTGAATGTTTGGATACTGGCCGACGCCTAAGCAACGACGCACCTGCGTCTTCCTGCTACTCTCAAGTTAAGCGCCGGACCTCTGACGGCGACTCTCGAATTACGGAGACCCTATGCGTATTTTCCACCGGCTGAAGCGGAGTGTCCTTGCTTTTTCCCTTTTGGCTGGCCTATCCAGCGTGACTCACGCGCAGTGCGACAACCCCAAGACGGATGCCGCGCGTGCGGAGTGCATCAAGACGGAATTGAAGGGCTCGGACAGCACCATCAACCGAACCTACTCAGAACTGATGAAATCTCTTTCCGCGGACGACCGGACCGCTCTGCGCAATGAGCAGCGCGCCTGGATCAAAACGCGCGATCAGCAGTGCGGGATCACTTGGAGCAAGGGTGACCGCGAAGCGTGGTTTGAAGACCTGCTCAAGGACTATCAGAAGACCGTCTGCGTCGTGCGCTTGACGAATGAGCGCGTCGCGGCTCTCGCGAGCTACCAGAAGACCAACAAAGTCGCGCCCGCTGCGGACACGACGGTTGCCACAGGCGACGGCGAACTCCTCTACGACCTGCAAAGCAATCAGCCCAAGACCGGCGGCAAGTGGTATTTCGAAGTCAAGGTGGATGGCGCGGCCATTCAGAAAGTCACCGAGGCCACGCTCTTCATTGGCGTGGTGCAATCCGAACCCGCCGCAGGTGCGGCCAACGAAAACGGGCAGGCCACCGGTTCCTTCGTCATGATTCGTCGCAACCACAAGAACCCCGACAGCGGCACGCTGGGCTTTGCCCTGGACCTCGACAACGGAAAGCTATATACCAGCCAGGATGGTGCTTGGGAAGGTGGCGCTCCCGGCAGCGCAGGTGGTGTAGACCTCCTGAAAGGGCGGACCTACAAGGCGTATTTGAACTCCAGTTCCGCCATCAACCAGTTCTTGAAAGCCCACGCCCTCGAGTTGAACTACGGCGATCGTGGGTTTGTGTATCACGTCCCGGACGGCTACAAGCCGCTCGAGGCGCATCAGACCGTCGCGCAGCAATAACTTCGATCCTTCACGGAGTCTCTACTCTGGTCCGGCGCGCGTCCCGCCGGGCCAGTTTTTTGGCGACGGCTGCGTCTCTTGCCTCAGGCGCTCCTACCTAGCATGCGTTGGGAGAGGTTCGCCCTGTTGACGAAGGCCTATCATCGAAGCTTGGGGAATCGGAAAGTGCCCGCTACCGAAAACTGAGGTGGATTTGCAGCGCGGTGATCTCAGGTGTTTCCCGCTATCGCGGCCTGTTTAGCCATCAAGGCAAACCACTGCTCCAACTCGGAAGCCACTCGAAACGTCTTGGAGTTGATCTTCCAGGGAATGGTGGCCCAGAACACCGTTGCGCTGTTCGCTCCGCTGTCAATACACATGCGATCCTCGGCATTCGCAGTTGGTCTTCTTAGCCACAAAACGGTTCCGTTATCCGTCTCTTCCACGTCCGCGAAGCCGTTCTTGCGAGCGAGCTCTTGAAACGCTATAAGCTTTTCCATAGGGTGATCTCAGTTTATGCCCATGCAAACGGCGACATCGGCTATGTTTTGAGTTGTTTCGTCCGGGCTACGTGGAACTGGCGTTCCATGGATTCAGCGACCTGATCGTCGATGGTCTTGATTTCGAGAGCGAGTTGCGTGCAGGAAGGATCTTTCAAAAATCGCTCGAACAAACGATCCCGCTCGCTTTTCAGTGCTGCACGTTTCTTTCGGTCGTCGGTTGCCGTCTCGTGAAGGCCTATCACTGTGTTCCTGCCACTGCCGTTGACGCATGGTTCTCGTGGAAGCTGGCGATGGCTGCTGCCGGCGTATCGTAGACCTCGAAGATGGTCAACAACCTTGTTATCTGCAGGACTTCGCGGAACTTGTGTCCCAACGCGCAAAGCCTTATCGAGGCGCCTTGCGTTTTTGCGCTGACATACGCTGCAACCAGGATGCCTAGGCCGGCGCTGTCGATGTACGTGACGTTCGACATGTCCAAGACGACCTTTTTCTTTTCCGCCGCCAAGAGGCCTTTCACTGCTTCGCGCAGCGCACCGCTCTCTTCCCCAAGCACAATGCGGCCATTCAACCCAACCAGCGATACTCCATCCATTTCTTGCATTGTTACTTTGACGCTCATGAATCTAACCTCTCTTGGGAGTATACGCTTTTCGTCCGTCCAAGTATCCAGTCCGCGTCGCCTGCTCGTCCGAAGCCGACCACTGCCCACTTCCCGGGCCCGGGCAGCGCAGAATCGCGCGACGCGATATGATGGGGCGTCTTGCGGCGAGGCATGAACTATGGCCATCCGAACCGTTCTGCAACTTGGTGATCCGGTTTTGCGGGAGATTGCCGCGCGCGTCAAGGATCCCACCGTTCCGGAGATTCGTGCGCTTGTCGAAGATCTGGCCGACACGCTGACGCACTGGCGCAAAACCACAGGCTATGGCCGCGCCATTGCCGCGCCACAGATTGGCCAGCTTCTGCGCGTAGTTTTTCTCCAGCTGCCGGGTGCCGAACCTTGGCCGGTGGTCAATCCCACCATCAT
>Ga0335081_10007086_pt1 | contig 17899 bp, 14 predicted proteins | sample Lox_Sample_35_FD_206713 | JGI IMG/M metagenome (GOLD analysis project Ga0335081, IMG submission 206713) | Soil microbial communities from Loxahatchee National Wildlife Refuge, Florida, United States - Lox_Sample_3.5 | ecosystem: Environmental > Terrestrial > Soil > Wetlands | place: USA... | reverse complement strand
CGCCAAGGAGTCATGAATGCAGATCAAGCCTGACGAGATCACCTCAATCCTCAAGAGCCGCATCGAAGGGCTCGATGCCTCGAGCGCCGACCTGACCGAGGTGGGCACCGTGCTGTCCGTCGCGGACGGCATCTGCCGGATCCATGGGCTCGACAACTGCATGTCGTTCGAGATGCTCGAGTTGCCGCACGACGTCACCGGGCTGGCGCTCAACCTCGAGTCCGACAACGTCGGCACTGTGCTCTTCGGGGAGTGGGAGAAGATCGTCGAGGGCGACACGGTCAGGCGGACCAAGCGCCTGCTCGAGATCCCGGTCGGAGAGGAGCTGCTCGGACGGATCGTCGACCCGCTCGGCAACCCACTCGACGGCAAGGGCGAGATCAACACCACCGAGACGCGGCCGTCCGAGTTCAAGGCCCCCGGCGTGGTCCAGCGCCAGCCGGTGAAGGAGCCGATGCTCACCGGGCTCAAGGCGATCGACTCGATGATCCCGATCGGCCGTGGGCAGCGAGAGCTCATCATCGGCGACCGCCAGACGGGCAAGACCGCGATCGCCGTCGACGCGATCATCAACAACCAGGACCGCGATCTCCTGTGTATCTACGTCGCCATCGGGCAGCGCAAGTCCACCGTCGTCGGCCTCGCCAAGACGCTCGAAGACGCCGGCGCGCTCGACAACACGATCATCGTGATGGCCGCCGCCGATGAGGCCGCGCCGATCAAGTTCCTCGCCCCGTACGCGGGCTGCGCGATGGGCGAGCACTTCCTCTACAACGGCAAGGCCGCGCTCGTGATCTACGACGACCTCTCCAAGCACGCCGTCGCCTACCGCCAGATGTCGCTCCTGCTGCGTCGGCCGCCGGGACGCGAGGCCTATCCGGGCGACGTCTTCTATCTCCATTCGCGCCTACTGGAGCGCGCCGTGAAGCTGAACGACGATCTCGGAGCCGGTTCGCTGACCGCGCTACCGGTGATCGAGACCCAGGCCGGCGACGTGTCGGCATACGTACCGACCAACGTGATCTCGATCACCGATGGGCAGATCTATCTCGAGCCGGGCCTGTTCAACTCGGGCGTGCGGCCGGCGATCAACGTGGGCATCTCGGTCTCACGGGTCGGCGGCAACGCGCAGATCACCCCGATGCGCAAGGTCGCCGGACGGCTCAAGCTCGAGCTCTCCCAGTACCGGGAGCTGGAGGCGTTCTCGCAGTTCGGCTCCGAGCTCGATCCGGCCACCCAGCGGACGCTGGCGCGCGGCGAACGACTCGTGAAGACGCTCAACCAGCCCGAGCGCCGCCCGATGCCGGTGGAGGACCAGGTGATCCAGGTCTACGCCGCCACCAATGGGTATCTGGACCGGATCGTGGTGGGAAAGGTCGACCGGTTCCTCGCGGAGCTCACCGAATCAACGCGGGCCAACCACGGCGAGCTGCTCGAGAAGATCGCCGGCGGGGACTGGAGCGACGAGACCCAGCAGGCGGTCGAAGAGGCGGTGTCGAAGTTCGCCGAGGACTTTGGCTTCGACCTCGACGAGGAGGGCCATCCGATCGATGAGGAGGAGGCCAGGGCGGCGTGAGCCGCTGAATCTGGAGTCGACGATGCCCCAGTCGCAGCGTGACGTCAAGAACCGCATCGGCGCGGTCAAGAACATCCAGAAGATCGCTCGAGCGCTCGAGCTGGTCGCCGCCGCGCGCCTGCGCCGCGCCGAGCAGCGGATCGAAGCACTGCGGCCGTACGCCGAGGCGATCCGGCGGATGACGCGCCAGGCGGCCGAGGCGGCGGGCAACGTCCCGCAGCTCCCGATCCTGCAGGAGCACGAACAGGTCAACCGGGTCGGCCTGCTGCTGATCGCAGGCGACCGCGGCCTGGCCGGCGCGTTCAACTCGAACATCGTCCGCGCCGGCGTGGCGGCCGGCCGCGAGCACGAGGGGGAGGGGCACACCCCGGTGTACTTCGCCTCCGGGCGGCGCCCGACGACGTCGCTGACGTTCCGCGGGCTGGAACCGGCAGAGAGCTTCACCGGGTTCACCGATCGCCCCTCGTACGCCGATGCCCGGCGGATCGCCGACCGGCTGATGGCGGCCTACGTGGACAACGAGGTCGATCAGGTCGAGATCTTCTACAACGGCTACATCTCGCCGGTGGCCCAGGAGGTGCGGCGGGAGACGCTGCTGCCCCTCCAGCAGGCCACCGTGCTCGACGAGGGGCAGGACTCCGAAGAGGAGACCCATCGGCCGGAGCGCGAGTCAGAGCACCGCGCGCTCGTCGATTACGAGCCCGATCCGGAGGAGATCCTCAAGCGCCTCGTGCCCGACTACGTCGAGATCTCGATCTACCGGGCGCTGCTCGAGTCGACCGCATCGGAGCACGGTGCGCGGATGACCGCGATGCGCAACGCATCGGACAATGCAAGCGAGTTGATCAAGAACCTCACCCTCGAAATGAACCGAGCCCGTCAGGCCGAGATCACCCAGGAGATCTTGGAAGTCGTGGCGGGAGCCGAAGGGCTGTCCGGGTAGACCTACACTGGAGAAGCTATGTCAGTAGCAGAAGAACAGCGCAGCGAAGCCTCGGAGGGCGAGCCCGGCAAGAGGAACACCGGCCGGATCGAGGAGGTCCAGGGCGTCGTGATCGAGGCCGTCTTCCCCGTGAGGCTGCCCGAGATCAACCACGCCATCGCCATCCGCCGGCCGGACGTGGTCAAGGAAGAGGAGGCGATCGACATCGCGGCCCAGGAGGAGAGCTACCTGATCTGCGAGGTCCAGCAGCACCTCGGCGACGACCGCGTACGCGCGGTCGCGATGGACACCACCGACGGACTCGCGCGCGGCGTCGAGGTGATCGACACCGGCGCCCCGATCACCGTGCCGGTCGGCGACATCACGCTCGGACGGATCTTCAACCTGCTCGGCGACCCGATCGACCTCGGCGAGCCCCTGCCAGACGACATCCCGCGGTGGCCGATCCACCGTGACGCGCCGACGGTGGAGGCGCTGACGCCGACGACCGAGATGTTCGAGACCGGCATCAAGGTCATCGACCTGCTCGCCCCCTACGCCAAGGGCGGCAAGGTCGGCCTGTTCGGCGGTGCCGGCGTCGGCAAGACCGTGATCATCCAGGAGCTGATCCGCAACCTGGCGGAGGAGCACGAGGGACTGTCGGCGTTCTGCGGCGTGGGCGAGCGCTCGCGCGAGGGCAACGATCTGTGGCTCGAGATGAAGGAATCGGGCGTGCTCGAGAAGACCATGCTCGTGTTCGGCCAGATGAACGAGCCACCGGGCGCCCGCATGCGCGTCGCGCTGTCCGGTCTGACCATGGCCGAGTACTTCCGCGACGAAGAGCACCAGGACGTGCTCCTGTTCATCGACAACATCTTCCGGTTCGTCCAGGCGGGCTCCGAGGTGTCGGCGCTGCTCGGCCGCATGCCGTCGCAGGTGGGCTACCAGCCGACGCTCGAGTCCGAGATGGGCGAGCTCCAGGAGCGGATCACCTCGACCAGGGACGGCTCGGTCACCTCGATCCAGGCGATCTATGTCCCCGCCGACGACCTCACCGACCCGGCGCCGGCGTCCGTGTTCGCGCACCTCAACGCGACGACCACGCTGTCCCGCTCGATCGCGGAGAAGGGCATCTACCCGGCTGTCGACCCCCTCGACTCGACCTCGACGATCCTGAAGGCGGAAATCCTCGGCGAGGAGCACTTCCAGGTCGCCAACCAGGTCAAGCAGGTGCTCCAGCGGTATCGCGAGCTCCAGGACATCATCGCGATCCTCGGTATCGACGAGCTGTCCGACGAGGACCGGCTCACGGTCAACCGTGCGCGCAAGATCGAGCGCTTCCTGTCGCAGCCGTTCCACGTGGCCGAGCAGTTCACGGGCACCCCGGGCGTGTACGTGCCGATCGCGGAGTCGATCCGGGGCTTCAAGGAGATCCTCGAGGGCAAGCACGACGATCTCCCCGAGCGCGCCTTCTTCCTGAAGGGCACGATCGACGATGTCGTGCGCGACGCCTCGCAGGGCGAGGAGGAGACCGGGTCGCAAGACGAGGAGTCGGCGGGCGACAGCGAGAGCGAGTCGAACGGCGGCGAGGACAAGGAGTAGTCACCGGTGGCGCACGAGAAGTTCCGCGCCGAGGTCCTCACGCCCGAGGGCGAGGTGTTCAACGACGAGGTCGAGCTGGTCTCGACCAAGACCGCGGTCGGATCGATCGGCATCCTCGCCCACCACGAGCCCGTCCTGGCGATGCTCGACCCGACCGAGCTCCGCCTGTACAAGACCGAGTCGGAGGTCGTCCGCTTCGCCCAGGCCGAGGGCTATCTCCAGGTCGCCGAAAACCGGGCGCTGATCCTGGTCGAAGAGGCGATGGAGCCCGGCGAGCTCGACGCGGGGAGCCTCCGCGACCGGCTCCAGCAGGCCGAGCGCGAGCTCGAGTCGGCTGGCGACGACACCGAGAAGCGGCGTGTGGCCGAGCGGGACAAGCGCCGACTCGAGGCGTTCCTGAGCATCGCCGAGGGCTAGCGCCCGTATCCTGTCGGCATGCTCGACGAGCTCGTTCTGGCCGAGCGCCTGATCTCCTACGACACGTCCAGACCGGAGGAGATAGTCGCGGCGGCAGGATTCGTGAAGGGTTGGCTCGAATCCCGCGACATCGAGGTGCGTCACCACGATCACAACGGGCTGCCCGTGCTGGTGGCCGAGGTCGGCCCCTCGGACGATGAGGGCGAGGACTACCCATGCGTGGTGTTCCACGGGCACCTCGACGTCGTGCCGGGGCGTTCTGAGCAGTTCGAGCCACAGATTGACGGTGACCGACTGATCGGGCGGGGCGCCTACGACATGAAGGGCGGCCTGGCGTCGATGATGTGCGCTTTGAAGGATCTCGAGCGGCAGGGGCAGGTGCGGGTCCGCCTCGTGTGCGTCCCCGACGAGGAGTCCGAGGAGATCGAGGACCGGTCGACCGACGCCGTGGTGGCCCGTGGCCTCGGCGGCGACTTCGCGATCACCGGCGAGCCGACCAACCTGCACATCGGGGTGGAGGCCAAGGGTGTACTGGCGATGGTGATCGAGGTCCACGGCCGCGCCGCCCACAGCTCAACTCCATGGCTCGGGGACAACGCGGTGCTGAAGGCGGTAGACGTGTTCCGCGCGATCGAGTCCCTGCCGTTCTCCAGGGAGTCCTCGGAGGTGTTCGACCGGCCGTCGATCAACCTCGGGCGGATCGAGGGCGGCGACGCCATCAACAAGGTTCCCGACGAGTGCCGGATGTCGGTCGACATCCGCTTCCTGCCCGGCCAGGACCCGGAGATGATTCTCGATCAGATCGCCCGGATCCCGTCGATCGACGTGACCCGAACGTTCATCTTCCCGCCGGTCAGCGTCGCTCGTGGCAATCCGTACGTGCGGGCGCTCCGCGAAGCCGTGACGCGCTCGATCCCCGACAAACAGGTGCTCAGCGTCGGGCGCGACGGAGCGTCCGATGCGGTCGCGTTCATGGCCGCGGGCATCCCGGCGGTCGAGTTCGGTCCCGACGGCGGAGGGCACCACGGCCCAGAGGAATGGGTTTCGGTGTCCTCGATGGCGCGCTACCGCCGCTCGCTCGTCGGCTTCGTGCGCACGCTGCCGATGTGGCTCGAGCGGCCGGCGGAGTCGGCTTCGGACGAGGGCCGGGACGCGGCCTTCATCGACGGACCGGTTCCGCGGTCGCCGGCGCGTGACGACGGCGGTGTGGCCGATTCGCGGAGCGGACTCAAAGCGATCGACGGTGGCCTCGGATGAGGCGGCTGATTCCGAAGTCGCGGGTGGGTTCGCTCGTCCGGTTCGCGGTTGCCGGCGTGCTCATCATCGCGTTCGCCGCCACGGCGACCGCCGTCGCCGGCCTGCTCCAGGTCAAGCAGATCACCAAGTATCTCGACGCGACGCCGGCGCTGCAGGTGTCAAAGGCGGTGACCGTTCCCAATCCGGGCAGCGCGCAGACGATCCTGCTGGTCGGCTCCGACCATCGCGCGGGCGAGCCGTTCAGGTACTCGAACACCGACACGATGATGCTCGTGCACATCGATCCCAACTCGTCGACGATCAACCTTCTGTCGGTCCCCCGCGACCTCAAGGTCCAGATCCCCGAGGGCGCAGCGGTCGCGACCGACAAGCTCAACGCCGCCTATTCGATCGGTGGCGACAACCTGCTGGTCAAGATTCTCGAGCAGCAGGTCTTTCCCGGCCTGAAGATCAACCACATCGTCGACGTCAACTTCGGCGGGTTCGAGGACCTGGTCAACGCGATCGGATGCGTCTACACGGACGTCGACCACCGGTACTACAACAACACCGCGTATACGGATTACTCCAGCATCGACATCCAGCCGGGGTACCAGAAGCTGTGCGGGACCGATGCACTGGCGTTCGTGCGCTTCCGCCACACCGACAGCGACATCGTGCGCAACGCGCGCCAGCAGGACTTCATCCGGTGGGCGAAATCCCAGTTCTCGCAGGACCAGATCATCCAGGAAGAGGGCACACTCCTGAAGATCTTCGGTCAGCACGCGCAGACCGACCACAACCTCCACACGACCGACGGGCTGATCAACCTGTTCGACCTGGTCGCCTTCTCCGCCGGGCACACCATCAAGCAGATCCCGTTCCCGGCGATTCTGCTCCCGTGCGCGCCGGTGACGGCCACGACCAACAGTGCCGTCCAGCAGACCCCGTGCTACGTCACGGCCGATCCGGGCGCCGAGCAGAACTCGTTTCACGCGTTCATGAGCGAGACGCATAGTGCTCCCCCGCCGGCGGGCGGATCGTCGGCGGGCGCCTCCAGCGCGGGCGGCAAGCACTCCGGTGGGAACGGCGGCGGCGGTGGTGGCGGCGGTGGCGCGCCCGGACTCAGTGCCGATGTCAGCGACGGCACCGCTCAGGCGAAGGCACTCGGTCCGATCGGGATCCCGATCTATTACCCGAAGCTGATCGTGAGCGGCGCGCAGTACTGCTCCAACACCACGAGCGTGTGCCCCCTGGAAGGCGGCGCCGGATCCGGGTTCTACCCCAGGGCCTATCTGCTGCACGACCGGCAGGGGATCTCCCACTACTCGTATCGGATGACGATTGCCATCAACCCGGTGCTCGGCGAGTACTACGGCGTGCAGGGCACGACGTGGCAGAACCCGCCCATACTGCAAAGCCCCACCCAGACCAAGACCGTCAACGGCAAGCAGTTGCTGCTCTATTCCAACGGCGGCAAGCTCAGCCTGGTGGCCTGGAAGACCCCGCAGGGCGTGTACTGGGTCTCCAACACGCTTGCCGACAGCATCGGCAACCGGCAGATGGTCGCGATCGCCGCGTCGCTGACGCGGAGCGGCGGCAGGTAGACCGCTACCCTCGGCACCGATGAGCGCGGCACGGGAACCGATCGCGGTGATCGGGACAGGCTACGTCGGATTGGTGACCGCTGCCGGGTTCGCTGAGCTCGGGAGCGAGGTGTGGTGCGTCGATATCGATGCGGACAAGATCGCCCGGCTGAAGCGGGGTGAGATCCCGATTTACGAGCCCGGTCTGACCGAGTGCGTCGCGACTAATCGCGAGCGGTTGCATTTCACGACCGAGCTCGCGCCGGCGCTGGAGCATGCGCGGCTGCTGTTCGTGGCGGTGGGTACGCCGCCGACGTATTCGGGGGATGCGGATCTGTCGGCGGTGCGCGCGGTGGTGGATGCGATGCCGAGCTCGGACAGTCATGCGCTGGTGATGAAGTCGACGGTGCCGGTGGGGACGGGAGCGGCGATCAGGCGGACGTTGATTGAGCGGGGGAAGGGGGGCTTCGCGTATGTGTCGTGTCCTGAGTTCTTGAAGGAGGGGTCGGCGCTCGAGGATTTCCGCCATCCGGATCGGGTCGTGGTCGGCGATGACGGGGACTGGGCGGGTGACGCGGTGATCGAGCTGTATTCCCCGCTGGATGCGCCGTTGGTGCGGACCGATATCGCCAGCGCGGAGATGATCAAGCTGGCGGCGAACGCTTTTCTGGCAACGAAGATCTCGTTTATCAATGAGATCGCGAATGTGTGCGAGGAGACGGGCGCGGATGTGCTGGAGGTGGCGCGGGGGATGGGTCTGGATCGGCGGATCGGGACGCATTTCCTCAAGCCGGGCATTGGATTCGGCGGGAGTTGCTTTCCCAAGGATGTTTCGGCGCTGAAGCAGCTCGCCGGCAACTCGGGCTATCACTTCCAGTTGCTGACCGCGGTGATCGAGGTGAACGAACTGCAGAAGCGGCGGGTGATCGGGAAGCTGCAGAAGCATCTGGGGTCGCTGGTGGGGAGGAGCGTGACGTTGCTGGGGCTGGCGTTCAAGGCCAACACCGACGACATGCGCGAGGCGTCCTCGCTCGTGCTCGCGGCGCGGCTGCAGGCCGACGGCGCGAGCGTGCGGGCGTATGACCCGATCGCGGAGCGGGAGGCTCGCAAGATGATGGTCGGCGTTCAGTTCGCCGACCGGGCGCTTGATGCGGTCGCGGACGCCGACGCGTGTGTGATCGTGACCGAGTGGCCCGAGTTCGCCGAGCTCGACTGGACCGAGGTCGCCAAACGGATGCGGGGCAATCTGGTGATCGACGGGCGCAACTTCGTCGAGCCTGACGCGGTACGCGCCGCCGGGTTCATCTATGAGGGCATCGGGCGTTGACGTTCCGGCGCTGGGGCCGCTGACTTGCAGGCACTGATCCTCGCGGGCGGGGAGGGCACCCGCCTGCGACCGCTGACCTCGACGATCCCGAAGCCGGTCGTCCCGCTCGTCGGACGTCCGTTCATCTCCTACATGCTGAGGTGGCTCCACGAGCACGGGGTCGAGGACGTGATCCTCGGGTGCGGGTTCATGGCCGACCAGGTCCGGGCGGTGCTCGGCGACGGCTCGGGACTCGGTATCCGGCTGCGCTATCTCGAGGAGCCACGGCCGCTCGGCACCGGCGGCGCGCTCAAGTTCGCCGAGGATCTTCTCGAGGACCGGTTCTTCATGCTCAACGGCGACGTGCTGACCGACATCGACCTCACCGAGCAGCTCGCGCAGCATGAGCGCACTGGCGCGCGCGCGACGCTCGCCCTCTACCCCGTCGACGATCCGTCGGCGTACGGACTGGTCCGTCTGGACGACGATGGCTCGGTCAAGGACTTCGTCGAGAAGCCCGGACCGGAGGAGCTCGACACGAACCTGATCAACGCCGGCGCCTACATCCTCGAGCGTGACGTGCTCGACGGGATGGCGCCTGCGGGGACGAACATCTCGATTGAGCGCGACGTGTTCCCCACGCTGATCGGCCGTGGCCTCTACGGGTACGAGGCGAGTGGCTACTGGCTCGACATCGGGACGCCGGACCGCTACCTGAAGGGGACCTACGACATCCTCGAGGGCAAGGTCAATACCGACGTTGGCCGGCAGCTCGGCGGCTCCGGGCTGATTATCGTCGACGGCGCGACCGTGCACGGCCGTGTTGTCGCGCCGGTCCTGCTCGCGTCGGGGTGCTCGATCGCGGCGCGCGCGCTCGTCGGCGACCGCAGCGTGCTCGGCGAGGGCGTGACAATCGGCGAGGGCGCCCGCGTCGAGTCGTCGGTGCTGCTCGACGGGGTGAGCGTGGGAGCGTCGACGATCATCAACGGATCGATCGTTGGCTCGAACGCGACGATCGGCGATCACTGCCACATCGGAGGAGGCGTCGTCGTCGGCGAGGGAGTCAAGATCGGGTCGGGAAACATGCTCGAGGCCGGCGCGCGTATCTTCCCGGGCGTGGAGTTGCCCGATGGAGCAATCCGGTTTTGAGCATGACCGTCGATCTCAGCCGCGAGTCGATCGCGTCGGTCGACGCCGCGCATCAGGTCGAGGACATCCTCGCGATGCCCGACCATCTGCGCGATGCGTTGTGGCGGGTCGAGTCGGCGAACCTCGAGCCCGATGACGCTCCGGGTGGGCTGATCGTCGCCGGGATGGGCGGCTCGGCGATCGGGGGGACGCTCGCCAGGGCGGCCCTCGGCGATCGGGCGTCCCGCTCGGTCGTGATCGCCCGCGGCTATGCGCTGCCTGCGTGGACCACGCCTGACACCGCGGTCCTGTGCGCGAGCTACTCGGGCAACACCGAGGAGACCCTCGCCGTCTACGAGGCCGCGGGCGCGCTCGGAGCCCGGCGGATCGTGGCGACGACCGGCGGCAAGCTCGCCGACGCCGCGCGGGCCGAGGATGTTCCGGTGATCCCGCTCCCCGGTGGCTTCCAGCCCCGGGCGGCGGTCGCGTACTCGGTGGTGGTGGCGCTCGAGGTCGCATGGCTGTGCGGCGCCGGGGAGCGGCTGCATGCCGAGATCGACGTCGCCGCTGCGGGGCTCGAGCAGGCCGTGGAGATGTGGGGCCCCGGCGCGCCCGATGACTCGCTCGCCAAGCAGTTGGCGCGTGGGCTGCATGGGACGATCCCCCAGATCGCCGGGTCGGGCCTCACCTCGCCGATTGCCTACCGGTGGAAGACCCAGATCAACGAGAACGCAAAGTCGCCGAGCTTCGCGCATGAGCTCCCAGAGCTCGACCACAACGAGATCCAGGGATGGCAGAGCGCGAGCCAGTTCGGCCGGTTCAGCGCCGTCTTCCTCGACGACTCCGACCTCCATCCCCGCATCCGCCAGCGGATCGAGCTGACGCGCGGCCTGATCGAGGCCGAGTCCGCCGGCACCTACCGGGTCGAGAGCATCGGCCAGAACCGCACCGAGCGCATGATGTCGCTCGTGCTGCTCGGCGACCTGGTGTCGCTTTACCTCGCAGTGCTGCGAGAGATCGATCCCACGCCGGTCCCGATGCTCGACCGCGTGAAGAGCGCGCTCGCGCGCGGCTAAACGGCTAAACGGCTGCGGGGCTCACCCTACGCCCGAACGCTCACCGTTCGGGCGCCCTCACTGCCGTGTGAGGGGCCCGAACGGTGCCCAACCCCCAAGGTCCCTGCTTGCCCCAGCCCACTACCTCAAAGCGATCCCGCGCTGCTCATACAGCCGCCGGTCGGATACCTCGAGCAATTCCTCGAGCGTCGTGCCGTCTTCGGGGAATGACGCCATGCCGATCGTCAGCTCCCACGGGACTGAAATCTCCATGCCTGCGCGAGCCTCCTCGACGCGCGCCCCGATCCGGCGGAAGACCGGGTCGGCACTTTCGGCCGTCTGCTCGCCGAGCAGGAGGGCGAACTCGTCTCCGCCGATGCGGCCGACCACGTCGTCCGCTCGTGCCGATTCCTTCATCAGGTCGGCCACGGTCTTGATCAACTCGTCCCCCATCAGGTGGCCCTCGGTGTCGTTGACCGACTTCAGCCCGCGCACGTCGACGTAGGCGAGCACGAACGGACGGTTGTAGCGGCTGGCGCGAGCGAGCTCGCGCTCTGCGGCCTCGGTGAAACCGCGACGGTTGAGGATGCCGGTGAGTGCGTCGGTCAGGGCTGCGGCGGAGATGGCCGCAAATTCCTTCTCGCGGCGGCGGGCCCGGCGGCCGGACCGGAACGCGAGGGCGGCGAAGGCAAGCATCAGCCCGAACGCCGCGCCGAGCGCGATCCAGACCGCGGTCGGAATGACTTTCACGATGTCGTGGATGACCTTCGCGCCCTGGTTGATCGGCGCCGTGAAGGCCGAGCCGTCGTTCGAGGACGTGTGCTTCGCGCCGCGGTGGGCCGGCGTGTGCGTGCCGGTCTTCGCTGTGGCGTTGCCGCCCGTGGTCCCGGCGCCGGCGGTACCGGTGGGCGCCCCGCCCGTGCCGGTTCCGGCCGTCACGGCGCCGGCGCCGTTCGTCGCGGTCACGCCGGGGGCCGACCGATGCGAGCTGGCGGTGCTGTCGTTGTGGATCGCCTTCAGCGCGGACGAGATGCTCGGAAGGCTGAGGTTCAGGATCCCGCCGCTCGACTGCGTCCCGCTCGAGGTCGGCGTCGGGGTTGTGACCGGGGTTGTCGTGGTGGATCCCGAGCTCACCGGGTTCAGATTCGTCGAGGACGAGTCGTTGACCGGCGTGGTCAGAATCGAGGTGGCGACGCTGTTGGCCGGAGTGACGGTCGCCGGGGTCACGTTGAAGTTGCCTGAGGTCGACGCCGAGCTCGCCGCGGGAACGGCCGCCTGCGTGACGCTGGAGGTCGTGCTGGAGTTATCGCACCGGCCGTGGCACAGGACGGTGGTCGTCGTGTTCGTAAATCCGGGCTGACGGCCGTAGCCGAGCGTGGTGGTCGTGGTGGTGCCGGTCGTCGTGCTGGCGTTGGTCGTCGTTCCGGTCGTGGTCGTCCCGGTACCGGTAGTCGTCGTTCCAGTGGTTGTGGTGGTGCCGGTCGTGGTCGTGCCGGTCGTGGTCGTCGTGGTCGGCGTCGTGGCGGTGCCGGTCGTGGTCGTCCCGGTCGGCGTCGTGTCGGTTGTGGACGTCGTGGTGCCGGTCGTGGTCGTGCCCGTCGTCGTCGTGTCGGTGGTGGACGGGTCCGGGGTCGGGGCGACGCTCTCGCTGGCGCTCTCGACCGGCACCGGCGCAGGATTGTCGTTAACCGGGGTGGTCGCGGTCGAAGTCGTGGTGGTGGCGGCCGTCGTCGTGGCTGCTGGGGCGGAGACGGTCGTCTCAGGGGCCGCGCTCACCGAGGACACGGGGGTCACAGCGGCCTCGTGGGCGGCGGACCTGACCCTGTGGTGCTTGGGGCGGATCGCGAGGACGACCTGCTCGGGGGAGCGATGGGCCAACGCGATTCCGGCAAGCCTGGCCTCGAGCCTCGCCTCGCGGAGGTGACGCGCGTAAGAACGATCGCCGCCGGCGGCGCCCCCAACCCCGAAGACCGCGCACACGAACCCAATGGCGAGTGCGGCGATCGTGCAGGCTCCCTTGCTCCGCTGACTCATTGGCGTCCTCTTAGGGGACGGCTCCATGCCCGGCCTCCGGCTTCCTGGTTCGAGGTTGGTGTGCATGCTAGGTGCGACTTCACTTCTCAGGACGTATTTCGACAAATGTCCGAGCGGACTTAAGCCCCCTCGGAAAAAAGTTCTGAGGGGCCGCTCGAAACCTTGACAACATCGTGGTAAGGTTGAGAGTCGATGGAAGGTTTGACCATTAACGAGGCGGCGCGGACGACCGGTTGGTCGGCGCGGATGCTGCGATACGTCGAGCAGACGGGCCTGGTTTCTCCCGCCCGCTCGGCGTCGGGTTACCGTCTCTACGGGCCTGCGCAGCTCCAGCGGCTGCGCACGCTCAAGGAGTTGCTCGCGCGTTTTGACGTCGGCCTGTCCGACGTTGCGTTCGCGGCGCGAATGGCCGAGAGCCCCGACCTGCGCGACTCGGTACAGGCGTGGCTCGAAGCCGAGGCGCGCCGGCCCGAGGACGTCGGTCCGGAAGACTGGCTCCGATTCGAGCAACAGAAACACGAAAAGCTGCTGGCAGTCGCCTGAGCGCGGCCGCCCGATGACCCCAACCGTGGAGGAAACATGAGCACGACCGCTGCCAAGGCGGATTTCAAGGTGGCCGATCTTGGATTGGCCGAGTTCGGGCGGAACGAGATCCGCCTGGCCGAGCATGAGATGCCTGGGCTGATGGCGGTTCGGCGCGAGTACTCCGACAGGCAGCCGCTCGCCGGCGCCCGGATAACTGGGTCGCTCCACATGACGATCCAGACCGCGGTGCTGATCGAGACGCTGGTGTCGCTCGGAGCCGAGGTCCGTTGGGCGTCGTGCAACATCTTCTCGACCCAGGATCACGCCGCCGCGGCGGTTGTGGTCGGCCCCGACGGGACGGCCGAGGACCCCAGCGGCGTGCCCGTGTTCGCGTGGAAGGGCGAGACGCTCGAGGAGTACTGGTGGTGCACCCAGCAGGCGCTGACGTGGCCTGAGGGCCAGTCCCCGAACATGATCCTCGACGACGGGGGCGACGCGACGCTGCTCGTCCACAAGGGTGTCGAGTTCGAGCGCGCCGGCGCGGTGCCCGACCCCTCGACTGCCGACTCCGAGGAGTTTCAGATCGTGCTCGGGCTGCTCCAGCGCTCGCTCGAGGAGGACTCCCAGCGGTTCACCCGCATGGCCGGCGAGATTCGCGGGGTCACCGAGGAAACGACGACCGGAGTGCATCGTCTGTACCAGTTCGCCGAGCAGGGACAGTTGCTGTTCCCGGCGATCAACGTCAACGACTCGGTCACCAAGAGCAAGTTCGACAACAAGTACGGCTGCCGGCACTCGCTGATCGACGGGATCAACCGCGCCACCGACGTGATGATCGGCGGCAAGCTCGCGGTCATCTGCGGCTACGGCGACGTCGGCAAGGGATGCGCGGAATCGCTGCGCGGCCAGTGTGCCCGCGTGGTGGTCACCGAGATCGACCCGATCTGCGCGCTCCAGGCGGCGATGGACGGCTACCAGGTGCTGACGCTCGACGATGTCGTGTCCACGGCGGACATCTTCATCACGGCGACGGGAAACCGTGACGTGATCACGGCGGAGCACATGTCGCGGATGAAGCATCAAGCGATCGTCGGAAACATCGGCCACTTCGACAACGAGATCGACATGGCCGGGCTGTCGAGGGTTCCGGGCATCAACAGGATCGGCATCAAGCCGCAGGTTGATGAGTGGGTGTTCCCCGACGGACACTCCGTGATCGTCCTGTCCGAGGGTCGGCTCCTTAACCTCGGAAACGCCACCGGGCATCCGAGCTTCGTGATGTCGAACTCGTTCACGAACCAGGTGATCGCGCAGATCGAGCTGTTCGTCAGCAACGACAGCTACGACAAGCGGGTCTACACGCTCGCCAAGCACCTCGACGAGAAGGTGGCGCGCCTCCATCTCGGGGCGCTCGGGGTCAGGCTCACGGAGCTGTCCCAGGGTCAGGCCGCGTATCTCGGGGTCCCGGTCGACGGCCCGTACAAGCCGGACCACTACCGGTACTAACCCCGCGGTCCGGGTCGGCGGCTGGCGGTCTGGGTCGGCGGCTGGGTGGCGTAAGGCCCGCGATGGCCCGCACCCGGCTGCCGCCGCACGACATCGCCGATCTCGGCCTGGCGACGGGAGGCGTCTCCCGGATAGCCTGGGCGGGCGAGCAGATGCCGGTGCTCGCCCGGGTTCGGGAGCGGTTCGCTTCGGAACGGCCCCTTGACGGAATCCGTTTGGGGGCCTGCCTCCACGTCACCGCGGAGACGGCCCAGCTGGTGCTTGCGCTGACTGCCGGAGGTGCCCGAGTGGCGCTGTGCTCGGCCAACCCGCTGTCCACGCAGGACGATGTGGCGGCGGCGCTCGTGTACGAGCACGGCGTCGAGGTGCGGGCGCTACGCGGGGAGGACGTCGACACCTACGTCCGCCACGTCCGCGCCGTGCTCGACGGAAAGCCGGAGGTGACCGTCGACGACGGCGCCGACCTGTTGATGACCGCTCACGCGCTCGGCGGTGAGACGCTGGAGGGGCTGATCGGCGGCACCGAGGAGACGACGACCGGCCTCGTGCGGCTCCGCCGGCTCGAGGCCGAGGGGAAGCTGGCGTGTGCCGTGATCGCGGTCAACGAGGCGCGTACCGAGAGGGCTTTGAACGACCGCCACGGGACGGGGCAATCGGCGCTCGACGGAATCGTCCGCGCCAGCAACGTGCTGCTGGCCGGCCACACGCTCGTGATCGTCGGATACGGGTGGGCGGGGCAGGGCATCGCCGAGCGGGCCCGCGGCGCCGGCGCCGCCGTGGTCGTGTGCGAGGTCGACCCCCTGCGGGCGCTCGAGGCCCGGATGGCCGGTTACCAGGTGATGCCGGCGCTCGAGGCGGCGGAACGCGGCGACGTGTTCGTCACGGTCACCGGCTCGCGGCGGGTCCTCCGAGGCGAGCACTTCGCGCGGATGAAGGACGGCGCGATCCTGGCGAACGCCGGCCATTTCGACGTCGAGCTCGACCTCGAGGAGCTGAGCGCGCTGGCCGTGAACGTGCGCGAGGTCCGGCCGCTGATCGAGCAGTACGAGCTCGAGGACGGGCGCCGGCTGAACCTGCTCGCGCGTGGGCGTGTCGTGAACCTGGCCGCCGGCGAGGGCCATCCGGCTTCGGTGATGGACGTCTCGTTCGCACTTCAGGCGCTCTGCGCCGCGGAGCTCGTGCGGCGACGCGGGGAGATCGCGCCGGCCGTGCACCCGGTGCCCGAGGCGATCGATCGGGAAGTGGCCACGCTGAAGCTGGCGGCGCTTGGCGTCGAGATCGACGAGCCGACGCCCGAGCAGCGCCACTACCGCGAGTCTTGGACCTGACCCGTCTCTGACAAGATGCCCCCAATGCAGGCAGTTGGCAGCTCCTCGTTGCGAGGTGGGATCGACCTCGGCGGGACGAAGATCGAGGCGATCGTCGTCGACGGCGACAACACAGTGCTGGGCTCTTCCCGCCATCCGACACCGTCGACGGGCGGACCGGCCGATGTGGCGCGGGAGATGCTCGCGGCGATCAAGGGGGCGTGCCAAGCGGCCGGGGTCGAGCCGGGCGTGCTCCAGGGCGTCGGCATCGGGTCGCCGGGCGTGATCGACGAGGCCACCGGCACGGTGTCGACCGCGCGCAACCTCCCCGGCTGGGAGGGATCGTTCGCCCTCGGACCGACGCTTGCATCCGAGCTTGGAACCACGGTCGCGATCGGCAACGACGTGCAGGTAGCGACCGATGCCGAGTTCGCACTCGGCTCCGGCAGGCCCTACGACTCGCTGCTCGGCGTGATGTGGGGTACCGGGGTCGGCGGTGGCCTGATCCTCGACGGCAAGCCTTGGCTCGGGCGCGGCGGCGCGGGCGAGATCGGGCACATGGTCGTCGTCATGGGCGGCGCTCGTTGTCCCTGCGGGCGGCGCGGCTGCATGGAGGCCTACGCCGGCCGGGCCGCGATGGAGGCCCGGGCGCGGAGGCGCCAGGAGAAGGGCACGAATACCGACCTGTTCAAGATCATGAAGGAGCGCGGCCGTACCAAGCTGACGAGCGCGGTCTGGGCCAAAGCCCTCGAAAGGCAGGACAAGCTGGCGGTCGAGCTGATCGACGAGGCGGTGGAGGCGCTCGGCGCCGGCATCGCGTCCGCGCAGAACCTGCTGGACGTGCCGGCGGTGATCATCGGCGGCGGCCTCGGAGTGCGTCTCGGCGAGCCCTACGTGAAGCGGATCCGCAAGGCGATGCAGCCGCACCTCTTCAACGACACCAACCCGCCCGATGTCCTGGCCGCCGGTCTCGGCGACCTCGGTGGCGCGCTCGGGGCGTCGCTGCTGGTCGAGACGAGGCGGGGTGAGCGGCCGCCGGCTGCGCAGTCGTCGCCGGCGAGCGCCCCGGCAGGCGGCTGACACGTCCGGCGTGCCGGCGCTGCCCGCGGGCCCGCCAGGGTGCACTTTTCACCAAACCCGGCACCGCGGTGTGGCCCGGGCGCAGATAAGCGCCTCAGGGGCGCTTATCTGCACATGGCTCGCTGGTGGGTGGGGGTTTGGCGAGAAATGCACGCGACCGGGGGTGTGGAAGGCCGCGTGGCCCGCGCCACCGCCCAACCGGCGAGCCCGACCGGCCTGCACCACCGCTCCAACGCGCCACCGCCCCCACCGCGCAGCGCCACCGGTCCACACCCCGTTAACGCCGCCTAAACATGCGCACTATGGCGGCAGAACGCCCTCTTTGACAGGATGAGCCCGCCGCGCGGGGAATTTGTGCGGCGGTGGGGGAGGAGAGGATTGCGACCATGTCTTCCGCGAGAACGGCACGAATGCCCACACGGATGCTGAAGCGTTCATGATCGCGCGGGTCGCCGCGATCGCCTCGCTGGCGATCGCGATCGTCGTGATCGTGCTGGTGGTGCTCGGCGGGGGCTCGACGTACACGCTCCACGCGGACTTCCAGGACGCCGGCGGTCTCGTGACCGGCGACAACGTGCTGATGGGGCCGGCCACGGTCGGTCAGGTCCAGTCGATCTCG
>Ga0335081_10007084_pt1 | contig 17903 bp, 11 predicted proteins | sample Lox_Sample_35_FD_206713 | JGI IMG/M metagenome (GOLD analysis project Ga0335081, IMG submission 206713) | Soil microbial communities from Loxahatchee National Wildlife Refuge, Florida, United States - Lox_Sample_3.5 | ecosystem: Environmental > Terrestrial > Soil > Wetlands | place: USA... | reverse complement strand
CGCCTGCGCTCCTTCTCCCCCTTTAGGGGGAGAAGGTCGGGATGAGGGGGCGCTTCCGCAAACTCCGACGTAGCGACTCGTGGAGAGACCCCCTCACCCGCCTTCGCTCCTTCGGAGCTACGGCGGGGCAGGCCCGACCCTCTCCCCCTGAAGGGGGAGAGGGAGCGCGGGCACCGTGCAAGGTTCATATGCGATAGGCCTGCGATCACATCGTCAGTCCTACGCCGCGACCAGCCGGAAGCGCTCCCATTCGGTCGGCAGCTGCCGCAACGCCGCCGGCCAGCCACCGGGTTTGTTGCCGTCGGCCGGGTGATGCGGCGCCCGCAGAAGGCGAACTCGCCGCCTTGGGCGGCGAACGGGAAAGGCGAGAGGCTGTAAGTGTTGTCCCCGGCTGGTCGGATGGTGACGGTCACATCCTCATCGGGCGAGGCCGGGACGTTCTCGAAGCTCTGCTCGATGCGCTCGGCCGGATGAATCCGGTTGAAATAGAGCGCAAGCGTGTCGATGAATTGCAGCGCCTTGTAGTTCTGAAAGAGCTTGCGCTCGCCGATCCAGGCGCGGGTTTCCGGCTCCGCGGCAAGCTCCGCCTTGAGACGCTTTTGCCGCTCGAGCTCGCCATTGAGCATCTTGTCCGCGAGCGGCCGGTCTTTCGCCGCAACCTTGTCGAGCAGCACGACCTTGGAAAGTCCGTAACGTCCGTTGTAGAGGCCCCAGCTGTGCATGCTCGAGATCAGCCCGCAGTAGGCGTGCTGGCGCTGGTTGAATTCGGGCGAGCGGCGGCTGGTCTCGATGATGAACGCCGGCGGCGTCTCGGCGAGATTGTAGGGAAGCCGGCTCGCGGGATCGATCTGCGGATCGCGGTCGAGGTCGAACCAGCCGGCGTCGTGATGGGAGACGACGTGGATCATCAGCTCGGCCGGGCTCAGGGGCTCGAAGCGCGCGTTGCCGAACGCGTGCGCGAAATTGCGGCACAGCGCCGTGTGCTCGTACATCATGATGGCGAGCCGAGGCGTCCCTGCCGGCGCGGTCTGAATGATCACGGCATCCCCTCCTTGAAAGCCGGCGCATTGTCGATTCCGGCGTTGAAAAAATCAATGCGCGCACCAGCAGGATGCAGCGCCATCGCGCGCGTTGCCTTGCCTGATCATATGTACACATCCAAATTGTCTGGACATGGCGGGCGTACCTTGCTAGGACGATCCGTCCGGATGAGGTGCGGAGCTGCGTGCCAGTGCGGGGAGGCGGCATGACGGTGTATGTCGGCGAGCCGATCGCCCGGCGCGAGGACGTCAGGCTCCTGCAGGGCCGCGGCCGCTATGTCGACGATGTCCATCTCGACGGAATGCTGCACGCGGCGGTCTTTCGCAGCGCCCATCCGCACGGGCGCGTTGGCGGCATCGACATCGCCGCCGCGGCGGCGTTGCCGGGGGTGATCGGCGTCTTCACGCACGCGGATTTCGGTGCATCGCTCAAGCCGATCCGCCCGCGCCTCGCCGCGATGCCGGGTTTCGAGAATTTCCTGCAGCTGCCGCTCGCGACCGACAAGGTCCGCTATGTCGGCGAGCCGCTGGCGGTCGTCGTCGCGACCAGTGCCTACATCGCCGAAGATGCCGTCTCGCTCATCAGCGCGGACATCGAGGCGTTGCCGCCCGTGCTGAGCTGGGCGGGCGCGCGCGATACCTCGGTATTGATCCATGAGCGCGCCGGAACGAATGCGTCGAGCATCGTGGTCGGCCGCGGCGACGCCGATGCGGCGTTCCGGCGCGCGCCCTACGTGCGTCGCGAATCCTTCTCGGTCCAGCGGCATACCGCGGTGCCGGTGGAGGCGCGCGGGCTGGTCGCGGCCTGGGATGCCGGCGCGCAAAGCATGACCGTGTTCGGCATCACCAAGGTGCCGTTCTTCAACCGCAGCATGCTCGCCGCCCTGCTCGACCTTGCGGAGCATTCGGTGATCATGAAGGTCGCGGACGTCGGCGGCGGCTTCGGCGTTCGCGGCGAGTTCTACCCCGAGGATTTCCTCATCCCGGCGATCGCCCGCCGGCTCGGCCGTCCGGTCAAATGGATCGAGGACCGGCGCGAGCATTTTCTCGCGACCAATCATTCGCGCGAGACCACCTGCACGCTCGAGATCGCCTGCGAGCGGGACGGCACGATCGTCGGATTGCGCGGCGAGGTGACGATCGACATCGGCGCCTATGCGCGCGGGACCGGCGGCACCTCGCCGACGCGCTGCGCGCAATTCCTGCCGGGGCCTTATCGCATCGCCAATTTCGCCTGCACCGTGAACGCCCACGTCTCGAACAAGACGCCGTCCGGCACGTATCGCGGTCCCGGCCGGGTCGAGGCCAACTTCTTTCGCGAGCGGCTGATCGACATGGCGGCCGCCGATCTCGGCATCGATCCGGCCGACATGCGGCGCCGCAACTTCGTCGCCGCGAAAGAGATGCCGTTCGATATCGGGCGCCTCGTCACCTACGAGCCGCCGGCGCGGTTCGATTCCGGCGATTTTCGCGCCGCTTTCGAGCGCGCCCTGAAGGAGATCGGCTGGGCGGAGAAGCGCGGCATCCAAGGCCGCGCGATCGACGGCTGGTGGCACGGCATCGGCTTTGCGTCGTTCGTCGAGAGCAGCGCCGGCGGCGCGAAGGAGCTCGCGCGCATCCGGGTCGCGCCGGACGGGACGCTCGAGGTCTATGTCGGGTCGGCCAGCTCGGGCCAAGGCCACGAGACGGTGTTCGCCCAGGTCTGCGCCGACGCGCTGCACGTCCCGATCGACCGGATACGGGTCCTCTGCGCCTCGACCGACGAGCTCGACGACGGCTTGGGCACCTGGCACAGCCGCTCGGCGGTGATGGCGGGCAATGCGGTGCGCACCACCGCCGAGGCCTTGGTGAACCGGCTGCGGCCCCTCGCGTCGGATTATTTCGGGCGTCCGAACGTCGCGGTCGAATGGCGCGACGGGCGCTTTCACCGCAGCGATACCGACGCGACCGTGGACGTGAGCGCGCTGACGGCGTTCGCGGCGAAGCGCGGCGAGGCGATCGACGTGACCGGCACGTTCGAGCACACGGGCATGAAGCCCTTCAGCTACGGCACCCATGCGGCGCACGTCGCGGTGGACGCCCGCACCGGTCGCGTCAGGCTGGTCGACTTCATTGCGATCGAGGATGTCGGGCGCGTGCTCAACCCGCTGATTGCGCATGGGCAGGCGCTGGGCGCGATCCTGCAAGGGCTGGGCGGCACGTTCATGGAGCATCTGCGCTACGACGATTCCGGGCAGATGCTCACCGCGTCGCTCGCGGACTATCTGGTGCCCACGGCGCCCGATTTTCCCGCCGTGCGCGGCGAGTTCCTCGCGCTGGCTCCAGCCCCGGGCAACCCGCTCGGCGTCAAGGGCGCCGGGGAGGGCGGCATCGTCGCCGTCGCCGCGGCCGTGACGAACGCCGTATGTGCCGCGCTGTCGTCGTTCGGGGTGCAGATTCTCGACCTTCCGATCTCGCCGCCGAAGGTCTGGGAATTGATTCACCGCTCGTCATCACGCCGCACATGCGATCGCTGCCCTACGACTCGTTGAAGGACTTCGAGCCGATCACGATCGTCGGTCAGGAAAATCATCATCTGCTGGTCAGGCCGACCCTGCCGGTCAAGACCGTCAAGGACTTCATCGCGCTGGCCAAGTCGAGCCCGACCGGGCTCTCCTTCGCGTCCCGGGTCATCGCCAATGCGAAGTAGCGGCGCATCTTCCCTCTCCCCCGCGGGGAGAGGGAGCGCAGGCGCCGTGCTCACCTCACATCGCTCTGGCCGCGCCCGATCAACGACTTGAGCCGTTGCGGCGTCACCGGCAATGCGGTCACGGCGCCTGGCCGTTGCAACGCATCGTCGATGGCGGACGCGATGGCGGCTCCTGCCGCCGTGATGCCGCCTTCTCCGGCCCCTTTGAAGCCATACGTGTTGAGCGGGGAGGGGGCATCCTCGGACACGATCACCTCGGCAGCGGGGACCTCACGCGCCGTCGGCATCAGGTAATCCGCGAAGGTGACCGAGAGCGGATCGCCGGTCTCGTTGTAGAGGAACTCCTCGAACAGCGCGCCGCCGAGCCCCTGCGCCATGCCACCCGTGACCTGGCCTTCGACGAGCATCGGATTGACGGCTTTGCCGACGTCGAGCGCCATCAGATAGCGCTCGATCATCACCCCGCCGGTCTCGCGGTCGAGCCGCAACTGCACGACATGCGCGCCGTAGGGATAGACCATATGGCTCGACCTGAACTCGGCTTCGGCCACGAGGCCCTCCGGACGCGCCGCGAGCGTGCCGAGGCGCAGCGACGGCCCGACCGAATCCCGGCGCCTGACCTCGCCATCCGTCATGACGAGCTCGTGGGCGGCGGTCTGCATCAGCTCGGCGGCGCCGCGCAGCGCCTGGTCGCGAAACGCGACCGCGGCCATTCGCGTCGCTTCGCCGCACATGACGGTGACCCGGGACGCGAAGGCGCCCATTCCTCTGTCGATGCGGTCGGTCTGACCGTGCGTGACCTTGATCCGCGCGTAATCCATCCCGAGGACTTCGGCGGCGATCTGCGCGATCACGGTCTCGACGCCCTGGCCGATCGACCCCACGCCGGTGATCACCTCGATCTCGCCGCCGGGCGCGGCCTCGATGCGGACCTTGTCGAAGGGCCCGAGCCCGCTCTTCTCGACGAAGAAGGCAAAGCCGCAGCCGACCATCTCGCCCGCCGCGCGCCGCCGCGCCAGGCTTGCCTTCATCTCCGTCCAATTCGCCGCCGCCAGCAGCCGGTCGGTGAGCTTCGCGTAATCGCCCGAGTCGTAGACGACCTCGGTGCCGAGCGTGTTGAACCCGAGGGAATAAGGCATGGCGCGCTTGTCGATGAGGTTGCGCCGGCGAATTTCAATCGGGTCGATGCCGGTTCTGGCCGCGACGGCGTCGATCAGGCGCTCGCGCACGAAGGTCGTCTCGTATCGGCCGGGCGCGCGATAGGTGCCGCACGGCGTCTTGTTGGTCAGGCGGATATGGCCGCGCGCCCGATAGGCCGGCACGTGGTACGGCCCCAGCAGCATGGCGGCGGCGAGATCCGGCACCGACGCCGCATGCGTGCGCATGTAGGCGCCGTTGTCGTGAAAGAACTCGTCGTCGATGCCGAGAATGAGACCGTTCCGGTCGATCGCCGCCTTGATCATGTGGCGTTGCTGGCGCGAATGATTGGCCGCGATCAGGTGCTCGCGCCGGTCCTCGATCCACTTGACCGGATGATCGAGCTTCACGGCGGCGGCGCAGACCAGCACGTCCTCGGGGTAGAGCTCGCCGCGGATGCCGAAGCCGCCGCCGACATGACCCTCGTACAGCTGGACCTTGCCGGCCGGCATGCCGAACATCAGCGCCAGGCGATCCCGATTCCAATGCGGCACCTTGGCCGCACCATACATCTCGAGGATGGCGCGTTCCCGGTCGTAGCGCGCGATCGCGCCGCGTGTCTCCATCGGCACGCCGCTGTGGCGGCCGATCTGCAGATCGAGCGCGACGACGTCGTGGGCGGCCGCGAACGCCGCCGCGATGTCGCCGCGCCCCTTCTCGATCATGGCCGCGTCGGTGCCGTGGGCGGCGTCGAAGCGGCCGGGCTCACCCGCGGCATCGAGGATCACGGGCAGCGGCTCGATGTCCAATGCGACCAGGTCGGCGGCATCCTCGGCGACGTAGGGGTCGGACGCAAACACGGCGGCGACCGGCTCGCCGACATAGCGAACCCGATCCTGCGCCAGTGCGGTCTGCCGGTAGGGCTCGAGCTCGGTGAGCCCGGTCAGGCGGAAGCCGATCGGCGGAATATGCGCGATGTCGGCGAACGTCCACACCGCATGCACCCCGGGCAGCGCCAGCGCCGCCGCCGCGTCGATCGACTTGATCACGCCATGCGCGAGCGGCGAGCGCACGATCCGCATGTGATGCTGGTCCGGGAAATTGATGTCGGCGGCAAAGCGGCCGCGGCCGGTCAGCAGCGGCCGGTCCTCGAGGCGCGGGACGGACCGGCCGATGACCCTCAACGGCTCGTTCATCTTCTGCGCATTTCAGCCGCGGCGGCACGCACGGCCTTGATGATATTCTGATAGCCGGTGCAGCGGCAGAGGTTGGACGACAGCACGTCGAGGAGATCAGCGTCGCTGATCGTGGGATCGCGCTCGAGCACGCCGACCGCAAGCATCAGGAACCCGGGGGTGCAGAACCCGCATTGCAGTCCGTGATGATCGATGAAGGCCTGCTGCAGCGGGTGGAGGGTGTCGCCGTCCGCCAGGCCCTCGACCGTGCGGATCGACTTGCCGGCCGCCTGCTCCGCGAACATCAGGCAGGACCGCACCGGCTCGCCGTCGACGAGGACCGTGCAGGCGCCGCAGATGCCGTGCTCGCAGCCGATATGCGTGCCGGTCTGGCCGCAATCCTCGCGAATGGCGTCGACCAGCGTGCGGCGCGGCTCGACCGTGATGTCGTGGTCGCGGCCGTTGATGGTGAGCTTGATGCTGCTCTTCACGCTCGATCGCCGTTCTGGCTGGCGCGCAAGGCGGCGCGGATGCGCTGCGGCGTCGCCGGCATCTCGTCGATCGCCACGTCGAACGGCGCGAGCGCATCGTTGATCGCATTGATGACGGCGGCCGGCGCGCCGATGCAGCCGCCTTCGCCCAGTCCCTTGGCCTGCGTGATCGAGTTGACGCTCGGGGTTTCGAGATGGTGCAGCTCGATGCTGGGAATCTCGCGCGCAGTGGGCGGCAGGTAATCGGCAAGCGTTGCGGAAAGCGGAGCCCCATGCTCGTCGTAAATGATCTCTTCGAGCAGCGCGTTGCCGATGCCCTGGGCGATGCCGCCGTGCACCTGGCCGTCGGCGATCATCGGATTGATCAGCCGGCCGGCGTCCTCGGCAACCAGGAACCGCTCGACCGCGACGTTTCCGGTATCGATGTCGACCTCGACGATCGCGACGTGGCACGCATTGGAGAACGTGCCGGGCGGGTCGTAGTGGCCGACCTCGCTGATGCCGGGCTCGATCTCGCCGTTGAAACGGTGCGTCTGCGTGTAGGCCTCGCGCGCCATTCGGGCGACGCTGATCGTTCGATCCGTGCCGGCGACCCGGGCGTGCCCGTCCTCCAGAATAATGTCGGTCTCGGCGACCTCCAGCATCGAGCTGGCGATCTTGATCAGCTTGGCGCGAACTTTTCGCGCCGCGATCAGCGAGGCGCCGCCCGCGATCACCAGCGACCGGCTGGCGAACGTGCCCCATCCGTAGGGCGTGCGATCGGTGTCGCCGTGGATCACCCGGATCATGGCGGGCGACACGCCGACCTCGTCAGCGATGATCTGCGCGAGTGTCGTGCGCAGGCCTTGTCCGTGCGGCGAGGAGCCGATGCGGGCTTCGACCGCGCCCGATGGGTCGATCGTGACCATCACGGTCTCCCAGCCCGGCGTGATCTCCATGCCGCGGGCCGCGAAGGCGGGGCTGCCGTAGCCGGTGCGCTCGCAGAAGGTCGCAAAACCGATGCCGAGATAACGGCCTTCCGCGCGTGCGCCGTGCTGGCGCTTGCGGAAAGCGGGCAAGTCGATCTGCTCGACCGCGAGCGCCAACGTCTGCTGATAGCTGGCGTCGTCGTATTCCAGCCCGGTCGCGCTCTTGTAGGGAAATTTGTCGACCAGATTTCGCCGGCGGATTTCGACGGGCTCGATGCCGAAGGCTCGCGCCGCCTTGTCCATCAGGCGCTCGAGCGCGAACGTGATGACGGGCCTCGAGACCCCGCGATAGGGCGCCATCGTGCAGGTATTGGTGATCGCCCCGCGTGCGCGGCATTGACAGTCGCGAAGGTCGTACGGCCCGGGCAGCTCGGCCATCGCCATCAGCGGCTCGACGGCGCATGTCGTCGGGTAGCAGGAGTAGGCGCCGATATTGGCGACGACATCGGCGGTGATCGCGAGGAGCTTGGCGTCCTGGTCGAACGCCGCTTCCAGCGAGACGTGCTGGTCGCGCGAATGATAGCCGGCGATCAGATTTTCCCGCCGGTCCTCGCTCCAGGCGAAGGAGGTCTTGTACTTGCGCGCCAGCCAGACGAGCAGGACGTATTCGGCCGGCAGCGACATCTTCTGGCCGAACCCGCCGCCGACGTCGGGTGCGACCACCCGCAGGTCGGATTCGGGAAAACCGAGCATGTCGGCAATCGCCGTGCGCGTCAGGTGCGGCATCTGCGTCGCGCAGGTCAGCGTCGCGCGCCCGGTCGACGAATCGTAGCTCGCGTGCCCGCCCCGCGTCTCGAGCGGAGTTGCGTTCTGCCGATGCGAGCGCGCCTCCATCTTCACGACCTTGGCGGCGCCGGCCCAGGCCTTGTCGAAACTGCCCGACTTGAAGCGACCCTCGACGATCACATTCCCGGGCACATCGCGATGGATTTGCGGCGCGCCCGGCGCGAGCGCCGCGCGCCCGTCGACGACGGCCGGCGTCTCGTCGATTTCCACCGACACGTCGTCGGCGATGTCCTCGGCCGCTTCCTTCGTTGCCGCTACGACCGCGGCAATCGGCTCGCCGACGAATCGCACGACGCCATCAGCGAGCACGGGTTGCCCGATCGGCTTGTAGTCGAACTTATGCAACATCGGGAGGATCGGTTTGACGTTCACCAAATCCTTCGCCGTGATGACCGTCGCGCCCGCGGGGACGCGAATTGCGGCGATGTTGCCGGCCGCGATGGCGCTGCGCACGAAGCGCACGCAAAAAGCCGACGGAAGGTCGGCGGTGAAGCGCCCCTGACCGCGCACCAGCGACGGATCTTCGAGCCGGCGCAGGGCGCGGCCGGCCCATTTCAAGCCGGAGCTTTTGGTCGCCGTGGTCATCCGGCGGCCATTTCCAGGGCGCGGCGGACGACGGCGCGCACCAGATCACGCCGATAGTCGGCGTTGGTCTGGTGGTCCTCAAGCGGATCGATCGCCTGCGCGGCCGCCTCGGCGGCGCGGCGAAAGGCGTGATCGCCGGGCTGCTCGCCGGCCAGCGCCTTCTCGGCCTCGACCAGACGGCGCGGCGAGGCTTCGGCGCCTCCCACCCCGACCCGCGGGTCGGCGATCCTGCCATTGTCCAATCGATAGGAGACGAGCGCTGCGCCCATCGCGAAATCGCCGGCGCGCCGGCTGAATTCATTGAAGCCGAACCGGGTGTCGGGCGGCGGCAGCGGAATGCGAACCTGCGTCAGCAGCTCGTCCTCCGCCAGCTCGGTCGTCATCAGGCCGGCGAAGAAGTTCTTCGCCGGGATCGAACGTTCGCCGCGCACGCTTCGCGCCACCATCGCGGCATCGAGCGTCACGGCCGTCAAGCACCACTCGGATGAAGGGTCGGCATGGGCGATGCTGCCGCAGAACGTGCCGCGCGTGCGGATCGGATAGTGCGCGATGTGGCGCGCGACGAACGACAGGATCGCACCGAGCGGTCCGGCGACGACCGGCTGGTGAAAGGCGGCGTGGCGCACGCACGCGCTGATCGCCAGCACCTTGCCGTCGGAGCCGATGTGGCGGAGCTCCTCGATCTCGTTGATGTCGACGAGGTGCGCCGGCTTGGCGAGGCGAAACGCCATGATGGGCACGAGGCTCTGTCCGCCGGCCAGCACGCGTCCGTCGCTCGACGCGAGCTTGCCGAGGAGCTTGACCGCTTCCTCCACGGTCGTGGGCACGTGGCGAACGAAAGGGGCCGGTTTCATGCGCGAAGAGCCCGATGTCGAATGTTTGCACGCATATGGTAATCGGGGGTCAGGCTTTGTCAAACCGCGGACGATGACGGATGGCGATCGTCGTCGCCGCCCCTGCACCGTCAGGCAGGTTCATCACCGGCGGTCGCGCAGCCGATCCATCAGCGCCTTTTCCTGGCCGCCATCGATCTCGATCATGGTTCCGTTGACCATGTGCATGAGCGGCGATGCCAGCATCGTGACCAGGTTGGCGCATTCCTCGACCTCGGCGATGCGGCCCATGGGAATCGCCGCTGGGGCGAGCTTGTCGGCCTCTTCGTAGGGGATGTTCATGTCGCGCGACATCGCGGCCACGAGCCCCGCCCACCGCTCGGTGCGGACCGGGCCCGGATTGACCGCGCAGAAGCTGATGTTGTGCTTGCCGTACTGCCCGGCGAGCGCCATGGTCAGATTCTGCCCGGCCGCATTCGCGGCGCCCGGCACGATCTCCCAGTAGGACGGCTTGACGCCGTCATTTCCGATCAGGTTGACGACGCGTCCACCGCCCTGCTCCACCATGATCGGCAGGACGTAGCGCAGGCAGCGCACGTAGCCCATGAACTTCAGCTGCAGGCCGTTTTCCCAGGCGTCCTCCGAGAGATGCTCGATGACGCCGCCGGGCGCCGCGCCGGCGTTGTTGACCATGATGTCGACGCGGCCGAGCGCCTTGTGTCCCTGCTCGATGAAATTTCTCGCGTCCGCGTCCTTGGTAAGGTCGGCCGCAATGGGGACGATCTTGCGGCCGGTCGCCTTGGCGATCTCCGCGGCGGTGCTTTTCAGGACGTCCACGCGCCGGGCGCAGATGGCGACGTCGACGCCTTCCTTGGCCAGCGCGAGCGCGATGCCTTTGCCGATTCCTTCGCTGCCGCCGGTCACCAGCGCGGTCTTGCCGTTGAGTCGAAGGTCCATATGCGTCTCCCGTCGTGTCTGGAAGTGCAGGGGGCGTCCCTTGTTTGCGTACAAATGAAATGTAAATCACGACCCGGCCGGCTGGCAAGGCGCGGCAATCCTGGCCTTTCGTAATTCAAGATCCGACCGGCGCGCAAGGCGCCGGCCGGCCGATGCCGCGTTGTGCCGATCGAGCGCCTCTCGAGCCGCTCCGCCAGCCGCCGCGCATCGGCGTGATCGACGCACAGGCGCTCGACGTCGTGGCCGAGCGCGGAGGGGAGGGCGGCCGCGATCACGCCCGCCGCCCGCCTGGCGCCGCCGAGGCGGAACCTGCGCCCTCGTCAGCGGTCGCGGCATGGCCTCGTGTGGCCGCTTCAAATGAATTGACGGGGCGTCGCCGGGCATGCTTGTTTTTGCTGCCTGTCCGACCACCTCACCATCCAAGCAGCACCGCGCCATGCCCAAACTCTACGAAGCCCTTGCCGAGGCGTTCCATGCGGAGGGAGTCGACACGCAGTTCGTCCTGATGGGCGACGGCAACATGCACTGGTCCACCGCCTTCGCCAAACTGCCGGGCGTGCATTCCGTCCACGTCAGGCACGAGCACGCGACCGTTGCGGCGGCGACCGCCTACAACGTCGCCACCGGCAAGGTCGCGGTGGCCTCGGTCACGTGCGGCCCGGGCGTGACGCAGCTGATGACGGCGCTGCCGGCCGCGGCGCGCGCCCGCCTGCCGATGGTGGTGTTCGCCGGCGAGGCGCCGATCAACGCCAAGTTCTACAACCAGGCGATCGACCAGGCGCCGCTGGTGACCGCGACCGGGGCGCATTACATCGCCGCGCACAGCGTGCCGCGCATGATGGACTACGTGCGCGAGGCCTTCCATGTGGCGAAGTACGAGCGCTGCCCGGTGGTGCTCGGCATTCCCTACGACCTGCAGAAGGTCGAGCACATGGCGAACGCCCCCTACGAGACCTCGGCGATGTACCAGCCCAAGGTCGGGCGCATGCAGCCCGATCCCGAGGTCGTGGCCGAGGCCGTCGAGCGGCTGGCCGCCGCGAAGCGGCCGATCATCTTCTGCGGCCGCGGCGTGCTGTGGTCCGGCGCGCGCGACGCGGTAGTCCGGCTCGCCGACCGCTGCGGCGCGCTTCTTTCCAACACGCTGCCGACGCGCGGTCTATTCCACGACCATCCGTTCGGGCTCGGCATCGCCGGCAGCTACTTCTCGGCGCTGGGCAAGGAGATGTTCGAGTCCGCCGACCTCGTGCTCGCGGTCGGCACCAGTCTCTCCTACTACACCGGCGTCGGCCACTTCTGGGGGACATCCTTCAAGATTCAGGTCGACGATGCGCCGCGCGGCCTGCGCGACGGGCAGAAGGCGGCCGACCTCTACGTGCGGTCGGATGCCCTCGTCGGCGTCGAGGCGATCCTCGCCGGCCTCGACAAGAAGCTCGGCGCCGGCCAGCCGACGGCGGCGACCATCCGCACGAAGGAGCTCGCGCAGCGCATCGCGACCGAGCCGGCAGATTCAATGCACTTCGACATCGAGCCCGGCGTGCTCGACCCGCGCAAGGTGATCGATGCCCTCGACGCGGTGATCCCCAAGGATTGGGACATCGTCATCGGCGGCGGCCACCAGGCCTATTTCAACACGCAGATGCGCGGCCGGCCGGCGGAGCGCTACACGACGGTGCGCGAGTTCGGCGCGGTCGGCAACGGCCTGTGTTATGCGCTCGGCGTTGCGGCGGCGCGCCGGCAGGGCCGCGAAGGCAAGATCGTGCTGTTCGAAGGCGACGGCGGGCTCTTGTTCCACATCCAGGAGCTCGAGACGCTCAAGCGGCAGGGATTTCGCATCCTGATCTGCTGTATGAACGACGGCGGCTACGGCTCGGAGTTCCACAAGCTGCGCGCCGACGGCCTCGACGACGGCCTCGCCGTGTTCGGCCGGCCCCCGCTCGACGGCGTCGCCCGCGGCTTCGGCCTGCGCGGCCACGAGATCCGCGACGTGGCGGCGATCCCGAAGCTGTTCGCCGACTTCGCCGCGCAGGGCGAAGCCGAGCTGTGGAACATCCAGATCTCGGATCAGGTCACGGCGCCGATCATCCGCCAGACCATCAAGCGCGGGCACGGCAATATGTGAGCCCGACGCGCGGGGCGCACGCCTTACGCGGTGACATCCAGATTGGTGCCGACGCCGGCGGCGACACCGGCAGACGAATTGGCGTTCTGAGCGGCCGCGCTGACCATTTGCGCGATTGCGCTCGCGCTATCGGCGTTCATTTTCATAAAGTCGAGCGCGACGCCGACCCGGGTGTTGCCGGCCTGGGCGCCGAGGATCGCGCTGATGAGGCTCATGTCCATGCCGCCAGCCTAGCGCTGCCGCGCTTAACGGCCGATGAATCGGGCCGCGACAATCGTCAGGCCGGCGCGACGACCAGCACGAGGCCGTCGCGATCGATGACCTTGACGCGCGTGCCCGGCCGCAGCGGCGCGCCGGCGCGCGCGCGCCAGGTCGCTCCCTTGACCCGGATCCGTCCGCGCTCGCCCTGCCACGACACGGCCTCGCCCTCGGCGCCGAGCAACGCCCGCATGGCGGCGATCGCGACGCGCCGGCGCGATCGGAACACCACGCCGACCACGAACAGGAAAAGGCCGGCGGTGACGACGACAGCCTCGGCGATCGTCCAGGGCGAGAGCGCGAAGCCCGGCACGCTCGCGGGAAACATCATGATCGCGCCGATCACGAATGCGACGATGCCGCCGATGCCGATGGCGCCGAACGCGCCGATGTGGGCCTCCACCCCCATGAGGACGGCGCCGAGCAGCACGAGGCCGGCACCGGCATAATTGATCGGGAGGAAGTTGAGCGCGTAGAGCGCCACGAGGAGGCTGATGGTGCCGATCACGCCGGGCGCGATCGTGCCGGGAGCGAGGAATTCGAAGATCAGCCCATAGACGCCGACCAGGAGGAGGATGAAGGCGACGTTCGGGTCGGTGATGATGGCGAGAAGCTCGGTGCGCCAGTCGGGCGCGACGGTGACGATCGGAAGTCCGGCGGTCGCCAGGATCTCGGCCCGTCCGCCGACCTTCACGGCGCGGCCGTCGATCTTGCGCAGGAGATCCGGAACGTCGTCGGCGATCGCGTCGATGACGTGCAGCTTGAGCGCCTCCGACGCCGGAATGCTCGCGGCCGTGCGGACGGCCTCGACCGCCCAATCGGCATTGCGGCCGTTGAGGTCGGCGAGGCTGCGGATGTAAGCCGCGGCATCGTTGATCACCTTGCGGGTCTCGGTGTCGGCCGGCGCGGCCGACTTTTGCCCGCTCGGACTTGCCCCAAGCTGGATCGGGGTGGCGGCGCCGATATTCGTGCCGGGAGCCATTGCGGCGATGGCGCAGGCGTAAGTGATGTAGGTCCCGGCGCTCGCCGCCCGCGCGCCCTGCGGCCCTACATAAGCCGCGACCGGGATCGGCGAGGCGAGGATCGCGCGGATCATCGTGCGCATGGACGTATCGAGGCCGCCCGGCGTGTTCATGCGCAAGACGATGATGCCGACCTCGCTCGGCTTTGCGGCCCGCAGCTCGCGCACGAGATAATCGGCATTGGCCGGCCCGATCGCGCCGTCGATGTCGAGCACGAGCGCCTGCTTGGCCGCGGCCGCGGCCGGCGGCACGAGGGCGACCATGGTTGCGGCGACCATGGCTGCCGCCGCGACCAGCATGGTCGCCGCGCCGCAACGCCATGATCCATGCGCTCGATGGGTCGGCGGCGGATGCATGAGCCGCCTCCTGTCCTGGGATCAACCGGCCGAACCTGAAGCCTACACCGCATTTTTGCAGAGTTTAAGACCCGACGCCAACTACAGCTCGCGCAGCGCGTTGAACCGCACGACGTAGCTGGAGGCGTCGATGCGCACGCCGATGACGGTCGTGCGCTTCGATTGGAGCGCCGCCGTGAGGCGTGTTCAGGGCGTCGCGCACGCCGTCGCGGAAATTCCTGGCGGCCTTCTCGCGAAGCCGGGGATTTTTACTCGAAATTATAACTGTTTCATCAATGTTGCACCGTATGGAAGCGGGGTCGCGTCGCAATACTCTCGTTTGCGAAAAAGCCGGTCTCGTGGTCGGCATCGGCAGCGAGCGATCGATGCCTCCCCGGCGGGCTTCCCTCTGGCGATGAACGTCTCGTGCCGTCCGTTCATCCGCATGATCCGGCGGGCCGAGCCGCCAATGCCGGACGGCGGCGGCTGCCTGACTGGTCTCGGACGGCACCCGCGACGTGACGCTCTCGGCGTGCATCATGTCGACGGCGGTTTCGCGATCACGGGGTGAACGCGAGTTGAGCAAGCGGGGGCGACGCGTAATGGACACCAAGTCGAACGAAGACCTTCGGCAACGCAGCGACGCCGGCATGGCGGCAGGCGACGTCGCGGTTCAGCAGCTCCAGCGCCTCGCCGAGAGCGCGCGCCTGCACGCCGCGACGATCGCCGAACGACAGCGCGCCTTTATGCAGGCGGCGGCCGGCGCGGCCGGGGCGATGCAGGGGGATGTCGCCGGTTACGGTTGGCGGCGGCTCGCGGAGCTCGGCTACGACTACCTGGTCGATGCCTGGCAGCGCGGCGTGCTCATGGCCGACGTCCTGCGCCAGCGCGCCAACATGCTGCACGCGCATGATGAGGCCGGCACGCCGCCGGTGCTGTGCTTCGCCTACGACAAGATCATGGATGGGCGCACGCTCAAGCGGCCGGTCAACTACGCGCTGCTCGCGATCCACCCGCCGCAGGGCGTCGAGGTGTACGCCTGGAAGCGACCCTACATGATCATCGACCCGCGCGCCGGCCACGGGCCGGGCATCAGCGGGTTCAAGCCCGACAGCCAGGTCGGCGTTGCGCTGCACGGCGGCCATCCGGTCTATCTCGTCGTCTTCGCGCAGCGCCCCGAGCCCGGACAGACGATCGCCGACGTGATGCGGGCGGAGGCCGAATTCTACAAGGAGATCCTCCGCCGCCACCCCGACGCGCCGCAGCCGGCCGTGGTCGGCAACTGCCAGGGAGGGTGGGCGACGTTGCTGCTCGCCGCCGCCAATCCGACCATCACGGGCCCGATCGTGATCAACGGCGCGCCGCTCGCCGCCTGGTCCGGCGTCAGCGGCCGCAATCCGATGCGCTATTCGGGCGGCCTGCTCGGCGGCGCGCTGCCGGCGATGCTCGCCGCGGACCTGGGCGCGGGCCAGTTCGACGGCGCCAACCTAGTGCTGAACTTCGAGGCGATGAATCCGGGGCGCAACTGGTTCCGCAAATACTACGACCTGTTCGCCGAGGCCGACCATGCGGGCGAGAAGTTCCTCGAGTTCGAGCGATGGTGGGGGCGCTTCTACTTCCTCAACGCCGGGGAGATCCACTGGATCCTCGACAACATCTTCGTCGGCAACCGGATCTCGCGCGGCGAGGCGCGGCTCGAGCACGGGCGCGCGATCGACCTCAAGGCGATCCGCGCGCCGATCATCGTGTTCGCGAGCCACGGCGACAACATCACGCCGCCGCAGCAGGCGCTCAACTGGATCATCGACACCTATGCGGACGAGCGCGAGATCAAGATCCGCGGCCAGCGGATCGTCTACATGGTGCACGAGTCGGTCGGCCATCTCGGCATCTTCGTGTCGTCCTCGACCGCCAAGAAGGAGCACAGCGAGATCGTCTCGGTGCTCAAGATGATCGAGGCGCTCACCCCCGGGCTCTACGAGATGATCATCGAGGAGAAGCACGGCGAGGGCCTGTTCGCCCGCTTCGAGGTCGACTTCAAGGAACGGCGCCACCGCGACATCCTCGCGCTCTCCAACGGCGACCGCGCCGACGAGGCGGATTTCGGCGCGGTCGCCCGCCTGTCCGAGCTCGCCGCCGAGCGCTACGACCTGTTCGCCCGGCCGTTCGTGCGCGCGATCGCGACGCCGGCGCTCGCCGCCACGCTCGAGGCCGCCCATCCGATGCGCCTGCATCGCCGCGTGGTCGCGGACCACGTGCCGGGCGTCGCCCAGATCGGGCGCCTCGCCGACGCCGTCCGCAGCGACCGTCGCGCCGCCACCGACAATCCGTTCCGCCGCGCCGAGGCGCTGATGGCGAGCCTCGTCGAGCAATGGCTCGATATCGGCCGCGACGTGCGCGACGCCTGGTACGAGCTCGCGTTCATCGGCATCTACGGCACGCCGTTCATGCGCTGGCTCGGCCAGACGCACAGCTTCAGGCGCACGCTCAAGGACACGGAGGAGTTGCACCACCTGCCGGAAGTGCAGTCGGCGCTCGCCACGATCCACCGCGGCGGCATCCGCGAGGCGGTGATCCGCATGCTGGCGTTCGTCAACGAGACGCACGGCGCGGTGAGCGGCATGCGGCTCGATCGCGCCGCCTATGCGCTGACACGCTCGAAGCATTTCGAAGGAATGAACGCCGGGCACCGTGCGCGCCTCCTGCGCGAGCAGACGCTCGTCGTCCTGTTCGACCGCGAGCGCGCGATCGAGACGCTCGTGGAGCTCCTGCCCGATCTGGATACGCGCGCGCTCGCGATGGGCACCATCGACTACATCGTCGGCCCGATCGACGAGATGGCGGAGGAGATGATCGCCACGCTGGAGATGCTGCGGCGCGTGCTCGAGCTGCCGACGCTGCGCGCCTCCCGCGCGCAGGACGAGGAGGACGAGACGGCGGCGGCCCGGCGGCTCGGCGCTGGCGCCGCGGTCGAGGTGGCGTGAGGCTGCGCGGCCGGGCGTTCCGGCGTTCGATGCCGACGGCGAGCGCCGCGGCGCAAGGCGAGCCAGCGTGGCGGGATGCTAGAGCAAATTCCGATCGATTTGATGCACATTCGTCATGGCCGGGCTTGTCCCGGCCATCCACGTCTTTCTTAATGGCGCGGCTGCAAAGACGTGGATGCCCGCATTCGCGGGCATGACGTCTTATTCTGGGCGGATCGGGTGCCAGCGCCCGCAGTGATGTGCGTGCCCGCTCTACAGCTCCCGCAGCGCGTTGAACTGCGCCACGTAGCCGGAGGCGTCGATGTGCACGCCGATGACGGTCGTGCGCTTGGATTGGATCGCCGCCGTGAGCGCGTTGGCGAGGCCCTGCTCGGTGTCCACCGTGACGCCGTCGGCGCCGAAGGCGTGCGCGAGCTTCTCCCAGTCGACGCCGCCGATCTTGACGCCGTGCAGCGGGATGCCCTTGATCTCCTGCTTGACGCGGATCATGCCGATCTCCTGGTCGTCGAGCACCAGCACGATGA
>Ga0335081_10007081_pt1 | contig 17904 bp, 15 predicted proteins | sample Lox_Sample_35_FD_206713 | JGI IMG/M metagenome (GOLD analysis project Ga0335081, IMG submission 206713) | Soil microbial communities from Loxahatchee National Wildlife Refuge, Florida, United States - Lox_Sample_3.5 | ecosystem: Environmental > Terrestrial > Soil > Wetlands | place: USA... | reverse complement strand
TTGATCCGGCAACGCGCTGCGCCGCGTCGTCGCCAGCAGAAAGCGACGATTGGGAAGATGCCCAGCGTATGCCAGCGCGGAGCGCGTGACATGGAAATATGCCGAGGGCAATAAGACCGCAGAGTCTGCGAGTCGGGCACGTTTGTGCTTCGTGACGCGACGGCGAAGCCCGTATGCCGGATCCCATTTATCAAAGGAAATCTCCGCTATCTGCTCCGGCCGAAACTTCCGCGCCGATCGCAGCATCTGCGCAACGCGTGAAATCGGCCCGCGACGGGCGTCCTGGTAATTGTGCACGGGCTTTTTCACGATCTGCTCGACAAATTTCGTGAACAAATGAGGGCGTGTTCCGAAATACTCAACATCGGCGCCGGTAATCTCACGACGCAGCTGATGGAATAAATAGAGTATTCGGAGATCGTGATAACTCTCCATGGCAAGGACTTCCCACCAGTCGATGCCCATGCTGTCGAGAAGCCGGCCGCGCCCACATTCAAAAACCCGGTTGACCCACCGGAACCCGTCGGTGTCGCCGGTAGATTGGAAGATGCTCAGGACTCGCGATCCCACCCGGCGGCTCCATTCGTCGTAGCGATGAGGACTGGCGAAACCCAGATCGACAATCAGGTCCCAGCGCTGACCGCCCCACTCCCCTTGCCAGGGGGCGTCTTCGGGATGAAGAAACAAAATTCGCATCGCAGTTGCGGGTTCGGTGTTTGGAGTCCTTATCGGATCAACCGTACGGCTTCGAAGGCCTCGGCGGCGTTGCAGCCAACGACGCTGCCCCATCTTTGGGCAATGGTCGTGAGCGCCTCAGGGGAACGCGGGTAGGGAAACGCTTGCGCCTCGCTTTCATATAACTTCATGCCTTCGAGCTTCAGAGAGAGCGTGCCTTCGATATCCACAAACACATTCGGCTTGAAGACCGGCGAGAGTTGCTGGAACGCCCACTCCGTCGAGGAAGGGATCTCGAACGCATAAAGCTCCCTGACGGGATGGCCTTTGACCGGGCGCGTGGCGGTCAACACGGCGCGACCCACAATCTGGTGGTCCACGTTCAGATCGCCGCCGTGATGCGTGTAGACTGCCGCGGGTCGCCAGCGTTCGATCAATCCCTCCACGATCTTGACCACATCCAGCAAGTCGAGAGAGTCGAAGCGGTTATCCGGCAGCCCATGCAATGAGAGTTCCTTCACTCCCAGAAGCTCCGAGACACGCTGGCTGCATTGCTTCAAGCTTCTTACGGCCGCTGCGTCGGCAACCTCGCGCCGTGCACTCCTCGACGTAATTCCCTCTCCGAGGATTGCCATGTAGACGGAGTGCCCCTCCCGCGCCAGCCGGGCTGCGGTTCCACCGCATCCGAGCAATTCGTCATCCGGATGCGCCGCCACCACCAGTACATTCATTGCGCGATATGCTCCTGGTCTTTCAAGATGGTCTCCAGACTCGCAGGACCGGCATTGAACAGCAGATCCAGTGCCGCCATGTACGCCTCAAATCCGGGATAGACCTGCGGGTACGTCGGATGCCGATAGTCATGATACCGGACGGCAATTCCCTGACGCCTGAAAGCGTCCTCGTGCAGATAGTCCCTGCCCAGCGGGCCGGAGAGATAGACGGTGGCGCCGAGTTCCCGGCAAAGATTCAGAATCAGCTCGTCCTTCTTACCCGAAACCTTCATCTGCGAACTGAAATATAGCTTCGTGCGGATGCCGAAAGCATCCAGATGATACGCCCTTGTCTCCCGCATCAGGTCCGCAAGCTTCTGCCAACGCCGGTTATACATTCCCTCCAGAAAGGCAGCGTGTTGATCGAAAAAAGGTGCTTTGGAGTAGTTAAGCCGCAAACTCTGCCAGTGCTTGTACGCCCATTTCTTCTCGTCCGCGATTTCGATTTCATTGATCGCAAGGTCGCCGAATTTACCCGCCGTCTTGACTGGAACCGTCAGCCAGGACCAGCCTTCCTGGGTGCGGATCTTGTTGCGGTTGGTGAAGCTGTTCTTCTCGAACTGGACGTGATCGAGCACGACATGCGCGTCCGAAACCGCGATGCGATGGAAGTACCCTAGCCACGGCAGATATGCCGGTTGATTGATGGAGACGATCATGTCCTCGCAGCTTTGCCAAGCTCTGCGCAGAGGCTCAGGAACGCGCTCACGACTCGATCCTGTTCGTCACGAGTGAGAGAGGGATACAAGGGCAATGAAACCAGGTTTCGATAGGCCCGGTCGGCAATCGGCGCTCTCGGACCACCCGCCGGCCGCCAATCGTATACGGGAACATCCGCCTGTATCCCGGCGTGGCGCAGTTCAGCCACCACAGATACCGCGGGTCTGGTCAGCATCTCCACAGCGAAACGATACCAGATTCTCGGCTGACCATTCGCCGGCAGCCTGTAAATGACGGACACCCCGTGCCCCGAGAATTCTTTCAAGTAACGTTGAGCGATCGCCTCGCGGGCCCAAATAAGTTCCGGAAGTCTCTTCAACTGCGTCAAAACCAGCGCCGCTTCCAGGTCGTTCATCTTGTCGTTCATGCGATAGGCAGAAGCGGGTTGATCTCCATAATCGCGGGCGGACCTGACGTAGTCGGCGATCGCGCGGGAACCGGTCAGCACCGCACCCCCTTCGCCGCCACCGATCAGCTTCGTGGCATAGAACGACAGCACCCCGACCTCAGACCGCGATCCCAGCCACTTTTCGCCCACCTGCAGTCCGAAGGCATGAGCGCAGTCCTCAATCACCGGCACCCCGGCTGATGAAAGCTGATCCACTTCACATGGCATCCCGAACGTGTTTACCGCAATGATCGCTCGCGGGCGGCGTTCGGCGATCGCTGCTCGAAACGCCTGCGCACCACCGTTCCAACCCGTGGGTTCGATGTCAACGGGGACAGGAGTCGCGCCCCAAGCCAGAGTGGCATTCGCTAAAGCAACACAGCAGTACGCGGGAATGACAACCGTGTCGGACGGTTGAATGCCGAGCGCCCCCAACGATAAACGCAGAGCCGAGAAGCCCGAAGCCACGCACACCGCATGCTCAACACCAGCCGTCTGCGCCAGCGCAGCTTCCAGTTCCTGCACCCGCAGTCCTTGCGCCCACTGGCCGCTGCGCACAGCTTGAGCGACGGCCTCACATTCAGCGTCTCCGAAAGTCAACCGATTGTGGGGAATGACAGGCATGAGGATTTTATCTGGCAAGCATTTGAGTGCGGGTCCAGGATTCGCGAGTAAGAACCAACGAATAATGTTCCGGAGGGCACGACGTTATTGCCTCGCTCTCCTGAAATGCCGCCTTTAAGAATGCGGCGCGACCGATGGGATTGTCGAGCCGGACGCAGGCGATGAGCCGGTCTACGTCCCACGTCTGAAAGATCATTTCGCAACCCGTGCGAATTGCCTGAGTTCCCCAGCCACGGCCAGTAAACGCGGACATCAGGTAGACCGAAATTACGCAATCGGACCGATTGCGGTCGAAACGAATCTGTCCAATCGGCTTGTCCTGCTGCAAAATGATGAACATCCGGCGGTGCTCGCCGCGCACGGTCTCGGCAAACCATTTTTCGTGATCTCCCCACTCGACGGCACGATGCCCCGAGCCATGGGCCACAATAAACGGGTCATTGCGCCAGCGAAAAACCATCTCGCGATCCTCTAACGTAGCCGGGCGCAGGGTTATGCCATTCTCGCCGGGGCTCAAACAAAGTCCTCCGCCACAAAGACGTGGCCTGGCTTCACGTTCCTCGTGAGGTGGCGATCGAGCAATCGGTCGAGTTCCTTGGGGAGATAGCCCGAACCGGGCCGCCGAAATGCAACGTCAGTGGCGGTCAGGCGATGCCCCGCTTCCAATTCAACCGCAGCCACGCAGGAAAGGCGGTAGTCACTGCGTCCCAGCTTCTCGGACGCGGCCGGCCTTAACTCGGGATTACCCAAATTCCTTTCGACGGTGCGAACCGATTCCACAAGCAACTGGAGTTCCGCCGGATCTGCCGAAAACCAGTGATCCGGCCCCGGAAGGTTCCGGTCCAGAGTGAAATGCTTTTCGATCATGCAGGCACCTAGAGCTACCGAGGCGACGGCCGCGATCGTACCTTGGGTATGGTCACTCAACCCGACCGGGCAATCGAACGCTCGCGCCAGTGTGCTGATCTTGCGTAGATTCACATCGCCGGGCGGGGTGGGATACGAAGACGTACAGTGAAGAAGGATGAGGTCTTTGCCGCCAGCGCCACGAAACGCGCCCACCGCATCTTCAATGTCCTCTTGCTCCGCCATGCCGGTGGAAATCACCGTCGGCAGTCCGGATTGCGCCATCGCGCGAATCATCGGCAGATGCACGAGATAGTCCGACCCGTTTTTGAGAAGGGAGACACCAACGTTGATCAAGTCGCGAATTCCGCTCTCCGAACTCGGCGTGCTGAAAAAAATTACTCCGCGGCGATCGCAATGCTCGCGCAGTTCGCGCAACTGTTCGGGAATAAGTTCGCAGCGCTTGAACATGTCCCATTGCGGCTCAACCACGGTCTTCCCTTGAGACACGTATTCGTAGGTCAGGGACCGGTCGGAAATAAAATCTTCGGTGCGGTAATTCTGGAACTTGACCGCGTCGACCCTGGCGTCTGCCGCCGCATCAATTGCGCGGTGTGCAAGGTTCATATCCCCGTTGTGATTGATCCCGATCTCGGCCGCCACAAGGCAGGGCTGGTTCTCGCCCACCAGGCGTGTCCCGACTTTCACGACTTTCATATAGAGCCCTGCAAGAACTTCACCACTCGCGCCGCGCCCTTGCCATCCACTAAATTCCGCCCGCGCTCGCTCATCGTGCGCCTCAGTTCCTGATCATTCAGCAATTGCATGAGGGCGTTACTGATCTGCTTCTCGGAGAGATTAGCATGCCAGCCCAGACTGATCGCAATCTCGCGCTCCGCCAACGCTTGCGCGATCCCCTGCTGATCGGCCGACAGCGCGATCACGATCGACGGTAGGCCCATGTAGGCCAGTTCCCAGCAGGTCGAGCCGGCGCCGGAAATTGCTACGTCTGCCCAACCCATGAGCGGAGCCATGTTTTGCGGATTGCGTTCCAAGGTAATTCTCGGGGCGAGGCGATCGGCCAGGGCCTGCAGTTCGTCCTGTCGCCGATTTCCTGCGCCAATGACGATTCTTGCCTCGAAGTCTCCTCTTACATGCGACAAGGCCGTCAGCACCTTTTCGGTAAGATTTTCAGGATCGCTCCCGCCCATAGTCACCAAGACTTTCCGTCCAGTTAGCGGATGCTCACGAACCCGCGATTCGGCCAGGAACTCCGGCCGCAGCAGAATGTACTCCGGGCCCAGCAGCAGCTGGGTGAAGCGCTCCCGCTTGTCGTACATTTTGGGATCTGCGGAAATATTCTGGTTCAAAACGACGTCGGAAGCGTAGAAATCGAAGCGCCCATCGTCATCGAGAAACAGGACCTTCAAGCCAGCGGCCTTGAGCCTGCGCAGATAATCCGGCGCGAAGCGGTAGCCGTCGACTATGACCCACGAAGCGTTAGCGCGTTTGGCTTCGGCAACGGTCTGCTCCGCGTCACTGATGCTTCCCGTCATCGCAGCGATTTTTTTGAAGACGAAGCCTTCGCGCTCCAGGCGTTGCTCGAGTGAAGGAAGGTCTTCCGCCATCGTCCATGACACACTTCCGCCAGCGCCCTGCCAGCCCTTGGCCAGCGCCAGGCAGCGCATGACGTGACCTGTGCCGATTTCAGCGCTTGCGTCGGCACGGATGAGGAGGTTCTTGCTTGGCATGCTGATGTGACAATCGTTTTGAATCAGTTCATGCTTTCGAAGCTACCGCACCCCCCGGACCACACAGGTGTGCCTCTGCGTGCTGCGCTACCACGCCGTCCAGCCTCCATCGACCGCGAGATTGACTCCTGTGACGTAGGACGACGCATCCGAAACCAGAAATAACAGCGGTCCGCACAGTTCTCTCGGATCGCCCGTACGCCGCATCGGAACTTTTGCCTTCAATCTGTCATGGAATCCCGGATCACTCTGCAGGTATCGTGCGGCGGGGAACGGCCCGGGGCTGATGCAGTTGACACGAATGCCTTCCGGCGCCAAATGACAGGCCGCATAGCGCGTCAATTGAATCAACGCGGCCTTTGCCGCTCCGTAAGACGGTGGGTTGTTCGCGCCGCTGGTTCCGTAGATCAGCGGATCGGGACTGACGCTGCCATACATCGAAGCAATGTTTACTACACACGAAGCGGCGGTCGACTTCGCCGACTTTTTCAGCAGAGGAACTGCGACCTGGATGATCTGGAAGGCCGCTGTCACATTCACTCGGTACGCCTGCTCAAAATCAGTCGTCATCGTGTTCTCAATCGTCGCCGATCGGCCATGGCTGGCATTATTCACGATGATGTCCAGGCGCCCGTGCTGTTCTCCGATCAGCGCGATATTCTTCGCTACGGCAACATCGTCGGTGACGTCGAAACATGCTGCGGACGCCTTGCGGCCGCGCTCGCGCAGTTCACTGCAAAGCGCTTCGAGTGCATCTTTGCTCCGAGCATTCAAGACGACGTGGGCGCCCGCTCCGGCCAGGGCTTCGGCCATCATCCGCCCTAAATGGCCGGTTGCACCCGAGAGAAAGGCAACCCGCCCATCGAGGCGAAACTGTCGCAGCACGTCGTCAGCTGGCTGCTGGATGTTCATGAGTAATCTTCCATTTCGACGGATCAAGCAATGGTTCTGGGACTCGCGGAATTCGTTGCCGCAACTCCGCGCACTGTTCGCGGCTTAGATCAGGAGTTCGGAACAACCGCAAGTTCTCTTGCAGTTGCTCCATAGTTTCGCAGCCGACCACAACGCTGGTCACCCACGGCAGCGATCGCACATACGCCAGGCACAGGTCGGTCACGCTCTCCCGGCCAAATTGGTCTGCAACCTGCTTTAGACTTTGCGGCAATCCCGCAGCGGCAAAACCCTCAATCACGGGCCACCGACTCGCCGGATGCGCCAAAATCCCCTGCAGCAGGGCGCTGCGCGCGTGCACGATCACATCGGGACGGCCGGCTGCAGCGCGATCAATACCTGCAGACTCCCATCTCCAATCGAGGACGTTCATCGGAATCTGGAGATGATGAATTGCAGGATCCTCGAGCGCTGCAAGAGCCTCGGTCGGATCATAAACAGAGACTCCCAGAGTCGCGACCCTCCCTGCTTCGCGAAGACGGAGCAGATGCTCCCACGCTGCGCCTTGCCAGGCGTGCCGGTGTTGCCAATCATGAAGAAGAACTGTGGCCAGCCGCTCATATCTCAGCGCGGCGCAAGATCGGGCAACACTTTCATCCATGCGCGCCCGCACCTGCGCTCCTGAGGCATCTGCCGGCAGACTCGAAAGATCCAGCTTGGTAATTACCTCAACGCGAGAGGCCCACGCTCCGCCGAGCGCTTTGCCGAGAACTTCTTCCGCCGAACCGTAGGCACGAGCGGTATCGAGCGCGGTCACGCCGTGAGCGATCGCTGTCCGTACCATGGCGACAGCCGCCTCCACAGGAGGCTTGCCTCGGTCGTTGACCACTCCGTACTCCATTCCAAGTTGTGCCGTGCCCAGCGTCAGGATGCTGTGGGCGCGTCCAGCTACGACTCGGCCGGGCACGCCAAAGGCCGGCTCGCCGGGCAGTCGCGCCAGTTTGCGCACCAGGCATTGCCAGCCAACGTGAACCGGATCGTTCACATGCTCGAACAGGCGAACAATGCGGTCGTAGTCCTCTTGATCATCAATGGTGCAGCGCAGATAGCTCAGGTCAGAATCGTCGTCGCGTTGCGGATGAAACATGCCAGAACTGCAGTTGCGCTGGATCCACGGACTGACGTGCTCTCGATCGGCTGCACTCGTGGCCTCGCGATACGCGCGTCGCAGCGCCGCGACGGAGAAGGCTTCTCCCGCCACGCCATACGGCAGGCCGGTCACTGCAGAGTCAGCGCTCATGTAATCCTTGCCGGAAGAGGCGAAGGCTGCGGTTAACTCTCTGACAAACTGGCCGTCGGGGACAAGGTTGTCGGCGGTCAGGCGGATCACTGCGCACTCGTCGGATAAACCGGAAGCGGCGAGGAAGTAGCGGCCGAGAACATCTTGCAGCGGCCCGCGAAATACGCGAAGCCCATGACGCTCGGCCTGCCGCGTCAGCTCATCGTCGCTGGCGTCGTCCGAAGTCGCGAAGATCGTTTCCTGATTCTGATTTGCCGCCCGCAAGGCGGCCAGCACCGCGCTCGGATATCCGGCAACTGGCAGCAAAGCCTTCCCCGGCAAGCGCGAACTGCCTGTCCGAGCCTGGATGATTGTGACCGTTCTCAACTATGCACCTGGGAACCTGAATTCCCGCTAGGTCGGCTTGAATCCTCAGCCCGAATAGGCCGTCAGCACTTTTTCGGTCGCGCGAATCACATCCTCCACATCCTGATCTCTCATTCCGTGAAACATCGGGAGACTGAGCAGCCGTTCGTACGCACGCTCGGCCACGGGATATTCCCCGCCCTTGTATCCGAACCGATCGCGATAGTAGGGATGAAGATGCACAGGAATGTAGTGCACATTCACACCGATGTTCTCCGCGCGCAGGGCACGGAAGACCCGCGCCCGATCCGCCGTCAGCCTCCCGAGCTCGAGCCGAATTGGGTACAGATGCCAGGCGGGATTAATCCCCTCCCGGACGGATGGGGGAATTACACCTGGAATCTGCCGGAACGCTGACGTATAACGCTCCGCGATCTCTCGCCGACGCGCCAAGTTGGCATCGAGTCGCTTCAGTTGCTCGAGTCCCAGAGCACAGGCGAAATCCGGCAGCCGGTAGTTGAAGCCGAGCAGCACCATCTCATAAAACCACTGGCCGGAGTCCTGGCGCTCACGCGCTTCGCTCGAGATGCCATGATTGCGAAAGCGCCGCAGAGTCTCGGCAAGCTGTGGATTGTTGGTGGTGACCATTCCGCCCTCGCCGGTCGTAATGTGCTTCACCGGATGGAAACTGAACACGGTCATGTCGGAAATGCTGCCTACGCGCTTGCCAGCGTATTCGGCTCCGAGAGCGTGGCAGGCATCTTCAATCACGAGCAGGGCGTCGCGGCGGGCGATCTCCAGGATTGGCGCTAGGTCCGCTGGATGCCCGGCATAATCGACGGGCAAAATCGCCCGCGTTTTCGGCGATAGTCTTTTCGCGACCTGCTCAGGATCGAGATTGAGCGTGTCGGGGCTGACATCGGCAAAGATAGGAGTGGCCCCAAGATACAGCACGCAATTTGCCGTTGCCGCAAAAGTCAGGGGAGGGACAATGGCTTCGTCACCGCGCTTGAGTCCAGCCGCGAACGCAGCCGCGTGCAAGGCGGCGGTCCCCGAACTGAAACTGACGGCATGCTTCGCACCCACGCGGCCGGCAAACGCTTCTTCAAATTCGCCGACTTTCGGTCCGGTGGTCAGCCAATCCGACCGCAGCACCTCCACGACGGCTTGAACGTCAGCCTCGTCCAGCGATTGCCGTCCGTAAGGGAGGAAGGTCGTGCGCACGGGCGATCCCCCGTTGATGGCGAGAGCCTGCGGACTGACCGATGTCGTACTCATGGATAACTCAGGCTGGAACCCGCGCGGGAGACGGCTGCGCCTCGGAATCGAGTGGCGCGACCAGTTCGCGCAATTCGCGGTTCGTCAGCCAGCGGTCGTTACTGTCGCTGGTGTAGCGAAACCCTTCGGGCAGCGGCCGCGCGTTGACCCAATTCTCGCGACGCCACCACGGATGCGCCGGCTGGATGATGTAGCGATCCTCAACCTCGAGGGTGTTTCTCGCTTCGTCTTCAGAAACCAGAACCTCGTGCAGCTTTTCTCCCGGCCGAATTCCGATCGTTTCGATCTCGCATCCCGGCGCGATCGTCTCCGCCAGATCCACCAGGCGCATACTGGGAATTTTGGGAACGAAAATCTCTCCGCCGTGCATCTGTTCAATGCAACTCACCACGAACCGCACTCCCTGTTCCAGCGTGAGCCAGAACCGCGTCATGCGAGGATCGGTAAGCGTGATGCGGCCGCGCCGTCTTTGCTCCTGGAAAACTGGAATCACGCTTCCGCGGCTGCCAACCACATTCCCGTAGCGCGCACAACTGAAGCGCGAATCCTGCGATCCCGCGTAGGCATTGGCCTGCACAAACATCTTCTCGGCACAGAGTTTCGTCGCGCCGTAAAGGTTGATGGGGTTGACGGCCTTGTCCGTGCTCAAGGCAAGAACGCGCCGCACGCCTTGATTAATCGCGGCGTCAATGACGTTGCGGCCGCCGATGATGTTGGTCTGGACGGCTTCGAACGGGTTGTACTCGCAGGCCGGCACCTGCTTCAACGCGGCCGCGTGAACGACGATCGTGACCCCGGCGAAGGCGCGCTCCAGGCGCCGGGGGTCGCGCACATCCCCAATGAAGTAGCGTAGAGTCGGATGATCGAGGCCCGAGGCACGCATGTCATGCTGCTTGAGCTCGTCGCGGCTGAAGATCACCAGGCGCTTCGGCCCGTATTCCTTCAGCATGATTTCGACGAACTTCTTCCCGAACGACCCGGTCCCGCCCGTCACCAGCAATACTTGTTCCGACCAATTCATCCCAAACGCCTCATTAGACGAGCGTCTAGCAGCGCTTCTCGTGTCGCCTAGTATAACGGACTTTCGCGGGGTTTTAGCGGATAACCCAGGGCCGACGGCTGAGGGCTGGATTTACTCCCACTCAATCGTGCCCGGCGGCTTTGACGTGACGTCATAGACGACGCGGTTCACGCCTTTCACTTCATTCACAATTCGCGTGGAGATGGTCTTCAGCACTTCGTGCGGCAGCGGAACCCAGTCGGCGGTCATGCCATCTTCCGAACTCACAGCCCGGATGGCGCAGGTATAGGCATAGGTTCTCTGATCGCCCATCACCCCAACAGACATGACGGGCAACAGCACCGCAAACGACTGCCAGACCTTGGTGTAAAGGCCGGCTTCCTTGATTTCGCTGACCACGATGTCGTCACACTCGCGCAGCAACGCCAAACGCTCGCGCGTGACTTCTCCGACGACGCGCACGGCGAGGCCGGGCCCCGGGAAAGGCTGCCGCTGCAGGATTTCTTCCGGCATGCCGAGATCGCGTCCGATCCTTCGCACTTCATCCTTGAAAAGATCTTTCAGCGGCTCAATCAGCTTGAGCTTCATCTTCTCCGGCAGGCCGCCGACGTTGTGATGCGACTTGATCACCTGCGACGGTCCGCGCACCGAGCGCGATTCGATCACGTCGGGATAAAGCGTCCCCTGCACCAGCCACTTCACCTTGCCTTCACTTTTCTCGATGCGACGGGCTTCGCGCTCGAACACCTTGATGAATTCGTTGCCGATGATCTTGCGTTTTTTCTCCGGCTGGTTGACTCCCGCGAGCTTGCTCAAAAAGCGATCGGCCGCATCCACGGCATCCACATGCAGGCCGAGCTTGTCACGCAGCGTCTTCTGCACTTTCTCGAATTCGTTTTTGCGCAGCACACCATTGTTCACAAACACGCAGGTCAGCCGCGAATTGCCTTTCTCGTCGCGGAGGGCGCGGTCCACCAAAACGGCCGCAACCGACGAATCCACGCCGCCGGATAGCGCGCAGATGGCGCGTCCGCTGCCCACTCGCTGCCGGATCTGCTCGACGGTCGAATTGATGAAGTGCTGCGGAGTCCAGGTTGGCTTCGCGCCGCAAATCTGGAAGACGAAATTCCTGAGAATCTGCGTCCCCTGAGGCGTGTGGTGCACTTCGGGATGAAACTGCACCGCATACCATTTCTTGGCGACATTCTGAATGCCCGCCACTGCATAGTGCGTCTTCGCCATCAATTCAAAGCCAGGAGGCAGTTCCAGCGCCTCGTCGCCGTGCGACATCCAGACGGCCAGCCTGCGCGCCAAACCCTGAAACAGGACAGAGTCTGCCACCACGTCAATCTCCGCCGACCCGTATTCACGCTTGATGGCTGGACGCACCTTGCCGCCCAGCGTGTGCACCATGAACTGCAATCCGTAGCAGATGCCTAGGATTGGCAACCCTAGCTCGAAAACGCGTGTGTCGGCTGGCGGCGCATCTTTGTCGTAGACCGACCAAGGCGCACCCGATAGCACGATGCCCACAGGAGAGCAGCTGTTGATCTCGTCGAGTGAGGCAGTGCACGGCAGCACGACGGAGAAGACGTTCTGCTCGCGGATGCGGCGCGCGATCAGCTGCGTATATTGGGCGCCAAAGTCGAGGATGACGATGCTCTGGCCAACTATGGTCGCGGCCGGAGGACCCGGGCTGGGAGAAGATAGATTGTGCGGGGATTGTTTCGCCACAGATGAGTTTCTCAGATTCGAGGAGGGGGTGTAAAGGATGTCGTCGGGACGTTGCTGGCCGGCGTCTTCCTCAACATTTGTTCGCTGTATGGTCGAATCGCAGCCGGCTACCTCTCTACTGGAAAATTCGGCACATCGCTCAGAATCGGTTCGTCCCGATCGATCGTGGTCTGAATCGGGGGCGAGGGCGTCGCTTGCAATCCGCCCGTGGGAGCGATCGGCTCTAGCGGCGCCCCCTTCAGTAAGGCCTCTGGCGTCTCGGCGATGCAGACGTAGCCCGCCAACCGCACCATGTAGAGCCAGTCGGCAACCGCGAAATAGGCCACGGTCACGAACATCACGCCGAGCACAACCAGCCGCCACGGCAGCACTCCCGCAAAGCCCAGCGGCATGGAAACCATCGTGGTCGCGCCAACGAATGCGGTGATGTGCGCCAGTCCTGTCCAGACGCTGACCGCAAGCACCGCTCTGGTTCGTTCGCGGCAGAATCCGACGGCCGCGGAAATCGCCCCCATGACGTCTTCGCCGTCGCGCACCGCGAACACGCCCGCGAGCGAAAGCAGCCAGTTTAACGCCCACCACGCCAGCCAAATCAATCCCGCCAGAGGCAGGAACAGAAGGAACGCCACACCCGGCTGGGGATCGGTGCTTGGCGACACAAATCCGGCCAGGATCGCCGCGCCCGCAAACCCGAGGATGGCGGCCAGCGCCACGACCGCGCGCAAAAAGCTGAGGCGGGTCAACACGGAGAAAGAATTGACATTCTCAGAAATGTTGCCAGCAACGTCTACGGCGCTGGGAGATCCCTCGCCGGCGAGACGCTTGCGAAAATAATCCAGCAAGCTGCCGACGGTCGCGATCCGTCCCAATGACGCAGCCACGATCCACAACAGTCCGAGCATCAACACCGCCAGCAGTCCCGCCATTACGGCGCGACTCAGGCTCCCACGCAGGATGTGCGCGATCGCTTGTGCGACAAGGTAGGGATGCCGCGTCCGCAGGAATAGCAGTTCGCCGCTGGTCACGGGCAGTGTGCCCAGGTACTCGAACAGGCCGAAGAGGAAGATTGTGGTTGCCGTCGCGCCGGCGGTCCAGCGCCACACAATCTCACCCAGCGTCAGCGACGGTTGGCGAAACGCGGCGCGGAAGCCTTCGAGCGTAGGAGAGATGGACATGATTCAGTTGTCAGTCCCCTGTTGTCAGCTGCCAGTGTTCCGCGGCCCGGGGCTCGCGCAAGAACTGACAACTGCCGCCGGCAACTGGCAACTTTTTTATTTCACAACCAGGTTCACCATCTTGCCGGGCACGTAGATTTTCTTCACTACCTGCTTGCCGGCGATGGCGGCGCGCACTTTTCCGTCGGCAAGCGCGCGCTCGATCACGAAATCTTCTGTAGCGTCAGCGGATACAGTCACCCGGCCGCGCAGCTTGCCGTTCACCTGCACTGGGATCTCGATCTCTTCCTCCTTGGCGAGCAGCGGGTCGTACTTCGGCCAGGGAGCGCGCAGCAGGCTTCCCTTTTCGCCCAGCATCTCCCAAAGCTCATGTGCCAGGTATGGCGCGAAGGGCGCGAGCAAAAGGACAAGATTGCGCTGCACCTCCGCTAAAACCGGCCTGGGAATCGTATTCTGAGCGATCGCGTCCTCCGCACCATAGAGAGAATTGACCAATTCCATAATCGCCGATATGCACGTGTTGAAGTGCCAGCGTCCCTGGAAGTCATCGCTGACGCGCTTGATCGTCTGGTGCAGCTTGCGCTGGATCGCGCGAGCCTCAGCCGACAACTCCGTGGGAACAGCCTCATGCCAGTCAGGATGCTCAGGCCGGGCGTTGCGCACGAAGAACCGGTACACGCGCCCCAGGAATCGCTGAATTCCTTCAATTCCCGAATCCTGCCAGTCGCAGTCGCGATCGGGAGGCGCGGCGAACAGAACATAGCAGCGTGCACTGTCGGCGCCGTAGCGGGCGACCATCACATCCGGTGAGACTACATTGCCCCGGCTCTTGGACATGGCCGCGCCCTGGTAGGTAACCATCCCTTGGGTAAACAACCGCTCGACCGGTTCGTCGTTGGTAATCAAGCCCAGGTCGCGCATGAATTTCGTCCAGAAGCGCGAGTAGATCAAATGCAGGATGGCGTGCTCGACGCCGCCGATGTACTGGTCGATGCCGCGCTCGCCGAACCAATACTGCGCCGTTTGCCCATCGAACGGAGCACGGTCATTGTGCGCATCGGTATAGCGATAGAAGTACCAGGACGAATCGATGAACGTGTCCATGGTGTCGGTTTCGCGGCGCGCTGGCCCGCCACACTTGGGACAAGTTGCGTTCACGAACTCTGGCACTCGGCTCAGTGGCGAGCCGCCGGTAAGCTTGATGTCGACCTGCTCGGGCAAGATCACGGGCAATTCGCTTTCCGGCACGGGCACGATTCCGTCATTGTCGCAATACAGCATGGGGATCGGCGTGCCCCAGTAGCGCTGCCGCGAGATGCCCCAGTCTTTCAGCCGGTACGTCACCGTCGCCTTGCCGAAATTCCTCTCCTCCGCGTCCGCCGACATTTTGCGGATCGCCTCGTCGCATGTCAGCCCGCTGTATTTCCCGGAGTTGATCAGCACGCCTTGTTCAGCGGTGAACGGCAAGGCCGGCTCGGCCATGGTCGCTTCCGGATCGTCGGAAACGGGAAGAATCACCAGCCGGATCTCCAGGTTGTATTTTTTCGCGAATTCATAGTCGCGTTCGTCGTGCGCGGGCACGCTCATGATGGCGCCGGTGCCATAGTCCATGAGGATGTAATTCGCCACCCATACCGGCACCTTCTCACCGTTGAAGGGATTAATCGCATAGCGGCCGGTCGCGACGCCATGTTTTTCGATCAACCCGATATCGCCGGCTTCTTTCGCCTTGCGCTGCTCGGCGATAAGCTGATCGACCTTTGCCCGCAAGTCAGGATTCTCCGCCGCCAGATCGGCCACGATCGGGTGCTCGGGCGCCAGCTGCACCGAGGTCGCGCCGAAGATCGTGTCCACGCGCGTAGTGAAGACGCTTATGGTCGAGCCGGCTGGCCCGAAGCCACGATGATTCTCCGCGTAGTCGAGCTTGAACTCTACCAGAGTGCCTTCGCTGCGCCCGATCCAGTTGGTCTGCATTGTGCGCACTTTTTCCGGCCAGCCGCCGAGTTTGTCGAGATCGCGCAGCAATTCGTCCGCGTAATTCGTGATGCGCAGGAACCACTGCTCCAGTTCGCGCTGCTCGACTGCCGTGTCTTCATGGCGCCAGCAGCATCCGTTAGGCAAAACTTGCTCGTTGGCCAGCACCGTGGCGCACTTTGGACACCAGTTGACTTTGCTCTTCTTGCGATACGCCAGCCCGCGCTCGTGAAGCTTGAGGAAGAACCACTGGTTCCACCGATAGTATTCGGGAAAGCAGGTGGTGACTTCGCGCGACCAGTCGTAGGCGAAGCCCAGGCGCTTCATCTGCGCCTTCATGTTGGCAATGTTGCGCAGAGTCCATTCGCGCGGCGGCACGTTAGCTGAGATAGCCGCGTTTTCCGCGGGCAAGCCGAACGAATCCCAGCCCATGGGATGCAGCACGTTGTAGCCATTCATCCACATGTAACGCGCCAGCGCGTCGCCGATCGCATAATTGCGCACGTGCCCCATGTGCAGCACGCCCGAGGGATAGGGCAACATCTCAAGAACGTAGTACTTCTTCTTGGCCGAGCTAGGTTCGGCGGCGTAGAGTGAGGCGTCCTGCTTCCAGCGTTCCACCCACTTCGCCTCGACGCGCTGCGCATCGTAGCGCTCGTCGTTTGGACGCCCGCCGGCGGGTTCGGCTGTTCTCGTCATGTCTTCCTGTGGCATAGACAAGGCCAGAGGCCCATAAGTAATCCCTGATTCTACAACGGAAAGATGCCCGCCTCGCGCCACAAAGGCTCAGCGATAGACATCCTTGCGGTGTCCGACTTCGAGCACCAGCACCACCACCTTCTCATCCTGAATGTCGCAGATCAGGCCGTAGTCCCCGACTCGGTAGCGCCAGAGACTCTGCTTTTCACCTATCCCACAACATTCACCAAAGTCCCAATCGGCGGAATGGTGATGCGGATCTTGTCGCCATGCTTCAGCGTGAATGACTCCGGAGGCACGACGCCAGTGCCTGTCAGCAAGAAGCATCCTTGCGGGAAGCTGCTGCTGCGGTAAAGATACTCGACCAGTTCTTCCGGCTTCCGCTTCATTTCTTTGAGCGTAGTCGAGCCGGCAAACACGGTTTCAGTGCCGCGGCGAATCTCGAGCGCAATTGAGGTGTCGAGCGGCAAGGGCTCCTCACAAACCAGCAGGCAGGGCCCCAGGGCACAGCTGCGGTCATAGACCTTGGCTTGCGGCAGATACAGAGGATTTTCTCCTTCGATGTCGCGGGAACTCATGTCGTTACCGATCGTGTAACCGGCGATCTTGCCGCCCGGCGTGACAAACAGCGTCAACTCCGGTTCCGGCACCGACCAGGACGCATCCTGGCGGATCGCGACCTTCGCGCCATCTCCGACCACGCGGTGCGCGGTTGCCTTGAAGAACAGCTCGGGACGTGTGGCGTTGTACACGCGGTCGTAGAAGTCTCCACCGCCGGCACTTTTCGCCTCCTCCATTCGCGCATTGCGGCTGCGATAGTAAGTCACTCCCGCAGCCCAGACTTCCTGGCTGCCGATAGGTGGAAGCAGGTCTTGTGGCGCTGCTTTGATCGGTTTTGTCCCTCGCATGAGTCCGCCAAGATGCGCGAACAGGTCCTCGCGCGCCACCAGAACTTCCCATGAAGACGAGGGGATGGCGTAAAACAGCCCGCGGTGTTCGGCAAAAATACCGCTGCGAGAACGGTAGAGTTTCATGAGCGTGCGGCCGCCTGCCGATGGCTTTGCCTTCCGAGCATCGAATTCTAGATCAATCGCAAGAAGCCCGAAACTCGCAAGCAGCTCTTCAGTTCATCGTGATCACCGCCCTGAAGCGTACCTTGCCGTCAGCCACACGGTCGTACGCCTTGTTGATGTCGTCCAGTTTGTAGGTTTCGGCGACCACTTTCACCTTCCCCTTGGCCGCGTAATCCAGCGCCTCGTAGAGATACTCCGGGCCATTCTGCGACGAGCCGATCAGCGCGACGCGCTTGAACATGAGCTCTGGATTGTAAGCCAGCGGCTCGGCGCCCACGCCCATCAGAATGATGCGCCCGTAGGAACGCATGCCCTTGGCAGCATCCGCGGTCGAGGCCCAGGAATTCGAAGTCGCCAGCAGCACGTCCGCTCCGCCGGCGGCCATCAGCTTTTCGCCGTTGGCCACGACCTCATCCGCACCCATTTCGTGGATCATTTTTTCTTTGTCCTTCGACTGCGTCACCGCAATCGTCTCAAACCCCGAGGCTTTCGAATATTGCAGCGCCAGGTGTCCGAGTCCTCCAATGCCGACCACGGCGATGCGCTCGTGCGGCTTGGGATCGGCCAGCCGCAGCCCGCTCCACACGGTGTATCCTGCGCAGAAGATCGGCGCAGCTTGCTCGTAGCTGAGTCCGTC
>Ga0335081_10007080_pt1 | contig 17906 bp, 17 predicted proteins | sample Lox_Sample_35_FD_206713 | JGI IMG/M metagenome (GOLD analysis project Ga0335081, IMG submission 206713) | Soil microbial communities from Loxahatchee National Wildlife Refuge, Florida, United States - Lox_Sample_3.5 | ecosystem: Environmental > Terrestrial > Soil > Wetlands | place: USA... | reverse complement strand
CGGCGGTGGCGATGAGGCAGCTTAGCGCGGCGAGCCCGCAGGCCAGGGGGAGCGGTTTCATCACGAGGCGCGTGGGCAGCAGCGCCTTTTATGGCATCGTCCTCAAGGCCTGTCCCGCCGGAAGAGGCCGATGGGCAGGACGAACGGCGTGCGTCGCCGATACCGCAGGTAGCTCTTGCCGAACTTTTCCTGCAAATAGTCCTCCTCCTCCCCCGCCATGATTCGGAGCAAGGCATAGCCAACCACCGAAGTGGTGAGCCCAAGCCAGGAACGGAGTAGAAGCTCGAGACCCGGGATGATGAAGACGATCCAGGAGCCGTAGACCGGAGGCTGACACAGTCCATAGACTCCCGTGGTCAGTAGTTCTCCGGTCGGGAATCCACGGATGATCGTCCGCCCGGAAAGGGCATAGAATGGGATGCCAATCGCGAGGAGGGCGATCCCCGTGATCGTTGCCACCGAACCGAGTGATTCCGGGATTCGCAGTACCGCGTACCAGTAACTCAAGAACGTGCTGAATGCGCCGTACGCGACCACGACGACACCCCATTTCGGCCCAATCCCCAAGACCGCCATCTTTTTCATGTGATTGTCGAAAGCGATGGAGTCCTGGCGGACGACTGTTGGCGCGCCAGGCCGTGAGCTGGCCCGGCAGGCCCGAAGCAGCAGCCATGACGACGATGGGCGATGTGCCCGAGCTTCTGGTTGAGCCTTTTATTGGAGGGACGCAAGCGTCAGGGCGCCGATGGCGGCGAGAATGACCGCCGCCACCGACGCGATGCCGCCCCACTTGATCAGACCCGCATTGGAACCTGCAAACGTCATTTCGTGATCGCCAGCAGCCTCGCGCTCCATCGACCGCCGGGCCGGGGGGATCAGCCAGACAATCAGGTTGGCCGAGAGAAAACCGCCGACAAAGGCCGGAACGGCCAGCGGCATCAGCAGCAGAAAGCTCGAGAGGAACGCCCGGGCGGATAGGCCCGCGCGCCAAAACTCCTTTTGGAGGGCGGCCTGCGCGGGGTAACGCTGAAGGTGCAACCACCAGGCGGCTTGGAAGAGATAGTACCATGCCAGCATTGCCAGGCCGAAGCCAAGCAGCCCGCACAGAAGGTTCCATGGGCTCTTTCGCTTCGCGCGGCGCTCACGCCAGCCCGGGCGGAGTTTGTCGAGCGCGGCCTCGGTGATGCGGGGATTCATGCGGACCTGCCGAACGCTGGGAGGAGTGTCGGACCGGAACGAGGCGCACAGCCAGATGGCGAAACGCTGGCCGGCGTTGGCACCACTGCAGGGTTCGACTTCTTCTTCATTTGATGAAGCCGTGTTTCTTCGCCCACTCTTTCGACCACCCGCAGAGTTTCAGGTGGTGAACTACTTCGCCCTCTTTCTCGCACCCTCTCTTTTCTGAGAGAAGACCGTCGCCTGGAATGCTGGTAAAGAAATGATCGTGCTCGCTGACACCCTGTTCCGCTTTCGCCTTTAGGCCCTCCCGTGAGGCGATCAACACTGATAGACCCTTGGCGTCAGCATGCATGGTCAGCTGACCTTTCGGAGCAGATATGAAAACTCGGGCATATTGGGGCTGGGACATATTAACTCCTGTCGAAAAGTGTCATTAGGCCAAAGTCGCAAGGAGGCTGACTTCAGGCCGGCGGCGACAAAAGCCAAAAATTCCGCAAGAGCCGATTCCACGCGCTGGCGCGCCCGAGTGGCAAGTGGGGCGATGGTTGGATGCCCTGGGGCTTGGATTTCCCCGAGCGGCGCAGTCTGGCCTTATGCGGTTGCGCGGCGAGCCGCTGGCCGCGCATCCCGATCATCGCCTCCCGCCACAAGCCGATGTCACGTAATACGTGACACTGGCTTCCGCTTTGCCAGCGATCCACGTGCTCGCCATTTGGCGGAAATTCGGTAAAGCGAAATCATGGCAGGTTTTATCCCCTTCCCCCGAGAACTCGAGCTGCCGGTGGCGCTCGCCGACCTGATCATCGAGGCAGCCGTGGAAATGACGCGGCAAAGCCGCAAGGCCTACCGGATCCGACACCGGCCCCACCGCGGCGCGACCTTGCGCCCCGGCCGGGAAACGCCGTTGTGGAACGAACTCCGGGCCCAACTTCGACCGTACTTGGTGAAATACGGCGATCAGGCCAATCTCGGGCGTCTGCTCGCACTGCCGAGGCAGCGGATCAATGCCTTTGTCACCGGGGGCGGCGAGATGCCGGACGCGGAGCGAACGCTGCAATTACTGGCGTGGCTGATGGCGGTAAGGAGGGTCAACGGCCGGCTTGAAGCGTTCCCCGGCGGGAAAAGGGACATGTCACGTAATACGTGACATGTCCCTGGCGGGCGAAAGTGGGATTCGCGACGCGCCGCGGGCCGATAATCAATGTCACGTATTACGTGACATGTTGCTGGCGTGGAAAGGTCGGGTTATCGGCGAGGCGGCGCGGCAAGCTGCCATCTGGCTTCTGACATCTGCCTTGGCCGCCGTTTCAACGCTCGACCTGCGCCGGGGAAACTCCGAGGGTCGAGTCATGCTGAAAGTGTTGTTCATCGGCGACATCGTCGGCCGGCCGGGCCGGGAAATCGTGGCCGACCGCGTGCCGCGGCTGCGCGACGAACTCGGCGCGGATTTCGTGATCGCCAACGCCGAAAACGCCGCGGGCGGCGCCGGTCTCACCGAGGCCATCGCGCGCACGCTGCTGCAATCGGGCATCGATGCCCTCACCCTGGGCGACCACCTCTGGGACCAGAAGGGATTCGAATCCGAGATCGCGCGGCTGGAGCGGGTTTGCCGGCCGGCCAACCTGCCGGTGGCGTGCCCCGGGCGCGACCACCTCGTTCTCGAGAAGAACGGTTTCCGGCTCGCCGTGTTCACGGTGCTGGGCCGGCAGTACCTCGCCATCAAGTCGGAGTGTCCGTTTCTGACCAGCGACCGCCTGCTGACGCAATTGGCGGGTCAGGTGGAGGCGGCGTTCGTGGAAATCCACGCGGAGGCAACCTCCGAAAAGCAGGCGCTCGGCTGGTATCTCGACGGCCGGGCCCTGGCCGTGATCGGCACGCACACGCATGTGCCCACCGCTGACGCCGCCGTGTTGCCCCAAGGCACGGCGTTCCTGTGCGACGCCGGCATGACCGGCCCGTATGCAAGCGTGCTTGGACGCGTCATCGAGCCGGTGGTCGGCAAATTTCTCGACGGCATGCCGCGCCGGTTCCCGGTGGCGGAGGGCGACGTGCGCCTGTCGGGCGTGGTGGTGGAATACGATCCCGCCGCCCGGCGCGCGGTGCGATGTGAACTGGTGACGGTCCGGAAGTAGAAGATCCGCCCGCCGGCCCCGAGGCGGGAGCCGATCGGACATCGGTAGGGCGGCCGCGGATCGGCTGATTCACTGCGGATTTGCAGGGCGGGGTCGCCCTCCTTCGCTGAGCCCTCGGAGGGCGGGCCGGACCTGCCGTGTCCGAGTTGATGGCGGGATCGGGAGATTCCGCCCTACCTCCGCCTGATCATCGGCATTTCGACCGGAGTCGGTCGGTTAACCAAGCGGCCTCGGCCTCAGCTCTTCATCACGCCGGCCTCCTCGTACAGACCGAGGTGGCGGTAGCGCTCGTAGCGCCGGTCCAGGAGTTTCTCGCGGGGCAACGCGAGCAATTCGCCAAGGTGTCGCTCCAGCGCGGCTCTGACGGCCGCGATTGTCTGCTCGGGATCGTTGTGCGCGCCGCCGAGCGGCTCGGGAATGACCTCCTCGACGATCTTGAATTGCGCGAGGTTCTGGGCGTTCAGCCGCAGCGCTTCGGCGGCCCGGGCGGCGGCGCCGGCATCCTTCCAGAGAATCGCGGCGCAACCTTCGGGCGATATGACGGAATAGTAGCTGTTCTCGAGGATGAGCACCCGGTCGGTCACCCCGATGCCCAGCGCCCCGCCGGAGCCGCCCTCACCGACCACCACTGCGATCGTGGGAACCTCCAGCATGGCCATTTCGCGCAGGTTCACGGCGATCGCCTCGGCCACATGGCGTTCTTCGGCCCCGACGCCGGGATAGGCGCCAGGGGTGTCGATGAAGGAAATGACGGGCAAGTCGAATTTCTCCGCCATTTTCATCAAGCGCAGCGCCTTCCGGTAACCCTCAGGGTGCGGCATGCCGAAGTTGCGGGCGATCTTCTCCCGGGTCTCGCGCCCCTTTTGTTGGGCGACGAGCATCACCGACTGGCCGTCAAAAAAGGCCGGGCCACCGATCAGCGCCTGGTCATCGTGAAACTGCCGGTCGCCATGCAGCTCCTGGAAACCCGTGAACAGGCTGTTGATGTAGTCGAGCGCGTAGGGCCGCTTCGGGTGACGGGCAATCTGCACCCGCTGCCACGGCGTCAGGCTCGAATAGATCTCCTGCTTGGCCGCCTCGATCATCTTTTCCAGGGCCGCGATTTCGCCGGAGAGGTTGAGGTGATGCTCGAGCGACTGCTGATTGAGTTGTTCCAGATGCCGCTCCAGTTCGCGCAACGGTTTCTCGAATTCCAGCGTGTAGGCGGGCTTGGCCATCCCCAGAGGCTACGGCGCCCGCGGAAGCGGTGTCAACCGGGCCGGTGCCGGGCGGGCGAGGGCGAGAGGAGGCATGACCATCCGCGCGACCGTCCTCGACATTGCGAGGTGGCTCCGGAGGGCCCGCCGCCGTGCGAGAGGAACGGGCAACGCGGAGGTCGCCTCCCCAGTTGACGATATCGAAGGCCTTGCCCCGACCGCGGTGGAGGGCATGCCGCCGCGCGGGCCTGGATCAGCCGGCGGCGTGCTGAGCGGAAACCCGCCGGGACGGCGGGTTCCACCCGACCGCTGCAGCGTTCCAGCCCAGGCCCGCGCGCGGAGGTCAATGCGTTCCACCGCCAACTGCTTGCCGTCGAAATGACTGGGCGCGCCTGCCTATCTCTGCAGGTTTGCTTCGACGTCGATGGTCACGGCGACATCGTCGCCGAGCATCTTGCCGAGGTAGGCCGGACCGTTGATGCCAAAGTCGGCGCGATGCAGGGTGGTCGTCGCCTCCCAGCCGGATATCGTGGCACCCTGCATGCCCGGGCCGATGCCGAGCAGTTTCACGGCCAGCACGACCTCCTTGGTCACGTCCCGGATGGTGAGGTCACCCGTGACATCATAGGCGTCGTCCCCCGTTTTCTTCCAAGATTTGCTCTTGAAGGTCATGACGGGGAACTTGGCGGCGTCAAAGAAGTCGGGCGACTTAAGGTGGGTGTCACGCTTCTCAACGCGCGTGTCCACGCTGGCCACGTCGATGGTGGCCGTGACCGTGTTGTTTTCGGAGTTGTCCCGATCGACGGTGATCACGCCCTCAAATTTGGCGAAGCTGCCGGGCACTTTGCCGACGAAGCGGCGGATGGTGAACCCGACCGAGGAATGGGCGGGGTCGATCTTGTAGGTTTCGACGGCCGCCCGCGCGGAGGCAAGCAGGCCGAGCAGGACCGAGCCAAGCGAGAAGAGCCGGATGAGACGTTTCATGATGGGTGGACGGATGGCTGTTGGGAGGAAGGGGTAGAACGAAACACCGTTTCCTCATTTAGCAACTGCCGTCCGATTGGCAACCCGAGCGCGGGTGGGTGGGACGGATGGAGCGCCGTACTTTAGACTTTGCGCCGGGCGGCTTCGGGGCACCATCAGGCGCGGCGGCCGCAACCCTGATGAACATCCGCGAAAGGATCGAAGCCTTCTGGTCCGGGGAACGACCCGATCAGATCCCGTACACGATTTACTGGAATGAGTGGCGCCACACGGCCGACGATCCGGCGTGGCCGGCGCTGTATGAAAACGGCCTGGGGGTGACCTGGTACCTGCGCTCGTTCGCCACCACGCAGCCGGGCGTCGAGGCCGTGGACGAAACCTACGTGGAGGCCGGCCGGCCGATGCGGCGGCAGATCCGGCGCACCCCGGTGGGCGAGATCCAAGCCACGTGGGAGAGCGGGTGGAACAAGAAGTACTTTCTGGAGACCCCGGCGGACTACCGGGTGATGACCTACGTGGTCGAGCACACGGCAATCGCACCCTGCTACGACGACTACCGGGCCAAGGCGGCGGCGCTTCCCCCGTGGGGCATCGCCATCCCGGAACTGTGGCGCTCGCCGTTGCAGCAGATTCTGGTGGATTTCGCCGGGCTGGAGCACCTCTGCTGGCACCTGGTCGAGTACGAGGAGGAGGTCCGCAAACTGTATGGCGCGCTGCTGCGGAATTTCCGGCGCATCGTCGAGATTGTCGCCGACGGGCCGGGCCGTTACCTCTCCAATCTCGAGAACTTCACCGCCGACACGCTGGGGCCGCGGCGGTACCGCGAGTTTCTGCTCCCGGTTTACGAGGAATGCTTCCCGAGGCTGCACGCGGCCGGCAAGCTGATCGGGTGCCACTACGACGGCCGGCTTGCTAGCTGCCGGCAGGCGATTGCCGGCGCCCCGATCGACGTGATCGAATCACTGACGCCGCCGCCCGAGGGCGACCTCACGCTGGTTCAGGCGCGCGCGGCCTGGCCGAACAAGCTGTTCTGGTCGAATTTGAACGTAGGCTGCTATGAGCTGCCGCCCGCCGCGCTGAAGGCCTTGGTCCTGCAGCGGGTGACCGAGGCCGCGCCAGACGGGCGCCGGCTGGCGTTCGAGGTGTCCGAGCAATATCCCGCTAACTGGAGGAAATCGATGCCGGTGGTGCTGGACGCGTTGAAGGAAACCCAGGCCTGATATCGATCGTCGGGATCCGGCGGTCGGTGGCATTTCCGCTGCGGCATGAGGAAGGCGGTCCGCCGCCGGGGAGGACTTCCGCGCCCGCCTAGAGGATCAGCATGGCGTCACCGTAGCTGAAGAAACGGTACTCGCGGGCGATCGCTTCGGCGTAGATTTCCCGGACCCACCCAATGCCGTCGGTCGAGCCCGGGGCGAGGAAGGCGGCCACGAGACAGAGCAGGGTGGAACGCGGTTGATGAAAATTGGTGATGAGTACGTCGACGCCGCGAAAGGCGGAGGGCGGGTGGATGAAAAGACCTGTTTCGGCGCGGTACGGGCGTTCCAACGGCCCGGCATGGTTCGCGAGAAAATCCTCGGCCGCCCGCACGGTCGTGGTGCCCACGGCGATGCGGCGGCTCCCGGCGGCGCAAAGCCGACGCTGCGTGGCCACCGGCAATTCGTACACCTCCTGATGCATGGGGTGCTGTTCGATGGTCTCGGCCATGATGGGGCGGAAGGTGCCGAGCCCGACGTGCAACGTGAGGTCGGCGAAGCGCACACCGCCGGCGGACAATCGCCCGAGCAGCTCCGGCGTAAAATGCAGGCCGGCGGTGGGCGCTGCCACTGCCACCGGCTGCGCAGGATCGGCATAAACGGTCTGGTAGCGTTCACGGTCAAGCCGGCGTTCTCCCTCGGTGTGGCGGCGGTGAACGTACGGCGGCAGCGGGACCTGGCCGAGGCGATGGGCCACTGCCACGAGCGATTCGCCGCCAGCGGTGGTGAACGCGACGCGCGCCGTGCCGTCGGCCTCCTTGGCAACCACGGTGGCGGTGAACGCCGGCGCGCGCGCGAAGGTGGCGCCGGGCGGAAGCCGCCGGCCCGGCCGAAGCAGGCACCACCATTCGTTCGCGGCCTCCGCCGGCCGCAACAAGAAGCACTCCACCTGTCCCCCCGTCGGCCGGTGCGCCAGCAGGCGCGCCGGGAGGACGGCGGCGTTGTTGCGAAATAGCACGTCGCCGGCGCGCAAAAAGTCCGGCAGGTCGGCGAAGACGTGATGCGCGGTCGCGTGGCGGCGCCGGTCCACCACCAGGAGGCGCGACTGGTCGCGGCGCGCGGCAGGGGTTTGCGCGATCAGGTGCGCGGGCAGCGCGTAGTCGAACAGGTCGGAGCGAAGACTCATGCAGACATCCGGAGCCGAGGGCCGCTCTTGACTGTGAAGAAAAAGTCCTCCTTCGCCAAGGCTTCGGAGGACAGTTTTTCGCTGCAGGCGAAGAACTGGAGCCGAGCGTCGGATTCGAACCGACGACCTGCTGTTTACGAAACAGCCGCTCTGACCAGCTGAGCTAGCTCGGCCCGCACGAGGCGAGGGATTTCGCGATTTTGCCCCGCGCGAGGCAAGCTTTTTAGCGGGAATGCGTCGGGCGGATCATTCGCACTGGCCGGACGACACGCCTTAGTTGTTCAGAATGGCGTCGTCACCCAAGGCGCCCTGGAGTTTGCGGCGGAGTCTGATGGTCGCGATATCGGTTCGGAGCCGCGCGCTGAAAAGCCGGAGCCGCCGGCGGGTGTCGAGGGTCTCGAGCAGGGTCTGCTTGACGGCCGCGTCCGCACACAGACCGAAGGCGGCCAGATCGACGAAGGTTTCCGGATCCTCAACGGTCTGAAGAAAGTCGGCCATCTCGCCCAGCATGGCGCGATCGAGTTTCCGTCTGAGTTGCAGGAGCCGGGCGGCTTCGTCGCGCATGCGGCGGCTTTCCTGGTCGCCCGCGCCCGGCGTGGAGGCGAGCGGCCGGATGAGCATGAAGCGATAAGGATCTTCGTGGACAATCTCGGCGCACTCCACGCGGCAAAGGCCCTGGAGCAGGAGATCGGAGGTGTCGTCGCCGTGCTTCTGGCAGGCGCGGATGATGCCGGCGGTGGCCACGCGGCAGGACGGTTCGAAGTGTCCGCCGGCAGTGGCGAGCGTATGATTCAGATGGGCCACCGCAAAGATGCGGTGCGTCACCAGCACGTCGCGCAACATCTGTTGATAGCGCGGCTCAAAAATGTGCAACGGCAGCAACGCTTGCGGAAAGAACACCGTGTCGGGAAGCGTCATCACCGGGATCGCAGTCGGCAGGCTGACCTCCATCTCCATGCGGGCAGCGTAGGCGGGTTGCCGCGCGATGCAAACAGGTCGCGAGACGGCGCGCGCTTGTGACAACGGATCCGTCAGGGACGAGGGCATTGGGACACAGGTGTGACAGGCTGGCGTTCCCGCCGCCGGCCACCATTCGCTTCCGCCACACGGAAATGATTTTTAGCTCTTGAAGACGAGGAACTTAAAAGAATGTGTGCAAATGGGGCACATGCCCTGCTTGGGATCGGGTATGAGCCACGTTCTCGGTATAGATCTGGGCACAACCAATTCATGCATGGCGATCATGGAGGGTGGGGAGCCGGTGGTGATTCCCAACGCGGAGGGCGGACGCACCACCCCGTCCGTCGTCGCCTTCACGAAGACCGGTGAGCGCCTCGTCGGACAGGCCGCAAAACGTCAGGCGATCACCAATCCGAAGAACACCGTCTTCTCCGCCAAGCGCCTGATTGGCCGCAAATTTTCCGAAGTGCGCGAGGAGATGAAAAACTATCCCTTCAAGGTCGCTGAAGGTAAGAATGGCGACGCTTGCATCGAGGTGCAGGCGGGCGAGAAAACGGAGCAGTTCGCCCCTCAGCAAATATCCGCGATGGTCCTCGCGAAGATGAAGGCCGACGCCGAGGCCTACCTCGGCGAGAAAATCACGCAGGCGGTCATCACCGTCCCCGCCTACTTCAACGACTCCCAACGCCAGGCGACCAAGGACGCGGGCAAGATTGCCGGCTTCGAGGTGCTCCGCATCATCAATGAGCCCACCGCCGCGTCCCTCGCCTACGGCCTCGACAAGAAAAAGGACGAGAAGATTTCCGTCTTCGACCTCGGCGGCGGCACGTTTGACGTGTCCATACTCGAGATCGGCGACGGCGTGTTCGAGGTGAAGGCCACCAACGGCGACACCCACCTCGGCGGAGACAATTGGGACGACGCCATCATCATGTGGCTCGTCGACGATTTCAAAAAGAACAACGGCATTGATTTGCGCAAGGACCCGATGGCGCTGCAGCGTCTCAAGGAGGAGTCGGAGAAGGCCAAGATCGCGCTGTCCTCCGCGCAGTCGGTCGACATCAACCTGCCCTTTATCACCGCCGATGCCACCGGCCCGAAGCATCTCAACGTCACCCTGACCCGCGCGAAGATGGAGCAGATTTGCGATGCGCTCTTCGCGCGCTGCATTCAGCCCTTCAAGAGCTGCCTCAAGGATGCCGGGATGACCGCCTCCGATATCAACGAACTCGTCCTCGTTGGCGGCATGACGCGCATGCCCAAGGTGGTGGATATCGCCAAGGACCTCGGCGGCAAGCAGCCGCATCAAGGGGTGAACCCCGACGAGGTCGTCGCCGTCGGCGCGGCGATCCAGGCCGGCGTGCTCAAGGGCGAGGTGCGCGACGTGCTTCTACTGGATGTCACGCCGCTCACTCTGGCCATCGAGACCTACGGTGGGGTGGCGACGCCCATGATTCCACGCAACACGACGATTCCAACCAAGAAGACGCAGGTGTTCTCCACCGCGAGCGACAGCCAGCCGTCGGTCGAGGTGGTGGTCACCCAGGGTGAACGGCCGATGTCGCGTGACAACAAGGTGCTCGGCACGTTCCGGCTCGACGGCATCCCGCCGGCGCCGCGCGGCCTGCCGCAGATCGAGGTCACCTTCGACATCGATGCCAACGGCATCCTGCACGTCTCGGCCAAGGATCTTGGCACCGGCCGCGAACAGAAGATCACCATCCAGGGTTCTTCGGGCCTCTCCAAGGATGAGGTCGAGAAGATGACCAAGGAGGCCGAATCGCACGCGGAGGACGACAAGAAACGGCGCGACGAGATCGAGACGCACAACCAGCTCGATTCGGTCATCTACCAGCTGGAGAAGACCATGAAAGAGGCGGGCGACAAACTCCCGGCCGATGTGAAGGCCAAGCTCGAAGCCGGCGTCGCCGACGCCAAGAAGGATCTCGAGAGCAACGACACCGCCCGCATGCGTGCGGCCATCGAGAAGCTGACCAAGCTGGGCGGCGAAATCTACGCCCACGCCCAGCAGGCGGCCGGCGCGGCGGGCGCCGGCGGCAGCGCCGGTGAAACCGCCCAGGCCGATCCGAAGAAGAAGAGCGAAAAGAAGGCCGACGTCGTCGATGCCGATTTTGAGGTCGTCGACGACAACAAGAAGTAACGCCCACCCTTTGGCGCGCGTCCGTACCGGTTGGGTCCGGGCGCGCGCATGCTTCCCCGATCACCAACCTCTCAACCCAAAACCCAAACTCAACCACTATGGCTAACGCAAAAATCAAGCCCATCGGCGATCGTGTTCTCGTGGAACACATCGAGGAAAAAGAGCAGGTCCGCGGAGGCATCATCATCCCGGACAGTGCCAAGGAGAAACCCCAGGAGGCCAAGGTCATCGCCCTTGGCACCGGCAAACGGGAAGAGGACGGCAAGCTTCGTCCCTTCGAAGTCAAAGTCGGCGACCGCGTCCTCATCAGCAAATATGGCGGCACCGAGGTGAAGATCGAGGAGAAGAAATTCACCCTCGTTCGCGAGGATGACATCCTCGGCATCCTCGTCTGAACCGCCCGTCTCTGAACCAAGAACCCTGAACACTGAATCTTAATCACTATGCCTGCCAAACAACTCATTTTCGAAGAGGCCGCCCGCCAGAAAATCATGCGCGGGGTGGAAATCCTCTCGCGCGCGGTCAAGGCCACGCTGGGGCCCAAGGGCCGCAATGTCGTCATCGACAAGAAATTCGGCTCGCCGACCGTCACCAAGGACGGCGTGACGGTCGCCAAGGAGGTCGAGCTGCCCGAGCCCTACGAGAACATGGGCGCCCAGATGGTGAAGGAGGTTGCCTCCAAGACCTCGGACGCCGCGGGCGACGGGACCACCACCGCGACCGTGCTGGCGGAGGCCATCTTCAAGGAGGGCCTCAAGAACGTCACCGCCGGATCCAACCCGATCTACCTGAAGCGCGGCATCGACCGCGCCGTCGAGGCCGCCGTCGGCGAACTCTCGAAGATTTCCAAGAAGGTCTCCGACCGCGAGGAGATCCGCCAGGTGGCCGCCGTCTCGGCCAACTGGGACTTCGAAATCGCCGACAAGATCGCCGATGCCATGGACAAGGTGGGCAAGGACGGCACGATCACCGTTGAGGAGGCCAAGTCGATCGAGACGACCCTCGAGGTCGTCGAAGGCATGCAGTTCGACAAGGGCTACCTCTCGCCCTACTTCGTCACCAACGCCGAGAGCATGGAAGTCGTGCTCGAAGACGCCTACGTGCTGATCCACGAAAAGAAGATCACCGTCCTCAACGACCTGCTCCCGCTGCTGCAGACCGTGGCCAAAAGCGGCAAGCCGCTGCTCATCATCGCCGAGGAGGTCGAGGGCGAGGCGCTCGCCGCGCTCGTCGTCAACAAGATCCGCGGCGTGCTCAACGTGTGCGCGGTCAAGGCCCCCGGTTTCGGCGACCGCCGCAAGGCCATGCTCGAGGACATCGCCATCCTCACCGGCGGCCGCTGCCTGACCGAGGACCTCGGCATCAAGTTGGAGAACGTCACGATCAGCGACCTCGGCAAGGCCAAGCGCATCACCATCGACAAGGAAAACACCACCATTGTCGAGGGCTCGGGCAAGACCGTCGACATCCAGGGCCGCGTGAAGCAGATCCGCCGCCAGATTGACGAGACCACCTCCGATTATGACCGCGAGAAGCTGCAGGAGCGCCTGGCCAAGCTCGCCGGCGGTGTCGCCGTTGTCAGTGTCGGCGCCGCGACCGAGACCGAGATGAAGGAGAAGAAGGCCCGCGTCGAGGATGCGCTCCATGCCACCCGCGCCGCGGTGGAGGAAGGCATCGTCGCCGGCGGTGGCGTCGCGCTGCTCCGCTCCCTGAAGGCGGTCGACGCTCTCAAGCTCGAGGGCGACGAGGCCGTGGGCGCGCAGATCGTGCGCCGCGCCATGGAAAGCCCGCTTCGCCAGCTCGCCGCCAACTCGGGCGTCGACGGCGGCGTGGTGGTGCAGAAGGTGCTCGAGGGCAAGGGTAACTTCGGCTTCAACGTGGCCACCGGCCAGTACGAGGACCTCGTCAAGGCCGGCGTGGTCGACCCGACGAAGGTCACCCGCATCGCCCTGCAGAACGCCTCGTCCATCGCCGGTCTGCTCCTGACGACCGAGGCCATGATCACCGAGATCCCGGAGAAGAAGGAGAAAAATCCGATGCCCCCGGGCGGCGGCGACATGGACTACTGAGCCGCTCGCGGCAGAGACTGCATTGCCTCAGATTCAGGGCGCTCCCTCGCGGGAGCGCCTTTTTTCTTGGTGGAAGACTGCCAGCTGGATTGGACCGGGGACGCGGGGAGGCGCCGACGGCTGGCGCCGCGAAATCAGCCGCGCGCGGTCTTGGCAGCTGCTTCGTCACACGCCAGGATGCGCCAATAGGGGCGAGTCTGCATCGGGCCGTTTTCCCGATCGATCAGTGCGAAGGCGAACGCCCGGACGTGCAGATGACCCCGGGCCCGGGTCCGGCCGCAACGCCCGCGCCCGCTGGCGCGAGCGCCGGGAGGGTCAGGTGTTCCGGGCGAGCACGACGGTGTGGCCGATCGAATTCAGATGGCCGCTGATGCGCCGCAGCGCATTGAACATATCGAGAAAGTACGTGCTCAGCTCAAGCGCGCGGCTGTCGTTGGGATTGAGCCGCTGGTAGTGGCGCCGCTGCACGTCGATGCACCAGTTCTTGAGCGTCTCGCCCTCGCGGAGGAACTGGCGGGCGAGGTTGCGCTCGCGCGCGGTAAGCACCGAGATGGCCATGTCGAGGCGGTGCACCACGCGGCGCTGCAGTTCCGCCAGGTCGGCGGCATCCTCGGGCGAAGGCGGGGTGGGGCGTTCGCAGTGCTTCAGGGTCTGTGTGCACAGATCCTTGTCGATAATGTCGCCGACCGCCTCGAGCTGGCCGGCGAAATGGAGCAGGCCGAAGCGCAGCTCGCTGTCGCGGGGGTTGAGCGCCTCGGCCGGGATCTGGCTGAGATACTGCTTGATGGCGCTGTGGAGTTCGTCCACGCGATCATCGCGCTGCCGCACTTGGCGCGCGAGGTCGGCCGCCGCCTGCTGGTACGCCTGCCAGTAGCCGGTGAGCATCGTGCGGATTTCGTCGGCGAGGCGCAGGGTTTCCCGCGAGGCGTTGGCCAGGGCAAAAGCCGGGTGCTCGAGGGCGCGCGGGTCGAGATGGGTGGGCACGGCGCCGGGCGGGGCGGCGGCGGGCGTCGGGCGGATGAGGCGCTCGAGCCAGCTGGACAGGAGGCCGGCGCCGGCGATTCCGATGATCGCGGCGACGAGGTTGAAGCCGGTGTGCAGGTCGGCCCCGTGCCGCGCGAGCGAGCCCGGCAGTGCGCCGAAGGCCGACACGAGGGGATCGAAGGCGGCCAGCATGCCGCCCGCGACCAGGCACTTGAGCAGCAGGTTCGCGATGGCCAGGCGCCGGCCGTCAAGGGTGTGCCATCCCGCCACGAGCGAGGTCAGACCCAGGCCAAGGTTGGTGCCGATGACGACCGCCACCATCATCGGCAGGTTGACAGCGCCGGCCTCGCCCAAAGCCAGAGCCAGGCCGATCGAGGCGGTGGAGCTCTGCATCAGCATCGTCGCGATGGCGGCGAAGAAGACGAGGGCCAGCCGGTAATGCATGGCGACCGTGAGCAGAGTCTCGAAGTCCGCGTTGCCGGCCAGCTGCGCGGCGGCGGTGCTGGTGAGGGTCATCGCGAGGAAAACGAACCCGAGTCCGAGGATGCTCTGGCCGATGCCGCGAATCGTCTCCGCCCGTCCGAACTGGAAGCCGAGCAGGCCGACGACGAGGAACAGCGAGTAGTAGTCGAAGATCCGGAAGGAGATCAGCTGGACGGTGATGGTGATGCCGATGTTCGCCCCGAGCAGAAAGATGACGAGGCGGTCCGCGGCGATTCGGCCGGCGTGGAGCAATTGCAGCGCGAACAGCGTTTGGGCGGTGGAGGAGGGCGCGACCGCGCCGAAGGAGAATCCCGCCAGCAGGGCCGTCGCGCGCCGCTGCTGCATGGTCTCGACCCACCGGTGCATGCGCTCGCCCGCGATGCGATCGAGGCCCTTGCGCAGAAAGCGGATGCCGAAAAGGATCAGCGCAATGGCGCCTGCGATGTCCAGAAAGACCATGAGGTGAGAAGGGAGAAAATGAAGTACGCGGCCGCGGGACGCAATCCCGCACCCCGGGGCGGGCCCGGACCGTCGGGACTGGTGGCCTCGCGCAGTCGGCCGCTACTTCGCCGTGCCGGCATTGATCCGCGCGGCGGCAAAGAGCTTGGTCTGAAAATCCATTGTGAGCACCGCGCCCGCGCCCTGCCGCTTGATGACGGCCTGGATCTGACTCAGGTGCGGCTGCAGGATCCAGCAGTTCTGCGCTCCCAGGTTGTTGGGTTCATCCATTAGCTGCAGATACTCGCTGTAATGCTGTTTCCACTCTGCCGCGTCATTCGCCACGTACACCGTCAATTCCTCGGTATCATTGTCCCCGATGCGCTGGAGCGCCTTGTACTTGGTCTTCAGATCTTGGTAGGCGAGGTTGAACAATTCCCGCCAGCCGAGGGAGGTGTGCGACGTCTTGAAGAACTGAAGCCGGACGATGGTCCCGGACGCGTCGACGGTCACCTCGACGGAGTCGAATCCGTACTTCTTGTCCGCAACACGGTGCACAGTCCAATCACCCTCCTGGCGACTCTCCAGGCTCGGCAGGCTCGCATTGAACCGGCCCTCCGGCGTGAAGCCGTAGACGTCGTTGTCCGCAACGGTGTACTTGGCGACGGCGGCGGCAGCCAGCGCGTCGTAATCCTTGGTGGCGGCCGGTTGAGTGGCCGTCTGGCAGGCCCCGAGCAGCAAGACAATGGCGGCGAGCGCAATCCACTTCATACCGGCAGGATGGGGCAGGAAGGGGGCACTAGCAAGTTTGCGATGGCGCCGGCCGGCGTCACCCGGGGGGCCCGTGCCGCGCGCGACCGCGAGGGGGCCGGCCCGCTGCCGCGACGCAGAAGCGCAATTTGTTTGGCATCCCGCTGCCGGGGTTGGCATAACTTGGCCCGCGATCTCCATGAATCTGGTTGAACAAGTCAGGCGCGCCGGGGTGGTGGGGGCGGGCGGTGGCGGCTTTCCCACCCACGTGAAACTGGGCGCCAAGGCGGACACCGTGATTGCGAACGGCGCGGAGTGCGAGCCGCTCCTGCACAAGGACGCGGTGGTGATGGAGCACCACGGCGCGCAGATCGTGCAGGGCATGCTGCTGGCCATGGAGGCCGTGGGCGCGCGCGCCGGCATCGTGGGCATCAAGGCCAAGAACGCGCACGCGGTCGAGTCCGTCCAGGCCGCCTGCCGCGGCACCGCCGTGCGCGTGCATCGGCTGGGGGACTACTACCCGGCCGGCGACGAATATGATCTCGTGCACGAGACCACCGGCCGTCTCATCCCGCCGGGCGGCATTCCGCTGCAGGTCGGCGCAGTCGTGTGCAATGTCGAGACCTTCGTCAACGTGGCGGCCGCGGCCGAGAACCGGCCGGTTACGCACAAGACGCTCACCATTGCCGGCGCCGTGCGGACGGCCTGCACGCTCACGGTTCCGGTTGGCACGAGTTTTCGGGAATGCATCGCGGCGGCCGGCGGCGCCGCCGTCGCCGATCCCGTGCTGTGCATCGGCGGCCTGATGATGGGCGAGACGACCGACGACCTGGACCGGCCGGTCATCAAGACGACGACCGGCGCCGTGGTGCTGCCGCGCGACCATCACATCATCGAGCGCAAGCTCAAGCCGCCGCCGATCCAGGATGCGATCGGCAAATCGGCCTGCGACCAATGCCGCTACTGCACGGAGTACTGCCCGCGCTTCCTGCTGGGCTATGCCGTCGAGCCGCACCAGGTCATGCGCAGTCTCGCCTTCACCGCCACCGGCGCGGAAATCTGGAACGAGTGGGCCGCGCTCTGCTGTGCCTGCGGACTCTGCACGCTGTACGCCTGCCCGGAGGAGCTCTACCCGAAGGAGGCCTGCGACCAGGCCAAGGCCGAGATGAAGAAGGCCGACCTGAAGTGGAGCGGGTCGATGACGGTCAAGCCGCATCCCATGCGGGACGGCCGCCGCGTGCCGATCAAGACGTTGATGAAGAAGCTCCACATTTTGCAGTACGATCACGCCGCGCCGCTGCAGGCAGGCGCGCTGGCGCCCCGCCGCGTGGTGCTGCCGCTGAAGCAAGGCGCAGGCTCGCCCAACCAGGCGCTGGTCAAACCGGGCGACCGGGTGAGCGAGGGGCAGGCGCTGGGCGAACTGCCGGAGAAGGCGCTGGGCGCCGTCGTGCATGCGCCGTTTGCCGCCAGCGTGGCCGAGGTCACCGCCAACCATATCGTTCTCAACCGTCTCTGAGCTGCCCCCCATGAGTGAGAAATCCGTCGGCATGATTGAACTTTCCAGCGTCGCGGCCGGCTTCCAGGTGGCCGACGTGATGCTCAAGGCCGGCAATGTCCGGCTGTATCTTTCGCGCTCCATCTGCTCCGGCAAGTACATGGTGCTGATCGCCGGCGACGCCTCGGCGGTCGAGAGTGCGGTGGCGGCGGGTTCGGAGGCGGCCAACGGCTGCCTGATCGACAGCTTCGTGATCGCCAACATCCATCCTGACGTCCTCATCGCCCTCGGGCGCACATCGGTCGTGCCGCCCGACGGCGCGCTTGGCATCATCGAATCCTTCAACGTGGCGACCCTCCTGCGGGCCGCCGACGCCGCGGCCAAGAAGGCCACGGTCCAGTTGCTGGAGATCCGGCTCGCCATGGCGCTCGGCGGCAAGGCGTTTGTCACCATGACCGGCGACGTGGCCTCGGTGCAGGACGCGGTGGCGGCGGGCCGCAAGGTCATCGCCGACGCGGGCATGCTGGTGAATGCCGTGGTCATCTCCCGCCCGCATCCGGACGTGTACCGCGAAATCGTCTGAGGCGGCGCCGGAGAGAAGTGCCGGCATGCTCCTGTCGCCGGTTTGAGGGGTGTTCGGCGCGCGAGCGGTCTCTCGCCTTTGAGGCGAGCAAGTCGACGCTCAGTGAACCG
>Ga0335081_10007079_pt1 | contig 17907 bp, 22 predicted proteins | sample Lox_Sample_35_FD_206713 | JGI IMG/M metagenome (GOLD analysis project Ga0335081, IMG submission 206713) | Soil microbial communities from Loxahatchee National Wildlife Refuge, Florida, United States - Lox_Sample_3.5 | ecosystem: Environmental > Terrestrial > Soil > Wetlands | place: USA... | reverse complement strand
GATCCGGGCACTTCAGCAGGCTCAGCAAGACGGTGCCGCATGACCGACGCTCAAGCACAGCACGCTGGCGTGGCCCAGGCTCGATCGCCACCAGCGCATCCTGAAATACCCCGCTCGTCGGCTGTCAAAGGGCCTAGTCCGAAAAGGGGTCCCCAAGCACCCCTGTATCCTGCTGATTCCATTGCCTCAAAATCGGCAAAATCGCGGGGTCAGGAAACTATGGATTAGGAACACCGCAGTACCGCAGATCGCCCGCGTGATTAGCCGCGTGGCTGTGTCGGCTCAATATTGTTCTTACCTATTCTCGGGGATGGTCATACAATGTTGTTTCGCCAAAAACGTGCCGGAATGAATGACGGTTTTGTGGGGCGCAATCTGCGGATCGGTCTTTTTCGCTTTACGATGGCCCCCGTGCAGCCGCTGGAAGTGCCCGCCATCAATAAGGGCAATATGCTGCGTGGCGGCTTCGGGCACGCATTTCGGCGATTGTGTTGTGTACCTCAATGCAACGACGTCAAGACTTGCCCGCTGGCGACTTCCTGCCCGTACAAGGCGGTTTTTGAGCCATCGCCGCCGCCCGGTGCTGACCGGCTCTCGAAAAATCAAGACATTCCGCGCCCCTTTGTGTTTCGGGCGCCGCAAACTCAACAAACACGTTTCGAGCCAGGCCAGCGGTTCGAGTTTGGCCTCGTGCTGATCGGGCGGGCACTCGATTTCCTTCCGTATTTCGTCCTGTCGTTTCGAGAGCTTGCAGCGGAGGGCCTGGGCTTAAACCGCGCCAAGTGCAACCTGGAACGCGTTGAACAGATCAAGTCCTCCCCGAACGGAGCCGGCCTTCAGGATCACAAGGCCGAAGTCATCTACACGTCAGAAGATCAGCTTTTCCGGACGACCGAAATCCTAAGGGCGGAGGAGTGGATCAAAGACCGCCTTCATAGTTCCTCCGCCGGCAACGGCGATGAAGCGGTCCAGCGGGTCACAATTCGATTTGTGACTCCCACGTTCCTGCGTGCGGACGGGGCGGTCATCCGCCGCCCCGAGTTTCACCACGTATTCAAGCGCCTGCGCGACCGGATCAACGCCCTGAGCACGTTTTTTGGGGACGGCCCGCTAGAAGTAGATTTTCCGGAGTTGGGAAAACGCGCCGAGGAGGTGCGAACTGTCTCCTGCGACGTGAAATGGATTGATCGCTTCCGAACTTCGTCAAGGACGCGGCAACGGCACGAACTGTCGGGTTTTGTCGGAGAAGCCACTTACGAGGGTCACTTGGCCAAGCTTCTACCTTGGCTCCTACTGGGTGAACTTGTCCACGTAGGTAAACACAGCGCCTGGGGTAATGGCTGGTACCACTCATATAACGTGGAAGTGTGAAGGCAGCAGACGCAACTGCTTGGCATCCCATTGCCGTTGCCTACAAGTTCTGTCCCACAGAGGAGGCAAAGCGTTGGATACTCAAATGATTCGCGAACGCGCCGCAACGTTCATGCTAGGCCGAGGGTGGAAGGAGAAGATCGCGAAAAGAAAGATGTTTCAGCAAAGCCTTTTTGATCACACACTTGCCGAACTCGACGTGCTCATCGCGCTCCTGCCGCTGCTGCGTACGACGTTCTCGCCGCCATTGACGGAGCAAGAGGAAGAAGTCTTGCTGGCAAGCGTCATCGGGCATGATGTGGGCAAGGAGTCTTTCGAATGGCAGGAGTATGTGCTGGGGCGCCGCGCCTTTCTTTCAGATGTGAACCGTGGACTGGCACAAGAAGTTGTGCCACAGCTTGCCACGTTGCTTGGTTTCACGGGCGTGCAAGAAATGCTATCAGGCGTTCTCTTGCACATGAAATACGAGCGCACGCCGGCAAAAGTGATGGACCGCGTGTTGTTTAGCGGACATTCCAACGAACGATGGAAAACACTAGCCGATCTGGTAGACGCAGTGGACAACCTGTGTTCGGCGAAGGGCTTGTTTGCAGGATTGCAATATTTGGAGGAGCGAAGCGGGTTCGGTAGTCACATCCGCACGTCGTATCATCTGGTTCAATTGCGCGGCACATCTACGACGCTGGTGCATCGCGCAGCGATTGACGCTTTCGTCGCTAGTGGATGGAATCCCCTGCTGCATTACAGCAACGGATCGATTTACGCGGCGAGTGCAACCGCTCAAGTGACCGAACCAACGGCGGAGGAGATACAGACACGGTTGGCAGAAAATGTCAAAGTCGCGCTGCCCGAGAATATGGCGAGGCTCATTGTTGGGAGCCCTCTCGAAACGATGATTCCAAAGGTGGATTTGTTCGACTACCGTGACCTGCGACCATGCTTGCAAATCGCCCCGCGGAAGGTCAACCGATCAAACTTTCGGAAGAAGCCCGAGTCTGCACGACGGGAAGTGGTTGGCAAGTACCTTCTCCTCTTAGAGAATTTGAAGCGTGACCTCAAGTCTCCAATCACCAAATCTGATAAGGATTGGAAAGACACTCCCCACGCCAATATAGACGTTCACACTCTTGAGCGACAAACAGAGCGCATTGGGACAGCGCAGCCAGAAATGTGCATCTTCAAGTTCTTCAAAGCTGCCCTAGCTCCAGAGTTGTTAGGCGATGAGGTAACTCTCGAAGCAAATAATAATAACGAATACGCAGATTCCTCTGAAGGTGGCGGCAAAAAGAAAAGAGCCAAGGTCACGCCGCAAAGCGTAGCGCGGGCGGAGTATGACAAGGTATTTGGCCAGGGCGCATTTGCCTTGCTGCAGGCCACGTCCACACTGATGCCCGCGCGCGATATGGCGCTGACGGTTGATCGCTTCTGGTCGCTCAAAGGGGCGCGATTCGGACTTGCAGTTGCGAAACTGGAGGATCTACTCGACGACGCAAAGCGAGAAGAGGTTTTGATTGACACGCTCGTGGGGATTGCCAACAAAGTTTACGCCGCTGTCACTGAAGCGAATCGGCCCATACGAGCAACGCCTGAGCAAATTGCCAGATGTTTCATGACGGACCTAACGCACCCGACACCGCCAGTGAACATCACGGAACTTGCTCTCCAGCAGATGCACAGTTACGCTCACACGAAGATGAACGCGCGACGCGACGAGGGAGCGCACATCTGTCCGATTTGTAACGCGGCGTTTGAAGGCGGCACGGAGTCCAAAGCCGATTTCGTGGACAACCCTGACGCTCACACCAATCGCGCGCTGTCACATGGTGGAGGGGGGAAGATCATCATTTGCGACACCTGCAAGTATGAGCGCTTCTTGCAGCAACTCCTGCTTGGATCCAAAGTTTCCGAGGTGCTGGTACTTTTCCCCCGCATGAACATCGGGCATAGCGGCGGTGAAACCTTACGGCAGAAGGCGTCCCAAATGTGGGACACTGCGCTTATCCGCATGAGCGAAGCTAGCTCTGATCCGTACCAGCACCTTTCTCTCGGGTTGACATTTAACCTTGCACGACACTTGTCGGACCTGGATATATTCCGCCTCTCAGCCAAGGACATTGTGGATTTGATGACTTATGAGTCGAGCGACGAGGGGAAGAAGAAGCTTCGCAAGGAATTAGAGGAAAGGCTAAGGGAGCTTTATGCAGTGGACGACTTGCCGGTCGAGGTGCTGAATGAGAACTGGGGAACGGGATACTCTGAGAAAGATCAAGCCGTGCAAGCGTTGATTGAGGGCAGAGTGAATGACGACGACGCGCGTAAGGTTCGTGCCGTGGCGTTCCGTTTGACTTCGCAACTTCGTATTGTTTGCCAAACACCGCATATGATCCTTATTCCGCTCGCGAATCCAATTCAAATGAAGGTGCGGGGCCCAGGCGGAAAGATGGAGGACGAAGCCGATGTGAATGCCGCCATCCGCGAGCTTTACATCACCCTCATTCTTGGACTGGCCCTGGACTGTTCTGTTGCCGTGATGAGCCCAGGGGAGGTGATCACGTTTGAAGGCGGGGAGGGCGTGGCACGCGTCCCCCCTGTGCCTGCGCTGCGAGATTTGATTGGCGCGGAGTGGGTTCCCATTGAGACTGCGAAGTGTTGGTTGAACGCTATTGGTGCGGCGGCGCTGCTTGCCAACGACACTGCTTTCCCTGAGCGTTCCAATCTCTACTCTGTCCTTAAAAGCCCCACGGCTGGGCATATCCTGCGTCGCATAGAGCATAAAAGCAAAACTAATCAAGCCTACATGGCGCATATCCAGTTGCTGGAAACTGTAAAGGGGGTTTTGCGATGAGGCAGTTAGTAATGACTAAAGGGGAGCGGTTCGAGATCGACTCCATTCGCAGCGACATTGACGACATCGTTGGCGCGTTTGATCGTTATCTCGACGAATATCCAGCGAAGACAGCGAAATCCATGCACAGTCTCATGGGACCCATCCCAATGATTCTGGACGGGGCCAGGGTTCGCAAGGAGAGCGTGCAAACGCTCCTGGGACGCGCGGTGCGCATGCACGAAATGAATCCGCGGGCGAGAGGCTATCTATCGCCCAGGGCGTTGGAAGCGTTAGAGAAGGCAACAACGAAACTTCTTGAGCTATGTAACCGCGTACCTGCGACAGCGGTGACAAAAGTTTCCGAGCGTATCCGTTACAGCGTCTATTACGCCCGGCGCAAGAAAGGCGTGGAGTGGTTGGAGCAGACCCGGTTGGCATTCCTGCAGTTCCTGCGGGGTAAGTATGTTGACGATGCTGCGCTTGCCACCGCGTGGGGCGAGAAGGACGCGACGCTAACTGGCGCGCCTTTCCCTTCGCAGAACAATGACGCCTACCAGAAAGCGAACGCCACCAAGAAATCTGATATTGATACGTTCCGTGTTATGCCTGAAGCCGAACGATTCCCTGAAGAGGAGGAGGAAGGTGAGGATGAGTAAACTCGACTTGCTGAAACCGTTCATGGTGGCGAAACCTGAGCCGCTTATCGGCGCGAAGACGATTCAGCTGATCTTGATGCGCGAGATACTGGATTACACTGTCCTGCGAACCGAGGAAACGCGCGAGTTGAACACCGTTGCCACTCCGCTCTCGGTGACGGAGGGCGATCAGACCATCGTGCGCGTAGCATTCCTCGCCACCAAACAGAAAGCTGCCGAGTCGCGGCAACTGGAACAACTGCTGCGGACGGCGACGAGCGAAGCGGGCATGAAGCCGGCCGAGTGCTACCTAAAAGACAGCCTGTGCTTGCAATGCCCGCGTTGCGGCTTGTTCGGCGCGACGAGCGTGGAGTCTGGTAAGGGGGACCGCGCGAACATCAAGCACCGCGTTGAGTATTCGACCGCGTTTTCCTTGCTGACGTTCGCAGACATCGAGTCGTCAACAACGTTCAATGCCATCAATGACGCGAATCAGACGACAGGCCAGGCATTGGGTTCTCGCTATGCTGTCGTGCCCGCGACAGTGTTTCCCAGCATCGTTACCTTGCGTAGTGTGACGCTCAACGAGCTCGTCCTCATCATCAAAACTCTATTAGCGTGCAAGAGTTATGGCGCAGAGTCGCGTATCGGCGGCGATATGCGTAATTCCATCTTCGGCATCGTCGGCGGGTGGGAGGAAATCATTACACCGCTCGAACTGACGCTGGAACTTTACGACCAGCGTACGAACATCAGCGGCGCGACGGTGAAAACAATCGCAGAAAAGTACAAGCCTATGACAGGCAACCCTGACAGGGTGACAGTGTTGCCTCCAGAGGATGTCGATGCCATCGTAAAGGAAGTGGCTGAAACGAAACTGGGCAAAGACTTCCTTGAAAGCGCGTACAACGATGTGGCCGAATACCGCGAAGTGCAGGCGGGGAGAGGACGGCGCCGCAGCCGATAAGAGGCGAGCAAGATGGCACAGATGATTCGCTTGCACGAACGCGGCGTGCGCGTATTTGCTGGAAGACTTTACAATCATGACTATTTGTGGTTCTCATCTAACGAAATCAGCAAAATGTCGACAACGCAGCCGTTTCTGCACAATTACGCGCTCTGCTATGCCCTCTCGCAACGGTCTTATCGTGTTTGCATTGGCTCAACGCCGAAGTATGTTGAGGACATGGCAGGAGAGTTTCGTGCAATGCCCCTCTACGCGACGCCCGCACATGCCAGGAGCGTGAAACGCACGACAATCACGTTCAATGCGGTGGACTCGCTGACGCTGACGACGGGCAACAGCAAGGCCATGAACACGCCGAATTTGGGTAAGCGTGTCTATCTCAACTTGGTTTGGGAGCCACATGGCGCTCAACGGCCACAGCTAGGCTACGAGTTTTACGCCTTCACCTTCGATGACTACCATTTACCCAGCGCGTTTCGATTGGGAAAGAAGGGATCGCCTGTCCGCGTGCGCTGGGAGGAGTTACCTGAGGCGCTTGCGGTTTTTCGTGACCAAGAGCAGCGTCCGACGCACGTCGTCAATCCGCTGGACGTAAGCGGACAGCTTGTCAGCTACGATCCTGTTTCGGTTCCACCCCACTTGCTCCTACGAACGGTGACGCTCAAACGAGATTGGTTTGTGCTCAGCGATAAGCATACGGTGCATGTGCCGAAGAGTGTAATAGTACGCGCAGGTGGTCCATTGTGAAGGTGCATGGCTATGCCCTGCCGCAGATCGAAATAGCTGGCGTGCGAATGCGGCTCTATCCACATCAGGCGACAGTACTGAATGAGTGGGACGACCAAGAAGCCTTTGTGCTGGTGACCAAAACTGGCAGTGGCAAAACACGTGCCGCCGCTTTGCCCGTATTGAAGCACCATGAGGCGGCAGTGTTTGTTTATCCGACGAACGCGCTCATTGCTGACCAGGCGGCATCGATCCTACAACTCATGTGCGATGAGGGAGTAACCTGCCGAGAGTGGACGCCTGAAACGGTAAATGTCAAGTTGGGCAATGAGGAATACGCGCTTGTCCAGGTCACTGCCGACACACTGGAGGAGTTCCGCAAGGTGTGGCGGATGGCTCACAAGGGCGATGCGCTGCTGCGGTTGCTGCGTCAGGACAAGCGCAGGCTGATATTGGTCAATCCCGACATTCTATATCTCATCTTTGCGCTGCGCTATGGGCGGACGAGCGCTGAGGCGATTGGACATCTCCAAGCCTATTCGACGATTGTGTTTGACGAATTTCACCTTTACAACGGTGTGGAATTGGCCCATGCACTGTTTATGATCCACTTGGCGCGACGCATGGGGACGTTCAAACGGGTGGTCCTCTTATCGGCGACACCAAACCCTGAAGTCCGACCCTACCTCGACGCGCTGCTCAAACCGAGGGAGGTGGATGCGAACGTGGCAATGCCCTCTTCTGCCATCGGCGAACGCACTGTTGCGCATGAAGTAGAATTGCTACCACTCCCGACACGTCGTGCTGATGTGGTGGAGGCCGCAAGAGGGATCGTCTTGGACTTGGTGGGCGAACTCCGCAAACTCAGGTCCGACAACGCCGAAGCAAACGCACGCGGTAAGTATGTCCCTTGTGTCGTGATTCTCAACTCTGTAGTAAACGCAATAGCCCTTGAAGACGTCCTGGTCGGTGCAGGCATCCCACGTGACGACATGGCGCCGATTCGGGGATTGTCGGCGCGCAGTACTCGCAACGTGTGTGGGAAGTTCCTGGTCATCGGCACATCGGCGATTGAAGTGGGAATTGACTTCGAGGCCGACTATTTAATCTATGAAGCTGGCGACGCGGCATCGTTCATGCAACGATTCGGGCGCATCGGACGTCATCGGAAGGGCAAAGCACTTTTGTTGTGTAATTACCGCGAAGCAGCCGCGCTGAGAGCGATGAGCGACGAGATGTCCCGCGACACGCTTGAGCGTACTGTGTCAGCGATCTACCCACAGCAGAACTCACATGCATGGTTCATTTCTACCTTCGCTGGGATGATGACTATCCACGCCCAAGCGTACAACTTCAAACTGATGGTTGCTGACGATGAGTCAGCCGATGACGCGATGAAAGCACGGATCAACCAATGGATGGACGAGACACTCGCTCACTATGCAAGGCTGCTGGGCATGGAGCAAATCCTCGTGCAGACGCACCGGAAACTCAAATCTGATTGGTTCGCCCACTACTGCGAGATCAACTCTTTTCGCACCTCACTGCCGAGTCAGAAGGTGTGGGATCTCAGCGAGAAGGAACGCGGGCGTGAGTGGAACTACCAGGCAGATGTGAAGACGCTGCTTATCCGTGCCGAAAGGCTCTGGTTCAACGACAAACATGAGCGGCTCTACGTTAAGGGGTATCGCGCCTGGCACTATGTCTGGTTTTCCAAATCTTTTGATGACCAGGAGGATTTGGTCGGCACGATTCAAACTAGTGCTCATTACCCTTTCACTGAAATGCAATTCATGGAAGACGGTCATCTTACGTCTGTTTCGCATGTCATGTATAAGCCGAAGCACCACATTTTTGTCTTCGCTCCCGTCGAGCTAGCAAACGAACTTGACTGGCGCATCGCATGGTTTCGCTGTGGTGCGAAGGGACACTATTTGATTGCGTTTGATGGTGATGCGCTCTTGCTGAAGGAGATTTACGATAGATGGAAACTCTCCCAAATGGGAGTCGGAGCGACCGATACAGGGAATCTGGGCCTCTCCTAAATACATACGCAAAGGGCGATCAGCGAGAGCGCTTCGTCTTTTCGAGGGTGGCGATTATGCAATTTAGTTCTGCGGTTGCTATTGACGGCAGCGTTGAAGAACTCGGCCAGTGGAATCTTTTGACCGGAGAGTTGGAGCCACTTCGGGCCAATGAAGTTCTGGAGACAGGATGGCTGTTTGACCCCGATTTTGGCTTGGTGCTGCCTGAAGACGTGGCGGGGAGGCAGGTGATAATCGACGAAGGGCTCTCTCTCGCGTTCCCAATCAGCTACGACTCTATTCGCAAGGCTCCCGTCAGATCTGACGGAACGGCTGCCAGATCTCTTGAACATCACCTGGACTCGAACGGCAACCGCCAAGCTTATGTCGCCCAGGCCGAAGATGCCGCGCAACTGATCCTTTCTGGCTTTGGCATTTATCTCGGCAAGAAGAGCGAGCGCCTGCAAGTCAAACTGGCCGGCAAAGCAGTATATGAATTCCCTTTTTTCCGCATCAGCGAAGTGGTCGTTGCCTCTCGCGGGGTCTCGCTATCTTCTGATCTGCTCAAAGAATTTTGTGAGCGTGGCATCCGGCTGACCTTCGTCGAGGCCTCCGGCCGGCCGTACGCCATGCTCTCTTCGCCCGTACTGACCGCCACTGTCGAATCGCGGCGGGAGCAACTCCTGGCCTATAACGACGAGCGCGGGCTGGATTTTGCGCGCCTGATAGTACGCGGCAAAATCCGCAATCAAAGACATCTGCTGGCGTATTTTGGCAAGTATCTCAGGCAATCGGACGCGGAACGATTCATGGTCATTTCCGCCATCGCGCTCAAGTTGCGCGCCCTCGAATTGCAGGCCAAGCAAATCGAAGGGACATCGATCGGGCAGAAACGCGCGGAGCTAATGGGGCTGGAGGGTGTTGCTGGGCGGCTCTATTGGGAAGGTGTGCGAACAATCGTCGAGAGCAAGGCGGAGTTCATGGGCCGCGTCCACCAGGGTGCGGCCGATGCCTTTAACGCGCTGCTCAACTATGGCTATGGCATTCTCTACGCGCACGTCTGGGGTGCGGTAGTCAACGCTGGCTTGGAGCCCTTTGCCGGCTACCTGCACGTGGACCGGCCGGGAAAGCCATCGCTCGTATTGGACATGGTAGAAGAGTTCCGACAGCCAGTTGTGGATCGCACCGTAATCGCCTTCACTAATCTCGGGCAGCAGATCGCGATGAACGATGGCATGTTAGACGAGAGCACTAGAAGAGCAATTGCGCAGAAGGTTCTCGAGAGACTGGCTACCCGGGAGTCTTTTCACGGACAGCAATATCAGGTTCGCTCGATCATTCAGATGCAGGCGCGCTCGTTCGTTAGTTTCTTGCGTGGAAAGAGCACATACAAGCCGTTCAGTTTTCGCTGGTGAAGGATAAGCTACGTGGCTGAGCTGATCACGCTCGTTATTTACGATGTCGAAGATGATCGGGCGAGGACCCGCGTCGCGGAGGCTTGCAAAGATTTTGGCCTGCAGAGGATTCAATACAGTTGTTTCCGTGGCAAGCTCTCACAAAACAAACGCGAAGAGCTCTACGAGAGGATGCGCAAGGTCCAGCGAGAGTGGGAGCTCCGCTGGCGTAAGGACTTCCCCGAAACGCGCATAGAGCAGGTCGACTTTCCCGATCCGCCAGAGACTGTGCCCTCCGGGCGATGGGAACCGGCGTTCAAGATTCTCATCCAGCCTTTATGTGAAAAGGACCTCGGAACGGCCACTTACGCTTATCTTTTTGTAGATGTGCCCAAATCGAATCCCGAAGACGAGTCACGGCGAACCAGGAGCAGTGGACCATCGGGAGGGGGTAGCAGCGCAGACCAACACGGGGGAGATTCCGCTCCGCCGATGGACACTTCAGTGACATGATTGACGTAGACCAATTATCGGCCGTGGAGACCGCCCAGGTTCCGCTTCGAGTCAATGATTTGAAGCAGTTTGAGTACTGCCCGCGCATTGTGTTTTACAACACGGTCATGCCAGTCGAACGCAAGGTTACAGTCAAAATGGAGCGTGGGAAAGAGGAGGAACTAAGGCTAGATGCGCTCGAAGGTCGGCGGACTCTGAAGCGCTATGAACTTGGCTCTGGGCAAAGACGTTTTCATGTCTGGCTTGAATCGGCGCGGTTGGGATTAAGCGGGAAGCTAGACCTGCTCGTAACCTCGTCCAAAGGCTTTTTTCCGGTCGATTTCAAGTACACACGTGGACGACCGCATCGGAATCATGTCGTTCAGCTCACGGGCTATGCTGTGTTGGTCGAAGAGAACTTCCATACGAATGTCGAAACCGGTTTCATCTATCTGGCGCCGATCCCGCAAGTGGTCACCATTGCAATAACGATGCAACTGAAGGAACAGACCTTGCAGCGACTCGCAGAGATTAGGGCTATCATTAGCGATGGCATGCTGCCGCCTCCTACGCCGGTTCGTGCCAGGTGTGAAGAGTGCGAGTTTCGCAATTTTTGCGGAGACATTTTCTAAATGGCGGGGGTGGCGCATTGCGGTGAAATTTTCGCAAACCTCGGGTGTTTTCATGCAATTCAGATCCTTTCGCAAAATGCGCTCGGTGGGCGCTTGCAAGTCACTGATTCTGCGGGAGGTCGCGAGCGGTTGAAGAGACTTCCCCGATGAAGAGGGGACTGAAAGCTTTAGGACCTTGGCCTTGCCGAAGAAGCGATTGATCGTTGAAGAGACTTCCCCGATGAAGAGGGGACTGAAAGAATGGTTAGCCACGCGCCGCCTCCATTTCGTACTCCTGTTGAAGAGACTTCCCCGATGAAGAGGGGACTGAAAGATAAGCGTGTCGAGCGCGCCCAGTTCGGCGAGCATGGTTGAAGAGACTTCCCCGATGAAGAGGGGACTGAAAGCGCCGCCACCACCTTGTGATAGGTGTCCATGTGCGCGGTTGAAGAGACTTCCCCGATGAAGAGGGGACTGAAAGACCATAAACGCGTGCGGGACAAAGTTGGCGCCCAGGTGTTGAAGAGACTTCCCCGATGAAGAGGGGACTGAAAGCGCCGCCAGCGGCGCCGCCGCCACCAGGTCGACCAGGGTTGAAGAGACTTCCCCGATGAAGAGGGGACTGAAAGGAAATCCTCGCTGCCCGCGCTGCTGGAATACGATGGTTGAAGAGACTTCCCCGATGAAGAGGGGACTGAAAGAACACATGATGCAAGGCTACGTACTGTAAACGCATATCGTTGAAGAGACTTCCCCGATGAAGAGGGGACTGAAAGTCCACTTCGCCGATCGAGGTGATAAAGACGTCGAGGTTGAAGAGACTTCCCCGATGAAGAGGGGACTGAAAGACCAAAGCCGGTAACTAGGACTTGGGTTGGACAGGTTGAAGAGACTTCCCCGATGAAGAGGGGACTGAAAGCGTAATCTGGTTTCTTGCCAGTAGAACGAGGAACCATCGTTGAAGAGACTTCCCCGATGAAGAGGGGACTGAAAGGGCCGAGACATTCCTTGAGTTGGTGCAATACTTGAGGCAGTTGAAGAGACTTCCCCGATGAAGAGGGGACTGAAAGGCCGGCACAGTTCTTTCACGAGCTGGAAGCGAGCAGGTTGAAGAGACTTCCCCGATGAAGAGGGGACTGAAAGCTAAGCCCGAGCTATTTCTGATTGCCGTCATCCTGCCGTTGAAGAGACTTCCCCGATGAAGAGGGGACTGAAAGGCATCTTTGCCGTCAGCGTCAACGAGAAGATCCCGGTTGAAGAGACTTCCCCGATGAAGAGGGGACTGAAAGGGTTACTACCCTTACCGCACGACGAAGCGGAAACGAAGTTGAAGAGACTTCCCCGATGAAGAGGGGACTGAAAGGCGGCGCAGGGCGGTGGGTTTCATGCCAAACCGCTGTTGAAGAGACTTCCCCGATGAAGAGGGGACTGAAAGTGCACTGCAAGGAACGTATTGCCTGGCAGCCGCAGAGTTGAAGAGACTTCCCCGATGAAGAGGGGACTGAAAGCTGGACGGCGGAATCACCGCCAAGTACGACTGGCTGGAAGTTGAAGAGACTTCCCCGATGAAGAGGGGACTGAAAGGTCTTCGACGCAGATGATTGCCGCCGGCACAACCATCGTTGAAGAGACTTCCCCGATGAAGAGGGGACTGAAAGATGCTTACTGCGCCGGTCGTCGAGAACGGCGTCTGTGTTGTTGAAGAGACTTCCCCGATGAAGAGGGGACTGAAAGGCACTTGCCGTCACCGGCTATGGCTCCATGTTGTTCTAGTTGAAGAGACTTCCCCGATGAAGAGGGGACTGAAAGGCCAGTTTACCCCTGCTCCCACGCCGATTGCAAGCTGGGTTGAAGAGACTTCCCCGATGAAGAGGGGACTGAAAGAACAGCGAATTGGCCACTGGCCACTGGTAACTAACTATGTTGAAGAGACTTCCCCGATGAAGAGGGGACTGAAAGAGGGCAAATGGGCCGGCCAGCCGTTCGTGCTTTCGCCGTTGAAGAGACTTCCCCGATGAAGAGGGGACTGAAAGGCCAACTCGCCGACCGCCTACACCTGCCGATCTACTCCGTTGAAGAGACTTCCCCGATGAAGAGGGGACTGAAAGTGCGGAAGAACGCAACCGGCACCAGCGACCCGACCGGTTGAAGAGACTTCCCCGATGAAGAGGGGACTGAAAGGGTGCGGCGCGCCATGCACCATGCCAGCGTGGCGTGGTCGTTGAAGAGACTTCCCCGATGAAGAGGGGACTGAAAGGCCGCCCCAGCCGTTCTCTACCCAGACCCTGCTTCCAAAGTTGAAGAGACTTCCCCGATGAAGAGGGGACTGAAAGCATCGTAGACACATCCCGGCAGAGCACTTCATCGCTGTTGAAGAGACTTCCCCGATGAAGAGGGGACTGAAAGGCCGCGGCTGCGCGCGCTGGGCGAGCTCGCCGAGCAGATGTTGAAGAGACTTCCCCGATGAAGAGGGGACTGAAAGCCTGGCGACGCAGAAGGCCGTGAAAACCTATGTTGAGTTGAAGAGACTTCCCCGATGAAGAGGGGACTGAAAGATCCACGCCGAGTCCCGCCGAGTCGCCGCGAGAGAAGTTGAAGAGACTTCCCCGATGAAGAGGGGACTGAAAGGCAACTCCGATTGGCGGCGACGGCAAATCAATCGCGCCGTTGAAGAGACTTCCCCGATGAAGAGGGGACTGAAAGTGCACGTAGCCCACCGAAGGATCGACCGGGTTGGTGTTGAAGAGACTTCCCCGATGAAGAGGGGACTGAAAGGGGCGCATTAAGGCTGCCGCCAAGGCTAACGGGGTGAGTTGAAGAGACTTCCCCGATGAAGAGGGGACTGAAAGCGATTCCGTTGTTGCTGATAGCGCCGCGCACATATTGTTGAAGAGACTTCCCCGATGAAGAGGGGACTGAAAGGAAACAGGCTCAGCAGGTTATGCGCGCATTGATCGCCGCGTTGAAGAGACTTCCCCGATGAAGAGGGGACTGAAAGCAAGTATTCGACCCTGGGCGTGGTGGGCGGCGCGATCGTTGAAGAGACTTCCCCGATGAAGAGGGGACTGAAAGACCTGGTCTATGGGCCGGTGCACCAGTTCGGATCCAAGTTGAAGAGACTTCCCCGATGAAGAGGGGACTGAAAGAAAATGCAGTCATGCGCTGCATCTCTTCCTGGCGCCGTTGAAGAGACTTCCCCGATGAAGAGGGGACTGAAAGGCGATCTGGCAGCCCACAACGACGCCCATGTAAGGAACGGTTGAAGAGACTTCCCCGATGAAGAGGGGACTGAAAGGAAACTTGAAACCGCTTTACCTTCTCGCCCACTGCCGGTTGAAGAGACTTCCCCGATGAAGAGGGGACTGAAAGTTGGAAGGTCGCGACCGGCATCTGGCTGCCATTCTTCATGTTGAAGAGACTTCCCCGATGAAGAGGGGACTGAAAGGGGTGCAGCAGAATGCTGCGCGCGAGAAGCTGAAGGTTGAAGAGACTTCCCCGATGAAGAGGGGACTGAAAGGCCGCCACGCCAGCACAGGCCGCATCCACACCCGCCGTTGAAGAGACTTCCCCGATGAAGAGGGGACTGAAAGATTGTCCGCACTCATCGAGCGCGGAAGTTTCTTGCGACCGTTGAAGAGACTTCCCCGATGAAGAGGGGACTGAAAGTGTGAGCACACCAGATGGACAACGGCCCGTCCAGCACGTTGAAGAGACTTCCCCGATGAAGAGGGGACTGAAAGTCCAACAAAAGCAGCGGGAGATCGCCAGGATCCGCGTGGTTGAAGAGACTTCCCCGATGAAGAGGGGACTGAAAGTTGCACTTCTGTCGATCGTGTTCGCCGGGGATGCTGCGTTGAAGAGACTTCCCCGATGAAGAGGGGACTGAAAGCCACACCGGCGCAGGACGGCATCAGCCTGAAGATTGTGTTGAAGAGACTTCCCCGATGAAGAGGGGACTGAAAGATCCGAACTATGGTGAGGCGCTGATGGATCTGATTGCGTTGAAGAGACTTCCCCGATGAAGAGGGGACTGAAAGGCGTGAGCGGGCCAATCGTGGCGCCGTTCAGCGTGGTTGAAGAGACTTCCCCGATGAAGAGGGGACTGAAAGACCGCGAGACCTACGGAAATATCGGCAGGAGGCGGGTTGAAGAGACTTCCCCGATGAAGAGGGGACTGAAAGCGTATTGCCGCTTTACTTCCTCCAGCACGTCGTCCATGGTTGAAGAGACTTCCCCGATGAAGAGGGGACTGAAAGCGGGATAACGCTTCACAAAGCGGCTCTGCGGATAGCCGGTTGAAGAGACTTCCCCGATGAAGAGGGGACTGAAAGAAGAGAGCCAGGCCCCCAGTGATGGCTGTGAGCGCGCGTTGAAGAGACTTCCCCGATGAAGAGGGGACTGAAAGATCATATTTCGACCGGCGCCGACAGCAGTGAAAAGCGTTGAAGAGACTTCCCCGATGAAGAGGGGACTGAAAGTCCCTCTTTTCTCGGCGCGGCGCAGGTAGGCCCACCCAGTTGAAGAGACTTCCCCGATGAAGAGGGGACTGAAAGATGCAGGAATTCGAGATGTTCTATCACCTGGCCTGGGTTGAAGAGACTTCCCCGATGAAGAGGGGACTGAAAGACGATGGGGATTGCGCTCACAGACCACGACTCCGCATCGTTGAAGAGACTTCCCCGATGAAGAGGGGACTGAAAGGGGGACTTCGCTAGTGCCTCGGTATCTTCTCCGGCGTGGTTGAAGAGACTTCCCCGATGAAGAGGGGACTGAAAGCAAAAAAGACAAGCGGGGTTATGATTGCGGTGAAGTTGAAGAGACTTCCCCGATGAAGAGGGGACTGAAAGGCAGCTCAGGAGCGTAGAGAGCAGCACAGCGGGAGCCGTTGAAGAGACTTCCCCGATGAAGAGGGGACTGAAAGGTCGACAACACGATGGCGCAGCTCGCCGGCGCGCAAGTGTTGAAGAGACTTCCCCGATGAAGAGGGGACTGAAAGAAGGAGGAAACAGAAATGAGTCAAACTGCATTCGACAGTTGAAGAGACTTCCCCGATGAAGAGGGGACTGAAAGTGTAAAACGCATACTGATTGCGGAGCCGGTCATCCGGGGTTGAAGAGACTTCCCCGATGAAGAGGGGACTGAAAGTATGTCTAGCGGTCCCCATCACGGCCTGTGTGTGCAAGGTTGAAGAGACTTCCCCGATGAAGAGGGGACTGAAAGGGCTTCGGCTTGGCCGTCTTGCAAGCTGAAGCCGCGTTGAAGAGACTTCCCCGATGAAGAGGGGACTGAAAGGGGACTTCGGGGTATGGTCACGCGGCGCGATAACTTGTTGAAGAGACTTCCCCGATGAAGAGGGGACTGAAAGGCTTCGGACTGGACAAGAAAGCCCTGATGGGGAAGTACGGTTGAAGAGACTTCCCCGATGAAGAGGGGACTGAAAGCACCGAGGAAACCTGGGAGCAGGAAAACTCCATGAGCGTTGAAGAGACTTCCCCGATGAAGAGGGGACTGAAAGCTCGTGGGGAGATACAGGCGAAGCGCGTTTGCTCCCGTTGAAGAGACTTCCCCGATGAAGAGGGGACTGAAAGGAAGCCGACGCTCTCCAGTGCTCTACTCACGCCGGAATGTTGAAGAGACTTCCCCGATGAAGAGGGGACTGAAAGGCAACTGCTCAAGAGTCACCGAACTTGGGGTTGATGGTGGTTGAAGAGACTTCCCCGATGAAGAGGGGACTGAAAGAAGCAAAAAGGGCTGGATTATGGCCGATTCGATGAGTTGAAGAGACTTCCCCGATGAAGAGGGGACTGAAAGGCAAGTGCTGCCATCTTGTTCTTTCCTACCTTTCTGTTGAAGAGACTTCCCCGATGAAGAGGGGACTGAAAGTCGCCTCGATGGCGGCGGCGATGGCGATGATGGTTGTTGAAGAGACTTCCCCGATGAAGAGGGGACTGAAAGGGCGACCTGGTCGGCTCGCCCGCGGAGCCCGCAAAGGTTGAAGAGACTTCCCCGATGAAGAGGGGACTGAAAGTGCAAGAGAATGTCGTCGGAGGCCGAGCCGCCCGAGCCGTTGAAGAGACTTCCCCGATGAAGAGGGGACTGAAAGCTGCGCCGCGAATGGCTCCTGGGATGCCGCCTAGGCCAGTTGAAGAGACTTCCCCGATGAAGAGGGGACTGAAAGGCACGGGATAGGTCTGAAATACACGCATTATCTGACCGTTGAAGAGACTTCCCCGATGAAGAGGGGACTGAAAGGGTGAAACTGGCATTCGTTCATCAGCCGCGCCAGCGTTGAAGAGACTTCCCCGATGAAGAGGGGACTGAAAGACTGCCCGTAATAAACGGCAAGTTAAACGTGTAGCCAGAAGTTGAAGAGACTTCCCCGATGAAGAGGGGACTGAAAGGAAGCTGGCCGCCGCGGCCGCGGCCAACGGGCTGGCGGTTGAAGAGACTTCCCCGATGAAGAGGGGACTGAAAGGGTCGTTTGGCTTGATTGGGTCGGGGAAGTCTCTTCAACGAAGAAAGCTGCTGCGCGGTCATAGACGCTAGTTTCAACGACTCATGCACTGCTCCGCTGCCGCTGGGCAGATTGTCCTGCCGCTGGAGTCCGGAAGAACTCCACGTCTAAATCCATAGTTTCCTGACCCCGCGATTTTGCCGATTTTGAGGCAATGGAATCAGCAGGATACAGGGGTGCTTGGGGACCCCTTTTCGGACTAGGCCCTTTGACAGCCGACGATCGGGGTATTTCAGGATGCGCTGGTGGCGATCGAGCCTGCGCTGCCCCGGCATGCGGTGCGTGAGCGTCGGTCATGCTGAATCTCCAGACTGAGCCTGCTGAAGTGCCCGGATCACCGTGCTCC
>Ga0335081_10007078_pt1 | contig 17908 bp, 16 predicted proteins | sample Lox_Sample_35_FD_206713 | JGI IMG/M metagenome (GOLD analysis project Ga0335081, IMG submission 206713) | Soil microbial communities from Loxahatchee National Wildlife Refuge, Florida, United States - Lox_Sample_3.5 | ecosystem: Environmental > Terrestrial > Soil > Wetlands | place: USA... | reverse complement strand
ACCCTATTCGTGGGGGTTGCCCCGGCCTTCCGGCGTGCGCCGGCCCGCTACATTCAATTCTGTCCCGGCGCTAACCCCCCACCGCGGCACCCGCCCCGGAACCCTAAAATCGGCTTTGGAAACGCGGGCCCGCAGTGCGGGGCTCGCTCTACCCGGACACAGCAAAAACAGAACTGAGCTAAAGGCTACCGGCTAAAGCCCGTAGCTCGCCGCTCGCCGCTCCATGAACACAGGCGAACCACAACCCGCGACCCCCCAGCGCCCAGGCTCGCTGTTCAGCCGGCTGCGCTCGTATTGCTTCTTCGTGCCGGTCGTGTACCTGTACACCGCAGCGCTGGGCGCGCTCGCGCTGCTGGTGTCGCCCTTCGATCGCGACGGCCGCGCGCAGCATGCGATCGCGCGCGCGTGGGCCACGATCATTCTGAAGACCGCCGCCATTCGGGTGCGGGTTGACGGGCTGGAGCACCTGCACTCAACGCCTGCGGCGGTTTATGCGGCCAATCACCTGTCGGCGATTGACATTCCCGTGCTCTACACCAGTCTTGCCGGGCAATTCCGCATCATGGCGAAAAAGCAGTTGTTCCGGTATCCGTTTCTGGGCGGGTATCTGAAGCGCTCGGGCCAGATCCCGATTGTGCTGGGCGACGCGCACGCCTCGCTGCGCAGCCTCAACCGGGCCTGCGATGCGCTGCGGCGGGGCATGCCGCTGGTGGTGTTCCCGGAAGGCGGGCGCTCGGCCACGGGGCAGTTGCAGGAGTTCATGGGCGGGGCGTTCTACGTCGCCATTCGAGCGCAGGCGCCGGTGGTCCCGATGGCCATCGTCGGCAGCTACGAACTGCTGCCAATGAATAGCTTTCATGCGATACCGGGCGAGGTGGCATTGGTCATTGGCGAGCCTATTCCGACGATCGGCCTGCGTGTGCGCGATACCGGGCGGCTGTCATCGCAGGTGCGAAAGGCGATCACGGAGCTGTACGAATCGCACGTGAAGCAGGCGCCAGGCGAAGGCGCGCCAAAGCCGGTGGTGCATACTTAGGTAGGGCGCAGGCCTGAGAGACCTGTTGCGAGTTGGTATCGCCGCTCTGCGGCTCATCTATTGGCTCTAATTGCTAGCTGCTGGTTGCTTCTTTTATGAAGCCCCGTATCGCCATCCCGGTACCCAATTCGAAGCGGCCGCTGTACGCTGCCATGGCGTTGCCGCAATACGAACGGGCGGTGCGCAATGCGGGCGGCGAGCCGGTCGTCATTGACGTGAATTCGACTCCCTCGCAGATTGCGCAGGCGGTGAAGGCTTGCGATGGCGTGCTGCTGCCCGGCAGCCCCGCCGACGTCGATCCGGAAAAATACGGGGCGGAACGGAATCCGGCCACCGCGCCTGCCGACCCCCTCCGCGATAACACCGACGAGCTGCTTTTGCAGGATGCCTACAACATGCGCAAGCCGGTCTTCGCCATCTGTTATGGACTCCAGTCGCTGAACGTGTGGCGCACGGGCACGCTGCATCAGCAACTGCCGCCCGGCGTGAACCACAAGCCGGGGCGCAGCGTGGCCCGGGCGCATCGCGTGCAGATCGATCCGGAATCGCAGCTGGCGGCGATTTTGCGGCAGGCGGGAGCGGCAGCCGACGCAAATGAGGTAGAGATTCCAGTGAACTCGAGCCATCGTCAGGCGGTGGAGACGCTGGGTGATGGCCTGCGGCTGGTCGCGTGGTCTCCGGAGGACGGCGTCAAGGAAGGCGTCGAAGGCACCTCGCCGGACCAGTTTGTGCTCGGCGTGCAGTGGCATCCCGAGCGCACTTATGACAGCGAACCCGCCTCGCGCGCCATCTTCCGCGCGTTCATTCAGGCGGCTGAGCGCTGGCACCAGCAACTGGCCAGCAAGCAGCAGGACTTCGAGTCGGTGGCGAGGAAGAGGTGACCTAGCACAGAGGCACAGAGGGTTTTGGGGTCGGGGATTAGGGATTGGGGACTTGCCGATTTCACGCGTTGAAAAACGAACTACGTTGGCGCCGGGACCTCAGCGCCAACGCCGCAAACTATCCACTACCCACTACCCACTATCTTTACGGCGTGATCTCCCACACCGTACCCTGGCCGGCCGTGCCGCCGCGGAAGGCCGTACCGAACATATCGCCTGCCGCGTCGAAGACCACGTTGCAGTAGGGATACTTGCCGTCATTGCCGCCGGTAAAGTCGTAAATTGAAGTGTAGTTCCAGCCTCCGCCGGAGGGCGTTAGCCGGAAAACGTTGCCGGCGCCATGCGCCCCATCGCACAGGGTTGTGCCCACAAGACCGCCGTTCGCATCGAAGGCGAGGGCGCCCCAGGGCCCGCAATTGGTGACTCCGGAAAAGCCGTAAATCAGGTGGTAGGTCCAATTGCCGCCACCGGAGGGCGTCAGCTCGAAAACCGTACCTCCGCCCGAGGCGCCGCCGACATTGGTGGAGCCATAGAGGTTCCCCGCCTGATCGAAGATCAGCCCGGCTGTTGGAAGACTGCCGTCGTTGCCGCCCGTAAAACTGTAGAGGACTCTCTCCGTCCAGCCGCTCCCGGAAGGCGAAAGTTCGTAGACCGCGCCAAACCCATTTGCACCGCCTGCTGTCGTGGTGCCATAGAGATTGCCGGCGCTGTCGAAGATGACGCCGCTGTAAGGATCTGCTCCGTCGGGGCCTGAGAAGTCGTAAATGGGCTGTTCCGTCCAGCCGCTGCCCGAATGCATCATTTCATAAACCACACCAACGCCATTGCCACCGAGGGCGGTCGTACCGTACATGTTGCCCGCATGGTCGAAGATGAGATCGCCGTAGCGCGGGGTGGCTCCGTCAGCGCCGCCGGAGAAGGCGTACAGCACAGTGGAATTCCACGAACATATCACCGAGTGGCAAAACGTGTTCACGGGAGGCCGGAGGTTGTAAACATAGCCATAGATCAAGCCGGCGATGTTATTGGGGCTGGTGCCGTAGAGCGTGCCATCGGGCCCGAAGACTACTCTACTCAATAGCGTGCCGTCGAAAATTTCGAGGGGGCTAAAGATCCAGCTTGTGTTGTGGCGCCGCAGCACATAAACGTTGCCCCAATTCGTGCCCTGGTTGCCGCTGTGAGTGGTGCCGTAGAGGTTGCCTGCCCTGTCCATCGTCAAGCCGGCGTAGGGTTGCGCTCCGTCCAATCCGCCTTGGAACGTGTACAGGAGCTGGAAGCTCTGGGCGTGCGCCGTGCCGGGCGTGGCGACGGCCAGCGCCAACAGCAGCGCCAGTGCAGTAGTGGTCGCGGCCACGCGAAGCCCGGGCCTCATCCGAAATTGGTGTAGGTTCGCCATCAACGTCCTCCCTGGGGGTGTTGTTGTTTGTTACGGAAAATTCCAGTGATAAGGCAGGTTGAGGCAATATACACCAAATCGCCTCCGCTCGTCCTCAAATTTTTTCGCTTGATGGCGAGCGGCTCCGGCAGCCCGAGGTCGCGCCGCCGAGCCTTCACAACAGAGGACACGAACACGGGTAGACGGGATTATTTACCACAGAGACACAGAGACACAGAGGCACAGAGACTGTCTTGGGGAGCTGCCTTTCTCGGATTCGAAATTGATTCTCAATGCCTCCTTGCCTTCCGTGGTGAAAGAGACTCTGTGTCTCTGTGGTGAATACGCCTTTTTTCAATTACTCTGATTTCTTATGCTCGACCTCGCCTTCGTCCGCGACCATCTCCCCCTGGTTGCGGAAAAACTTCGCCAGCGGGGCATGAATCCTGACGCCGTCCTCGCGGACTTCCATGCTATCGACGTCGATCGCCGTGCCGCCATCACCAAGGCCGAGACCCTGAAGGCCCGCCGCAACAAGGCCACCGAGGAAATTGCCAGGCTCAAGAAAGACAAGCAGGACGCGACCGCGCTGATCAACGAAACCAAAGAACTGCGCGAGCAGATTGCGGCCGCCGAAAAGCATGCCGAAGAGGCTGATGCGCGGTTGCGCAATATTCTGACCGGCATTCCCAACCTACCGGACGACTCCGTGCCCGTCGGCAAAAGCGAGCAGGACAACGTCGAGGTGCGGCGCTGGGGCGCGCCTCCGCACTTCGATTTCACCCCCAAGCCGCATTGGGAGCTCGGGGAGGAGTTGGGCGTACTCGACCTGGAGCGCGCAGCCAAGCTGACCGGCGCGCGCTTCGCCGTCTATTGGGACCTGGGGGCGCGGCTGGAACGCGCGCTGATGAACTTCATGCTGGATCTGCATACGCGCGAGCACGGCTATACGGAGGTCCTGCCGCCGTTCCTGGTCAATGCCGACTCGATGTACGGCACTGGCCAGTTGCCGAAGTTCGAGGCCGACTTGTTCAAGGTGCCGCACGGCGAGAAGAATCTGTATCTCATCCCCACGGCGGAAGTCCCGGTAACAAATCTCTATCGCGATGAGACGCTGGAGGGCGCGCGGCTGCCGATCTCGCTGACGGCGTACACGCCGTGCTTTCGCAGCGAGGCAGGATCGTACGGCAAGGACGTGCGCGGCATCATTCGCCAGCACCAATTCCAGAAGGTCGAGCTGGTGAAGTTCACCAGGCCGGAGCAGTCGTGGCAGGAGCACGAAAAGCTCACGCGCGATGCGGAGTCGGTCTTGCAGAGGCTGGGGCTGCACTATCGGGTGATGAACCTCTGCACCGCGGACCTGGGGCCGTCGTCGGCGAAGACCTATGACCTGGAGGTCTGGCTGCCGGGACAGCAACTCTATCGCGAGATTTCGTCGTGCTCGAACTTCCTGGATTACCAGGCGCGGCGGGCCAACATTCGCTACCGCCCTGAGGGCGGCAAGAAGACGGAGCTGGTGCATACGCTGAACGGCAGCGGCCTGGCCATCGGGCGAACGTGGGTTGCGATTGTGGAGAATTATCAGCAGGCCGACGGCAGCGTAGTGGTGCCGGAAGTGTTGCGGCCATATGTTGGAGCGGAGCGGATCACGGCCAAGAAGTTCTAGTGTGCCTGCGACTGGATCATTCCCATCAGCTTCTGCGTGGTGGGCACGGGGATGCCGTACTTCTCGCCGCCGCGCACAATCGGGCCGCCGATCGCATCCAGCTCAAGCCGCCTTCCGGCGACCACGTCTTTGGCCATGGAGCTGCGCATGGTCGCGGGCGAAGTCTCCAGTATCTTCTGGATCACGGCACCGTCGATCTCCGCGCCCGATGCCGTCGCCACCGCCGTGGCTTCCGCAACGGCGGAATCGAGCGTGGCCTTCCATTCCGGGTCGGCGAGGACCTCGCCTTTGTTCTTCCTCGACGCGCTCGTAACCAACGCGAAGGGCGCCAGGAAGCACATCTTGCTCCACAGCAGCGTCTCTTCGTTGGGGATGAAGCGGCAGGCGAAGCCGAGTCTTTCCTGCATGCGTGCCAGAAGCGCGCCCAGCAGGTCCTCTCCGCTGGCAGCCACATTAAGCCGGACGGTGGTGCGCTGCGCGAAGTGGCCCTCCGCGAGCCGTTCCGCTTCAACCGCGATAGTAGCCGGCACGACGCGGTCATGTCCGAAGCGCGAACGCAGCGGCGCGATGTGCTCCACGCCATTGAGCAGAGGAACAACCGCGCCGGGCGTTGCGACGATCGACGCAAGCGCGGACTCCAGTTGATAGGTCTTGGTCGCGATCCACAGTACGTCGACGGGTGTGGTAAGCCGCGATGCCGCATGAGCGGAGGCGGTGATGACGCCGGCCGACTGCTCGAGAGACAGTTCCTCCGGATATCCCGCCAACTTCTCCGGACGCACGACCAGGGTGACGTCCTCGCCCAGGAAGGCGAGGGCCGTGCCCATCAGTCCGCCGATGGCGCCGGCGCCCAGAATCGCGTGCTTCATAAGCCTCCGTTCAGAGCCATTACTCATAGTTACCCATCACGAGAATGGCCTCACATCAATATATCTGCAATGCGTGGAGCACGCCTTCAGGTGCAAGGAGAAATTGGGATGGTTACGAGCAGCCGAGAGCGAAACCCAAAGCGGCGCAGAGCTCCGTCAAGCGCTCTGGATTCAACATACCCAACCGGCGGCCCAAATGCGCCCTTCTTACAGTGACGATGTTGTGCAGGTTAACGGCGCAAGGATGCTTCATTCCGTCCTGTTGGGTGAGGACTACCTCCGAGGGAACGCCCCGAATAGTAGAGGTGATGGGCGCCACGGTAACGGCCGACAAGTAGTCTATGGCGCTGTCGCTCGTCATGACGACCACTGGCCTCTGCTTGTGAGGTGGAGGAAAACGACATAACCGGATTTCCCCGCGGGCTAATCCTCCGGCCACGATGCCACCCGTTCCCAAACCGCAGCCGTCCTCCCCGTGTCCGGACGACGCAGGTAACCCTGGCGATCGCGGGCCTCGAGTTCGCGAGTGCGTAAGCGCTTCAAGTGCTCCCGAAGGGCATCCCGAATGAGAGCAGAACGATTGACGCGGGCCCGCTTGGCGGCACCGTTCGTGGCCCGGAGCAACTCGGAATCCAGGACGACCTGAATGGTATTCATGGTGTGGAAAATACTCCACAACCGACTACACAGTCAATTCGCCCCGGAGGTGGACCCGGCTAGCCGCCCTGCTTGGCGGCGGCGGCGCGCATCTTGGCGAACTCGGCCATGCGCTCCTGCATGCGTGCCAGGCGCTCGCGCGCTTCCGCCGTGCCCTCCACCACCTTCTCCATGTTCTGGAGGAATTCGGGCGACTTCAGCATCTGCCGGATTTGCTTAACGAACGGCTGAATCTTGGCATAGACAAAGTTCATTTCGCCCAGCGTGTCCTGCGCGAGCTCGGCGTTGAGCGCCCCGTGCACGATGAGCGAGGCGGCCGTCTCCCAATAGGTCAGCACCTGGCGCAGATAGGCGTTTTCCGGGGCGCCGAAGTTGCCCATCACCGCCATCAGTTCTTCAAATGACGACGGAGAGAAATTGGCGAAGAAATCGCGCGCCTGACGCATCACTGCCTCGCGGCGCAGATCGTACAGCTTCAGAATGAGTTCAGCATCGTGGTACGTAGCTTGTGACATGCATCCTCCAAGTGTAATGGGAAGTTTTGGGTGCAATGAGTCGAATCGAGTCGCCATCCCGAGCGGGCCTGTCAACACACCTCGGGTGCCCCATTCTGGCCTTCTGTTGGCCAGGATGGGGCAGTCTGGACGATGGTTTACTGCCCCGCCCTGGCCAAAGGAAGGCTAGAACGGGGCCCCCAAGCACCGCTCAGGATGACAGCGATTAAACGAGGCGCGCTGAGCGACAACCGATGCCCGCGAGGCCCTACTTGTGCGCCATAGCGGCCATGTGCTCGAAGGCCTCTTTGGCGCGGCGCTCCATCTCGGCGGGCGCCACGTCTTCCATGTGTTGTCCCAACGCCCAGCGATGGCCGAAGGGGTCCGTGATCTGCCCGTAGCGGTCGCCCCAGAATTGGTCGGCCAGCGGCATCACGACGGTCGCACCCGCCGCCTCGGCTTGCTTGAAGAGTCCGTCGACGTCCTCGGTCACGTACAGATTCAGCACCACCGGACTGTTGCCCAGCGTCTTGGCGGAGGAGCATCCCATGCCCGGGAACTCGTCGGCCAGCATCAGGCGCGCGTTGCCGATGGTCAGCTCCGCGTGCATCACCTTTCCGTCGGGCGTTTTGTGCACTCCATTGATCTCCGCCCCAAAGGCGTTCTTGTAGAAGTCCAGGGCTTTGGGAGCATCATTGACTATCAGATGGGCAATAATCGTCCCACCTTTCGCATGTTGTGCCATCTTTCTACCCCTTGTTGGAATTTGGCCCAGCGTGGAATTGCCGGGCTTCGTCGATCGGGCAATTTTACTACTTTAGGCGACGGCTTCGGGCTTTACCTCGCGCGAATAATCACATTTAACCGTGCTTTCATCCCCGGGCTTCTTCCTGCCCCGGCGTTTCGGCTCGTCCGCTTCAGTGCGCCGATTGTTGGGACACACGATGAAAGTTCCCGACTTCAGGTTCTTCTCCAGCAGATACGGACTGCCGCACTCGGGGCAGGTCTCGGCAATTGGCTTGGACGCTGAGGTGAACTTGCACTTGGGGTAGTTCGAGCAGCCGTAGAAGAAATTGCCGCGCCGCGCCTTCTTCTCGGCTAGGTCGCCGGTTTTGCAGTCCGGACACTTCACCCCGATGTAGTTCTGCTTGACCCACTTGCATTCCGGGTATCCGCTGCACGAGATGAACTCGCCATAGCGGCCATGCCGCAGCAGCAGATTGCGCCCGCAGTTCGGACATTTTTCGTCCAACGGAATGTCCGGGACCTTCTTGCCCTGGTCGAGGCGGCGCGTGGTCTTGCAGTCCGGGTATCCGGTGCACGCCATGAACTGCCCAAAGCGCCCGCGCTTCAGCACCATGGGACGCCCGCAGTTCTCGCAATACTCCTCCTGCGTCGTCTCCTGCACGTCGGCGGAATCCAGGTCGGGCAGGTCGATCGGGTTCTCCTTGGTGAAGGTGCAACTATTGGGATCGTTCTTGTCGTAGGCGCTGCACGCATAGAACGAGCCATGTTTGCCCCACTTGATGACCAGCGGCGAGCCGCAGCGCTCGCACTTCTCATCGGTGGGCTTCTCCATGCGCTTGACATTCTCCATATGCTTTTCGGCATAGTGGAGGTCCTTCTCGAACTTCTTGTAGAACTCGGCCAGGGCGTCGGTCCAGCGCTCCTTGCCCTCTTCGATCTCGTCCAGCTCTTCTTCCAGCCGCGCCGTGTACTGCGGGTCGAAGATGTCCTTGAAGTTGGCGACCAGCAGGTCGGTCACGACGAAGCCGATCTCCGTGGGGATGAATTTGCCCCCGACCTTCTGCACGTATTGCCGCTCCTGGATGGTGCTGATGATGGCGGCGTACGTTGATGGCCGGCCGATGCCGCGCTCTTCCAGCTCCTTCACCAGCGAGGCCTCGTTGTAGCGCGGAGGCGGCTCGGTGAAATGCTGCTCGGGTTTCAGGCCCTTGAGCGTGAGCTTCTGCCCTTCGACCAGCACGGGCAGCTTGTGCCTGAGCGCCTCGTCCTCTTCGTCCTTCGCGTCCTTCGACTCCTCGTAGACCTTGAGGAAGCCTTCGAACTTGAGCACCGAGCCGGTGACGCGGAAGCGGTGAACTTCGCCAGCCTTCGTTTGCGCATCGACGTCCACCGTCGTCTGGTCAAACACCGCCGGGTTCATCTGCGAAGCGACGAAGCGCTGCCAGATGAGCTTGTAGACCTTGTACTCGTCTTCGTGCAGGTACCGCTTCATGGCGTCGGGATGGCGCGCGACCGACGTCGGGCGTATGGCCTCGTGCGCCTCCTGCGCGGTCTTCTTCGACTTGTAGGTGTTGGGCGCCTCCGGCAGGAACTGCGGGCCGAAGTCTCTGCCGATCAGCGCGCGCACTTCCGCCAGCGCGTCATTCGACACTTGCGGCGAGTCGGTGCGCATGTAGGTGATGAGGCCGACCGTGCCCTCTTCGCCGAGGTCGATGCCTTCGTACAAGCGCTGCGCGATCATCATGGCGCGCTTCACGCTGAAGCGCAGCTTGCGCGAGGCGTCCTGCTGGAATTTGCTGGTAGTGAACGGCGGTGCCGCGTATTGCCGCCGCTCGCGCGTCTCCACCGAGGCTACGGTCCAGGTGGCGTCTTTGAGCTCGGCCTCGAGCCGCTTCGCCGTCTCCTCGTCGGGCAGGACGTTCTGCTTGGGATTCGTTCCCTGCAAACGCGCGTCGAACGCCGGAGGCTTTGCCCCTTGCAGATGGGCGTCCAGGGTCCAGTATTCGACAGGAACGAAGGCCTTGATGTCGCGCTCGCGCTCGACGATAAGGCGCAAAGCGACGGTCTGCACGCGTCCGGCGGAGAGACCGCGACGCACTTTGTCCCAGAGTAATGGCGAGATCTGGTAGCCGACGAGCCGGTCGAGCACGCGGCGGGTCTGCTGCGCGTCGACCAGGTGGGTGTCGATGTCGCGCGGATGCTGGAAGGCTTCCTGAACCGCGCGTTTCGTGATCTCGTTGAAAGTGACGCGGCGGATGGTGATCGGGTTCTTCTTCTTTTTCTTGCCGTCGAGGCCTTCCCCGCCCAGCTCTTCGGCCAGGTGAGCGGCGATGGCCTCGCCTTCGCGATCAGGATCGGGCGCCAGATAGATGGCATCCGCCGACTTCGCCAGCTTCTTCAGCTTGGCGACAACCTTCTCTTTGCCGGGGATGACGACGTACTCGGTCTCGAAGTCGTTGTCCAGATCGACGCCCAGCGACTTCTTGGGCAAGTCTTTGATGTGCCCGAGCGAGGCCTCAACCTCGTAGCCCGAGCCTAGATATTTTTGGATCGTCCTCGCCTTGGCGGGCGACTCAACGATGACTAAACCTTTTGCCAATGGGACCTCAGTAGTGCGGAATAACGTTTATGACCCTAGCATGATTTTGGCGGAAGACGAAAGCGAGCGGTCAGCCGTCAGCTCTCAGCCGTGAGCTAACACGTTCTCGCTCAACGCATTGGATGAAGAAAGCGTGCTCCGGTTCCTCACTTCGCAAATCCGCGCAGCTAGAATTCATCCCACGGGTTAACCACTGGGACATGCGCCTTGTCGTACTCGCTGCGGTCCCTCGTGACGACTGTAAGCCCGTGGTGTAAAGCCGTCGCTGCTATGAGCAAATCCGGCTGAGAAAACGTGTGACCTGTTTTTCGGCCTTCCTCAACCAGAAGCCGCCACTTCAACATGATGTCTTCGGTAATCTGGAGGACTCGCTGGTCAAACATGGGACGCACCTTGCGCGTGAGCCAATCGTTCAGCTCGGCGCGGCGACTGGGATCTCCGACCAGCTCAATGCCGAAGCGAAATTCGGCAAGGGTAATCACGCTGATATAGAGTTGCCCAAGCGGACGGTCGGATACAAAGGCCACGACCTTGCGTTCCGGCTTGGGACGTCGCAGCTCTGACAAGACATTGGTATCGAGCAGCCACGCCATTAGAACGCGCTGTCACGCACCGGCATGAGGTCGCGTCGCGGCTCCAGGTCAATCTCCCTGTAAGGCGAGGCCTGCATCGCCGCGACCAAATCGGCGCCCATTCTATCTGACGCCTCTTCTTCCGCTCTGGGCAGCGAGGATTTCAACGCCTGAATGAGAACATCCTCCACATCCTGAAACTCGCCGCTCTTCATTCGTTCCCGAATGAGAGCTTCGAGTTCTGGTTTGTGAATCTCGATGGTCATTGCGCCGGTCCTTTCCTTTGATGATTTCACACCTACGCGAAAGGCGTTACTCGAAAGCTTCTACATCGTCCTCACGTAATACTTCCCCGGTAGTGCGCGAATCCTGCCGCTCAGCTCCAGCTCGAACAATGCCGCAAAGATCTCGGAAGACGAAAGGTGACAGTTCAGACGCTCCACAATCACATCCAGGTGGACCGACTCGTCGGCCCGGAGCAGGGCCAGGATCCTCTTCTCATGTGGCGGTAATTCCGACTCCGTAAATAATGATGCCGTGCCTTGCTCCGCCGATTCAGGCGGCCCGGGCGGGGCCAGGGCCAGGCGGACATCAGCCGGCAGCTCATCCCACACATCTTCCCAGGTCGCCACCAGCGCCGCGCCCTGCTTTATCAGCGTATTGGGCCCCCACGCGGTTTTGTTGGTTACATTGCCGGGGACGGCAAAAACTTCCCTGCCCTGCTCCAGCGCGCAGCGTGCGGTTACGCGCGTGCCGCTGTATTCGGCGGCTTCAATCACCAGCACGCCCAGCGCGATGCCGCTGATGATACGGTTGCGCACCGGGAAATTTTGCGGCGCGGGAAAAGTGCCGAGCGGGAACTCGGTGATTACCGCCCCGCCCGACGCGAGGATTTGATCTGCGATCTTGCGATTTTCCTTGGGATAGACTTCATCGATTCCGGTGCCCCAGATGGCGACGGTGCAGCCATGAGCGTTGAGGGCGCCGCGATGGGCCGCGGTGTCGATGCCGCGCGCCATGCCGCTGAAGATGACCAGGCCGTGGGCCGCCAGATCGCAGGCCAGTCGCTCCGCCACTCCAATGCCGTAGGGAGTCGGATGGCGCGTGCCCACGATGGAAATGCCCGGCCTGTCGATGGCGTCAGCATTTCCCTTGACGTAGAGCGCGAGCGGCGGATCGTAGATCTCCAGCAAGCGCTTGGGATACTGCGCATCGCCCAGCACAACGACCGCGGCGCCGGCCTCGCGCGCGTGGTCGTATTCCTCGGCTGCAAGCTCCAGCGACTTGCCCAACGCGATGCTCTGAGCTGAGGCGGCCGCCAAGCCGAACGCCTCAAGCTCGGTCAGAGAGGCGGCGAAGACGCGATCGATCTCGCCGAAGTGCTCTACCAGCTTGCGCGCGCGCCCCGCGCCGATTCCCGGCGTCAGCAGCAGCGCAAGCCACTGTAGTTTGCGCTTCAGAGCATAGTCCTCGGCCCGGACCGGGGCCTCCAGGTCCATAGCAACTCCTTCGGTCCGCTGGGCCGGACGATGCCCGCAGAGTAATTTGCGGAGTAGTTACCGTCAAGGACGGGCATCACCGATCCATGAGGAACGGCTTGGCCTGTTAGACTCGGACTTTCATGCCCGGCCTGCGCATCTCTGCCATCTCCTTCCTTAATACTGCGCCGCTGATGTGGGATTTTGACCACGGCGACGCCGGCCGGGACTTCGAAATCGAGTACACCACGCCGGCTCTGTGCGCGGCGGCGCTGGCGGCCAATCAGGCCGACATCGGCATCATCCCAGCGTTCACCTACGCGCAGATACCCGGGCTGGTGATCCTTCCCAACATCGCCATTGCGTCGAAAGATCGGGTCCGTTCCATTCTTCTGGTCAGCAAGAAGCCGATCGAGGATGTGCGCACGGTCGCGACCGATACCTCCTCGCGCACCTCGGTCGCGCTGTTGCAGGTACTATTCGCGAAGTTCCTCGGCGGCCCGCGCGAGCTGCACGCCCGTCCGCCGGAACTCAAAGAGATGTTGCGCGACCACGATGCTGCCCTGCTGATCGGCGACGCGGCGCTGCAGGTGCCGGCCGATGCCGGATATCGCCTCTACGACCTTGCGCATTTGTGGCATGAGGCAACAGGGCAGGCGTTCGTTTTTGCATTCTGGGCAGTGCGACTGGATGCCCTACCGCGTAAGCCTACTGAGCTCACCCTGACGAACGTCTTTCAGCAGTCACGCGACCACGGGCTGGAGCCGGCAAACGTGGAGGTCATCGCCAGGGAGTGGTCGCCGCGGTTGGGCCTGAGCGAGATGGAGATCAAGCAGTACCTATCCGAGAACATCCATTATTTTCTCGATCGCCAGGGTCATGCGGGATTGAAGCTGTTCCTGGAGCATTCGCGGGAGATCGGGCTGATCGATTCCGTTCCCGACCTTCGCTTCCTCGGCCCGGTAGCGTTCGGTAGCGCGCGAAAATAATAAGAAAACTTTATGGGTGCAGCCCCATGTTTCGCATGAAGGCGGCGAAGCGAGGATCGTGAGTGAGGTTCTGCATCAGCGGATCGCCCTCGATGCCGGGCAGGCCCGCGTCGCGGTGGGCGCGCGCCACCTCCAGCCACTTCATGGCGTCGTCCAGTTCGCCGCGAAAGGCGTACACCTCGGCGATTTGATATGCCGCCTCGTTCTTGTAGTGGGCGATGAGCTGACGCAGGGCCGCATCCGCCAGCCCTCTCTGGCCCAATGCCGCATAAGCCAAGGCATCGCCGACGCTGCCCTCGCATCGGCCGCGGTTCTTATCGAATTCCGCCAGCGCTTGCTGGGGCTGAGGGCGCGCCAGATAGACCGCCCCCAGGAAGTAGTGCGCGTCGGGCGCGCTCGGACTGATGGCCAACGCCTTTTGCAGCGCATCGGTTGCCAACTCCAGTTGTCCGGCGTAATAGGCGTGCATGCCCATGGAGACGTGGGCCACGACGCTGAGCGGATCGATCTCCACCGCCCGGCGGTTGAGCGCGATGGCCTCCTCGAAATTGCCCAGGCTGGCCTGTAGACTCGAAGCCCCCAGCAACACCAGGGAATTCTGCGGCTCCAGCGCCAGCGCCTTGCGAAACTCCGCTTCCGCGCCTGCCCAGTCCCAATCGTAGCTGCGCTTGATGCGGCCAAGCGCCGCGTGCGCCTCCGCCAGATTGGGATCCAGCCGCAAGGCCCGTTGGGCGGCGTCGATGGCCTCGCGATAACCCTGCTCGAAGGAGTGACCTTCCGGCCCCTCGGTGCGCGCAATGGACGTCCACGCCAGCGCCGACCAACCGGGAGCAAAGTTCGGATCCAGTTTTACCGTCCGCTGGAAACGTTCGTAGGCCTTGTCGAGATCATCCAGAGTGCGGCGTTCGTAGAAGTATCGTCCCTGCAAGTAGGCGTTGTAGGCCTCAGCGCTTGTCCCATGCTGGGGGGCGGTCTCGGTAGGCGAATGCAGCAGCCGGACTTTGAGCTCACCCGCGATGGCGCGGGCAATCTCGTCCTGCACCGCGAAGACGTCGTTCAGGTTGCGATCATAAGTGCCCGACCAGAGCTGAAAGCCGTCAGCCGCCTTTACCAGTTCGGCCGAGATGCGCACCCGATTGCCTTCTTTCCGAACGCTCCCTTCCAGGATGGTCGCCACGCCCAACTTCTTGCCGATCGCGGCCGGGTCAGCGACTTTATCGCGGAACTGGAACGACGAAGTGCGCGCGGCTACACGCAGGCCCGAGGTCTTCGCGAGATCGTTCAGCAACTCCTCGGCCAGCCCGTCGGAGAAGTAATTCTGGTCCTTCTCCGAGCTCATGTCGGCAAACGGCAAGACCGCGACCGAGGAGGGCAGGGGAGTGGAATGCGCGCTCCAGCGGCTCCTCCACGAGAACACACCCGCCATGAGTATCGCGATCAAGCAAGCAACTACGGCAACCCATTTCCAAATGCGAGTCGAGGCCGGAGGCGCGAGCGTGGGGACGTGCTCTGGCGCCTCGCTATCGCCTTGACAAGCGGGGAGTGTGTAAACCTTTGAGGTCGCCGGCAGCGCCGCATACTCCGGCGTCCCGATGAAGCGGTATCCCTGGCGGGGCAAGGTTTCAATGTAGACCGGGTTCTGCGCCTCGTCGTTTAGCGCCTCACGCAATCGCCGCACCGCGACGTTGAGGCTCGACTCGAACTCCACGAAGGTGTTTTCCGCCCACAACCTTGCCTTCAACTGTTCACGAGTCACCATCTCACCCGGCGATTCCAGCAGGGCCCGGAGTACCAGAAAGGACTTCGGCTGAAGCTTAATGCGGTAGCCGTACTTGGACAGGTCTCCCGAGGCGAGGTTGACCGCATACGGGCCGAAGCGAACTAAGGTCGCCCCGACCGGGCGCAGTCGTGCGCCGTCAGGTGGAAATGAGGGGCTGATTTGGGCGGCACCAGCCATGGGAGGGGCAGAATGTTATCACAGTTTGGTCAACAGCGCATGTTTGTTTGAAGCGTTACTTTTTTTGCTTCAACAGCTTGCACCGTAAGGTGCAATTCATTTGACTTAGCGCGCGGAGTAGAGGAAATAGGTACAAGCAAACGCCTCTTCGCCGGTCCGCGAAACGGGAAAAACCAATGGCCAATAGCCAGTAGCGGCCAGTAGCCAGTTGTCAGTTCCGCTCCAATTGGGAGCACCGAGGAGCTCACGGCTTGGTGTCGGATTGGCCTATCCGGTTACAGCCTCCGGCGAAGCCAAGAGCGAACAGCGATCAGCACGCGACCTTGCAAAGGAGATGAGGATGGCACCTTCGAATGTACGCTGTAGAAAATTCAGCGCAATCGATGTCTGGATGACGCTTGCCGCGATAGCCAGCGCGCTGCTGCTGCTGTTTGCCGCGGCGGAAAGCCAGGCGCAGACGTTCACGGTCCTGCACAGCTTCACCCGCGCAAACGGCGTCCCTAATCAGCCTTACAACGGGCTGGCGATCACGCCTGGCGGCATTCTTTATGGAACAACCCTGCGGGGTGGAACCTACGAGAACGGTACGGCCTTCGAGCTGAAGCGTGCGGGGTCCGGCTGGCTCCTGAATGTGCTTCACAACTTCCAGGGAGGCACGGACGGAGCCATGCCCGTTGCGACTGTCACGATCGGTCCCGGTGGCGTTCTCTACGGCACAACGAGTGAAGGAGGCGATCCGAATTGTGGCACCAACGGCGGCTGTGGCACGGTTTACAGTCTGCAGCCACCAGCCCACGCCCCCTTCAGCGCTCTGACGTCCTGGACGGAAAAGGTGCTGTACGCCTTCCATGGAGGCTCGGACGGCAGAACGCCGGGATACGGCGCGCCGGCGTTCGATCCTAACGGCAACATGTACGGCACTACCGAATTCGGCGGCGATGTTCAGGATTGCAGCGACGGCTGCGGTACTGTGTACGAACTTTCGCCAACGATCTCCGGCGGCTGGACGGAGCAAATTCTGCACCGGTTCGACGGTAGCTATTACGAGGGCGCGGTGCCGGTGGGCGGAATCATCCTCGATGGGGTTGGGGATCTATACGGCTTCACTACTCTGTTCCATCAAGTGTTCTTCACTCTGCAGCCCCAATGGCAGTATTACTTCGTGGACCAACTGCTGAACGACACGGGTTGCGACGTCAGCAGCAGCCTGCTGCTTGACCCCAACACCTTCAACTTCTACGGAGTGGCGCAGGGATGCGGATCGGGCGGAGAGTACGGCGGAGGCTCGGTCTTCGACTGGTTCTATGGCTTCAGCCTGGTGCATGACTTCGGCACGACACGAGGGAACTATGTCACACCCGAGGGCCCGCTCATCAAGGACGCGGGCGGAAATCTGTACGGCGTCTCCTTCAACGGCGGCGCCCATCAGTCCGGCGCCGTTTACAAGTTGACCCCGATGCCTGGCGGCTGGAGCTACACCGGGCTTTATGACTTCACCGGCGGCGATGACGGTTCAGGCCCGGTCGGCAATCTCGTCATGGACGCTGCCGGCAATCTTTACGGAGTCACGGCATACGGCGGCCCATATTCGGGCGGGGTGGTATTCGAGATCACGCCGTGAAACTAGCCGCTGGTTGTCGATGGTCAGTTCCGGCTTCTGGCCGAAAATCAAAGCAATCCCACGTTGTGGGACGTTGGGAATTCGGGGACGGCCTCCGGCGAAAAAGCTACGGAGCGAATGGCGAGTCGCAGTACTTGCCACAAAGGAGATGACGATGGAATGTTTACAGGCGCGCCGCAGTAAGCTCAGCGCAACTGACGTCTGGATGGCCCTGGCCGCGATTGCCAGTGCGCTGCTGTTGCTCTTTGCTGCGGCCCAGAGCCAGGCGCAGACCTTAACCGTGCTGCACAACTTCGATCTTCTGGCTGACGGGGGTGTGCCGTATGCCGGTGTCACCCTGGACCAGCAAGGCAGAATCTACGGCACCACATCGGATGGCGGCACCAGAAACGGCATCGTCTACCGTCTGGTGCATTCCGGAGGAGCATGGGGGCTCACCCCTATCTACACCTTCCGTGGGCACCCCGACGGGTCACAGCCGTTCTCGCGAGTGGTGTTCGGCCCCGATGGCGCGCTTTACGGCACGACTTACGGCGGCGGTTTGCAGAACGGAGGCACCGTCTTCAAGCTGACGCCTCCGGCATCGGTGTGTCACGCGGTGCTCTGCCCCTGGACTGAAACGATCCTCTACAACTTCACGAATGGCGCCGATGGCAGCGGTCCTTATTATGGCGACCTCACGTTTGATCAGGCGGGGAACATCTACGGCACCACGATCTATGGCGGCGCGTCCGGCATGGGAGTGGTTTTCAAGCTGACGCGATCCCAGAACACCTGGACTGAATCCGTGCTCTGGAGCTTCACCGGGGGCGATGATGGCGGCTCTCCCGAAAGCGGCGTCATCTTCGACAGCGCAGGGAATCTCTACGGCACCACCAACCAGGGCGGAGGCGGCGTCGGCGGCACCTTTTGCCTGAACGGCTGCGGAACCGTGTTCAAGCTGGCTCCCAATGCCGATGGAACCTGG
>Ga0335081_10007077_pt1 | contig 17908 bp, 18 predicted proteins | sample Lox_Sample_35_FD_206713 | JGI IMG/M metagenome (GOLD analysis project Ga0335081, IMG submission 206713) | Soil microbial communities from Loxahatchee National Wildlife Refuge, Florida, United States - Lox_Sample_3.5 | ecosystem: Environmental > Terrestrial > Soil > Wetlands | place: USA... | reverse complement strand
GGAAGACTGTAGGAACCCCCGAAGGGGATTGATGTATGCAAGATTTTACCCAGAATTGGGGACAGAATTACCAATTCCCATCAAGGCCTCACGGGACAATCTCTTTGCTCATTGTTGCTCTAAGGGGCTTCCAGGTTCAGGCTCTCAGGAGAGCGTACGTTAGAAGAACTTGAAAATGTCCAGGATGCTGAGGGCGATGGCGGCGACGACGACAAAATATACAAGGTAGAGCAGGTAGAACATATTGCGACGGTGCTTCCTCTGCGGTTCATCCATGCCGGAAAGAGGTCCTCTGCTCGCGAGCGACTTGCCAGTTGTCAGGAAAAAACGCCCATCAGGACTACGAAACGAACCGCGATTGTCCCAGTGACAGGAGGCGGACACAATCCGTGAAGGGCTGTAAAATCGGGTGCGCCGCGGTCTTCCGGATCAGATCCCGAATCAGATCAACGATCAGACCGGTGATCAGATCATCGATGAGGTTCGCTCAGAGGACGGCTCCGCCAAATCCTCACTTCCCAGCAAACGCTTCACGGTGGAAAGCAATTCCACAATTCCGTCGGATTTAGAGACAAACGCGTCGCCTCCCAAAAGGCGCCATGCGGCGGAATTTCTAGGGACCTCGTAATTCGTGAAGAACACGATCTTGATGGACGGCGCGAGGCGGCGAATCTCATAGGCAGCCGCCACGCCATTTACGTTGGGCATGTAAATGTCGAGCAGGACGACAGCCGGGTTCAAGTCCCTGACTTTTTCGATAGCTTCGCTGCCGCTGGCAGCTTCGTCGCAAACCTCGATCGAGCCGGATTCCAGAATGGCGCGCAACTGAGTGCGCGTGGGCGAATGATCGTCGGCGATGAGCACAGAGGGCATTTCGGGCGAGCCTTTAACGTGCCAAAGCGCCGCCTAAAAGGCTACCGGAATGTCCAATTTTGAACAGTACGGGAGTTGCTGTAGGGAAGCCTAAAGTTTCAAGTACAACGGCGCCAAGGCACACGCCGGCGGCGGTCGAAAACAAGGCGTCTCCTGCCTGCGCGGCTAGACTAGGGCGCCTTCGCGTGGCGGAGATCCAAAACAGACTCGACGACCTGCAGCAAATGCGAAGCCACCTGCGATTTGGTTACGAAGCCGTCAGCCCCGGCGTCTTGCGACTGCTTCCTCATCTGCGCGGAATCATGCATGGTAAGAATAACGATTTTGGTTTTTGGGGCGAGGCGGCGGATCTCCGTGGCAGCTTCCAGGCCATTCATCACGGGCATGCTGATATCGAGAATCACGACATCGGGATTCAGATTCTTGACCTGTTCGATCGCTTCCACGCCGTTTGCGGCTTCGCCGCAGATCGTGAATTGGGCATCGCGAGAGAAAATGAAGCGCACGCCCTGGCGGATCAGCTCGTGGTCGTCCACGATCAGGATGCGAAACGGCGGAGAGTCCTTGAGAGCCTGGTCCTTTTCCAATTGAGCGACCTCGAGCTTGAGCGATTTGGACTCAGGGGACATTTCTTAGAAGCAGGAACTCGCCTCCGCGTTTCAGGCAAGGCCCTCTTCGGTATCCAGTTCTGCCTCGAACCCCGCCCTCACTTGCGCAAGCAGTCTGCGGAGGGACAGTAGGGCCTCACCTATGGCAATCCGCTCTTCCGGGGGACGCCGGAAGAATGGCCGCCGCGGCTCCGCGGACCGAATTATAACGCTAGCTGGAAACGTCAGCGCGACGGATTGTTTCGAGGATGAAGGAGAATGGCAAGGCTTCCAATACAGGCGTTTGCCGACGAATATATAGAGAACGGACCCCAAGACCGGCTGCGCGTTCCTCCCTTCGAGGCGCAGCGAACTCGGACTCGCATCCTCGCAAAGGTCCAATAACACAACTAGCCCGGAGCCAACAAGCGCTTCGGGCTAGCCAGATGCTGTTACGGCGCGGATCAGCGCCCCCTTAAACCGTGAACGAACTGCCGCAGCCGCAGGTGCTCTTGACGTTGGGATTGTTAAACTTGAAGCCGGCGCCCTCGAGCGTCTCGATGTAATCGATGGAGACGCCGTCGAGATACATCTCGCTCATCTGGTCGACGAGGATTTTGACCCCGCCGTGCTCGTAGACGTTATCGGAAGGATTTTCCTGATTGTCGAAAGCCATGTGATAGCTGAAGCCGGAGCATCCGCCGCCTACCACGGCAACGCGCAGGGCGGTTGGCGCAGGGTTCTGCTGGGACATAATTTCCTTGACCTTGCTTGCAGCCACCTCGGTCAGTAAAACCATCTGTAAGTTCCCTCCCGTTTTTGGGGCCGCCAGCGTCCTTCGCGGCGACAGCTTGCCTGCCTAGTATACCAAAAAATCGAAAAGTGCTGCCTTCAAAGGCAACGGCATTTTCACGGCACAACTATTAGATGAGGCAGACCCGGAGGGGTCGCAGCGTACACTGGCAAATTCAGGCGGTGCCGCCAGACCAGAAGGTTCACTTTCGAGGAGGTTTTCGGTACGCTCTAGGCACAAAGGCACGGGAGGATGCGATGAAAAGAACGATGCGCGGGATGAGCATTGGGGCATTTGCAGCAGCCGCGGCGGTTCTAGGCTTGGCTTATGGGGGCGCGGTGCGCGGCAACGCGAGGCCGCAGGGCGATGCGGGCTCGAAAGGCGAAGTGACGCTGATCGCGCCGGGCGGGATTCGCGCGCCAATCGAGCAGTTGATCCCCAGATTCGAGAGCAAAACGGGATACAAGGTGAAGGCCACGTTCGGGTCGGGCGGAGGCACGCACAAGCAGGTGGTGCAAGGCGATGCGTTTGACGTGCCGGTGGTGCAACCGCCGTATCAGGACGTGCTGGATTCGGGAAACGTGGTGGCGTCCAGCGAGAAGCCCCTGGCCAGCGTGGCGGTGGGCGTGGCGGTGCGCAAGGGCGCCCCGAAACCGGATATTTCCACGCCGGAAGCGCTGAAAAAGACGTTGCTGGCGGCGAAGTCCATCGCTTATCCGGACGCCGCGGCGGGCGCGGCGGCGGGCGTGAGCGTGGAGGCGATGCTCAAGAAACTGGGCATCGCGGACCAGGTCCAGGCGAAGATTCAGCGCGCGCAGGGCGGCGCCGGCGCGATGGCAGCGGCGGCCAAAGGCAATGCGGAGATTGGCATGACCTTCCTCAGCGAGATGGACGACCCGGGAATCGACGTGGTCGGGCCGCTGCCGGCCGCGGCTTGCCCGCCGACGCGGCTCGTCGGGTTTGTTTCCACGCACGCGAAAAGCCCGGAGGGCGCCAAGGCGCTGCTCGCGTTTCTGTCATCGAAGGAAGCGGCAGCCGCGTACACGGCGCAACACATGATTCCGGGCAAGTGACGCTATAAACGACTAGGTATCCGTGCCGAGACACTCGCCGAGCGGCGAGGATGTGCGGACCACGAAATAATTTTCAGGCTGGAAGATGCCGTGGCACAACGGGCAGCAGTTATCGGCGGAGACGTTGAACGGAAAGACCGGTAGCCCGCTCCCAGGGTCCAGGAGCAGTTGCAAGATGAAGCCCATCTTGCAGCGTGGACATCGCCTGCAGCAGTATGCGAACACGCACCGTCTCCGTATGCGGAGTTCTTGCCCTTAGCCTATCGATCACAAAAAGCGAACCGCCTTCTTTCGCGCTCTAGAGTTGTCTAGTGCCTGGCCCGAGAAACCGGGTGCCAAGCTATTTCATTCGATGCTGCGCGCCGCCATTTCGTTGACTCGCTTCTTTGAACGAATCATGTGTGGCGCCGTCAGGCAACTTTCCCTGTTTATCTGATTTCCCTTACTTCTACTCGGATGGTTACTTTTTACTTCGACTGAAGGCAGCGCGGGTGGCAACGCCGAGCCCGGAAACTATAGCAGAAATCAGGAAAAAGAACGGCCTTCAGGGAATCTCTTGTGTGGGAATCACAGTGGTTCCGGCGCGCGTGAACTCAAATCGCAAGCTCCAAGTGCTCAAAATGTTCTGGCCGGAAACCTTCGGAGGACGAAAGCCCCAATGCTGCGCGGCTTGCATGGCCAAAGTGGCGAAATACTTGCTCGGCCCTCGATTTTGGAGTTCCGCAAACTGCACTTCGCCGGACGGATCCACGTCGACCCTCACGGTAACTTTTACCGTCCCTTGAATCGTATCTCTGGCGCTCTTGGGGACATCGGGCAGGACGCGCTCGACGACCTCGCCCGGAGCCGTGCCATCCGCCGCCGGGCGCAATGCCGGGCCTTTTTCCGCGCTTTTTTCTGTCATCAAAGGCTCTCGCGGACTCGATGCCGGCTGGCTGACCGGCTCCTGGCGCGCAGCAACGGGAGCCTGGGGCGTCTCCGAATTGCGCCGAAATAGTTTTGGCACGAGCAGAATTGCGGCCAGAAGCACGCCGATCGCTCCTATCGCGATGGGAACGGCGTAGGAGTTCCGCTTCACCGGCATGGCTTGCGGCCGGACGGCAGCTTGTGCCGGACCCGCCGCAGGCCGAATCTCTCGTACGGGGCTCAGATTTTCTAGCCGTGCGGCGATCTGCGTCAGTGTCCATCGGTCCTCCGGGTTCCGGACAAGACAGTGACGCGCGACGTCGAGGAAGGGCTCTGGCAAATCGGGCGGCAACTCGGGATCGCCCTGCCCTGCCGCGTCCCGCACGGGCAAATGCTGCGTAAGAACTTCCACGAGCGTCATGCCGAGCGACCAAACGTCCCCTGCGGACGAGGCGCCTTTTACCGGCGCGACGGATCCCGGGAGACTCTCGGGCGGGGCGTATGCGTCGGCCTGCGGGACAAGCGTGTTGGCAGCCGATTCACCCGTCCGGAGAAGGCCGTCGCTCGATAACTTGAGTTCGTCGCCGATGGCCATGATGTTGGCCGGCTTAATGTGGCCGTGCACCAAGCCTTGGGTGTGCAGATAGCCGAGAATATCCAGCAGAGGCTCGAGCACGGCGCGCGTTTCCGCAGGCGTGAGCGCGCGATGGGAAAGCACTTGCGCGAGGTTCTCTTCGGCGGACTCCATGACAAGGTAGAGCAGCGGCGTGCCGCCGACCTCGCATTTCCCCATCTCAAAAAGCCGAATCAGGTGCGCAGGAGCAAGACCTGCCGCCTGTCGCCAGCGGGAAAGCTGAAGTTCGCTATTTTCCGGCGCGGGGATGAGTTTGATGGCGGCTTTTACGATGCGGTCGCCGTCATGCCGCTCGGTGAGAAAAACGGCTCCGCTTTCCGAGCCGCCCAGCCATTGCAGCAGCGGGAAGTTCCCATCGACAACCTGACCGCCGAACTGCTCCCAGGTTTGGGACACGATTCCACCTACTCTCAGGGGGAAGGCCGGGGAAGACTGATTGTACCAAGCATTCATCCGGATGCGAGCCAATCCAGAAGAGCACGTCGCCTATGTTTCACTCCCGGAGGGCTCTTAAGGGCGCAAAGCACATTGACATCACGGCAGGCGTCAGCAAAAATGAGTGCTCGGATTCTGTTCGCGCCATAGTCTTCGGGCCATAAAAGGAAGGATTGTGAGCTACTCAGCGCCGACCATCGAAGAGTACGTTGCTGGCGAAGTCGTCAAGTACGAGCCAAAGTCCGACGGCCAGACCAACAAGCGCAAGCGCAAGCCGCACATTCTTGCCGTGATCAACGAAAATTGCACGGGCTGCTCGGGCTCGCCGGCGTGCGTGGACTACTGCCCGGTGGAAGACTGTATGTATTGGAGTCCCGATCCGGATCACGCGCCGTTCGGCCGGATCATCGTCGATCCCCTGCTCTGCATCGGCTGCAAGCTGTGCACCAGCAAAGGGCCGGACGGAGCGTTTCTGGAAGGCTGCCCCTGGGACGCCATCGACATGGTTCCGGTGGCGGAGTTCGAAGGGCAGAACGGAACGCTGCCCTACTAGCGATTCAACACCCCTCGCGCGGGAACACGCCCCGGTAGAAACTGAACAATAGTACAGGGATAACGCATTGCACACGTGTAACGCGCGTGTAACCGGCAGGCGCACGATTTCGTCTAAGCTCGTGGCTGTCGAAACGCTAGTTAGCCGCGGAAAAGCTCGCCATTCGGGGCGTTTCCGCGAAAACCGCAGGATGCCATAAGGCCGTCTGGAACGCCTCGCTGGCGCATTCAGGCGACCCGATCGAGTCCGGATTTTTCGGCACGGCTTGAGCGTGCAGGCCCTGTTCCACTTATTTATAGGGCACTCATCATCGGGCTTTCGATGGGGCGACTGCGCCCGTGTGTGCCAACTCGCGGGGCGTTGCGACGGACGGGTGGATTGCTGAGGGTGGTCCTAAATACGAAAGTGGTCCTAAATAAAAGGAGAAGATGATGAAGAAAGTCGCACTTCAGTTCGGTTTGGCGGTGGCGTGCCTCGCTGTGGCATTGCCCGTCCTGGCAAAGGCGGACAAGACCAGCTCGAGCCCGAAGCCGAAAGTGGTCACCATGAATCTGTACGACCAGACCATGCTTGGCACCACGATGGTCAAGCCGGGCACGTACAAATTCGTCTTGGAAAACGACAAGGTGACGGTGGAGACCAGCAACAATAAAGTGGTCGCCACGGTCCCGGGCCACTGGCAAGAGGAGGGGAAGAAGCAGGACTCGACGGGATTCAACCTCGAGAGCGGAGCCGTGAAGCAGATCTTCGTGCAAGGCAACACCAGCGTCTTTGTGCTGGGAAGCTAGGCCGTTCGTGAGCAGTCGAGTGGAAAGCAAGAAGGGGCGCGGGCGACCGCGCCCCTTCTTTGTTTGCCCCGGCTATTTGACGCGGGCGCGGATGGCGGAGGCGGCGACTTCGGCCTGCTGGCGGACTCTGAGCGGAACGTCGCCCGCGCCGCGGGCAATCATATCCAACGCGGGCAAGTCCTGTGCGTCGCCGATGAGATAGAGGGCGCGGAGCGCTTCCCAGATTTCGTCGCTGCTGGGATCGACGAGCAACACGGGTTGGCCGGCAGCCACTGCGGATTTGTCGGAAACGAGCCAGCGGTCAATCGTGCCCGGAATCTGCGAGCGCATCTCGTTCTTGGTTTTGCCGGAGTCGATGTGGCCGACCAGGGTGCCGGGATTGATGGCATCGCCGGGCTTGAGGCGCTGGTCCAAAGTGCCGGTCTCCACTGCGGTAACGTTAGACGGTCGCAGCATAGAGCGAATTTCGGCAAGGCCCGAGCCGTCCTGGAATCGCACCAGGGCGAGCGCGGCGTTGCGGCGAACCATCGGATTGGGGTCCTGCAGCAGGCGCAGCAATTCGTCGTGGAAGCCGGGCACGGAATTGTCCTGCCCCATGACCCAGGCGGCAGTAAGGCGGAGTTCATCCTGGCCGGTCTGGGCAATCTGAACCACTTGCGGATAGAACGGGCGCGCCGAGTCGCGCACGGCCGGACTGGGAGCGAGAATGCGGTCGGCAAGCTGCGAAAGGGCGTGCTGGACTTCGCGCGGATGGGCGCGATCGTCCAGCGATTTGGCGAGCTGCGCGTTGTCGAGCGGCTTGCCGAACCAGGTCGCCTGCCAAAAGAGAAACGGCATGAGCACGAACAGGAACGTCAGCGCCAGAATGACAAAGAGCCAGCGGCGCTTCAGGCCGGGCTTGGGTGTGGAACCGGGAATCGGTCGGTCGGCAGCTTCTGTTGTCATTCTTAGCGAAGCAAAGAATCTCTGTTCATGTTAGCAGGTCTGGCGAAAGTGAAAAGCGAAACCGAGGCGACGCCCCTCTACACGGCCGCGGGAGCGTAGAGACGGTACAGCAGAAAATAGACGATCACCCCGGTGACCGAGACGTAGAGCCAGATGGGCAGAGTCCATCGCGCGATCCGGCGATGGCGGTCGAACCGCGCCGTCAGCGCGCGGGAAAGCGTGATGATGGCGAGCGGCACGATCACGATGGCCAAGATGGTGTGCGTGCCGAGCAGCGCGAAGTAGACCGGGCGAATCCATCCCTGCCCGCCGAAATGGACCACGCCCGCGTGCAGATGGTAGATCACATAAGACGCGAGAAAGACGACCGAGCAGCAAAAGGCCGCAATCATGAAAATCCGGTGCGAGGCGATGCGATGGCGGCGAATCTGTATGTAACCGGCGGAGAGGAAGATGGCGCTGGAGGAGTTCAGGACGGCGTTAAGCGCGGGCGCGGAGATCACAAGAGTGCGGCGGCTACTTCCCCTCCCCGGGCCGGACGGAGACGGCTTCCTCGGCCTGCTTGCCCGCAGGGGCCCTCGTGCCAGAAGCCGCGGCGGCGGGAGCGGGAGCCGCTTTCGCGCCGGACGCCGCGGGCGCGGACTCCTTCTTGGCGCCGCCGGGGAGCCAGCCCTGGTCCTTCGCGATCAGCAAAAGCATCAGCAGAAAAAGGCCGGCCATGAGCAGGCTGACCATGATGAGCAACAGGCCGTCGAGGTCCAGACCGAGACGAGTAAGAAAATCGGAGGCCAGACCGGAAATCGAAAGCACCACGACCACCAAACAGATGGCCACCAAACCCATAACGTGTTCTTTCTTCATCGTCTGTTATCCGACCCCTTGGAGTTCATCTTGAGAATTTATCGAAGACCATCAGCGCAAGCAAGAGCGGCAGGTGCACGACGGTGGCGTGCATCAACCACTTGGCGCGAACGTTGGTCTTCTCAGCCGAAGCCCACAGGCATACCTTGAGCAGCAGCAATCCCACAACCAGCGCATAGAAGTAGTAGTGCACGCCGGCAAGGCCGGTGACCGAAGCGAGCAGGCTTACGGGTATCAGGGCGGCCGCGCAAAAAACAATTTGGCCGAAGGTTACCCGGCCGTCGCGATCGACCACGGGCAGCATGCGAATTCCCGCGCGCGCGTAATCCTCGCGGTAGACCCAGGAGATGGAATGAAAATGGGGCACCTGCCAGAGAAACAAGATCGCGAACAGCACATAAGCGCCGGAGCCCAGCGCTCCTCGCGCGGCGGCCCAGCCGATCACCGGCGGCAATGCGCCGGGAAAGCCGCCAATCAGAGTGGCGGCGGTGGTGCGGGTTTTGAGCGGTGTGTACACGCCTAAATACAACAAGCTGGTGAGCGCGGCGAGCCCGGCGGCCAGCGCGTTGGTGGTGAGCAGAAGCTCGAGCGTGCCGGCAACGGCCAGGCCCGCACCGAACAGAAGCGCTTCCGCGGGGGCCATCGCGCCGCTGGGAAGCGGGCGCGCGGCCGTGCGGCGCATGCGAGCGTCGGTATCGCGCTCGAGATAGTGATTGAGCGCGGAGGTGCCGGCGGCGACCAGCGTGGTGCCGATGACCGTCTGGGCCATGCGCAGCCAATCGAGCGGGCCCACGGCGCCGAGAGCGTATCCCGCGAGCGTGGTGATGACCACGAGGAAAGAGACGTCCGGCTTGGTGAGCGCGACGTAGCACATGGCGCGCGAGGGAGCGGCGACGGGAATGGCGCGCGTGGTCATGGTTTGGTGTATCGAGAGATCGTCATGGCATTAGTCCGCCGCGGATGGGCGCGGGGCAGCCGCCGGAATCATTGCCTCAGCCGGCTGCACGATGCGATAGCAAACCAGCGTTACCAGAACACAGCTCATGAGAACCAGCGCGCCGGTGACCACGTGCGTGACGGTGAGCGCAACCATCACCGGAATAGGCTGCGGAAACGAAGCCGCGTATAGCCGCGACCAATAGGCCGCGCCGCCCAGAAGCAGCTGCACGCCGATCAGGATGTGCAGGCCACGCGCAGCGAAGCACAGTTCGGGAATGGCCGGGAAACGCCGCTTGAGCGCGCCGGCAAGCCAAAAGATCATGCCCGTGACAACGACCGCGCCGGCAAGATGCGGAACGATTCCGAAAGCTTTGTGGCGAAAGGCCGCGCCCAGAATCAGCTGGAGCAGGACGGCGGAAGCCGTGGCGACGGAAAGCACGTGAAGCGACGGGGTACGCAGATCGGGTACTCGCAGGCTCGAGCGTTCCCACCACTCGCTGGTGAACAGGGCGATGCTGGCGACCGTGGAGAAGAAAAGCTGAGCCAGCGTGGCGTGCGCCGAAGAGACCGCCGGCGGAAGGAAAAAGAGCACCGTAAGGCCGCCGAGCAGGCCTTGCGCGACCACAGCGCCAAGGGCCGCCACTCCCATCCACCGCAGCCAGCGTTCTTCAGGCGGGCGGCGCGAATACACGCGCCAGAGCCAGACCGCAAGAACGATGCTGAGCATCCCGACGAAGGAAGCGATCATGCGATGGCCGTGCTCGTAAAAAATGCCGCCGATCATCGGCGGCATAAACGAGCCGTAAGAGAGCGGCCAATCGGGGACTGAGAGGCCGGCATCGTTGGAGGTGACCAAGGCCCCGGCAATCAGCAGGAAAAACGTGCAGCAAGCCGTGAAGACGGCGAAGCGATGGACGTTCTGGTTCGGCCGGATGAGGCGGCCGGGACCAGGGGCGCGAATTGTGCGCGGCGTATTCAAGAGGGCGCTACCCGGAGCGAGACTGCCGAAGGGCGGGGCCAATAACCCCGCCCTTCAGCTCGAGCGTTAATCCCCGGAATTGGGCTTGTAGGTGAGCGTAACCGTCTTCGATTCGCTCGGGCCGACGGTGACCATCTGGTCCTGCGAACCAAGCGACTCCTGCCAAGCGGTGACGGTGTACGTTCCCGGAGGAACGTTCTTGATGGTGAAGGAGCCGTCTTTTCCCGTGACCGCGTAATAGGGGTTATCGAAGACGGCGATATACGCCTTCATCCACGGGTGCACATTGCACTTCACCGGAATGGCGACCTCGGGGCGCGCGAAGCTCTGATTGATGGGAGGCGCCCCGGGCGGCTGCGATTCGTTCCACTCACGATTGTCCTTGGGAACCGGGTGGATATTGTGCGTGGTCTGGTCCGAATTCACCACCTGCAAAGGCTCGCCGGTCTGCAAAGCAAGCACGTGCGGGTGATACTGGCAGCCCTTCTGATCGATCTGCTGCGGCGCCGAATTGGGCGGGAACGAGTACTGGCTGAAATCGCCCTTCAAGTAGACAACGACGTTCTGCAGCGTGCCGCCATCGCCGGGAACGACGTCCTCGGTCTGCGCGGGCGTGGAATGTTCCTTGGCGCAATTGGGCTCCGCGGCCATGTTGATGTTCTTGGGCTTCGGCGCGGTGCCGTCGAGTTTGATCATGCCGGTGACGGTTCCGGCCGTGGCGCTATCGACCGGCTTGCCGGAAGGATTGGCGGCCGGAGCGGGAGCTTCGGACTCATTTCCCTTCCCTCCGCAACTGATCAAAGCGCCAGCCAGAACTATACCGGCGGCAAACGACAACATCGTCCCGGAAAAGCGGCCGGGACGCGGATTACGCGATTTGCTCATGACGTGTATGACTCCCTCCTATTAAAAATAAAATCGGGGCCCGGCGGCAGAGTTGTGCGTGAAGGCTGCCGCTCCTCATTGTCATCCCGAACCCGGTCGCGCTGTTCGCGAACGGGGGTGAGGGATCTGCTTTTCGACTCCTTACGATCAGCTCTGGTCGGCAAAATGCGTGCTTCCAGCCATTGCGAAAGCCCCCGTGGCTACCTGCTCGCCGTAGTCGTGGGAGTGCGGCCCAGCAACTGCCGCTGCTCCTCCGGCGTCAGGGTGAACATATAGCGCACCAGCAGGTCCGCATGGTCGCCCGAGTAGTTGCGCATGCTGTCGGGTATCGGCCCGGAGAAGACCCAGCGGTCGTTGTCGCGCTTGAAAAGTCCCGACGGCATGGCCGTCCCGGGAATGATCAATTGCGGATTGGTGATCCAGCGCCCGGTCCAAGCCGGACGCAGGCGGTCCTTGGCCAGCAGGAAATTGGGCGCGGTGGCATCCTTATCGTGCGCCGGATCGCCGGTAGCGTGGCACTTCAGGCAAGGCGCCGCGGTGCTGGTGAAAAGCGCGCGAGCCATGCCCTCTTCGGCGGCGGTCAGAGGCTCGACCTTTTGCTGAATGAAGGGCTGCGCCTGATGCGAGACGGCCTCGAAGAAAAGAACCAGGGTGCGAATCTCGTCGTCGGATAGGAAGAACGTGGGCATGCGCACCTGCAGATAGCTGCGCACGCCGTCGCGATTGGTGTCCGTGGTGCTGAGCGCCGGATTGGCGAGGAAGCCCTTCAGCCAATCGGGATTGACGCGCGCGCCCTCGCTGGTGAGCACGGGCGGCAGATTGATCTTGTCCTGGCCCTGGTACATGGGCAGGCCCATGAGCACGGACTTCTGGCCGATATCGATCTGATGGCAGCCCATGCAGTTGTACTTGCTGACGATCCACCAGCCTTTCTGGATGGCGGCACGATCGTCGGCAGGCTTGTACATGTAGTCGGGCGGCAGAGAGGGATCGGTGCTGCCGAGCAGCATGGTGGTGATGGCGCCGATCTCCTCCGCGTTGACATTGGGCTTGGGCATGCGCAAGCGGTCCAGCGGATTCGGCTTGTACTTGCCGGTATCGAAGACCGCCGGATTGGTCAGCTTGTGTTCGAAGAAGCCCTTCTGGTCGTACCAGGCGCCGCGCGGCGATTTCTTGCCGTCCACGTCGACGCCACGCTTGGCGTCTTCGGTGAAGAGCGCGAAATCGAGGCGCTCGATGGGCTTGCTGCCTTCGTTGGTGAGCTCGGTGCCCACGCGGCCCTCATCCTCGAGACCGGAGATTTCATGGCATCCGGCGCAGCCATAGAACTGCACCAAGGCTTTGCCCTTGGCCTTGAGGCTGGCATCGTCCATGAACGGCGCGGGATCGTACTTCGCGTCGGCATGCTTCAAGGTAATGAGGTAGCTGGCGACGTCTCGAGAATCCTCGATGCTCAGGCGCAGGCTGGGCATAACGGTGGGCTGCTGCACGACGAGCTCATGACCGTCGTTCGGGCTGCGCGAATGATCGAGGTCGAAGACGAACGGCAAATTGTGCTTGCTGTAGTCCTCGGGACCCAGATCGCGCTTCTCAAAGGGGCTATACGGACGCGTACGCTCGCGCGGGTTGTGCACCCAGCGCACCAGGTAATCGTAATTGTCCTTTTCGCCCACGCGGCTGAGATTGGCGGCAAACGTTCCGCCGATCATGTTGGAGCCTTCGCCGACGGAGTGGCAGCCGAGGCATCCGCGCGATTCGAGAAGCTCCTTGCCGTGCTGCGCATTGCCCATGGGCTGCTTGGGCAGCTCCGGGCTGGTGATTCCGGATTGCCAGATGAAGGCGGCGATGGCCTGCACTTCATCGGGCTGCAAGCGGAACTGCGGCATCTTTGTGGTCGGGCGGAACTCGCGGGTGTTCTGGAGCCAGTAAGGGATCCACTCCTTGTGGATCTTCATGCGGACTTCTTTGAGATCGGGGCCGACCTTCTTCACTTCCTCCTGCAGGTCGTGAGTCTTCTGGTCGAGTTGCTCGACCTGCGCGTCGATATTGCTGATGGTGACGGTGAGGTTGGTGGCCTGAGCGTAGTAGTTGTTCGCAACGTCATTGCTCGCGGCCGAATCGCCCAGTTTATTCAGGCGCGGGACTTCCTGCTGGTCGGCGGTGCGGCCGGCTTCGAGCTGGGTAATCTGCTGGCGCGTAGAGGTCAGCAGATCGTCCTGATTATCGAAACCCTGGAACTTGTGGCAGCCGATGCAGCCTTTTTCGCGGAAGAGCTCCTTGCCGTGATTCAGGATGGGAGCATGCTCGGTGACCATGTCCGCGGCGTGGCATTGCTGGCAGCCTGAATCGTAATTCTCGGGATAGTAGAGAGGCCAGAGCCAGTGCTCGTAACGGCCGTGGGCGCGCTCCACCGTATCCAGCGCGCGGCCATTGCCGCCGTGGCAGGGCGAGCAGCCAAATTTCTCGATCGGATGGAAGGTAAGCAGCGCGGGATCGGGATGGCTGGAGAACGGCGCATCCTTCTCCTTGGCCACGCCCAGATCGTTCTTGGTTAGCGTCATGACCACGGGAACAACCAAGGGGTCGGTCGCCACGTGGCAGGATTGGCAGCGATCGACCAAGCCCACGCCGCCCACATAATTGATCTGCGTGCCCGGAGGATTGACGTTGATCTGGCGCAGCTTCGCGTCCATGTTCATGTCCGCGTTCAGAAGGCCCGTCAGATCGGCTGCGCCCAAGCCGGGCAGGCGATCCTTGACGAAGGCGTCGAGCGCGTTCTGCGCTTCCTTCGCGGGCTTGTCCTGATCGCCGCGCTTGGCCACCAGCGCGGCCTTCTGCGCCATGATGCCGGTGAAGGTATTGTTCAGATCGTCGTAATTGAACTTGCGAACCGCGACGCCGTCAGCCGTGGGCCAATTGAGCTCGTAGGTATCGGCCCTGGCCGTGTTGAGTTCCTTGAGCTTGGAGGCTTTGGCGCTCTTGTCGCTTTCGGGAATCTGCTCCAACTGGTACGTCAAGGCGCCCACTTTGCCGCGTGCATCCTGGAAGTCGGGCGTCAAGATGGCGCGCTGGCGATCGAGCAAGTCGATCTGCGCCTGAATCTGGCGATCGGATGGGAGCGCGGCTGAGCCGGCGGAGTCCACCGCGGACTTCAGCTTCTGGTAATCGGGTGTGGCAAAAAGTGCCTGCTCGGCCGAGCGCCGCTGGGCGATCTGCTTGCGAAGATAGCTGGAGTAAAGCGTGCGGAAGCGATTCTGATAGGTGCGCCAGGGGCGCAAGCCAAAAAATTCGCTGTAGAGAGACCAAGCCACCGTCAGCAGCAGCACAAAGGCGGACACCAGAATCAGCGTGCCCATCGAGCTACCGGTGACGGGATCGTCTTGCGGGGGAAGATCAGGCAAGCGATTCCTCCTCGGGCATTTGCAATAACGTCGTTACAGAGAGCGTTCCCGCACTGTGAGAGCGCTGCTCGCGGCCCCTCGGCGTCAAATGCTGAACCATGGGGTTACCCAAATATATTTGATCCGGAAGATCAGGCGCAGCAGGATCTTCACCGGCAAAGCCAGCATGAGCACCATGAGCAGATCGGTGGTGACGATCTGCAGCAGGGTCATGCGGCGGAAGATGCGCCGCGCGAACTCAGTGGAGTTCATCACCAGATAGACCAAATAGGCGGCCACCAAAAAATAGATGGCGATGGGAAAGAATCCGAAAATGATGCGCGCGAGAATCGGCGCGTAGGCGCGATTCGCTACGGGCATCAGATGCGCGATCCACGAACCGTTGATCTGGAACAGGCCGCCGGTGAGCGCGCCGGGAATCGTATCCAGATTGCGGTTCACCGCGTACTCAACTCGTTCCGCATCCCACGTTGATCCAGGCCAGAACCACATCCATCCAGGGCCGCGTATAAACGTTCCGATGGAGATCATGGCCACCCACAGGCCGATGAAACCGCCGTAGAACGTCCAGATCGCGAAGCGCCGCTGCCTATATGTGTAGTAGCCATTGCCCAAGGGATTGGCGTCGATATAAGGAATGGCCATTAACCCGATGATGATGAGCGTGGGCATGACCACGCCCGCGATCCACGGGTCGAAGTAGACGAGCATCTCCTGCAGGCCCAGGAAGTACCAGGGCGCCTTGGCGGGATTCATGGTTACGTTCGGGTTGGAAGGCTCTTCCAAAGGCGCGTTGAGCGTCAGCGACCACACCATCAGCAGCACGGTAACCAGGATCGCGGCCACGAACTCGATGCGCATCAGATACGGCCAGGTGTGAACTTCGCGCTCCCACTTGGGGTGATAGGGCTGCGTTTTGCGGTGCGCCGTCTTCGCCGCGGCAGGATCGGCTTCCAATTTCTCGATCAGGTCGTCATTGGCCCGCGCCTGGCGGAACGAGTACCACACGTAAAACGGCACCAGGAACAGCATCGCCACGATGGGCACGTTGTCCGGCGCCGAAGCGATCTCCCAAAGCTGATGCCAATCGCCGCCCATGTTAAGCCATCCCGCTGGGCCGCATGATCACCGGCCGCGGCCCTTTCTCTTCTTTGATTTCCGACTCCAACATCACCGGCGCGGGCCCGGAAATTCCGCCATCCTTGCGCACGCGCCAAAAGTGCACGCCCATGAAGATCGAGGCGATCAAGGGGATGGCAATGCAGTGCCAAATGTAAGCCCGCAAGAGCGCGTTCGCGTCCACGATCGAGCCGCCCAGCAAGGCGAAGCGCACGTCGTTGTACGGCGTCATCCCCAGCAGAGAACCGAAGGGCCCTTCGTTGCCTAAACCGGGAGTGGCGCGAGCCATATTGGTTCCCACGGTGACGGCCCAGAAGCCGAGCTGATCGTCGGGCAAAAGATAGCCGGTGAAAGAAAGAAGCAACGTCAGCACCATCAGCAGCACGCCCACGCACCAGTTGAATTCGCGCGGCCGCTTATAGGAGCCCGTGAGGAAGACGCGAAACATGTGTAGCCAGACGGCGATGACCATCAGGTGCGCGGCCCAGCGGTGCATGTTGCGCAGCAGCTTGCCGAAGGGAACGTCGTTCTCGAGATACAAAATGTCGCGGAAGGCCTGCACCTTGGTGGGGTGGTAGTAGAACATCAGCAGCACGCCCGTGAAGGTGAGCACGATGAAGAGGTAGAACGTGATCCCGCCCATGCCCCAGGTGAAGTTGTAGCGCGTGGCGTCGCGATTGACCTTGGCAGGGTGCAGATGAAGGAAAACGTTGCTGAGGACGCCGAGCGAGCGGCTGCGCGGAGTGTCTTCGTGTTTGACGCGGAAGATGGAGCGATAGAGCTGGGTTTTTTCCGGGTCCTTGAGCCCCTCGATCTCTTCCTTGCCCTTTTCCTGTACCAGCTTCTTTATATCTTCGGCGTCTTCCCGCACGCGGTCCAGCAAACCGGTGCGCTTGCCTCCGTTTTCTTCCGCCATGATTCCCCCTAGACTCTAACGTTGCCGACGTCCTGGCGGGACGCGCTTGGCCGCATTTACAGGCTTATGAAAGCACCTGGGTCGTTGAAGTGGTTGACTCCGGCGTTGGGGTCGTCCACGTACAGACGGCTGGTATCGACCATGATTTTGCCGGTTGCGTCGACATCCACGTGCGCGCGGTCCATCGGCCGCGGCGCGGGACCCTCGAAGTTGACCGCTTCCGAATCGTAACCGCTGCCGTGGCACGGGCACTTGAATTTGTTTTCGCTGGGCTTCCACTCCGGCGTGCAGCCGAGGTGAGTGCAGCGGGCGAAAACAACGAAGAGCCGGTCGGGCTCCTTGATGACCCATACGCGGTTGGTCATCAGGAACTGCTGATTCACGCCCAGCGCAAAATCCGCGGGAAAACCGATGGAGAAGACAGTATTGGGTTCGTAAAGCGCCCGCGGGAAGAAGAAGCGCAGGAACATGAGCAAGTTGATACCGAGATAGCCGCCAATGGCCGTCCAGATCACACGCCTGCGCATGCGATCGGGCGGAGCGTCCGCTGCGGCCTTGTCAGCCGCTTTGGACGCGGGTTTCGCCGCCGGAACAGGAGCGGTTCCGGAAGGTTTGGATGCTGAGCTCGGGATCTCTGCGGTCTTTGTTTCGGCGTGGTCCGCCATGGAAACGACGTCTACCTCGTGCTAGGAAAGCAATATGAATGCAACCAATTTAGAACATTTGGTTATATGACGGGACTGACGTTGTGTCAAGCCGATTTGGAACATCGGCGAAGTTGGCGGACCGAGAAGATTGGCGATGTATCGTGACCCTCCATATCGCGCGTCCGACGCGTAGTGATCGAAAAAGAACTCCGGGAGCCACTCGCCGCCATCTTATTACCGCCCGGTCTTATTGCTGGAAGACGTCGATGACGGGCGTGGGCGGAACGGGAGCGGGCCCGGCGGCGCCGGGGTTCAGCATTAAGAAGCTCGTGGGTCCGATTAGGTAGTAGATCTCAACGGGATTCGCAGAATCCAGGGCACGGCCGTTCGGGCTGACGGTGATATTGAAACTGTTCTGCAGGCCGCGGTGGAGCGAGTTGGCCGGGCGGCCATTGAAGCTGATATCCAGCGTGATGCCCGCGAATCCGGTCCCTGGCGAGAACAGTTCCGCGTCGTTGATCACCGGGATGCCGAGCGGCTTCGACAGGCCCGCCTGCATATAGCTCAACGTCGA
>Ga0335081_10007076_pt1 | contig 17908 bp, 12 predicted proteins | sample Lox_Sample_35_FD_206713 | JGI IMG/M metagenome (GOLD analysis project Ga0335081, IMG submission 206713) | Soil microbial communities from Loxahatchee National Wildlife Refuge, Florida, United States - Lox_Sample_3.5 | ecosystem: Environmental > Terrestrial > Soil > Wetlands | place: USA... | reverse complement strand
TCGGGGCTTTGGTGGTTCTACTGTAACTACAACCTGTTCGTCTTCGCGCTGCTTGTCGTTCCGGCACTCACCAACCCCAACGTGATCTGGGCAGGAGTGGAGCTCATCACGCTGTTCGGCGTCCTTCTGGTCGGTTATGAAAAGACAAACGGCGCGTTGGAAGCAGCCTGGAAGTTCGCTGTTCTGACGATAATGGGAGCCCCGATCGCCCTGCTTGGTTTCTTTGTATTGTACTGGGCGTACCGCTCGGCTGGCGGCGAAAGTCCGGAAACCTGGGACGCGCTAAAAACCTTGGCTTCCTCGATGAATCCGGACTTGTTGAAACTCTCATTCCTGCTCGTGTTTGTAGGATTCGGCGCCAAGTCCGGACTCGCGCCCACGCACACTTGGCTGCCGGACGCGCACAGCCAGGCGCCATCACCGATTTGCGCGGTGCTCTCCGGGGTGAAAACGACCGTGCCGCTGTATGTGATCCTACGCTTCCTTTCGGTCATCCTGGCATCTCCAGCTGCCCGAGTCGGAAACTGGATGATTGTTCTGGGGTTGATCTCTGTTGGAATCGCTGCTTTCCTTCTGCTCCAAGTGCGCGATTACAAACGAATGTTCGCATACTCCACGGTTGAACATATGGGGATCATCCTGACCGCGGCAGGACTGGCGACGCGCGGATCGGACTTCGGTGCCGTTTCCCAAATGCTCAACCATGCGATCACAAAGTCTCTCTGCTTCTATGTTGCTGGCGTAGTTCTGCTGGCCTTAAGCACAAGAGAGATCAAGTCCGTGCATGGGTTATTCCGCGTCTCACCCTTTGCAGGGACCGCCCTGATGCTATGCGCCCTCGCGATTGCTGGCGCGCCACCGTTCCCAATCTTCCTCAGCGAATATGCGATCTTATCGTCCGGCGTCAGAGCCGGCCAGCACGCTGCCGTAGCGATCCTGGCAGTGCTCATCGTGATCGCATTTGTCGCCATCCTCTGGCACGTCAACCGAATGGTCTTTGGCAAGCCGCTCGTCCCGTACACCGTGGAATCTCTGCCTGTAAGCTGCAAAGTAGCGGTAATCCTCGCTGCAGCACCGGTCCTCGTGCTTGGTGTTTACATTCCAGTGCCCGTCCACAGTTTGTTGCAGTTGGCCGCGCAGCAACTAGGAGGTCATTGACCGTGATCACCACTCCGATTACATCTCCAGAGCCAGCCGAGGTTCTGTCTTCGGAAGCGATGCTGGCGGCTCGGTTCAAAACCGCCGTCACGATCTCGCGTTCCAATGATCAGGAAATATTGGTCGCCCTCGAACGGGCGCATGCCCTCAACGCAGTGTCCAAGTTTCTTTTTTGGGAGGCAGGCTGTTCGTTTGCCGGTATTGTCGTCGAGGAAGAGCAAGAGGAATGGCACCTGACCTATCTGTTTCTCCTTCCGCTAAAACACTGGATCCACGTACGCGTAGCGGTTCGTTCGGACACGCTGACCCTTCCGAGCATCAGCGCGGAGGTACATGCCGCCGATTGGTACGAACGGGAACTGGAGGACTTGTTCGGAATTCACTTTGAGCAGCATCCGAGACTTGGAGACTTCGTCCTTCACGATCAGGTCTGGCAGGAGGGCCTGACACCCATGAGGCGAGCGTTTGACCTGCGCCAGCCGCGGCTCGAACGGAAACCTAACCAGGCTTGGCGGCCAACACTGGTGGTACGTGACCCAGGGGCCTTCGCTATGCCGGTAGGGCCAGTTTACGAAGGCGGGCTAGGAGAATCCGTTCATTTTCTGCTCGAGACCGTTGGGGAAGACGTCATTCGTGCGTCGCCCCGTCTCTTCTATAAATATCGAGCGGTGGAAAAGGTGGCGGAAGGTAAAACCGTTACTGACGCCGAACTACTCGCGGAGCGTTTTTCCGCCAAATCAGCATTTGCTCATTCCCTGGCGTATTGCCATGCAGTCGAAAGGGCGGCCGGCATCGATGTTCCACCCAGGGCCATCCAGCTGCGCGTCGCGTTGGCCGAGCTGGAGCGGCTCAGACACCACGCTGGAGCAATCGAAGCGATCTGTCAATCGACAGCCTTGAACGTCTCCGAAGCACAGGCCGCCATAGTAGAGGAGCAACTCCTGCGAGCATCCTGTAGCTTTTCCGGCCATCGATACCTATTTGGCCTGAACACCCCGGGCGGGTTGCGCAGGGACTTCAGCCCAGATATCTGCAAAGCCCTACTGGGCACCATCGATGGAGCCGAGCGGGACCTGCAGCGTCTCGAAGATCGGCTGAGGTACACAAGCAGCTTTCTCGACCGCCTGGAGGACGTCGGCAGCATCGACACAGAAGCAGCGCGGGATTTGGATCTTTCGGGCCCGGTCGGCCGCGCCTCAGGACTCCCGAATGACCTTCGACGAGTGTGCCCCTATGCCGGGTATGCGGACTACCGCTTCGACGTGGCAAGCGAGAAAGAAGGGGACGGATACGCACGTCTTCGCGTACTGTTTTTCGAGGCGCGTCAGTCAGTGGCGCTCATCCATCAGGCACTGGAATCATTACGGCCGGGCGAGGTGAAGACTCCCGTCGAACATTTCCCAGCCGGAACGGCGATGGGTTGGGTTGAAGCCCCGATTGGGGCGGCGGTCCACTGGCTCAGAATCAATGACGCCGGTCTGATCGAGCGGTACCGAATAATGACAGCTTCCTTTCGGAATTGGCTCGGCCTTCATGCCGCCGTCGAAAATTTCGCCTTTCAGGATTTCCCGATTATCCTCGCCACCTTTGGTTTATCTGTGGCCGAGTGCGACCGCTGAGGTTCTTATGGCTTTCTGGTTCTGGCACGGTATACGGAACGGCATACAAACGACGCGATATCCCGCGGCGCCGGAGTCTTCCCCGGGAGTTTCCCCCGGACGGCCGCTTGATACACTCTTCCCAGATACACTCGAGGCCACTCGCGCCGCGGCAAATTGCCCAGTGGGAGCCATTGCAGCGATCGACAGTCTCGCGCGAGTGGACTTCAAGAAGTGCGTCTTCTGTCAACGCTGCCACTTCGGCACGCAAGACGAACTCCATTGGGATTCGAGTTTCGAGTGGACGGAGGCTCATTCGCCTCGGAGCCGATTTGAGCCGTTGCCCTCTGATTTTGCGAATTCGCTTCACATCATCGTGGTCGACGCCGGCGATTGTGGGGCATGCCTTAACGAGGTAAGGCAGCTCAACAATCCGCTCTATAATTTCCACCGGCTCGGGTTCTTCTTTACTCCCACGCCACGTGCCGCCGACGTGCTGCTCGTCGTCGGCCCCGTCAGTGAGAACATGCGAGGGCCCCTCGTGAAAACGTACGAGGCAATGCCGGATCCCAAACGAGTACTTTCAGTAGGAACCTGCGCGATCACGGGAGGCGTTTTCGGCCAAACTTTTGCCTCTGCAGGTGGCGTCGGCTCCGTTCTCCCGGTCGATCTTGAAGTGCCCGGCGACCCTCCACCACCGCTGGCCATCCTGCACGCCTTGCTTGCGGTGACCGGGCGCAAGCCATTAACCGAAACCACGCAGCCTGTTCGCGACGGAGTATTCCAATGAGTGCGTGGATAGGCGCCGCCTTAGCCCTGTTCTTCATTTGCTGCGCCGCAGGACTGATTCTTTCTGCCGCCGTTTCGAATCGCATGGCCGCGTTCGTCGTTGCCTGGCAAGGAACACTAGCCTCCCTGTTCCTGATGCTCACTGCGGTAGCCCGGTTGATCGGCGGCCACGATTTCGACTTCTCGCTCTGGATGCTGAACGGGTGGGGCTCTCTTTCGCTGCATGTTGACGCGTTGTCAGCGATCTTTCTCTTTACCGCGGGTCTGGTCTACTTGTCATGCTCTCTTTTCGTGCCGGACTTCCTGGTTCACTACTTTCGAGAGCGCTATCCTGCCCAGCGCTATGGAGTCCTGCATTTTGCATTGATGGCATCCGTCGCGATCGTCCTGATTGCCGGTGATGCCCTCACATTCTTAATTGCATGGGAGTGCATGTCGATTCTCTGTTACCTGCTGGTGAACTATGAGCAAACGCAGCAGCGGGATCCTGGAGCCGGGTACGTGATGCTTGCAATGAGCGAGGCTGGATTTCTGGCGATCGTAGTGGCGTTCCTAATCTTGGGGGCTAAGGCCCAGGATTTTAGCTTCGTGTCCCTCAGGACAGCCGGGGGCAGCCTGTCTGGGTTGGCTACCGCGGGGGTTTTTGTGCTTGGCTTCGGCGGTTTCGGTGTCAAAGCTGGACTAGTTCCCGTGAACTTCTGGCTGCCGCGTTGTTATACCGCTTCGCCACCAGTGTTCATACCTGTTCTAGCCGGAATCACGCTGAATCTTGGTTTGTATGGAATTGTTCGATTAAACGGAGATCTTTCTCCCGGCGGCGGGATCGGGCCAGGACTGGCAGCGTTGATTGTTGGAAGCATCACCGCCATCGTCGGAATTCTATACGCAACGACGGAGAACGATCTGAAGACCATGCTGGCCCACAGTTCAATTGAGAACGCTGGGATCGTCGTGGCAGGTGTGGGCGCATTCCTGGTCTTTCGTAACACTGGAAGTGCCGTCCCTGCGGCCATCGCTCTCACTGCCGCCCTCTACCATATGGCGAATCACTCGGTTTACAAGGCCCTTCTCTATCAGGCGGCTGGCCATATTGAAGCGACGACTGGAACGCGTGATATGGACCGACTCGGAGGCCTGATCCGCACCGTCCCTGCGCTGTCTGCCGTTTTTCTGGTTGGATGTCTGGCCATCGCCGGAATTCCACCTTTCAACGGGTTTGTAAGCGAATGGCTCACACTGCAAACATTTCTCCGAAGCGCGGTGCTCCCGTCCGCCATCATAAAAATTGTCTTTGCCCTCTGTGGCGCACTCCTGGCGCTGACAGCAGCTCTCGCCGTAACCTGCTTTGTCAAAACCTACGCAATGAGTTTTCTCGGCATTCGTCGAGGAGCTTGGATGCTGAACAAGACATTGTCCGCGAGCAAGTCGCGGTCTTCGCTGATCATTTTGGCTGCCGCATGCTTTTTGCTGGGCGTGCTCCCCACCTACGTGATTCCTGCTCTCGACCGCGCAGTCGAGCCCCTTTCAGGCAGCAGCGCAACCGCGGCTCTTGTGCCTCCTTTCTTCACCGCGACGAAAGACAACGAGCAGTTGCCGGCAGCGTTCCTTCAGGACTTCCACAACCTCGGCGCACAGACCGGCGCTGGAGCACTGCCGGGCAGAGGATTGGTGATTTTGGTTCGAGGTGGAGAACCGAACCCCGTGGTCTTTGCGATGTCACCGTCCTACAGCATCGTCGCGCTTGTGCTGCTTGTAATTGGCGCATGGATCGTGGTTACACGCGGGACGCGCCGGCGATCTCTCGTGAAGCGGGAGCTCTGGGCTGGAGGAATACCTGTGTTGCTGCCCGAAATGAGCTATACGGCCACCGGCTTCTCAAACCCGGTTCGCGTCATCTTTCAGGCGGTCTTCCGGCCGAACATCGTTGAAGACACCCGCGAGACCGTCAGCGTTCACTTTCGTACGGCCATTCGCCATCGACGGAATGAGACATATCTTGTCGAACGCCTCTTCCTCCATCCTGTCGGAGATGCTGTCATCTCGATCGCACGGGCGCTCGCAACTATGCACCACGGAAGACTAAACGCTTATGTTGGCTACTTCCTTGGATTCCTGGTCCTCATCCTGTTTCTGTATCGTTTGTCGTAGGCTCTGGGACCGGTCGAATGAGGTTGCGAATGACGACACGCAGAGTCGAACGTGTGGACAAACAGACTGGAACCACGGTTCGTCACGAGGACCTTGAGAATCGGTTCGCCAACGCGATTATGAAATGGCATCTCACCGTTGCAAAGCCTGCCCCTCGATCAGACTAGGGCGGATTTTCTAAACGGCCTCATCCGACAAACGCGCCTTTGGACGACGCTCTGTGCATCCGGAGCAGTACTGCCGTTTGAAATCATCTAGAAGGAATGGCACATCGACCGTCGCAATGACGGATTCGTGGCTGAATAGGTCGCAGTAGCACTTTCGGGGCGGCGTCCTGCTGAACGCTATCGAAGGGTTCGTTGTCATCGTCAGGTCCTCCAATATTTGGAGGTGGCGACACCAACTATATCGTTCTTGTGCCACAAGTCGTAACGAGCGAAGATGGCCATACACCTTTTGGGGATGAGCCGGTGGCGAGCCGACAATTTCCAACAACTGCCTGACTTGCCGTTTCAACTCATCGTCGTTGGAATAGGCTAATCCCCAATCATGTGGTTTGCTTCGGGTGATGTCGAATTCTCTCTTAAAACGCAGCCACGATGTACGGTTCTCGATAATTTCAAGTGAACCCTCAGCGGTCGTGGCAAGACCCATGGCGAGAGCTTCGGCATACGTTTCTTCTGCCAACTGTCTTGCTGAATCAAGGTCGCCCTGGAGCGCCAGATAATCCGCTCTAAGCTTTTGAAGAATCAGTCGGGCTTCTGTGATGCCAACCAGGCGTACGGTTTTCTCGGCTTCTTCGAAGGTTTGGTCGATCGCTCCACGCGCTGCGACACCAACGGCGTATTCTCCACCGCGACTGACCGCCTCCATATAAGCATCAACTAGTCTGCCGATTCGAACGTTGAGGACCACCGTAAGGGCTCGCGCAATGAGTACCGGTTGTCCCAGGTCGTAGGCCTCGCGAAGCGCAGCGTCACCTTTCTCTTCCCAATCGGATCGGCTCGATCGTGCGGCACGCAAGGCGTTGACGACTCCGCGAAGATCTCCCGGGAAGAGCTGACCGCGTATACTCGCTGTGATCAGGCTTTGAGTTGCCAGGAGATTCGCCTGCATGCCCTCGGCGTAGAGAAGCCCAATGCGAGCGTCGAGCTTCACTCCCCTGGTTGCATCGGGGTGATTGAGGACGGCATCGGTAGCGGCGGAGAATTCGGCGAGAAGCGCTACTCTGGCGTCATTATCTTTCTCACCAAGACAGCGGTGATACAGCAGATCTTGACGTGCTTCAAGGGCACCTAGCCCCGATAGTGCCTCGGAGCGAGCCGCAAGGCGATTTTGGTACGTATGCTCGTCGATGATTCCGAGGCGGTGCTCAGCCGAATCGCGAAGTGTCTCGGCGAAAGAGACCTCCTGCGCACTCAACTGAGTGCGCCGAGCCAACGCCCGCCGAATAAATCCGAGCGCCATGTAATGCTCGCCCTTCGTGAAGAGCGCATACGCTTCGACAAACTGGAGACGCGGAAGACTTCGGCCAGATGGCTCGATGAGATTCAGAAGTGCCAGTACCTCTTCTGGAAAGCCCGCCGCGACGATCGCAGCTCCGGTGGTCAACAGTAGGTCATGGGCCTGAGTTCTGTCCGTTGTCTTCAGCGATTCGGGATCGATCCTGACCACGACTGAATCGCGACCGGCCGATCGTACCAATGAGTCGCGAACGGCGCGGTACATCTTCCCTTCCGATACTATCCGCTCGCGCACCTCCTTAAAAGAGTTTTCCGATAACATCTTCGTAAATCGGATGCTGACCCAGGTCTGGTCCCGCCAATTTGGCGTCGAACCCTCCAATCGGCTCGCTTCATCGCGAGCCCAGGCGTACCAGAATTGGTCGCCTTGAGCGTCGTAGAAGATGTATATGGGGGCAACCCCGTTTAACAGGTAGTTCAAATTTGAGGTTTTGATTGACAGAGAGGCGCACCCGTCCTTCAAAACCTTGATTTCCGCCGAAGCCTTCACTTGAACCTGGGCTCGAAAATTGGTCATGAAGCCGGAAAGCCGTACTTCTAGTGAACAGTCAACCCCCATGTCGTTGACGCGCTCGTCTCGTAGGACGAACTCGCCAGTGGTCATAAAAAGAGCATGTAGCGCCTTCATGCTCTTCTCTTGCAACTCTGAATTGCCATCGGCGATAGGCAAAGGGCCCAACTCGCAGCCCTGTTTTGAAGATTCGTCATCCATACTGGTTCGGCTTTGTAAACTGCCCTATTCGTCGGTGACGCAACCGAGACTTGCACTCTTCACGAGGCGAATGTACTTCGCGAGAGTTCCTCTCTCGGCCTTATACGGCGGCATCTGCCAGACTTTCCGACGCCTCTTCATCTCAGTAGCGCTGAGCTTCACGCTGATCGTGTTCTTTTCGGCATCGATCGTGATCTTGTCTCCCGTTTGTAGGATCGCGATCGGTCCCCCATCTTGAGCCTCCGGGGTGACGTGCGCGACGATGAATCCATGTGAACCGCCCGAGAACCGGCCATCCGTTATGAGAGCGACGTCCTTGCCCAGTCCGGCACCCATAATCGCGGAGGTCGGAGTGAGCATTTCAGGCATCCCGGGTCCGCCTTTTGGACCTTCATAACGGATTACGATTACATCGCCCTTCTTTATTTCGCCACGCTCCAGCGCGTGCAACATCTCTTCTTCGGAATCAAAGACGTTTGCTGGTCCCTCGAATCGCAGGCCTTCTTTGCCTGTAATCTTCGCCACCGCGCCTTCAGGCGCGAGATTTCCTTTCAGGATCTGAATGTGTCCCGTTGATTTGAGGGGCGACTGCAAAGGGTGCACGATCTTTTGAATGGGGGTCAGGCCAGGAAGGTCCTGGACATTTTCACGAAGAGTCTTTCCTGTGACTGTCAGGCAGTCTCCGTGGAGCAGGTTGGCGTCCAGCAACATCTTTACAACGGCGGGAATGCCCCCAGCATTGTGCAAATCCTCCATCACGTACGGACCGCTGGGCTTGAAATCTGCGAGCAGAGGTGCCCGGTTACTGACGCTCTGGAAGTCGTCAAGCGTTAGGGGAACGTTTACCGATCGGGCCATGGCGATAAGGTGAAGGACGGCATTCGTCGATCCTCCCAGCACGCTCACCACTACCATCGCGTTCTCGAAAGCTTCACGAGTCATGATGTCGCGCGGCTTCAGATCGAGTTCCAGAAGGTTCTTGATGGCTTCGCCGGCGCGAGCACACTCGGCAAGTTTGAGCGGATCTTCTGCTGGTGTCGAAGAACTGTACGGCAACGACATCCCCAGCACTTCGATCGCAGAAGCCATGGTATTCGCCGTGTACATCCCGCCGCATGCGCCGGCGCCCGGACACGAATGCTGCACGATCGCTCGTCGTTTAACATCGTCGATATCGCGCGACAAGTATTGGCCGTAGCTCTGAAATGCGGAGACGATATCGAGCTTCTCTCCATTCAGGGAACCCGCTCGAATCGTTCCGCCATAAATCATGAGCCCAGGCCTATTCAGCCGGCCCAGCGCCATGATGCAGCCCGGCATGTTCTTGTCACAGCCAGGAATCGAAATGTTGGCATCGTACCATTGGGCTTTCATAACGGTTTCGATCGAATCTGCTATGAGATCTCGGGACTGCAGGGAAAAGCTCATCCCGTCGGTGCCCATTGCCATACCGTCGCTGACGCCGATGGTATTGAAACGCAGCCCTACGAGACCGGCCTTTGATACCGACTCCTTCACCGCGTTTGCGAGAGTAAGGAGGTGCACGTTGCACGGATTACCGTCATACCAAACGCTGGCGATACCAACCTGTGGTTTGTCGAGGTCCTCGGCCTTCAGACCGAGCGCATGGAGCATGGCTTGAGAGGCCCCCTGCGACTTCGGTTGCGTGATCTTTGCGCTGTATTGATTTAGTTGCGTCGTCATATTGGATTCTCAAAAATGCTTCCGCCGGACTGTTTCGGTCCCGACCGTCGAAGCACCGGCCTGGAACTACCCGGTTCAGCTCTTGCTGGCCGCGGGTTCCCCGCCGGGTGGGAGGCTGCGGATCACGCGTATGACCTCGGCGTCGGAAAGAACGATCAGACCATCGGACAACATTTCCGAAACAGCTCCAATGGCGGTCTCGATCTTCGCCTCCGAATCGATCACCGAAATCATGATGGGGAGATCGGGGTGCAGGGACAACAGATGCTCTTTGTGCGTGCGTCCCTTCAAACCGTATCCAAGAATGCCTCGATAGACCGTGGCGCCCGCAATATCAAGCGCCCGCAGCCGCTTCACGATTGCGTCGTACAGCGGCTGGCCTTCCGATTGGTCGCCTTCACCGAGGAAAATTCGCATCATCTTGGCCGTTGCCCGTTCCTCTGCGTGATGGTGTGGCTCGCGCTCGGCGTCCTCTTCTTTCACGTCTCGTACGATCGTGGTGTCCTGAACTTCGATGAGGCCGTCGCGTACCATGTCGTAGAGATTCGGCAGGACGTCTTCTACTCGCTCCGCCGTATCCACAAATTCGATCCGAATGGGCATATGCTCCATCGTGGCTTCCATTCGGAAACTGTGGGTGTGGTGGTGAGCCCCGAAACCTTCGATGGGTCTTAATACGGTGGCGCCGGATACCCGCTTGTGCTGAAGGAATTCATAGACAGCGCTCCAGAGCGGTCCCGTGTGATAGCGCGTGTCCTCGTTGATGTATATCGTGACTTTCTTGGCGGGACCTTTCGGTAGCACGGCGTCTCCTCTCGTTTTGCAAATCGAGTAGGAGTCATTGGTTGCCGGGAAGCAACATTAGGCGAACCCCACCGCCATGGTTCAGCGTACCGCACGCTGCGGGGCCTGGCAACGCAGTGCCCTATGTGGTGTCTGGACGAACTTCATTTGCGAATGAGGGAGTTGCCCCGCGGTGCAACGGTGACGTTGACATCGCTGGAGGGGCTATCATAAAGATCGATCAAGGCGTTGGAGTTCGCCGATTGAACCGCCCCTCCTGTTGGGGAAGATGACTCCTACGGAGCACGTCTTCCCTATGGCGCAGCGCGCGAATCGGCCTCGAATGCACCGCAGGAAATCGGGCCGTTCCGCGGTCGTCGGCAGTTTGTCCATGGGGAATATTTCCTCCGAGAAGGCGGACTTCTGAAATGGACCTTCTGATTGCTGCGCTTGTCGCCGTGGCGGTCTTCATCTACCTTGGGCGCGCTCTGCCCAGTCGTGCGCTATATAGTTCAAAGCAGCCGGAATTCGACGACCCCGACGCCGCTCCGAGGAGCAGGCTGACCGCAACGAGGTTGTCGAAGCGGGCCGCCATCGCGATTTCTATTGGCTCCATTGCCCTCTTCGGAGCTTTGTTGAAGTTCGCACCGAGTCTGGATGTCATCGTCGCCCTGACTATCGTAGCGATCAGCCTCTGGGTCACCGTCGATTCCCATCAGGTGAGACTGCGGACGTATCGGACACGACTGGCGCTACACCCAATCGCTTTGTTCAACGCCATGATGTTTTTGTGGCCGGTGATCTTTCCCTGGTACCTGATCGTATGCAGCAAGATCGGGGATGGGACCCTTCCGAAAAAATCGGGTCAGGAAGATCCTATTATAAGAATTGAGGCCGGGGCCGAGATCCGATGGCACCTGATGCGTTGCCAGAACCTCCGGGCCGCTTGCCTTTCGACCGACACTTACACGCTAGGCTGCCCGCCAGACTCAAAATCGTGCTTTGAGGCTGGCGGGCACCTTCAGGGAGAAACGCGATCCTCGCTTGGTCAGCGGCGAGGATCGAGGCTGTAGGTGTATTCTTCGCGTTGAGGGACTTCCTGAGATGAAGCCAGGTCGATGACCTGGACCTCCAAACCCTCACCAAGGGACTGGAGCAGAATTTCCTCTTTCTCCCTCACGCGTAGCCCATCACGGAACTGGCCCCACGTCGCCGTGATCTCGGTGAACAACACGTCGTCGCCCGGTTCCGCTTTGAACACGCGCTGGATATTGACGGGTACAGACTGCACTCTCAAACGCGCGCCCGGCGGAATGCAAACGGCCGGAATTGCTGGGCGAGCAGGAGGCGCCGCAAACCAACCCCTCACCTTGCCCCAGAGCGAAACGTTCACGCACGGTGGACGAACCGGGACTGGAGCGCACAAGTCCATGGGCGATACAAATCCGATCGAGCCGGTGGAAAACTTATGCGTCACGAGGGTCTCGCCTTCGTTTGCCAATCGGTTCGGAAAAGTCATCAACGAATAATCACACATACGTCTCTCCTTCAAAACCGTCTGCAAATAGTCACTCGTTTCTGGGATTGCGTGCTAGCCATGGGCCACGCTTCCTGCCGCCGTTGGCTGTTCCCACGGAAAACCGTCCCGGCCGTAGTGTCCGAACGCTGCGGTGGAGCAGTAGGTCCATCCATTCGGCCTCAGCAATCCGAGGTATTCGATGATCGCTTGTGGTCGCAAGTCTTTGAAGGTACTCGCTACCCAACGCGCGACATCGCGTGTATTCGATTGGGCCGTGACGCGCACCATCTCCGGTTGTTTTTGCCCAATGCCAAAGGCGAGCACGACCGTGCATTCCTTGGCCAGCTTCTGTCCCACCACGGCTTTTGCGATATGCCTCGCCATGTACGCGGCGCTTCGATCTACCTTGGTGGGATCCTTCCCGGAGTACGCTCCACCACCTACGGGTACGCGGGGACCGTAGGCGTCCACAACGATCTTGCGACCGACGACACCTGCATCGCCTTTTGGACCGCCGATGGTAAACTTTCCAGTCCCATTGATCACCACGCGCGACGTATCAGTGAGCAATTGCCCGAGAATCGGATCGATCACCATCGTCTTAAGCACCTTGCGCACCTCTTCGTTCGAGATTTGAACGTCGTGGTGCGCCGCTAAAACAACACTTTTGACTTTGTCTCCAGACAGCGTTACTTGGCTCTTTCCATCCGGACCAAGCCAGGGCGTTTTGCGGGATTTGCGCAAATCCTTCAACTTCTGGCACAGCGATCTGGCTAGAACGTATTCGCGCGGTAGCATCTCGGGGGTCTCATCCGTGGCGTAGCCGATCATCACCCCCTGATCGCCGGCTCCGCCGGACTCGACTCCGTCGGATCGATTATGATCGCCACGAGCAATGTCGGGCGATTGAAGTTTGATGTGATTGATGACGGTCAATTCGTCACCGGGACCATACCCCACGACCGACTCCCATACGGCGCGTGCGATTCCTTCAATATCGAGGGCGGCCCCGGTGCTCATCTCCCCTGAAACGATCAAGAGATGATCCTTTGCAAGGCATTCAATTCCTGCTCTCGTCTTCGGATCCTGTTGCAAGGCCGCGTCGAGAATTGCGTCTGCCACCTGATCGCAAAACTTGTCCGGGTGACCATCGGTCACCATCTCGGCGGTCGCCATCGTGCTCCCATCGGAGCGATCCAAGCCCGGTTCTTTGTCCATTGGGCTATACTCCTGAACCTACTTAGTCTTTTTGGGAGGAACTGCCGAGGAGGGTAATGCGATCAATTCCCGCAGCACTTCCTGCCACAGGAGTCATTGATCGCCGTTGGGCGATGATGGTGCGGACTCCACCGCCACCCACACGCTACCAAAGCAGTCTATTGATGTCAAGATGAATGCACTTGCGATGAATGCACTCGCGTTTTCTTGAGCTGAAGACGCCGCGGCAGTACCTTCCTTGACACCGTGGAAACTGTCAGATAGATAATTACAGAGGCGTTGGAGTTCGCCCAAACAACCGCCCCGGACGTCCGGGGAAGATGACTCCTACTAGGTGGCATCTTCTCCATGTCTGACGCCTACACTTCGTGCCCCACGGCAAAAACCTCTGCGACGCGAACACCTCAGCGTTGCCGCTCCAGATCAGCCCCAATCGTCTTGTCCTGGATCCGCCAATCAAGTCGTAGGCGTTTCTCACGAAGGCCAGCGATCTTCATTGAATGTTCCCTGCCTCAGGAACGCCTATCGGCCAGAAATAGTGCGTGGAGTTTCTGCAGGGAGTAATCGATGGTCGCGAACTCACGGTCCCTTCGAATCGACTCGGTCTCAGCGGCGCTTGCCGTTTCCGTAGGTCTCATTCTCCTGTTAGCGTTGCTCCTGGCGTGGGAGAGCAGGCTCGCGCCCGTGGCAATCCTGACAGTGTTTGGAACGAGCCTCTGGGGGGCGATTGACTCGTTTCGCATTGATCTTCAGGCGTACAGGACTCGGATTGCGTTCCACCCGATGATTCTCTTCAATCTGATGTTCCTGTTTTGGGTGCCGTTGTTTCCGTGGTACCTCGTCATCCGGGCCAGAATCATCGCCGGAACACTTCCTCGCAAAGCGGCTTCAGGCAAAGTGCCGACGAAATCTGAGCGGTCAATCATATCTCCACGCCGGCGATGACTTCTAGATCGGCCGTGCGTTGGGATCAGGGCATAGCGTGATGGGCTTACGTGCCCGTTGACTACCGGGTGTGGGCGGTTGATAATAAAACTGGCGTTGGAGTTCGCCGCAAACTGCCCCTCCGTGGGGAAGATGACTCCTACCAGGGAATTCTCTGGCGGGGCTCATTATCCTCCAATACGCGCCCCCCCAGAAATCCCTGCACATTTCAAGGTTTGGCCGGATCCACGGTCAGACGAGGAGGTTTGCAGTGGCGGCACTTCGCAAAATATGGGTCTTCGCGACCCACTCCTGTCGGTTCATTCTTCGAGGACAGATCGTATCCTTTTCTCCCCTCTCGCTCTATAGGGCGAACGAAAGGGCAAGACGATGCGACTATTGAACGATTATCGGGCGCCTTCCAGAGGCGGGAATGAGGACCGGCCCGCCGATGATCGGCCGGGTATCCTCGACGCCTTCAACTATGAGGTCGTCTATGCGGACGGCCACTCTTTGGTACGCGGCAGCAGCCGGCCGGCTTTTTCGTTTCTTCTGCGCGATTCCGGCCAATATGAATGGCTGCAGCAAGCAGATCTTTACTCGGCGGCTAAAGCGTTTATCGAAGGACAGTTCGACATTCACGGAGACATCATCTCGGCCATACGCTTCAAGAAACTCACAACACAGTTGGGAATCCGGGACGTCCTCTCCGCCCTTGCCGCGCGCTTCGCGCCCGGGCGCCTGGAGGCCTGGTTTCAATCGCATCGCCGGGCGGCTAGAAATATCCGCTTCCACTATGATCGCTCGAATGACTTCTACCGGACGTTCCTGGATTCGCAGATGGTCTATTCGTGCGCCTATTTCCGAGACGAAACCCGGAGCATTGACGAGGCTCAGACGGCCAAGTTAGACCACATCTGCCGAAAACTAGATCTCCAGCCGGAGGAGTCTTTTCTCGATGTCGGATGCGGATGGGGAGCGTTGGCGATTCGCGCGGCGGAAACTTTCGGGGCCCGCGCGACCGGATGTACGCTGAGCATTCAGCAGGAGTTTTATGCTTCCACGGCGGTCCTCGAAAAGCACCTGGAGCAGCGAGTAGAAATCCGCGATTGCGACTATCGAAAACTGGACGGCAGGTTCCGCAAGATCGCATCCGTTGGCATGTTCGAGCACGTTGGTCGCAAGCGACTCGGCGAGTACTTTAGAAAGGTTTTCGATCTCCTCGACGATGACGGCCTGTTCCTGAACCACGGCATCATCCGTCCGGAAGGCATGTTGGATGGGCCAGAGACCCTGTTTTTGCAGCGCAAAGTGTTTCCGGGAGGGGAACTTGCCACGCTTGCCGCGGTCCTTCGTGAAGCAGGTCGTATCGGATTTGAAGTGCTGGATGTCGAGAGCCTGAGGCCACATTATGCGATGACGTGCCGTCATTGGGTGGAGAGGCTGATCGCAAACGCTGCGGAATGCCTGAAACACGTCGACCGTGAAACTTACCGCACTTGGCTTCTGTATCTGGCGGGATCGGCGCTCAGCTTTGAAGAGGGCGCGACCGACATTTATCAGATCCTTCTGGCGAAAAGGCGCGCGGGCAAACGCGCGCGCCTCACCCGCGAGTACATGTATACGTAGCGCTTTGCATGGTGGCTCGCGGTTCGCGAGTGAACGAGGGCAACATGAACGTAACCGACCATACCGTAGCCACCGATGTTCTACACGATTATGCGCGGCTAAAGCTGGATTTGGCCGCGATCGTTAGGACATTGCTCTACTCAGCGGAGAAGAGCAAGGACGAGATCTCGATCCAGGACTGCCGCCGAGTCCTGGCCCGGTTGGCGGAAGATCGCTTCAACCTTGCTGTCGTCGGACAGTTCAGCCGAGGCAAGAGCTCCTTGATGAATGCCATTCTTGGGATGGAAAAGTTGCCCACCGGCATTCTTCCGCTCACCTCCGTGATAACGACGGTCGCCTACGGAGAGAAAGAGCGAGTGTTGCTTCTTCGCGATGGCTGGAACATGACACAGGAGATCCGCCTCGATCAGTTGCCTGAATACGTCACGCAGAATCAGAATCCAGGCAATGAAAAGAAGGTCTTGCTGGCAGAGGTACAGTTGCCACACGAACTCCTGCGCCTCGGGGTGCATTTCGTGGACACTCCGGGGGTGGCGTCTTCCATCGTTGCTAACACGAGAACGACACGTCAATTCCTGCCGGAGGCGGACGCCGCCATCCTGGTCACCAGCTTCGAATCGCCGATGACGGAAGCCGAAGTGGCTTTTCTCGAAGAGGTCCGTACACACGTCCACAAGGTTTTCATCGTGGTTAACAAACTGGATCTGGTGACGGAGACTGAGCGAGGGCCTGTGCTCGAAGCTGTACGCAACACCATCCGAACCGTGCTTCCGGATTCCAACACTCCGGTGTTCGCCGTCTCCGCACGCCAGGCCCTGGCGGCAAAGAAATCTGGGTCGGCGAAGGAGTTGTCCGATAGTGGTCTCCCCGTTCTCGAGAGCGCATTGTCAGACTTCCTAAAAACCGATAAGGCTCGCGAATCGCTTCTGAACACAGCATCCCGGTCGATGCGAATTGCCGAACGGCAGCAGACCTCTATCCATATTTCACAACGGGCCCGCCGGCCGGAAGAGGGGGCGCACCTCCAGGACCGGTTAACCGCGCTGTCGGCCCAGTTGGCAGAAGACCGTGACCGCTATATCGAGGCGATGCGTAGTCGGCTTCCTGAAGAATTCGTCAACGAGTGCCGGCAGATCGCTCCCCTATGGACCACAGAGACTGAGATTTCCATCGGCTCCCAAATTCAATCCTGGTTTGGGCAGGGTCGCGTTCAATTCTCGGGACCGCCGTTTGAGCATCTCGTGCAAACTGCACTCCAGGAGCGGTTTTCGGGATGGGTTTCCAAACACCAGAAATCCATCAACGAGAAATTTCAGGAGATCACACGTCGGGAATCTACCACGTTGGAGAAACTGACAGCAGACATCACGGCACTGCCGAGCGCGATCCTCGAAGACTCCAACCCCTCGGAAATCTCCGTTCCTGCTGCACCGCTATCTCTCGATCTGCAGACGCCGGCATTTCGTGAGTTGAGAGTCGTGATTGCAGACTTCGACCCCCCCTGGTGGTATGACGTCCTTCCGTCGCGTTTTTTGATGTTCTTGGGAGAGCGCTGGAAGCGCCGCGTGCAGGAGTTGAGAGCACCCTACGAAACGGCAGCCTCCAAACTCCTGTCATTGGCAGTGAGCGATTGGATTGACGCTGCCAGTCGTGACCTCGCCTCGCGACTCGAGCGCATAGCGGAACACACGCACGAACTCCTGACCCAGAATTCGAAGTTGGACGAAATAGCCGACATCGATGGTGTGACAAAACGCTTAGAGCAGTTCATGAAATCCGTTCTTCAAATGGGAAATGAGAGCCCGGACGCGCTATCGCCGATGACCTTAGGCCAAGTTGATGGAAATGGTGACGTGGTCTCGCTCAAGTCTTGCAAGATCTGTTTGGCTGTGGAGAAGACACTGCGCGATTACATGGCCCATCGCCAGTATGAGCTCGCCGTGAGCGAAAGCGACCAGAGAAATCACGCTCTTCGATCTGGATTTTGCCCTGTCCACACCTGGCAGTACGAGGCGGTCGCTTCGCCCCAGGGGGTTTGTGCGGCTTATTCGGAACTGCTCCACCTATACGCGAAGAAGCTACGCCTGCTCGCCGAACACGAACCTTCTCTTCAGGAAATGGAAAGCGGAGTGCGTGGAATGCTTCCGACGCAGGCTTCGTGTCCGGCATGCCAGCTCGTGTCGTCAACGGAGAAGACCACGGC
>Ga0335081_10007075_pt1 | contig 17909 bp, 13 predicted proteins | sample Lox_Sample_35_FD_206713 | JGI IMG/M metagenome (GOLD analysis project Ga0335081, IMG submission 206713) | Soil microbial communities from Loxahatchee National Wildlife Refuge, Florida, United States - Lox_Sample_3.5 | ecosystem: Environmental > Terrestrial > Soil > Wetlands | place: USA... | reverse complement strand
GCCGCGCGGTAGTGGTCTTGCCGACGCCGCGGGGGCCGCTGAAGAGGTAGGCGTGCGCGATGCGCCCCGAGGCCAGCGCGTTGCGCAGCGTGGTGATGATGTGCTCCTGGCCGGCGACATCCTGGAACCGCATCGGGCGCCACTTGCGGGCGGAAACGATGTACTCGCTCACGCGCGGCCCCTCCCCCCGCGCCGGCGGGGGAAGACATGGGCGAGCCCCTCCTCGATCGTCCCGACGGGAATGAGCGTGAGTCCCTCTTTCACCTTCGCAGGGATCTCCGCAAGGTCTTTCTGGTTCTCCCGGGGAATCAGCACCCGCGCAATGCCGTTGCGGCGGGCGGCAATCAGCTTTTCGTTCAGCCCGCCGATGGCGAGCACGTCGCCGCGCAGCGTGATCTCGCCCGTCATCGCGGTGTCGGCGCGCGCAGCCTTCCCGCTCACCGCGGAGTACATCGCCATGGCCATGGTGATCCCCGCCGACGGCCCGTCTTTCGGGATCGATCCTTCGGGGAGATGGATGTGGATCTCTTTCCCGCGGGCAAACGCGGCGGGGATGCCCAGCGCCCGGGCGTTGGACCGGAGATAGCTCAGCGCCGCCTGCGCGGATTCCTTCATCACCTCCCCCATCTGCCCCGTGAGCGTGAGCCGCTCGGGACCGTTCATCAGCGCCACGTCGACGGCGAGGAGCTCCCCGCCGACGCTCGTCCACGCGAGCCCCGTGACCGAACCAACGCGCCCCTGCTCGGCCAGGGGGCGGTTGCGGAAGCGGGGCACGCCGAGGTAGTGCTCGACTTTTGCCGCGTCCACGGCGAACCGCCGCGCGCCGGTCTTCCGCTTCCGCGCGCCGTTCTTCTGGCGGGAGAGCACGATGTCTTTCGCCACCTTGCGGCAGACCGAGGCGATCTCGCGCTCAAGGTTGCGCACCCCCGCCTCACGGGTGTACCCCGTGATGATGGCGTCGACGGCCTCGTCGGTGATGCCGATGGAGAGTCCCGCGATCCCGTGCTCCTTCATCTGCCGGGGGATGATGTGCCTCCGGGCGATCTCCCGCTTGTCGTGCTGGAGGTACCCCGGGAGCTCGATGATCTCCATCCGGTCCTGCAGCGGGAGGGGAATCGCGTAGCGGACGTTGGCGGTTGTGATAAACAGGACGTGCGAGAGATCGTAGTCCACGTCAAGGTAGTGGTCGTTGAACGCGACGTTCTGCTCGGGGTCCAGCACCTCCAGCATCGCCGAGGAGGGATCGCCCCTGAAATCGGTGCTCATCTTGTCCACTTCGTCGAGCAGCATGACGGGATTGATCACGCCGGCGCGCTTCATCGACTGGATGATCTTGCCAGGCATCGAGCCGATATACGTCCTGCGGTGCCCGCGGATCTCCGCCTCGTCCCGCACCCCCCCAAGGGAGATGCGCACCAGCTTGCGGCCGATGGCCCGGGCGATCGATTTGGCCAGCGAGGTCTTCCCCACGCCGGGGGGGCCGACGAAGCAGAGAATCTGCCCCTTCATCTCCGCCACCAGGTTCAACACCGCAATGTGCTCCAGGATCCGGTCCTTCGGCTTCTCGAGGCCGAAGTGGTCCTCGTCAAGTATCGCGCGGACGTGCTCGACACTCAGGTTGTCTTTCGTCCGCTTGTGCCACGGGACGGCGACCATCCAGTCGAGGTAGCTCCGAATCACCGTGGATTCGGGAGAGAGCGGCGGGGTTTTTTTCAGCTTGGCAAACTCCTCGAGCGCCTTTGCCTCGGCGGCCGGCGGGAGCTTCGCCCGGCGGATGTCCTCCCTGAGCTTCGTCAGCTCGGGCGAGGCCTCGTCGTCGCCCAGCTCGTCCTGCAGGATCCGGATCTGTTCCTGGATGAAATACTTCCGCTGCGACCGCGCGATGTTGTCGTGGACCTTGGTGTCGATTTCCTTCTCGATCTTGAGGACGTCGTTTTCCGAGTTCAGGATCCGGATCAGCTCGTGGAGCTGCTCGCGCGTCCCCCGCAGCTCGAGCACCTTCTGCTTGACGTCGACGCTCTGCAGGATGTTGGAGGCGATGTAGAAGACCCGGCGCTGCGGCTCGCGCGTGTTCTCGAACGCCACCAAGACCTCGCTCGGCACGTTCCGGTTCAGGTGGACGTACTCGGCGAAGAGGCTGGCGGTGTGCCTGAGGAGGGCGTCGAGCTCCGAGTCCATTTCTGCGGCGCCGGGCCCGATGTCGAGGTCGGCTTCCAGGTATTTCGGGTTCTGCACGAATTCGCGCACGGACGCCTGGACGATGCCGTCGACCAGGATCTTCATGAGCCCGTTCGGCAGCTTGAGGATCTGGACGATCTTGGCGAGCGTGCCGTCGTGGTAGACGTCGTTCGCCCCCGGCTCCTCGGTGACCGAGTTGCGCTGGGCGGCCAGGAAGATGTACTTCTCCCGCTCCAGCGCCTCGTTTACCGCGCGCAGGGAGGATTCCCTCCCCACGAGCACGGGGAAGATCATGTAGGGGAAGACGACGACGTCGCGCAGGGGCAGGACGGGGAGACGCGTGGGCAACCCGCTGCGGCGGTCGCCGGTACGCAGGGTTTCTCGTTGCAGGTCCTGGGTCATTGCCGCAGCCGGCGCACGGTGACAAGACAGAAAAAGGTGTCGCATCGACACCTTTGACGCTCCACCGTAAAATATACCAACAGCGGGGACGTTTGTCAAGCTGGCGGCGTCAGCGTCTGCGCTGCCCGTGACGGGTCCGCGCTTACCAGGCGCCCGGCTCGTCCGCCTCGGCCAGGTGCGCCATGAGATGTTCCCCGTTCATCCCTCCCACCGCGGCGCAGATCGTGCGGCCACGGATCCACAGCACGATGGCCGCGCCGTCGGGCGCCGTGCAGCAATGCCACCCGGTCCGATCGAGATCGCTCCGCGCCTGGCACGAGAGGTGAAGCGTGTCTCCCTCCATCACGGAGGCGCGGCACGCCTGGTAGAGATAGATGAACTGCCGCCCGTGCCTGTAGAGGAGGTGCGCAAGCCGCATGCCGCGGTACTCGTCGACTCCGCCTCCCACGAGCGTGCACTCCCGCATCGCCGGGACATACACCGGGAATCCCGTCTTCCCCTGGAAATAGGTGCGCATGTTGTCGGGCCTGTCGGACACGACCTGCGGCACGCTCTTCCCGTTCAGCACCGCCTCATAATTGGTGACGGACTGGCGCTCGATGTCGTCAACGGACGCCACGGCGGCCTCGCGGACGCCCGGATCGCCACCTGAACGTGAGAGGAACCAGGCAACGGAGGCAAAGGCGAGCAGGAAGGCGGCGGCGGCGCGGGCGCGGGGGGAGATCTGCCAGGCCTGGAGGGGACCCGCGCGCGGGGCCAGGGCCGCCTCCAGCGGGCGGCTGGTCCCGGAGCGAATGGCCTCAAGCACGGCGACAGGGACTTTCACCGCGCGCACGCGGGCACGGATCATGCCGGCGAGGCTCTGTTCGTCCTCATACTCCCTGCGGCAGCGCGCGCAGAGCCGCGCGTGTTCGAGAAAGGATTCCTGGTCAGATGCGGGGAGCCTGCCGTCGACGGCGGGGGTAATGCGGTGGTTAAACTCTCGACAATTCACATGCGCGATTCCCTCGTAACGCTCTCCTTCCCTCCTTATTCCTCCTGCAGGAGCCCCCGCGCCCGTGCGTACGAGGCGAGCTTGCCGCGGAGGAGCTTGCGCCCCCGGTGCAACCGCGAGCGGACCGTTCCCAGGGGGCACTCCATAAACGCCGCGACCTCTTCGTACGTCAGCGCCTCGATGTCGCAGAGGATGACCACCGTACGGAACTCGTCCGGCAGCGCCGCGATCGCGCCGGTGATCTCGTCGTCCAGCAGGTTGCCGAACATCGACTCCTGCAGATCGTTCGGCTCCGGCGATGCGTCGTGCCGGATCGCGTACACGCTCTTCACGTCGTCGTACTCGACGTAGTCGGGCTCGCGGACTTCCTTGCGGTATCGGTTGATGTATGAATTCTTCAGGATTCGGAACAACCAGGCACGGATGTTGGTTCCCTGCTCGTACGAATCCCAGAACCGGTAGGCTTTGAGGTAGGTTTCCTGCACCAGGTCGTCGGCGTCTGCGGGGTTGTTGGTCATCCGGAGGGCGTAGTTGTAGAGGAGATCCGTATGAGGGAGCGCCTCCCGCTCAAACGACCGCTGCTTCTCGCTCGCCTGCTTCTTCATCGGAGCCGCCGACAAACCGTGAAATGAGGAAGAACGGTGTTGCGTTAAATGTACGACAGATTTAGTCCATCTTCAACAGCCCCGCACGAGGGGGCGATCGTAGTGGATCTGCAGGGCATCGGTAAGAGCAGACAGCGGTACCACTGCATCGACCGGGAAGGCGGCCGCGTTCATCCGCCTGCCGCCGCCGTCGATCTCCTCGAGACCCCCGTGCAGGCTCAGGTCGCCAATCTCACTGCACTTGACCATGACTGGAGCGTCCTTCGCGATCCTCTTGTGCAGAGGGGGCTCGTACATCAGCCCGATGTCCGCCCGTGCGGACCATCCCCCCGCCCCGCCGTGGAGTTCGACGCCACGGATGACGACGTCGTACATCATCTTCCCGTTGGGGAGAAGCTGCCTGTACCAGTCCATCTCCGTATCCTGGTACGACCCGTTACCGATGGCCCTGAGCGCCGTGAGCAGCGCGATGTAGTTCAGCTTCCTGATGAAGAGCTTGTCGGGATCGCCCGGCCAGTGCCCCGACTCGATCAGGACGGTGCTCGTGCCCCAGGACTGCATCCCGTCCCCGAAGGCGCGCGGCTCGTACGCGTCGTCGTACGTGGCGATGTGCCCCCCGACGAACTGGCTCAGGGCGCGCGTGATGAGCGCGCCGATCCGCATCGCCCGCAGACGCACAGGCGGGGTGGACCGCTTTTCGTCAAGCGCCGGCGCCAGGAGCGCAAGCGCGGCCACCTTCCCCGTCACCCCCACCGACGAGAGTCCCTGGTCGTGCAGGTTGAATCCGTACGCCGGTCTGAGCTGGCGCTGCGCGTCCCGGAGCACGCGCGCTTCCGGCGTGGCGAAACAGCGCGCATCCCGGTTCATGTCGATCTGCACCGCCGTATGACGTTGGACGCGCTCGGCGCCGTCCGGGTTTAACATCGGGATGACGTGCACGGAGGTCTGTTCGAGCATTTCGCCCACCCAGGCTTCCTTTCCCCGGTCCTCCGCCAGCATGTTGAAGATATCCAGCAGCGCAAGCGTGGCCGTCGACTCGTCCCCGTGCATCTGCGACCAGAGGAGCACCCGTTTCTCCCCCCTGCCGAAGGAGAAGCGGTAGATCGTGCGCCCCTCAACGGACGTCCCGATCTCCTTCAGCGTGAAGAGTTCGCCGCCGCGGCTGGCCAGCTCGCGCAGCTCCGCGACCACCTCCCGGTGGCGGCAGTTGGCCGGCCGCAGGTAGAACAGTCGGTACTGCTCGTACGTCGAAAACAGGTGCGTCGCCAGGGCGTTCGGCGTCATGCGGTCACCGGGGGCGGGTGTCTGTCTGCTCCAGGATCTCGAAATACCGGCGGATCAGCTCCTCGTACTCGCGGGCATACCCTCCCTCCAGCGCCTTCTGCATGTCGCGCCGGAGGCGGTTCCGCCCCTCCAGCGTGCTCAGATCGATCGCCGCCGGGCTCTCCCGTGCCACGTCGCGCCCGGCCGTCGATGTCCGCCGCTGTTCAAAGTCGCGTTCGCGCGTCGAGCGCTGAGCGTCCAGCAGCCGCGAGAGGATCCGGTCCTCCTTGCGGGCGGTTTCCTCGTTGAACTTCCCCGACATCAGGTCGGACTCCACCTCCGTCATCTCCTGCATCGTCTGCCGGAGGTCTCCCGCGAGCTTCTTCAGCTCTCCCGCCGCCGCCGCCTCCCGCGAGAGCTGTTCGAGCGACTTGCGGACCATCCCCTGTTCCCCCGCCAGGCGCGCCATGGAGGCCGCCTGCTCGGGCGTCATCGCCCCCAGGTTTCTCGACGCCCCGTTGATTCCCCCCTGCTGCGCCGAGAGCCTCCGGAGCCGCTGCATGAACCCGGCCATCCCCATCCCCTGGCCGCCGGACTGGGACATCGCGTCTATCGCATCAGCGACCTTCTGCGCCGCGTCGTTGAGCGATCCCATCGCGTCTGTCTGCTGCTGTGAGGCGCCCGCGCGGTTGCGGTCGCCCAGTGAGCGCATCGCACTGTTCATGTCTCTCATCGCGTCGCCGATCGCTTTCCCCATCTCCGGCGTGACGCCGAACGTTTTCTGCGAGAGCGAGGAGAGTCCTTCCGCCACCGTCCCCAGGTCGCGCATGAGGTTCATCTGCGATTCCTGGTCGTCCCGGAAGCGGCGGCTGTTCGGCTCGAGTCCCTCCGATTCGTTTTTCAGATCCTCCTGGCGGCGGGAGAGGTCGAGCAGGTCGCGCATGGAGCGGCGCATGGCCCCCAGGATCTGCTGCTGCTGCCGGGAGAGCATATCCTGCTGCATGCGGTCGAGGTGTTGTCCCAGGCGCCGGAGCGATGCGAGCGATTGCTGCTGGGCGCGCGAGGCCTCGCCCGGACGCCTCGCGCCCAGGTCCGCGGCGCTCTCCTCCATCCGCGCGGCCACGCTGTCGCCGGCCATCTCCCGCCGGGCCTGCTCGAGCTCCCCCAGCGGCATCTCCGATGGGAACTCCTCCATCTTCTGCTGGAGCGACGCCATGGAGGACGCCAGCGAATCGACGTTTTCCTTCATGCCTGACTGCGCCCGCGCGAGCGAGTCGAGTCCTCCGTCCCGGGAGTTGCTCTCATGCGCCGTCGCCTCCGCCAGGCGGTCCTGTTCCCTGATCAATGCCTGCGCGCGGCGCACGGCCTCGTCGACTTTCTGCTCGATCTGGATCCTGCGCAGGAGGTTCATCGTCCGTTCGATGCTCTTGCGAAACGTCTCTTCGGAGAGGCTGAACTGCTGCATCGCCTGGCGGAGCGCATCGGGGTTCATCTGCTCCATCGCCTGCTGGAGCTGCTTCATGGCCTCGGCCATTTCGGGGGTGGACATCTCCACCATCAGGTGCTGGAGCTCCTGGTACTTCGCGAGCGTCTGCGGGGAGAGGACCTGGTTGCGCTCGAGGTCCGCCGCCATCCTGTCCACGGCGCCGTGGAGCGAGTCCATCCGCGCGCGGACCTCCTCTTCCTGCTTGAGCATGTCGGCCGCCTTCTGCCTGTCCTGCCACTGGAGCTTGTCCCCCGACGCCTTCACCGATTCCTTCAGATCCTCCATCTCCCGGTGGGCTTCCTCCGCCTTCTGCAGGGCCTCCTGCATCCCCGCGATGCTCGAGGACTGGTCCCTGTCGGCCTGCGCAAACACCTCGTCCATGGAGGGAAGGCGGAGCGAGTAGATCTCGCTCATCGCGGACTTGGGGCCCGACACCGCGTCGTTGTCGAAGACCTCCACGTAGTAGCTCACGACGTCCTCGGGCACCAGGTGCAGCGACGCGACCGACCACCGGTACGGCACGAGCGCCTCGGTCGAGCCCCGGGGGGGGAGCGGGAGGGGGATGGTGCTGAAGGACGCGGCGGGACTCGCATAGCGCGACTGGACGAGCTTGTACGCCAGGCGGAGGCCGCTGAATCCGTAGTCGTCGGTGATCTTGGCCAGGAGTCCTACCGCGGCGGTGTCCGTCACGTCCAGGTTTTCCCCCGGCGCCAGGATCGTCACCGCGGGAGGGGCGTCGGGGATGATCCTGAGCGTGTATTCCACGGGATCCGCGCTCGGAGTCCCGTCGAGGTCCGTCAGGCCGACATGGTATGTCCGCTCCTTCATGAGGAGGAGCGTGCCCCGCCCCTGAGTCCCCTCTACCGCCAGCGGCAGGGAGGCGCTGTCGGACAGCGCGATCGTGCCGGAGCGGAGAGGCCTGGAGGACTGGACGTCGAAGCGGACCCGGGAGCCCTTGAGCGCGCTCACGTCGCCCGCATTGTCGTCTTGCACGCGCGCGGGGAGCGCGCTGTAGGCGGGAGGCGTGACGGTCACGCGGAGCAGCCTCACCAGCGGCCGGTCCATCACGGTGAGCGTGTAGTCATCGGTGCGGACGCCGGAGGCGTGCACATAGTACTCGGTCGTCGCTCCGAGCGACGCAAACTCGTGGTGCAGCGTCCCGGCATTGTCCGGCAGGAGCTGCGCCTCGTCGTAGGAGAGATCCCCTTTCCTCCGGAACGCGATCCGGAGGCCCGCCGGCGTTTCCCCCAGAACGCGCACGCGGACGTCCACGCGCTCCCCCCTGACAACCTCGCGCGATCCCGGCTCGACCAGGAGCCGGAAGCGGGGCGAGGACGCGTAGACAACGCCGTAGTGGAAGAGCCGGTCTGCGGCGCCGAAAAACGCCGTGGGAAGGAGGACGAGCAGGAGGAGCGCGGCGGCGATCCCGCCGGCGAGAAGCCGTCCCATGTGCCGCGCCCCTGACGTGTCCACCGTGGACGCGAAGTCGATTTCCCGGCATGACGCGTACACGTCGGCGAGCGCGGCCTCCAGCAACTCGGCGGAGTAGAGCCGCCCGCTTTCCGTGTCGGCGGCCAGCTGCAGGGAGTCGGCAAGGCGATCCCCGACGGCGGGGAGCGCCCGTCCGACGCGGCGCGCCGTTTCGATATCGCGCTCGGCAGCCGCGATCCCCGCAAGTCTCCCGAGCGGGGGCCAGATCCGGAAGACCAGGAGCGCGAGCGAGGCCGCCATAAGCGCGCCATCAAGCGCCGTCCGTACCGCGGTGCCGAAGCCGAAGAGGGCCTCCGCCCCGAGAGCCAGCATGGCTCCCATCGCCAGGAGCAGGCACGAGAGCGCCGCGGCGTGGAGCAGCGCGGCCCGCTCCCTCCTTGTGCGCACCGCGGAGAGCCGAGCCTGGAACTCTCTGATGATCGCCTCCGTGCTCACGCCGCACCCCCCTAATGCATCAACGCCCAGACCACGATGTTTGTCCCGAAACGGAGAGCCTCCTGCCGCTTTTCCTCAGGGTCTCCGTGAACATCCGGGTCGTCCCACCCGTCGCTCGGATTTGATTCGTACGTATAATAGACGACCAGCCGTCCGTGGTCGAAGATGCCGAATCCCTGCGGCGCCTTGCCGTTGTGCTCGTGCGTCTTGGGAACGCCGGCGGGAAACTCAAACTGGCAGTGGTAGAGGCCGTAGGAGAAGGGAAGCTCCGTCAGGTCCCGGTCCGGGAACACCTTCTTCATCTCCCGGCGGAACGCCTTATCCATGCCGTAGTCGTCGTCTGCGTACAGGAAGCCGCCGTTCTCCAGGTACGTGCGCAGGCGCCGGGCCTCGGCGTCGGTGAACGCGATGTTGCCGTGCCCCGTCATGAAGAGAAACGGATGGCCAAAGAGGGCGTCGTCGGCCACGTCGACGAACCGGTACCTGGGATCCGTGTCGATCCCGGTGACGCGGTGGACGAACGTCAGGAGGTTGACTTCTTCGGTGGGACCGTTATACCAGTCGCCGCCACCCGCATACTTGAGGCGCGTGATGGCGAAGGCGCTCGTGGCACCCGCGGACTGGGCAACGGCCACGCCCGTCCCGCACAGGAGGAGCGCCAGGTGCAGCGCCTTCTTCATGAAGCCAATGTATCAAAGAGGCGCGGAAGAATCAACCGCGCCTCCACACGGCCTCAGTCCATAATCTTGCGCAGGAACGCCGGCTTCTCCGGATCCGACTTGTCGATCTTCTCCCTGGCCGCCTCCGCCTCGGCGCGGAACTGCGCGATGGGAATGTCGACGCCGCGACGCACGTACGCGGGTTCGTCGTATTTCTGCAGCTCGGCGACCCCCGTGGGGATCTTCTCCACGGGCTTTGCGGTACGGGCCGCGCGCACAACGCCCGGCGCCCCGCCTCTCCGGTTGAACCCGGTGGCGATCACCGTGACCATCACTTCGTTCTCCACGTTCTCGTCCACCACGGCGCCCAGGATGACGTTCGCTTCCTCCCCCGCAGCCTCGCGGATGATCTCGGTGGCCTCGTCGACCTCGACCAGCGTCATGTTCGTGCCCCCGGTGATGTTCACCAGCACTCCCTGTGCGCCGGAGATCGAGACGTCCTCCAGCAGCGGGCTGGAGATGGCGAGGTGCGCCGCCTCCACCGAGCGGTTCTCTCCCGTGGCGATCCCCGACCCCATGACCGCGTCCCCCATCTCCCGCATCACGGTGCGCACGTCGGCGAAGTCGACGTTGATGAGTCCCGGCACCGTAATCAGCTCGGAGATTCCCCGCGTCGCGCCATAGAGGACCTGGTTGGCGATATCGAACGCCTCCTTGAGCGGGGTGTTCCTGTCCACGATTGTCAGCAGCTTCTGGTTGGGGATGACGATCAGCGTGTCGACCTGCTTCTTGAGCTCCTCGAGGCCCGCGTCTGCCTGCGACGCGCGCTTCTTTCCCTCGCAGTTGAACGGCCGCGTGACGATCCCCACCACGAGCGCTCCCAGGCTCTTGGCGATATTGGCCACCATGGGAGCGCCACCCGTCCCCGTCCCCCCTCCCATGCCCGCGGTGATGAAGACCATGTCACTCCCCGAGAGGGCGCGCGTGATCTCATCGCGGTCCTCCTCGACGGCCCTGTGGCCGATCGAGGGATCGGCCCCCGCCCCCAGACCGCGGGTCAGGTTCTTGCCGATCTGGACCCTGTTCGATGCAAGATTCCGCTCCAGCGCCTGGAGGTCGGTGTTGATCGCGAAGAAATCCACTCCGTGGAGTCCCCTGTCGATCATGCTGTTGATGGCGTTCCCCCCCCCTCCGCCGACCCCCACCACGCGGATCTTCGCGCCCCGGTCGAGGCCATTGTCGAGTTCGATCACCGGAATTCCTCCTCTGATAGATGATTAAAACCTGCGTCCCCTTTGCTCCGGACCTCAGAGCTGGTCAAACCATTCCTTCATTTTCTGCGCCATGCGCGTCATCGACTTGTCCTTTTTCGCCCCCGCCTGCGGCGCCGGCGTTCTGTCGCGGTACTTCACGCCGTGGTAGACGAGTCCCACCGCAGTCGAGTACGCCGGGTTCTCGATCTCCCGGATGAGCCCGCCGGAGAAGCCGGTGGGGATACCGATCTTCACCGGCATGCCGAGGACTTCGCGGGCGAGCTCCGCGGTACCCTTGATGAGCGCGCCCCCGCCCGTGAGCACAACGCCCCCGGAGAGGTGTTTGGAATACCCCGAGCGCTTGATCTCGAGCGCCGCGATCTCCAGGATCTCCTCCATGCGCGGCTGCACGATCTGCGCGAGCAGCTTCTTGTCGATCTCGATCGGCGCCCGGCCGCCCACGCCGGGAAGCACGATCGGTTCGTTGTCGGCGACGGCCGGCGAGTAGGCGAAGCCGTGCTCCTTCTTCAGCTTTTCCGCCTGATCGTTCAGGATCCCGAGCGCCTTGCGGATATCGTCGGTCACCTTTTTCCCCGCGATGCCGATCACCGCGGTGTGGCGGATTGTCCGCTCTTCGAAGACCGCCAGGTCGGTCGTCCCCCCGCCGATATCCAGCAGCGCGATCCCCACCTCCTTCTCCTCGTCGTCGAGCACCGCGTAGCTCGAGGCCAGCGGCTCCAGCACCATGTCGCTCACCTCGAGCCCCGCCCGCTGGACGCACTTGTAGATATTCTGGGCGGCGCTCACCAGCCCGGTGATGATGTGGACGTTCGCCTCCATGCGCACGCCCGCCATCCCGAGGGGGTCGTAGACCCCGTCCTGGCCGTCCACGATGAACTCCTGGGGAATGACATGAATGATCTTCCGGTCGGCGGGGAGCGCGACGCGCTTGGTATCCTCGATCAGGCGGTCGATGTCCGCCTGCGTGACCTCGTGATCGGCGCCGCTGATGCCGATGACCCCCCGGCTCTGGAAGCTCTGGATGTGGTCGCCGGCGATGCCAACGATCACCGAACGGATCGTGACCCCGGAGGATGCCTGCGCCTCCTGGACGGCCTGGGCGATCGAGTTCGTCGTCCGGTCGATGTGGGTCACCACCCCCCGGGTCATCCCGTCGGAAGGGGCGCGGCCGACACCCAGGATGTTGAGACGGCCGTGCTCATCCGTGCCCGCAACCACGGCGCACACTTTGGTCGTCCCGATGTCGAGTCCTACGATCATGTTCTCCATGGCTGTTCCCCGTAATGAAGTGTCGTCCCGATCAATGCGCAGCATCGTCCCAGCGCACCACCACCTGGTCGGCAAACCGCAGGTCGACCGTGCGCAGGTGCGCCGGACCCCGCTGCATCACGACCTGTTTCCAGAAACCGTCAAGCTCGAGCAGCTTCAGTGCGACATCCCCGCGCCCGAACACCACCGGGACGCCCGACTCCGTCGTGAACAGCAGATAGGTGCTGTCGTCCCGGCAATGGACCTCCGAGATCAGCCGGTAGAGGTCGTCCCCAACCCCCGCGGCGGTCGCCAGGATGTCCACCGCCCCGAGCACGCGCGCCGAGGCCGTTCGCCGTCCCGGCGTGCAGTCCGCCGCGCGCAGTGCCCCCGTGATCACGGGGAGGTCGGGCACGCTCCCGGTGTGCGGGTGCGGCAGCACGAACCCGTCGCCGTCGATATAGAGCTCGCGGGCGAACACCAGGGCGGCCAGCGGCGTTCGCTCCTTCACCGTGATGAGGAGACCTCCCGGCATCTGGCGCGAGAGCACTGCGCTCCGGACAAAGGGACTCTGCATCACCCGCAGCCGCGCCCGGTAGAGGTCGACGTCGAACAGCGGCTCCCCCTCCGGGATCCGGGCGAGCGCCGTGATCTCGCTGTCGGCCAGTATCCGGTTTCCCTCCGTGCGCACGCGCTCCACGCGGAAGGAGCGTTTCCAGGAGTTCGCCGTCAGCGCGGCGCCCAGCGTTCCGCACACCAGGAGCGCCGTCAGGAGCAGCACCCACCCTGTCCCCATGTCCCTCCGTTCCATCCTCAGGCCACCTCCCTGAGCACGCCCGCGCCGAACCCCACGGTCTTGAGGGCAGGCTCGAGCGTCACGCCGCACGAGCGGCGGACGGAGCGCCGGACGGCGGTGAGCATGTCGAGGACATCGGCCGGGGAAGCTTCCCCGGTCCGCACCATCACGTTGGCGCTTGCCGGTGAGAACGCGAGCGTCCCGTGCCGCGGCGCGCGCACGCCGCTCGCGGCGATCAGCTCGGAGGCCCGGCCCCCGGGTGGATCCCGGAACATCACGGCGCTGTGCGGGATGTTCAGCGGCCCCGCCGCCAGGCGGCTCGCCAGGTGCGCCCGGCGCCGCAGGATGAGCTCATCCCTGTGCGCCGGAGTAAAGTTGAGCCTTGCAGCGAGGACGACGTCGTCTCCTCGCAGCGGCGCCCCGGGAGGGAGCCGCACGACGGCTCCCTCCCGGATAACGTCGATTTCACCGGATGCGCCCGCGAGCGGGCCGTCCCCCCGCACGAGCGTGCCTCCCACGGTCCCGTCGACGCCGGCGAGCTGCTCCGCGCCCGCAAGGCCCCGCGCGATGCAGTAGTCGACCAGCGCCGCCAGACGCGTCCCCGCGCCGGCGCGGCACGACGCGCCCTCAAGGGGCTCAACCTGTTCGACTCCCCCTTCCACGCTGATTGCGGCGCCGTCGTATCCCCGGGGAGCGACAAGCAGGTTGCTTCCCCGCCTGATGAGCATGCGGGGAACCCCCTGCGCCCGGAAGTAGCAGACGGCTGCGACAAACGCCTCTTCGGTGGCGGGCTCGACCAGGAACGCGGCCGGCCCGCCGATGCCTAGCCCTGTGAAGGGAGCCAGAGACTCCCCCACGCGGATGCGGCCCGCGACGCTTCGCCGGAGATCTTCGAGCGACACCATGTCAGTGGCTCCCCGCGACGGAGCGGCGGGCGATGAACTCTTCGCCGAATTTCCAGATGTCGCCTGCCCCCATCGTGATGACGATGTCCCCCCTGCGCACAAGCGTCATCAGGAAGCCCGGGATCTCCTTCTTGTCCGGGACGTAGTGCACCTGCTTGTGCCCGTATTCCTTGGCGGCGCTGGCGATCAGCTCCCCGGTCACTCCCTGGATCGGCTCCTCGCGCGCCGGGTAGACATCGGTCACCACCAGCACGTCGGCGTTAAAGAACGCCCTGCCGAAGTCGTCGTAGAAATCCCTGGTGCGGGAGTAGAGGTGCGGCTGGAACACGCACACGACCCGCCGCCGCCAGCCCGCCTTGGCCCCGGCAAGCGTCGCCCGGATCTCCGTGGGGTGATGCGCGTAGTCGTCCACCACCGTGATGCCGTCAAGCTCCGCCTTCACTTCCCACCGGCGGAAGACCCCGGTGAACTTTCCGATCCCGGCCTTCACGCGCTCGAACGGGACCCCCAGCTCGAGGCCCACGCTGGTGGCCGCAAGGGCATTCTGCACGTTGTGGACGCCGGGGATCTGCAGCTCGATCTCCCCCAGGTCGGTCCCGTCCCTGACCACGGTGAACGTGGTCCGGTTCTGCCGGTGCACGATGTTCACTGCCTGGACGTCCGCCTGGCCGTTGAGGCCGTACGTGACGATCTTCTTCCTGATCTTCGGCATGATCTCCTGGAGCGCCGGCTCGTCGAGACACAGGACGACGAACCCGTAGAAGGGAACCTTCGCCGCAAACTGGATGAAAGCGCTCTTGATGTCGTCCAGGTCCCGGTAGCAGTCCAGGTGGTCCGTCTCCAGCGTGGTCAGCACGGCGATCGTGGGCGTGATGGAGAGGAACGAACGGTCGAATTCGTCCGCTTCCACGACGATGAACTCCCCCTTCCCGAGCCGCGCATTGGACCCCGCAAGCCCCCGCAGCCGCCCGCCGACGATCACGGTCGGGTCGATCTCCCCTTCCATCAGCACGAGGCTCACCATGGAGGTGGTCGTCGTCTTGCCGTGCGTCCCGGCGATGCCGATGCCGTACTTCAGGCGCATCACCTCGGCCAGCATCTCCGCCCGGCGGATCACGGGGATCTTCCGCCGCTGGGCCTCCACCACCTCCGGGTTGTCGCTCCCGACTGCCGAGGAGTAGACGAGCGCGTCCACGTCCGGCGCGACGTTTGCCGCCGCGTGCCCGATGGCGACGATCGCGCCCATTGCCTGGAGGCGCTCCGTGTTCTCGTTGGCCGCGCGATCGGATCCCGTCACCGTGAATCCCTGGTCGATGAGGATCTCGGCGATGCCGCTCATGCCGATCCCGCCGATGCCGACGAAATGCAGCTTCCTGATCGATGAAAACATGTGTGCGTTACCTGTCCGTAAATCCCGGCCGCCGCCAGCGGCGCTGCTTCCGGCGGGGCACCGATGCGGCGATCTTTGTCATCTCGGCGACCAGCTCGCGCTCCCGCTCGTAGCGCCCGACCCGGATGCGGAAGAGCCGCCGGCGCTCGCGCAGCTTGAAGACGATCACCTGGAAGCGCCCGCCGGTCTGCACGCGGGGCTCCCTGCCGATGTGCATCCACTCGATCTCCCCGAGCGGGATGCGCCGCTCCTGCCACCGGTGCTTAAACACGAGCGCGTCGTGCGTGATGATCAACCGCCGGTTTCGCAGGAAGTTGAGACCGAGCGAGACGAACGACATCAGCACGAAGAACACGATCACATACATGATCGGGTCGTCCAGGACGTAATGGAACTCCCGCTCGATGAAGTTCCCCCGGATCCCCCCGTAGAGCACCAGCGTCACGAGGTAGATCAGCGCCTGGAGATAGTAGAAATCGAGCTTGTATCTGAACGTCTTCTCGCCGTCCACCGCAGTCACCTTTCTGCCGCGAGCCGTTCGACGGCGTCAGCGATCGTCTCCGCCGCGCCCGGCCGGGCGAGCCGGCGCGCAGCCTCTCTCATCGCGCCGAGCCTCGCACGGTCTCCCAGGAGCGCGCGGATTTCGGGCAGCAGGCGCTCCGCCGCGTCCCGGTCGCTCATGCAGAGCGACGCGCCGGCGGCCTCCATCGACCGGGCGTTCCCCGTCTGATGGTCAGCCGCCGCGTACGGGTACGGAATCAGGATCGACGGCACGCCGGTCAGCGTCAGCTCTGCGAGCGACGTCGCGCCCGCGCGGCAGACGGCCAGGTCGCACGCCGCGTATGCGTACTCCATATTGTCGATGTACGGGTACATCCTCACTCCCGCGGGGGTCGGTCCCCCCGCCTCGCGCAGGCGGTCGAACTCCTCCTCCCCCGTCTGCCAGACGATCTGCACGCCGTCGCCGGCCAGTGCCGGGACGCCGGGAGCGATGGCGCGGTTGATCGACGAGGCCCCCCGGCTTCCCCCGAAAATGAGCAGCGTCCGCTTTGACGGATCGAGATTGAAATACGCCGCCGCCGCGTCCCTGGCCACGCTCCCCATCGCGCGCCGCGTCGGGTTCCCGCTGACGCGGACGTGTTCCCGCCGCCGGAGGAACCCGGCGGAGCCGGGGTACGTCACGTGGACCTCGTCCGCATGGCGCGCCAGGAGCCGCGTGGTGACGCCCGGAACGCTGTTCTGTTCCTGGAGCAGCGTCCGGCAACGGAACGCCTGGGCGACCGCCACGACCGGTCCCGATGCGAATCCCCCCGTCCCGACGACCACGTCCGGCTTCGCGCGCAGTATGAGCGCGAGCGACTGGGCGAGCGCCAGGGCGAGCTTCACCGGGAATGCGAGCATCGCCAGACCCGGGCGCCGCGGGAAGCCGCTGACGCGCAGCGCAACGAACGGATACCCCGCTGCCGGAACAACGCGCGACTCGATCCTCCCGGCGGCTCCCGCGAACGTGATCAGGGCATCCGGGTGCCGCCGCCGGAGCTCATCGGCAATCGCCAGGGCGGGGTACAGGTGTCCCCCCGTCCCCCCGCCGGCAAACACGAGCCGGAGCCGGCGAGCGTCCATCATGCGCGTCCCGCGGCCGGGGCGCGCGCCGGCTGCAGCGGCCGTACGCCCGGGGTCCCGGGAGCGAGCCGCGGGTGGAGGTCGGTCTGCATCGACACATTCAGGAGCACGCCGATTGCCGCGCAGGAAAAAAGCATCGCGGAGCCGCCGTAGCTCACGAATGGCATGGGGAGCCCGGTCGTGGGCAGGATCCCCAGCGTGACGCACGCATTGACAAGCGCGTAGAGCGTGATCGTGCAGGTGATGCCGAGCGCAAGCATCCGGCCGAGCGCGTCGGGCGCGTGGCGCGCGATCTTCATCCCCCTCAGGAAAATCACCAGGAAGAGGAGGACGAAGAAGAGCGTCCCCACGAGCCCGTATTCCTCCCCCACGATTGCAAAGACGAAATCTCCGTAGGACTCCGGCAGGAAATGGTCCCGCTGGTGGCTCCCCCCCGGCCCGAGCCCGAAGAGCCCCCCGTTGCCGAACCCGATGATCGCCTGCGTCAGCTGGTGACGCGCGCTGAGCGTCCCCGGACCGGCACCCCGCCCGATGTAGCTCATGATCCGCTGCATCCGGTACTCCGCGCTCAGCATGTAGAGGAGGAGCAGCGGCACGAGCGCACCGAGCGTGAGCGCGATGTGCGTGAGGCGGGCGCCTCCGAGAAAAAGGATCACCAGGCTGATCGCAAAGATCATCGCCCCCATGCTGAAGTTCGGCTGCGCGAGCACCAGCACCGTGACCGTGCCGATCCAGACAAGCGTCGGGAGAAACCCCCGTTTGAAATCCGCCAGCGCATCTCCCTTGGCCTCGAGCAGCACCGCCAGATGGAAGACCAGCGCGAACTTGGCGAAATCGGCCGGCTGGAGCCCAACGCCGCCGAGGAGGAGCCACCGCGTCGCTCCCTTGAACCGTCCCCCGAGCGCCAGCGTCAACAGGAGGAGGGCTATCGCGGCGATCAGCGCCGGCTTGGTGAGCCGGCGGTACTTGTGGTAGTCCACCTGCATGAAGACGAAGATGGCGACAAACCCGAGCATGACCTTGATGGCGTGGCTGCCGAGTAGTTTCCCGCTCTCCCCCAGCCGGTCGAGGGCCCAGGTCGAGCTGGCGCTATAGACCACACCCAGGCTCAGCACCATGAGCGTCAGGACGGCCAGGAAGCAGGAGATGTCGATATGGTT
>Ga0335081_10007074_pt1 | contig 17911 bp, 16 predicted proteins | sample Lox_Sample_35_FD_206713 | JGI IMG/M metagenome (GOLD analysis project Ga0335081, IMG submission 206713) | Soil microbial communities from Loxahatchee National Wildlife Refuge, Florida, United States - Lox_Sample_3.5 | ecosystem: Environmental > Terrestrial > Soil > Wetlands | place: USA... | reverse complement strand
TTAATGCATCAAAACAGTAAATGTTGTTATCTGCTGAACCAACATAGACATTGCCGTTACGGATCGCTGGAGAAGACTCAACTATGTTTCCGGTTGTGTAATTCCATATTCTGTTACCGGTTAATGCGTCAAGGCAGTAAATGTTTCCATCCCAAGAACCCACGTAAACATAGCCATTGGTAACTGAGGGGCAAGATTCCACTGTATTTCCAGTTGTAAAATTCCAAACTTGATTGCCTGTTAAAGCATTTAAGCAGTACACATTGCGGTCGTAACTTCCAAAATAGGCATAGCCTTCTGCAACAGCAATGGACGAACTTATTGCTGCTGGTCGACCGAGAGGTGTGTGAGTCCATACTTGGGATCCATCTGAGGCATTAAGCTTATAGACGGTTCCATCATCGGAGGAAATGTAGACATAACCGTCAACTATTGCAGGCGAAGCTCCTATGGGGTTTTTGGTTGAGTAATTCCAAAGTAAATTGGCAGAAGTTGCGGGTGCTGTACTGGCTGAGTAGCCTGTGTGACTTAAGTCGTGATGAAACATCGACCAGTTGTCTAAGGCAGCAGCAGCAAATACTTGCGATTCAATCAAAAACAAGAAAGCCATCATAAGAATCAAGTAAAGACTTTTTGCGACTATGCTTTTCAATACATTTGCACCGCACTTTGTAAACAAGTCTATGTCAAAATTTAAATGTTGTTATGGTTAGGAAATAGTAATGGCAAACTTAAAACAAGACTGTCTAAGCGGTCCAAAAAGAAAAAACTTCTAGATTATCATTCTTGAACTCTTTTTCGAGAATCATTTTCACTTCATCCTCATCCAAATTATTAATTCCTTTCTTATCTTTGTGAAGTGGGATTCCCGTTTCTCTGAGCGTCTCACCTTTTGGAAAATCAAGAAAAATGTAGTAACGCCTATCATAGAGCATTATTAGCCTTAACGTGGTTAATTCCTTGTTTGGAGAAAAGCCATTTTGCTCAAGGACAAATACGATTGAGCCTGGCTTTTTTTCTCTGACCAAAAGTTTGAATTCATCCCATTTTCTAATTCTTAAGTGACCCTCACTCATAACCTTGTCATCAGTTTTCATTTATCAGCTTATCAACTTGTTTCTTAATTTCATCTCTGATTTTTTTCACGTTTCCGTTTTGTTTTGCAAAGGATAGTTCTTTCTCAAGCCCTTGATTATTTCGTGCGTCTGTTTCTCAGATTGGTGAATGATTGCTCCAGAAGGGCATATAGAATCACAACCCGTGCAAAGCACTACACAATTATTTGGGTTCCTTACAACGGGCTTGTTCTTTCCGTCCCTTTCTTCAAATTCGTAAGTCCCAAGTTTGCAGTAGTCTACACATTTTCCGCAACTGACACATTTTTCATAATCTATTGTGGGGTACCATGGTATCTGGCTTCGAGGAATTCCATGCCAAGTTTCTTCAGACATATTTTTCCCTAAATTGCATATTATTTTATATTTATTTAAATAGCAACTTTTAAATATTGTTATGGATATTGAAGAAAATCGTGTCAGCGAAACTGGAAAATCAAAACCGGTTTAAATCAACAGTATTCTATGCGCTTTCCGATCCAATCCGACTCGAAATAATAACATATTTGCGCGATGGAGAAAAATGTGTCTGCGAAATAGTGCCTTACTTAAACCTCATTCAACCACTCATCTCACGTCACTTGAAAATCCTTAAAGATACTGGAATAGTTAGATGCCGAAAGGACGGAACAAAACGAATGTACTCAATTGTTGATGCCAGAATATACAATGTTGTTGACGCTTTAACCTCGGAACTTTTAAGCACTCTCGCAGAAGAAGTGTTTGAAAGTATTACCCGCGGCTAAATCTAATTTGGTAAAAAACAAGGAAACAGGTAATAAGCAGCATATCTAAAACCAAAACAATTGTTAACAAAAAGAGGATTTGTTTCAAGGTATTGCTGATACCTCGAATGCACTATTATTTTTTTGTTTCTATAGTTTTTTAGCTACCTCGCTCAAGGGTTGAACTGGCCTCACTTCAACTGCCATCTGACCGAAGAATTTTGAAACTGTCAACGGGCTATCTGCATCTATTGTGAAGAAGCCTTTGTGATCTGCTGCAGTGTCTGCCGGGCAGCTCATGTAAGCTGCAACTAAATTGATGCCTGATTTTTTGATGTTGTCTGAGTTGAAAAGTTGCTTAAGCATGGCTTTGCCTTCACTGCTCAGCAGGGGACATCGAGCTGCGGAATGAGTGTGGGTTGCTTCATATAACAAGTATTTCACCTCCCATTTTTAGACTAAGAAATGATTAGATTTTTGGTTAATGACCAATGTTATTTTGCTTATCTGAAGATTTAAAAATTTTCGTTAAGTTTCATTTTCAATTATTAAGTTTTAAGGAAACGTAAATTAATGAATGCTTAAATTTATTCATTAGTGAATTTTATGAAAGTAGCAGTTTCTGGTAAAGGCGGTGTCGGCAAAACCTTGATTGCTGGCGGTTTAGCCCATGGTTTTGCAGAACGCGGTTTAAAAACTATTGCGATTGACGCAGACTCCTCTCCAAATCTAGCTTTAACTCTGGGCTTATCGGCTGAAGAAACCCGTAAAATCGTACCTATTTCCGAGAATAAGCCTCTTGTAGACTCCAAAACTAGCACTGGTTATACAGGTGTTTACAACTTAAATTTCACAGTTGATGACATTGTAAAAGACTATTCAGTCGCAACTCCATTAGGTGTAAACTTGATTGTTATGGGCACAGTTCAAGCAATGGAAGCAGGCTGCATGTGTGCGCCAAACGCCGTCATACGCGCTATGCTAAGACATTTAGTCGTAGAACGTGATGAAGCGGTTGTTTTAGACCTTGAAGCTGGCGTAGAGCACATCGGTAGAGGTACGGCCAGACAAGTAGATGCTTTACTAATTATTGCTGACTCTAACCTGAAATCTCTGGAGATCGCTAAACACATACATGACATGGCATCTGTCGCTGGAATGAAACAACTCTATCTAATCGGCAACAGAGTCATGAATGATGCCCAAAAAGAGGCAATTCAGAGCTTCGCAGACAAAAACGGCTTGACAGTGCTTGCTTTTATTCCGTGGGATCAAAAAGTTATAGATGCTGATATGCAAGGTGAAACTCCTCTTAAGAACAAGGAAATAGTTGCAGTTAAAACCATAGATAATATATGTGAGCTTTTGCTTAAGAAAACGAAGTAAGACTTTGAGGTTTTATCAAATGAAAACTCTTGTTACTATTGGACGTGGTGGAACAGGAAAATCCAGCTTCACCGCATTAATGGCTAAAAGTTTCATAGAAACAAATCAGTCACCTCTTTTGCTTGTAGATGCTGATCCAGACCAGAACCTAGCTGAAATGCTTGGAATAGATCTAAAAGAGGCTGGAAAATCAACCATAGCCGAACTTCTAGTGAGCACATTCATTGAGCAAGGAGGCACCACTGTCGGCGTTCCTCCAACCCAGAGAATAGAAAGCCGCATCTGGGAGAAAGGCTTGTATGAGAGTGAAAATTTTGATTTTCTCTCGGTTGGCACCAAATGGGTTGAAGGCTGCTACTGTATGCCAAATTCTGCTTTGAAAGGTGCACTAGAATCGTTAACTAAAAACTACAAATACATACTTGTAGACTCTCCAGCTGGACTAGAAAACCTCAACAGACGAATTACTTCAAATGTTAACGATATTTTTGACATTCTTGATCACTCCAAAAAATCCCAAGATCACGTCAGACGTGCGGTCAAAATAGCTAAAGAAGTTGACATGAAATTTGAAAACTTTTACTTAGTTGGTGGTTATCGTTTTCCCGCAGAACTTGGAAAGCAAGCGGAAGCTGACTTGAAATTCAAGTATTTGGGAAAAATTGAGGCTGATGAGCAGTTGGATGAATATGTTTTAGATGGAAAGTCCCTGCTTGAATTGCCAAAAGATAACAAAGCCTATCTTTCAGTTAAGGAAATATTGAAAACTTTGGGCTACTTATAGTCCCACGTTTTTTTTACATTATTTTTCAAAACCATTCCACATCTGCACTACAACATGACTTTTGCTTAAGAAATCTGGAAAGGTTTAAAAAGATTGTAATGCAGCATACACCTAAACCTTTACAGAGGTTTCACATTTGACAAGTAAAAACGTCCAAATTAAAATCGACGAAATGAAGACCAATAGCGGTCTCATTAAGAATCTTGAAGTATCCATTGGCAAGGTTATGAATGACAACTATACTGAGCCCATGGGACCGACCCCAATGCCCTCCATGACCACCCTTCGGGACTGGGACATGAAGCTCCTCAACAAGTACAAGCCCTTTTACATGCCTGATTGTGATCTTTGCTGTCTATGCACTTTTGGAAAATGCGATTTGACAGCTGGAAAACGCGGAGCATGCGGTATAGACATTGCAACCCAATCTTCTCGCATTGTGATGTTAGCTTGTGCAATCGGCGCAGCATGCCACACAGCCCACTCACGTCACCTTCTTCACCACCTAATTGAAAAATATGGTCGCAGAACCCCATTAGACGTCGGCGGTCTAAACATAAAAGTTGAAGCACCAGTCAGCCGCCTCGTTACTGGCATAAAGCCTGAAACACTCGGCGACTTAGAAGACATTTTAACATACACTGAAGAACAAATCACCCAAATCCTTGCAGTAGGACACACAGGCCAAGAAGGAAACAACTTAGACTTTGAATCAAAAGCATTCCATGTGGGCATGATTGATCACGTAGGAATGGAAGTCGGCGATATTGCACAAATATCCACCTTAGGTTACCCAAAAGCTGAAGCTGATACACCACTTGTGAAACTTGGCATCGGCAGTGTTGATCGAGCTAAACCAGTAATTATGGTCATCGGACATAATGTTGTTCCATCAGTTGGAATTATCGATTATGCAAAAGAACACAAAGCTAATGAAAAAATAGAAATTGTCGGCTTATGTTGTACTGCACACGACTTAACTAGGTACTATAGCAGCGCTAGAATCATTGGCCCAATTAGCTGGGAGCTAAGATACATACGCGCAGGATTGGCAGACGTTGTCGTTCTCGACGAACAATGCATCCGAACAGACGTTTACGAAGAGGCAGCAAAAGTTAACGCTCCGGTAATAGCAGCATCAGAAAAGAATTGCATGGGCTTCAAGAACCGCACAAACGATCCAGCAGACGAAATTGTCTCTGACCTAGTAAGCGGCAAAGTCCAAGGTGTATTGATCCTTGACCCAGAAAAAGTTGGCGAAGTCGCAGTCCGCGTTGCCCAACAAGTTGCTCCAGTACGCAAACGAAAAACCAGCCTTCCGACACTTGACGAAATTACGCAAATTGCTAAGACGTGCACCCAGTGCAAGAGTTGCCAACGGAACTGTCCACAAGATTATGCTATTCCAGCAGCTATCAAGGCGGCGGCAAAAGGCGACATAACCTTACTAACCGATTTGTATGAGACTTGCATTGGTTGCGGAAGATGTGAAGAAGCTTGCCCACAAAAAATCATGATCCACAGCCTCATCGTTAAAGCAGGCGAAAAAGCGATGTTGGCAGAAAACAACCTTTGTCGTGTAGGTAGAGGTGCAGTTTCAGATGTTGAAATCCGCAATGTCGGCAGCCCGATTGTCCTTGGAGAAATCCCAGGCATCGTTGCAGTAGTAGGATGCAGCAACTATCCAAAAAGCGGAAAAGACGTCTATGACATATGCCGAGAATTCGCACTCAGGCGGTACATCGTTGTATTATCGGGATGCTCAGCAATGTCAGCTGGCAGCTACAGAAACAGCGAAGGTCAAACAATATACGAAGAATTCCCAGGTGGATTCGAAGCTGGAGGAGTTCTCAACGTCGGCTCATGCGTAGCAAACAGCCACATCGCAGGAGCAGCAATCAAAGTAGCAAACATTTTCGCAAAACGCCCATTAAGAGGCAACTACGAAGAAATCGCAGACTATATTCATAACCGTCTTGGCGCAGTCGGCTTAGCTTGGGGTGCATACTCACAGAAAGCCGCAGCAATCGGAGCAGGATTCTGGCGCTTAGGCATACCAGTCCTTGTAGGACCACACGGCGTTAAGTACCGTCGTATGCTCCTCGGAAGAGAAGACAAACCAGAAGACTTCGAAGTCTACGATGCACGCACAGGCGACAAAGTAAGAGTCGGACCAGCACCAGAACACCTCTTCAACAGTGTAGAAACCAAAGAGGAATGTATGGTTGCAATCGCAAAGCTTTGCATTAGACCAAACGACACATGGAAAGGACGCAGCATAAAACTAAGCCACTACGTTGACTTAAGCAAACGGTACTTAGGCGTAATGCCCAATGATTTGCACCTGTTCGTGAGAACAATGGCTGATGTCCCAATGACCATGAAAGACGAATTCACAAAGATACTGGAAGCACACGACTGGAAAGAAACAGTAATTCCGGACCCAACATTACTTCCAAGAATGGTCCGAAAAATGAAGGCGTAATTGGAGGAAAAAAATATGTCCTGTGAACCATGGCAATGTGCAGAAATAGCATCAACTAAAAAAGCAAATCCAATACAAAAACCCGAGATAGCAGTAGCAATGATCAAAAAAGCCCAACGTCCCCTTCTCATTGTGGGAAGCAATGCAACTGAAAGGTACATGGAAGGCAAACAATTAATCGAATATGTAATCGACTTTGCAAACGCCTCCAAAGTACCAGTAGTCGCAACAGCCCACATGATTGGCGAATTCATAAAACGAGGATACCAACCAGCAGCATTCATGAACATAATGGAAATCGGCAACTTAGTAGTTGATCCAACTTGGCAAGGCTTAGACGGCAAAGGCCACCCAGATCTAGTCATGATGATTGGATTACCATACTATGTTGAATCATTAACACTCTGCGGTCTCAAACATTTTGCACCCGACCTCAAAACTATGACTCTTGACAACTTGTTCCATGTCCACGCAAGTTGGTCTTTCCCAAACGCAACCCTAGAAGATTGGGCTGCAAACCTCAAAGTAATGACTTCAAAATTTAATGGAGGAAATTAAAGAAAATGTCAATGTTTAAAGATATACCTGTAGAAGTTGGCGTAATATTCGAAGGCGAACGTATCCGAAGAAATGACATGCAAGTAGAACTCGGCGGACCCACAGTTAAACAAAAGTTTGAATTAGCAAAAGTAAAACCCATGGATGAAGTCGAAGATGGCAAAATCACCATCATCGGCCCAGACTTAAAAGATTTGAAAGAAGGCGGTGCATTCCCGTTCGGTATTCTTGTTGAAGCTGCGGGCGCAAAACTCGACCAAGGCCTCGAAGGAGTTATCGAAAGGCGCATTCACGGCTACCTAAATTACATCGAAGGCTTCATGCACCTAAACCAGCGTTATGACATCTGGATACGCATAGGCAAAAAATCATTCCAAAAAGGCTTAAACAGTTTTGAACCAATCGGCAAAGTTCTTCTCCGCTTGTTCAAGAGTGAACTACCCATAATTGAGAAAGTACAAATTACATTCATAACAGACCCAGCAAAACTAGAAGAAATGACCCCTGAAGCAATACAAGCTTATGAATCACGCGATGCAAAAGCCAGAGGCTTGAAAGACTCAGAAGTCGACACATTTTACGGCTGCGCTTTATGCCAATCATTCGCACCAAGCCACGTTTGTATAATTACACCACAAAGATACAGCAACTGCGGCGCAATCAGCTGGTTTGATGGAAAAGCCTCAGCAAGCATCGATCCGAAAGGTCCAGTATTCGCAATTCCAAGAGGCGAAATGATCAACGAAGAGAAAGGTGAATTCTCTGGCGTCAACGAAGCCGCAAAGAAACGCACCATGGGCGAAGTAAACCAAGTTTGGCTCTACACAGCATTTGATCACCCACACACATCATGCGGATGCTTCGAAGCAGTAACCTTCTATGTCCCAGAAGTTGACGGATTAGCAGTAGTAAACAGAAGCTTCAAAGGTGCTGCAGTAAACGGCTTACCCTTTAGCACCATAGCAGATTCAGCAGCAGGCGGAAGACAAATCGACGGATTCCACGGAATGTCAATTGAATACATGAGAAGCAAAAAATTCTTCGCAGCAGACGGCGGATGGAACCGCATTGTCTGGGTACCTAAAGAAGTCAAAGAAAAAGTAAAAGACTTCATACCAGCAGAACTCGTTGATAAAATAGCAACTGAAGAAGATGCAAAGAATGTAGACGAACTCAAAGCTTTCCTGAAGGCAAAAAATCACCCAGTAGTAGCTAAATGGGAAAAAGAAGAAGCACCAGCAACAGAAGCAGAAGCACCGGCAATGCAGATTAACGAAGAAGCAGCAGGCACAATGATGCCAGTAGCAACCGCAGGGTCACTACCAATAATGGCCGGCGGATTCAAAATCATACTTAAAGACGCAAAAATCTACGCAAACAAAGTAATCATTACAACCGTCAAAAACGACAAAGACAAACGGTGATTTCTACGCCCCAAAACGACAACGACAAAAAGAAAGACATTGAAGGGCTAACACTAAGCGAAGATTTACTTAATGCGCTCGCAAAATTCCAGCAAATCGAGCTGGAAGATTTCCAGATGGATGTCAAAGACTTAGAAATAGTCTTTGAACCCGGAATGGCTGGGCAAATAATGCCCAAACTAAAGCTTCCATATGCAATAGCAGGCGGAAAACCACTCTCAATCCTACAAGTGCCTTTCTTACCACCAATCGAAACTTACCCAAACAAAATTGCTGAAGTAACTCTCGGGGCAACAAGAAAAGACGGCGGCACACGCGGAAAATCACTAACCATAGGCGGAGAAGTTTCTCCCGCTTTCTACACTTTTGAGCGACCAATGCCTCACAAACCAGTAATTACCCTAGACGTTTTCGACATGGAAGTTCCATTAAGCAAAGCTGTTAAAATGCACGTTAAAGACGTCGTTGGTGACCCAGCAGCATGGGCAAAACTTGCGGTAGAAAAATTTGGCGCAGACATGGTAACTGTCCACTTAATCAGCATTGACCCGTTATTGAAAGACGCAACTCCAAAAGATGCGGTCAAAACCGTTGAAAAAATCTTGCAAGCAGTTGACGTACCCCTCGTTATCGGTGGATGCGGTGATCCAGTTAAAGATGCTGATGTTTTCGAGGCAATATGCGAAGCTTTCCCAGGAGAACGTTTCCTCATCAGTTCAGTAACACGCGACATGGACGTCGAACGATGTGCAAAATACATAAAGAAAGCAGGCAATGCAGTTTTATCATTCACGCCAATGGACCTTAACTTAGCACGAGAACTAAACAGGCGTCTATACGACTACCTCGGGAGGGAAGACATAGTTATGGACTTAACAACTGCAGCCTTAGGCTACGGTTTAGACTACGCATTCACAAACATGGAACGCGCCAGAATAGGCGGCTTAATGGGCGATTCAGAATTAGCTCACCCAATGTCCTCAGGCACAACCAACGCTTGGGCAGCCCGTGAAGCATGGTTAAAAATGTCAGCCGAATGGGAACCACGCGAACTTAGAGGTCCACTTTGGGAAGTAACCACAGCACTAACACTATTGCTTGCAGGCGTAGACCTATTCATGATGATGCACCCAGCAGCCGTAAAAACACTAAAAGACGTCACGAATTACATGACAAGCGGCAAAAAAGCCGACCCATCAAAATACGCTAATTGGGTCACAGTAAAAGCTTAAGGAGCATGGTTGAGATGAGCGAGAAAAAGAAAGCTGGATTAAAAGAATTAAGCCCCATAGACGTTTACAAATTACTTCCAAAAATTAACTGCAAAGAATGCGGCGTCGACAACTGCATGGCTTTTGCCACAAAAATCGTCAACCGCGAAATGGAAATTGACCAATGCCCACCACTGCTAAAGAAAGAAAACGAGAAATCCTACCTCAAACTCAAAGACTTGCTAAAACCCGCAGTCAAAGAAGTCATAGTTGGAGTTGGCGACAAAGCAAAGAAAATTGGCGGTAAACTTGTAATGTACCGCCACGAATTCACCTACAAGAACCCAACCGCCATCGCCATTGACGTAACTGACGAAATGCCTGAACAAGAAGTAGTTTCACGCGTACAGAAAACCGAAAACTTCACCTTCGAATACATCGGCAATACATTAAAACTAGACATGGTAGCAATCAGATGCACCTCAGAAGATGCAGACAAATTTAAAGCAACAGTCAAAAAAGTCTCAGAAACAACCAAACTACCTATGATCCTTTGCACAATGAATCCCACCATTGCTGAAGCAGGCTTAATGGCAGCACCAAAAGCACGACCGCTACTCTATGCAGCAAATGCGACTAATTGGAAAGACATGGCAGAACTCGCTATGATGTATGATTGCCCATTAGTTGCATCGGCACCAAACGATATGACTGGACTAATGTCTCTTGCAAAAACCTTGATGACTTACGGAGTAAAAGATATTGTTTTAGATCCAGGCACATTCATAAACGAAGGACTCCCAGATACAATTAATAATTTCACAATGCTTCGAAGAGCAGCAACCAAACAAGGTGAAGAACTAGCAGGTTTTCCACTTCTCGGCGTACCAATGGTCGCTTGGGTAGACAAAGGCGACACAGCTGACGATTTAGTCAAGTGGCGAGAAGCATACGTCGCATCAATGCTTGTCGTCCGATACGCAGATGTACTCATAATGCACGGCGACAGCGGATGGGCACTTCTACCGACAACAGTATTACGACAAAACATTTACACCGACCCACGCAAGCCAGTCGCAGTAGCTCCAGGACTCAAAGTCTATGGCACACCAGACGAAAACTCACCAGTAATGTTCACAACAAACTTCGCCTTAACCTACTACACAGTAGCCTCAGACATAGAAAGCAACAAACTCAACGCATACTTAATCGTCGTCGAAACAGAAGGCTCAGCAATCGACAGCGGAGTCGCAGGACGCAAACTAACAGCAGAACGAGTCGCAGATGCAATCAAAGCATCCGGCGTAGAAAGCAAAGTCAAACACAGAAAAATCATCATCCCAGGCAAAGCCTCACGCATAAGCGGCGAAATCGAAGAACTTAGCGGGTGGAAAGTCCTCGTTGGACCACGCGACAGCAGCGAGATACCAAAGTATCTCATAGAAAAATGGCAACCATAAACTTTTCTTTCTTTTGTTTTCTTGTATGATAATAGGTAAGTTTGTATAATACATCTTTTTGACTTTTTTTTCTAAGATATGGAGGAGGACTTAAGATCCCTGGCGCAGGCCTTCACGGGTTCGAATCCCACTTCTGCACCAAATATTAAACAGACATTATTGACTGAAATATGATCACCTTTTATGCATATGAAATAGCGGAATTACAATACTATATTGCCTGTTTGCTGGTTAGTTCGCCCAGTGAACTAGTCAAGCTCGTTACTGGTAGGCGAGTCCCATGCGTTTCATGAAATCAAGAATCTTTTCGTACTCTCGAAGATATTGCTTACCTTTTTCAGTAAGTTTTAGCGACGTTTCATCTTCAATAAAATCAAGTTCTTTAAGTTCGGTTATATAGCTTTTTAGCCGATCAAAGGGAACGTTTATTTGCACTTGAACATGCGTTAAAACGACTCTTTCTCTTTCATTAAATTCGCTTCTAAGCGCTGACAAAAGATCCCCGTAAATCTTCATCTTGTCCCGGCGAGGAATTTTCTTCATTTCATCCCCTTTTTTTGTCTGAACCGTAGAAGGTTCGATAACCGACAAAAAGAAAGATAGCCAAACCCACAAAAGTAGCAACCAAGGATCCTACAAATGCCGAAAAGCTTGAATCAATATACCAAAAGAGTAACGAGTATTGACCTATTGCTATAAAAATAAAACCGAAAGGAATCCAAATCGTGGTTGGATCGAGATTCTTTAGATGACTTCGGAGCGTGTAGATTGCAATATAGGCGAGACAGATCACATTGAAAATCCTTAAATACACATTAGCTTGCGAGTAACCCTCGAAAGCAAATTGTGGAGCAACAAAAGCAAGCAGAAATGAAATGGCAAGAGCTATAACTAATAGACTAATACTTGTCTCTCCCAATAGCTTGCTACTTTTTGATTTCCTGTTTGAAAACAAGTATGTAGTTGCTAGAAATACAAACGCAAATGTTCTCGTTAGTTGTGGAAGCCATAATAATTTGGGGTCAAAACCAAGCGGGGAGTATGCTAGTGCTGCAAGACCGTATGATATTCCCAGAAAAGCAAATCCGAGCGGTAAACCGAGGTAGGTTCCCTCTCTAGTCAGCTTATACGGTTTTACCATGAACCTAAAAATAATGAAACATAGAATTGTAGCGGCAACCTCTACTACCATCCGCTCTGTAGAATACATGTTAGCAGACATGGTGCCCAACTTATGCATTCTTTCTATAAGTTATTTTCTCTTATATTGGATAATTAGTCTAAAACTCGCACTCTTGATTGTGATCTTAAAAAAGGAGTTTATCACTTTTTTGTATGCACGATACGTGAGCGAGTCTTATTAGCGGTCATCGTCAGTCAAGGATACTATAAATTAGGAGAAAAAAGCATGAAAAATTTAAGAATTAAGATGTTTTCGATGATGGCTTTGTTTCTAATGCTATCTATTGTAATTCCCTATATGGTTAATCCAATGGCTAGCGCACATACGCCTGCGTACCAAATTCCAACATATGCTTTCTGTAATGTTGCACCTAATCCTGCAGGTGTTGGCCAATCCGTTAACGTAGGCTTCTGGCTCGGTCTACCCCCACCAACAGCAGGAACTATCTACGGTGACAGATGGATCGGCATGACAGTTAAAGTTACCAAACCAGACGGTACCGTTGAGACATTAGGACCTTTTACATCCGACGATACAGGCGGAACACATACCGAATACACTCCCAATCAAGTTGGCAATTATACTTTCCAAATGAGCTATCCTGGGCAAACCTTAGCAGGCGCTAATCCCTCACCTGCAGGTTATTCTGCAGCAATAGCTGCATTCATCAATGATTCTTATCTCCCCAGCACCAGCAACATAGCAACATTGACCGTCCAACAGAACCCAATACCACTGCTTCCTCAAACTCCACTTCCAACAAACTACTGGACCCGCCCAATAGAATCAGTCAATGACTATTGGTACGCTATTAGCGGCAATTGGCTAGGGTTAGGTACTCTATTCAGTGCTGCCACAGGAATGTACAATGCAACAGGAAACTATAATCCATACACTACAGCACCAACAACAGCTCACATAATGTGGACAAAACCAGAAACTTTCGGAGGCTTAATCGGCGGAGAATTCGGCGGAAGCGATACTAGCAATTACTACTCAACCAGACAATATGAGCGAATGTTCCAGCCAATAATCATGAACGGAATTCTCTATTATGAACAATATCCCGGAAGCTCAAATAATCCAACAGGATGGATTGCAGTCAACTTAAAGACAGGACAAACAATCTGGACCAACAATGCTCAAAACTTAGGCGGAGGTTCACCTGCACAAAGCGCTTTAACTCCATCCGGCTTAGTTACAACTTTACGCTGCGGTCAAACAGTTAACTACATAACTCCGAACCAATACGGAGCCCTAGCATACTTATGGAGCACAGGAACACCAATCGGAATCAACACTGCACCCGGAACAACAACATGGAATATGTTTGACGCAGTGACGGGGCAATACATTCTCAGTGTCATAAACGGCAGCTCGATGAATACACTTCTTGAAGATAATGGTGGAGACTTAATCGGCTATTACGTTAACGGTACTGTTGGCACACAAATAGTCAATGGTCAACGTGTAACTAATCCTTCTGGTGGAGCACTGTTAGAATGCTGGAACTCAACACAAGCTATTATTGTCGGAACAAATGGTCCTGCAGCTTGGATGTGGAGACCGACGCAAAACGGCCAAATACCCTTCGCCGCCGGAATAATGTGGGCACAACCATTAGCTACTAACATTTCAGGTGTTCCTCTTCCTTATTCTACAGTCGCAGCTTTGCCTTCTAGTGCAACTCTTTCACTAAACAGCGGAACCTACACCACTGGTGGCGCTTCAGCAAATGATGGCGTGCTATTTTTGAGCTCAGTAGCAACTACAGGCGCGTCAAGCTATAACGCAGGATTCATAATTGAAGCTGGTTACAGTTCAGACACTGGTCAGCTACTGTGGATAGTCAATAGGACAGAAACACCATTTACCAGAGTAGACTTCTCGCAAACTTCAAAAGGCATCTTCGTAGAAATCAACCAGGATTCAGGCGCGTGCACAGGCTACAGTATTTTAACTGGTCAACAACTATGGGGACCAATTACTCTTCCGAATCCGGACGCGTATAACAGCATCGGTAGCTATTATGGCCAGGTCGCTAACGGTATAATGTATCTGAGCAGTTTTGGAGGAGACATATATGCAATTAATATGCAGACAGGAGCAATCATCTGGCAAACAAACACAAACGCACTCTCAGGTCCTGCTGGCTCTGACACTCCCTATGGAGTTTGGCCAATTTGGCAATTTGGAAACCCAGGAGCAATCGCTGACGGAATGCTATTCCTCGGCGAAGGCCATGAGTATAGCCCACCGCTATTTCGTGGAGCAAACCTGATTGCTGTAAATCTTACTAATGGACAGCTAGTATGGCAAGACATGGCTTTTGATGTAGACGGCGGCACAGCGATCTCCGATCAAGTACTGGTGGCTGAAAGCGCATATGACAACCAAATCTACGCTTATGGCACAGGACCAACTGCTATCACCGTTGATGCACCTAGCGTGGGCGTAACAACTTCTACACCTGTAACAATACGCGGAACAGTAACAGACATATCTGCAGGCACAAAGCAAGAAGCAGTTGCAGCAAACTTCCCCAATGGCCTTCCATGCGTTTCTGACCAAAGCATGACACAATGGATGGAATATGTCTACCAACAGCAACCTATGCCAACCAACGTAACAGGTGTCCCCGTCACGCTATCAGTCACAGACTCAAACGGCAACGATTACAAAATAGGTACCGCAACAACTAATGCACTTGGCTTTTACAGCTTCAATTGGACGCCTACCATCTCAGGCAACTACATAGTAACAGCAACTTTCGCAGGAACACAATCATATTATGGATCTTCAGCAGATACAGCCTTCTATGCAAGCCCAGCATCAACAGTAACTTCTACGCCTGCACCGATAATAGCCAACTATGCAACAACAACCGACTTCATGATAGGAGTAGCTGCAATCATTGTAGCAGTCATTGTTTGCGTTGCAGTAGCAATAGTAATGCTTAGAAAACGACTATAAGATGAACCCAATGAAAACAACTTTCCTTTCCCTTTTTTTAGTCAACTATTAGGTAGATTGACAAGGGCTGAGAAGGCTCTGACTGAAATTCACGAAAATAGCCATAGTTTCGTGACAGATTGACATTTTCTTTTCTCCTAAAGAAAATTTCTGTGCCAGAGCCTCAGCAAACCCAATATCGCTGTCAACAGCTATCAATTTTAGTCACCACCTATTGGCTATCCATGAAAACTGGGGATGGTACGGGTAACAGCTCCACCTGACTGGCGTCCAAGTCACACCCACGATACCACTTCCGCACCGTTATTTTGATTATTTCTCGTATTGTCCTGTTTTAGAATTAAGACATTTAAGGCGCCGAATTGCCTCTTCAAGGTATTTTCAGAGATTAGAAATGTACAATTAGTTGTTATTCAAGTTCTTTTCTAAATTAGGTTTTTATTTTAGATCGTGAATTGGGTTATTGGCGATTTTTTTGGATCATACAATTGTGCATTTTGAAATTCCAGCCAACGACATTGAGAAGATTAAAAAATTCTACATGGATCTGTTTGGTTGGACTATGAATAAGTACCCTGGACCGACAACCTACTACCTTATAGGAACAGTTCCTGTGGACGAGAAAACGATGATGCCTATTCGGCCAGGCGTCAACGGCGGTTTGTTTGACAAAAAAGACGCTGCGATGCCTGATATGGCTAAGCCAACGAACTATATTTCGGTTGAATCAGTCGAGGAACATAGTAAGAAGATTGAGGTTTTAGACGGCAAAATTGTTGTGCCTAAGATGGAGATTCCTGGTTTAGGCTGGTGGGCGCTGGCGCTGGATCCTGAAGGCAACCACTTCGGAATACTTGAATACATGAAAAAATGACACCTGCTCTTTTTACATACAATTTAGATCTTCAAAAAAAAGAGGAGAAACACTTGAATGATGGCTTTTGACTCAGTTAAATCGAAGTCCTTTGAAATTATGCTTGCCGTAGTCTTGATGGTGAACGTCTTGATAATCATCCTCTTGACTCCAATCGGTTTTGAGACCCGTCCACAATCTGACTTGAAGGCTCTGGGCTATTTCGCGATTGTTAGCATTTTTGTTGGTCTCGCACTGGACTTGGCGTCAATTGGCCTTCTTTTAAAGAGAGTTAGAGTTAGATTAGCTTCGAGTTTGACGATCGTCAGTTCGGTCCTCTTTTTGCTGATCATTTTAGTTGATCGAACTGGGTCCTTCTTCTCGGTGCCAATCCCTCCTGCGATTAATATCCTCGAATACCTATTCACTGTCGTATTAATCGTAACTCTCGTTCTATCGTTAAAATTTTATAGAGGGAGTAAGCCTGCTTAAAGAATCTCTCGAATGGCTATCGCCAGAGAAGAGAAGCCACTTTAACTGGAACTTTGTCATCAAACTCGGTGATCTGCGGAGGAAAAAAATTGACAAGGGAAACGCCACTGCCAGGTCGATTCCCAAACCAGAGCCATCAAAGGACATGAAACAAAACAAACCCATTAATGCTTAGAGCCAAAATCAGAGACGTACTCTGCTCTAAGGGGACTCTTTGATTCTAACAATGTTTAAGCGTTTGAAAACGCAGAAACAACGGGATTCAACGGGGAAAAACGCAGAGACACGTGCCGCAACGGGAAACAACGGGAAAACCCTCAACCTGCAAACGCAGCAAATCCTAAACTAAAAAAGCAGCCCATAAAATAAACAACAAAGTTTAATCCAGGAAACATCAGCTAGATCGATGGTTTTGTTTATCCAGAAGTAAATAGACCAGCATTTGATAAATTCCTAAGTATTTCTTCTTGAAGTTTAGGTTGTATTATGTCAAAAATCCCATGGTTTTAGCTAAAATATGTACATAAAGCTGATAAACCCCTTCTGTGAGTTATTGCTATTCTCGCGGGAAGGGACCAAATGGGCTGTGGGATCTTTGGCGCTATAAACTATGAGAATCAACCTGTTTTTCCATATGTTTACTGGGGGTTACGCGCCCAAAATCATCGAGGGCACCAATCGCACGGTTTTCTAACTTACAGCGATAAAGAATTTTTTACTTATAAAAATCTAGATTTAGTTCCTAAAGTGAAAAATGATGCCATAAAAGAATGGTTTGGCCGTCTGCCAGGATCAATAGGTATTGGCAATGTACGATACACAACCTCAGGCAAATGCGATGACGTCTCCATAATTCAAGGTACCCAACCTGTTGTCGCTTCAGTAGATGGCATAAAACTTGCTCTTTCATTCAACGGCAACATTGTTAACACTTTGCCGCTTAGGAAAGAAATGTTTGAGAATTTTCCAGACTTTACCTACAGCTGCGATTCAGACATTGTATGTAACAAAATGTTATTGGCCTTAAAACAAGGTAAAGATCTCCCATCTGCAGCCAAGGTTGTTATGGAGAGTTTAGACGGTGCATTCAGTGTAACTGGCATAACTGGGGAAGGTGACTTTTTCGCTTTCAAAGATCCACACGGAATAAAACCTCTGTGTGCAGGGCATGATCCAGTAGGCAAAACGTATGCTTTCTCCTCTGAAACCGTAAGTTTAGATATGAACAGTTTTGTAAGAGATTTTGAATTAAAACCCGGCGA
>Ga0335081_10007072_pt1 | contig 17911 bp, 18 predicted proteins | sample Lox_Sample_35_FD_206713 | JGI IMG/M metagenome (GOLD analysis project Ga0335081, IMG submission 206713) | Soil microbial communities from Loxahatchee National Wildlife Refuge, Florida, United States - Lox_Sample_3.5 | ecosystem: Environmental > Terrestrial > Soil > Wetlands | place: USA... | reverse complement strand
TATAACTTCGCCAAGCGCCTCAGGACCCTTCGTGGTCTCACCCCCTATGAGCACATCTGCAAAGCCTGGGCAGACCAACCCAGCCGATTCAGATACGATCCAACCCACCTCACTCCGGGACTGAACATCTAGCCAGCGCAGCGCCGGCAGGCGGGTGAATATCGAGCGGCCTACGCCCTTACGGCTTCTTACCTGCGTTAGGCCATCCGATAAGGCTTGCCTAAAAGCTGGGTGACGCTGGCCTGCAAGTCCGCCTTAGGGCATTCGCACCGTGTGTCATTTGGGCGATGCGGCGATGGTCCCGCTTGCCGAATTGCAGTAGCCTGCCGCACGGAGAGACAACAGCGGACGCGCAAATGGCCGACGTTTCCCGGCGCAGATTCTTCGAAGGTGTCGCTGGCGCCGCGGCTGCGCTGCCCGTGCTGTCGCGCGCCGCCATGGCGCAATCGTACCCGGCGCGGCCCGTGCATATCATCGTCGGCTTTGCCGCCGGCGGCCCGAACGACATCTCCGCGCGCCTCGTCGGCCAATGGCTGTCGGAGCGGCTCGGCCAACCCTTCGTCATCGAGAACCGGTCGGGCGCCGGCGGCAATGTCGCCACCGAATTCGTGGTGCGGGCGCCCGGCGACGGCTACACGCTGCTTCTGGTGCCGGCGCCGGCCGCCATCAATGCCACGCTTTACGATAATCTCAGCTTCAACTTCATTCGCGACATTGCACCCGTGGCCGGCATTCTGCGCGTCCCCGAAGTCATGGTCGTCAACCCGGCGGTCCCGCCGAAGACCGTGCCGGAATTCATCGCTTACGCCAAAGCCAATCCGGGCAAGATCAACATGGCATCGGCCGGCAACGGCACCGTGCCCCATGTCGCGGGCGAGCTGTTCAAGTTCATGACCGGCGTCGACCTTGTCCGGGTGGGCTATCGCGGCGGCGGACCGGCCCTGGTCGATCTGATGGCGGGGCAGGTGCAGGTGATGTTCGAGCCCACGCTGTCGACGTTGCCGCACATCAAGGACGGCAAGCTGCGCGCGCTTGCTGTCAGCTCCGCGACACGCTCTCCCGCATTGCCCGACGTTCCGACCGTGGCCGAAACGGTGCCGGGTTACGAGGCGACCGCGTGGTTTGGCATCGGCGCGCCAAAGAATACGCCCGTCGAAATCGTCGAGAAGCTCAACAAGGAGATTACCGCGGGCCTCGCCGATCCCAAGATGCGGGAGCGGATCGAGGACCTTGGTGGTGTTCCGATGCCGCTGTCGTCCGCCGCGTTCGGCAAATTGATCGTCGACGAGACCGACAAGTGGGCCAAGGTGATCAAGTTCGCCGGCATCAAGCTCGAGTGACGGCGTTGCGGTAGCCGCGTATGGGCCGACGCCGCTTTGGTCGCCGCGCGAAGCTTTTGTTTTGGATCGCAGCTTTTATTTTTGGTTCGACGCTGGCGATTTGGCCGCGTGCAGCCTAATCATTGCCGCATCGATCATCTCGTGAGGGACGGCGATGCGCTTCAGTTGGCCCGCACTGGTCCTGGCGCCGTTGGCGGTGCCCGTGCTGTTCAGCGTGGCGTTTGTGAGCTCCTCACCCGTGAGCGCGCCGTTGCTGGGGTTTCTGATCCTGCTGGTGCCGAGCAGCTTCATTTCCTACGGCACCACGGTCTTTCTGTTTCTGCCCTGCCTGTTTGTCCTTTCGCTGTTTCGGCCCATGACCGGTTTTAAGGTCTGCTTGCTCGGACTGGTGCTCGGCGCATTGGTGTTCGTGCCGCTGACGGTGATGGACTGGAAAGGCAGCGGCCCCGATTCCGGCCCGCCGGAGGAGAGCTTCATCTCGTTCTTCCTGCGCTGGGTTGCCGATCCCCTCAACCTGATCTTTCCGGTGTCCGGGGCGATCACGGCAGGGCTGTACTGGTGGCTGGCGACACGGTGGCCCAGGTGGCGGTCCATTTGGCGGCGCGGCCGGTCGATCCCGGCGCAGCAATAGCCGCCGGCAGGTGCCTGCGTTTGAGTCAGGAGTTACGCTTGCGACGTTGCCGGTGACGGCGCCGATCCTCCAGCGCGGTCCGGTTGTCGGGCGTTCCAAGCGCCTCAGAACTTGTAGGCGGCGCCGACGCGAGCGATGTCGCCGCTCACCCGGGTCGAGAAATTGAAAGTCGCGTTGCTGGCGCTGAACTGAGTCGTAACCAGGGTGGCTGCTGCGATCGAACCGAGATCGAAGTGGAGATACTCCGCGCTCAGGATCCAATGCGGTGCAACCGCGTACTCGACGCCGGCGCCGGCGGACCAGCCGCCGCGGGTTTGGCTTGCTGTGGCCAATCCAAACTCGAAGCCTGAGCCGAGCGGCGAAAATCCCTTGTAGGCGTCGACGAACTTGACCTGACCGAAAGCTCCGCCGGCTGTCGCGTAGACCAGAACGCGATCAGACGCATAGCCGAGCCGAGGCCGAATCGTTGCGAGCCACGATGTGTTTGCGCTTGCCGCGATTCCTGCAAGGCCGGCACCAGCCCGCGCCCGCCGTCACACCGAAATAGAAGCCCGTCCAATCATAGACCGGACTTGGCAGGGGTGCCTTGACCGCCATGTCGGCCGCCAGGGCAGGTGTGGAGATCAACGCGGCGATCGCAGCGAAAGCAATCTTCCTCATGACGGCCCCGATAATCTTAAGGATGCATCCGGGCCGCCGAGGGACTGTTGCCCATGGGCCACAGTGAAGGGAAATCCGCAGCGGCTGTTTTGAAGGTCCGCGCCTTGGTTGGCTGCGGTGCAGGCCGCTACGCCGTCTGATACCGCTTCAAAAACGTGCGCGCGCGGTTGATGGTGCGGGCCTTCAGCTCCGCCGGCTCCTTCCAGGGAAACACCGTGATCTCGGCGTTGGGCGCGAGCGAAGCGATGTCGACGGCGACCTGGAGCGGATGCGCGACGACGTCGTCGGGCAAAACCAGCATCGGCGTCTGGCAGGATTTCGCAAAATCGCGCGACACGCTGTACACGAAGTCGGGCTGCACGCGGTAGAGGTTGTGCAGATACTGCTCGATGGTCGCCATCGACACGTCGGGCCGGCGCTCGCGAAACTCCTTGGCCCAGACGTCCCTGCCGGACTCGAACATATAATCCGGCTTATCCGGCCGATGTCCGACCGGCTGGCTCAGCACGGCGGCGGCCACGCGCGCGCCCGCGCGCTCCGTCAGCTTCAGCCCGAACGGGCCGCCGATGCAATTGCCGAAGAAAAAGAACTGGCGGATGTCGAGATGGTCCATCACGCCGAGCTGGTCGTCGGCGAAGGCGTCCCACGGATTGTCGACCGGAACCGGGCCGGTCGACTCGCCGTTGCCGGCGTTGCGCTGGTCCATGGTGATCACGCGGAAGTCGTTCTTGAACTCCTCCATGACGTTGATCACCGCGGTCGGCCAATTGCTGATGCGCGAGTTCAGGCCGCCGCCGGGTGTCGCCAGCAGCGGGAAGCCCGTGCCGATTTCGGCGTAGCGGATGCGGACATTGCCCTTCTCGTAGAAGCCGATCTTGACGCCCGCCGGCAAGGCCTGCGGCGCTTGGGCGAACACTTGCGGGGCGCTGGTCGCTGCCGCCGCGGCGGCACCGGTGGTCAGAACCGTGCGTCGGCTCGAATCGATCATCGGCTTCCTCCCCTGTCGTCGTCGCCGGCGATTGCGTGCGGCACAGCGAAATAGCGGCTTATTCTATCACGTCGTCGGCGCGCCCGAGCATCAGCGGCGGTACGGTAAGACCCAATGTCTTCGCGGTCTTCACGTTGATGACCAGCTCATATCTGGTCGGAAATTGCGCCGGCACATCGGTGGGCTTTGCGCCGCGCAGAACGCGATCGACAGACGACGCCCCCTCGCGCCAGACCAGAAGCGGATTGGTGCCGTAGGAGATCAGGCCGCCGCTCGCAGCGAAGGTGCGAAATGCATAAACGGCGGGAAGGCGAAAGCGTGCCGCCAGCTCGATGATCGGATCGCGATTGGCGAAGGTGACGGCATGCGGCGCAACGATCAAACCGCCATTGCCTTCAGCGGCGAACGCGGTCACCGCATGCTCGATCTCGGCGGTGCTGTGCACCGGCAGCGCAATCAGCTTGACTGACGATGGTGCGCCGGCCTCGGCCGCGCGCAGCAAACCGACATTGGCCGATGTTTCCGGGTGCAGCAGGAAGCCGACGCGGCTGACTGTGGGAGCGACCTCCTGCAAAATCTCCACCCACTTGCCGGCGATGGCGTTCTCCAAAACGGCGTAGCCGGTGAGGTTGCCGCCGGGCTGCGCCATGCTCGCGACGTAGCCGCTGCCGACCGGATCGCCGACGAGGATGAACACGACCGGGATGGTACGTGTTTCCTGCTGCACGATCGTGGTGATCTGGTTTGAGCTCGGCACGATCACGTCCGGTGTCATGCCGATCAGCTCCCTTGCGAGGGTGCGGGCCTTGTCGGGATCGCCACCGCCCCACCGGATGATGAATTGGATGTTGCGCCCCTCCGTCCAACCGAAGTCTTCAAGCCCGCGCTGAAACGCGGCGATCACGGCCTTCCCCTCGGCGTCGCCTTCGCTATAGGGGATCAACAGCGCGACCCGCCGCGTCGGTCCGCCCTCCTGGCCAAGCGCCGTGAGCGGCCATAACGCCGGCAAGCCGGCAATTGCTTTGAAGACATCACGTCGCCGCATTGCGCCCCCACATCTGCCGATGGCTTGCAGTCGGGTGGATTACAGCAAAGATTTCAGGCCGGCGAAACGGGGCGTCACGATCATTTCGCGCAACAGCAATCCTGCGCATTGTTCGATCACGTCGCCGGCTTCGGCGAGCAGCGTCGGCGGCACCGTCAGGTCAACGGCGCGGTAACACGTGCGGCACTCCGGCCCCGCAGGTCGCGAAGCCATCGACTATTGCATCTTGGGAATTTTGTATTTGCGAATGAGCTGACCCGACTCTTCGAGCTCCCTCGTGATCGTCTGCGAAAATTCGTCGGCGCTGGTGACATTCGGCTCCATGCCCTGGTTCAACAGGAATTCGGTGACCTTGGGCTCGTTGATCGCCTTGGCGACCACGCCATTGAGCTGCGCGACGATTGTCTTGGGCGTCTCACCCGGTGCGAACAGGCCGAGCCAGGTCGAAAGCGGAAAGCTGCCGAGACCCGCCTCGCGATAGTTCGGGATGTTCGGGAATAGCGGCGCGCGTGGATCGCTGCCCTGAACCAGGATACGTCCTTTGCTGTCGTTCGGATTGTCGGCCCAATTGCCGAGCGCCGTCCACGTCATCTGGATTTCGCCTTTGATCAGCGCGAGGACGAGCTCGCTCGCGCCTTTGTACGCCACCTCCAGGATGTCGGTATGCCAACGGTCGTTGAGGAAATGCCGGAAAACGTTGGCCGTGCTCGCCGGCCCATAGGTGCCGAAGTTCAGCTTGCCGGGATTGGCTTGGGCGTAGGCCTTCAGCTCGTCCATGGTCCTGACCGGGATCGTCGGCGAGACGACGAGCCCAACGGTGAACTTGCCGAGCATGATGACACTCTTGAGGTCACGCACGGGGTCGTAGGGCAGGTCGTCGATCAGATAGGGATTGAACGTGATCGACGAGGTCGACAACGAGCAAACCGTATAGCCGTCGCCACGGGCGTCCTTGCAGGCGAGCGAGCCGCGCACGAAATTGGCGCCCGGACGATTATCGGTAATCCAAGGCTGACCCATGATGGCGCCGGCATCGACGGCGATGCGGCGCGACACTACGTCCGACAGCGATCCCGCCGTGACGGGAACGATCATGGTGATCGGTCTCGTGGGATAATTCTGCGCGGCCGCGGATAGAGCAAACGTCGCCGCGAGCGCGAGCGAGAAGCCCAGGGCGCGTCCATGCATCGATCTCATCGGGCTGCGGCCGCTTTCTTGGCGGCCTCGCGATGCAGATCGGAGATGTCGGCCCAGAGGTGATCCGGCCGCTGCCATTCCTTCAGCGGCCGGCCCTCGGCAAAGGCCTTCAGTTCGCGCAGCCACAGCCGGCGCATCAGGGCGACGCTCAAGTCGGTGCCGCCCAGCAGCTCGTCGAATGTGCGCTCGGCGGGCGGCCCGAGGCTGGCCAATACGGCGCAATCCTGGATGTTGGTGAGATAGAAGTGATTCATCGTCTCGGAGCGCGCCTTGAGATCGCGCATGTTCTCGCGGCCGGCGATCAAGTCCGCCGCCGCATCGGCCACCGCACGGGGTGGGCGAAAGGTATCCGATTCATCGCGCGGTCCCGCGGTTCCGGCCTTGATCCGCGCGGCAAAGCGCTCCGCGTCGTGGCGCGGCAGCGCGTCGAGATTGAAGCGGATCGCCGAGTTGTCGTCGCGCGGAACCCGCCAGGCGCGCGTAAATTTTCCCGGAAAGCCCGGCCGGCCGATCTGCGCGAATTCGGCGGCGGTCGGCATATGAAAGTAGCTGCGATTGTAGATCGCTTCGTCGCCGGTGCCGATCGAGCGATCGAAGCGGCCGGTCATGCCCCAGTCGCTTTCGCGCCAGTCGAGCTTGCCCGAAGTCTTGTAGCCGAAGTGCCAGTGCAGGTATTCCGTGTGCACGAGGTCGGTCGCATTCTCGAGCAGATCGAAATAGCTGCACGGCCAGACTTCTGTCGTGATCCGGCGGATGTAAAGGTCGTCGTCCTCGAAATCGGCGAGCCGCGGCAACATCGGAGCTTCGCCCTCTCCCAGATAGACGAAGATGAGCCCGAGATATTCCCGGACCGGATAGCCTTTGATCTTCACGCGATCGCAGAACGGGCGCGGCTCCGCGGGTTGCGCCACGCATTGCCCGGACGCATCGTAGGTCCAGCCGTGATAAGGGCATTCGATGTGCTCGCCGTGGACGAATCCAAGCACCAGTTGCACGCCGCGATGCGCGCATCGTCCGCCGACGATATGGGCGGCACCGGACTCGCCGCGATATAACGTCAGATCTTCGCCGAGAATGCGGGTCGGCTTGATCTGGCCCGCCGCCAGATCGGCGCTGACAAAGACCGGCTGCCAGAAGCGGCGCAGATAGCGGCCGGCGATCGTGCCGGGCCCGACGCGCAGGATGTCCGCATAGCTGACCCGTGCCGCACGGTCTCCTTGGTTCGCATCGCTCGTCTCAGGTGAAGTTGCCGCTTCCGCCATCGTCGTCACTCCCGCGTCTATGCCTGCAGAAACTGCGTAACGATGTGCCGAGCGCGATCGCGCTGATCGACTTGCGGCCAGTGTCCGCAGGCGGACAAAACGTGCAGCTCGCTGCCCGCGATCAGGCGCTGCATCAGCACGGCGCGCTCGGTGACGGAGCTGCGGTCGTCCGCGCCCCAGAGCAGCAGCGCGGGATTTCGCAGGCGAGGCAATTCCGAATGAATGGGCTTCGGCGTCCCGAGCGCGATGCGGCCGCGGTTGGCGGCTTGATTCTTTTCATTCCAATTCTCGGCGAAGAGCTGAACCAGTTCCTCGCTGTACGCCGCCGGGTTTTTCAGCACGAGCTTGAGCATGGCGCGAGAATTTTCGAGCGAGGGCGCAAAGTCGTGAACGGCCGCCGACACGGTGCCGGGCGCTGGCGTCGCGGGCGGCGTCACGCCGGGAAGCTGCGGCGGCAGCAGGGTCGACGGGTTGAGAATGAGCTTGTGAATGCGCCGATCGTCCAGCGCCATGGCGCAGGCCATGTAGCTGCCCATCGAGGAGCCCCAGATCGAATAGCGCTCGAAGCCGAAATAATCGGCGAAGGCGCGCGCGTGAGCGATGCGTGTGTCGATGGAGAAGTCGGCGGGATTGTCGGTCTGTCCAAAGCCAGGCACGTCGGGCGCATAGACTGAAAAGCCGGCTTCGGCGCAGCGCCGCACCTGATCGCCCCATTCGACACCGACGCAGGAACCCGGCAGTTGACCGTGCAGCATCAGCAGAACCGGTCCGTCGCCGGCCTGCCAGTAGTAGGTCCGCAAGCCCGCCACGGTCACATGTTTCTTCTGCACCTCGACCGCCATGACGTTCTCCGCCCGACACCGCAACCGGCAATTTTCATCAGTGTCTCAGACCACCAATCGCGTCGCAAGACGAAGCGCCTGCGTGTCCGCAGCATAGCAGGGTGCTGTGAGCGTTCATCGGGATCGATCGCCAGTAGCGAAAATATAGCATTTTAAAATATCTTCCGCCCCGAAAATCAAAATGCAGCGCAGCAAAAAAGCCGCTACTCAATCACCTTGTCGGGCTTTCGGACGAGGGACATCGCTTGAACGCTGATAACTGCGGACAGTACCTTGATCCACATCAAGCTGGCGGATGCGTCTAGTGCTTATGTTTAGCTTATCCAAGCGAGTTGGAGCGGCTTAGGTTGGGAGGACCTTTCATGGTGAAAGGTATTCTAGTGATCGGCGTTATCGTCATGTTGTGGTCATCAGATGCAACGGCACAACGAAGATTGGCTGTAGGAAGTTGCGTAACCGACCTCAGGCAGCTGTGCCCAGGTATTCAACCGGGGAACAATCGCCTCCGGCTCTGCATGAGGGAACACATTCGCGAGGTCTCATTTCCATGCCTGGTGACGCTTGCAAAGTTCGCTGAGGTTCGCGGGTCTCGCAAAGAGTGCAGCGCCCATCTCCAGCAACAGTGTGCGTCCGTCCAGCGTGAAGGCGGACAGTTCGCGGATTGCCTAAGGTTTGCCGTCGGCAGCCTGAGCGATAGTTGTAAGGACGATCTTGCGCGTGCCGTCCGCCACGCTCGCCGGTATTGACCGGCCGTGACCAGTCAGCTTCGAGTCAATAGCTTCGGTTTGGGCGCCCTTTACCGGCTGTGCTCGGGGGCTGGGATTGGCCAGGCGACGGGATTCAGGTGTCGCGGCTTTCTCAGGTCGAGCCGATGTCGCGAACGCGAGGAAGGTGAAAACAAGTGCTGCATAACGTGTGAGTCCCCCGATAGCGACCGCAACAGCGACTTGCCGGCCAGTCGATGTGACCAAGAGAAGGGATCCCTTTTAGCGCGTTATCGCTTTTCACTCCGCCGCCATGATTTTGGGCCGGGGAGGGCGCCGGGCCATGCGCTCGACCACGCCGAGAATGCCGCGCGGCATGAAGATGATGCAGAGCACGAGCAGGACGCCGTAGATGGTGTTGGCGGCGCCGATGAAGTTGGTGCCGAAGGCGACGCGTAAGCCTTCGTTCAGCGAGATCGTCAGCAGTCCGCCGACGGTCGGGCCGAGCATCGCGTACATGCCGCCAACGATGGCGGCAAAGACGATCTGCAGCGACACCGCGATGCCCGAGACGGTCTCGGGGTTGAGATACATCAGGTACTGGCCGAAGATCGCGCCGCCAAGCGCGGTCAGCGCCGCGCTGATCACGGTGACGCGCAGCTTCTCGCGCAACACGTCGATGCCGATGGCGGCGGCCGCTTCCTCGTCCTCGGAGACCGCGTCGAGCACCTGGCGGCCGATGCCGCGGTCGATCGCGCGCCAGATCGCGAGCCCGCCGAGCCACATCAGGACCGCGATGACGTAGAAGTAGCGCTTGTCGGGAAACTGCAGCGCATACCAGGAGAAGCCGGCGGCCTTCTGCGTCAGCCCGAGCGAGCCGCCGGTGATATCGCGCGCCGCCACAATGGTGAGCAGCACCACCTGGCTCAGCGCCAGCGTGACCAGCGCAAAGTAGTGCCCGATCACCTTGAGGCGAAAGCACGGATAGCCGATGACGATCCCAAGCAGCATCGCGAGCGCGACGCCGAGCGGAATCCCGAGCCACGGCGTGACGCCGTAATAGTTCCAGAGCAGCGCCGGCACGTAGGCGCCGACCCCCATGAAGGCGCCGTGGCCGAGCGAGACGAAGCCGAACCGTCCCATCATCGACCAGGCGGTATAGACGAAGCCCCAGAGCAAGATCTGAATGAGCAGATGCATGACATAGGGTCCCGCCGTGAACAGCGGCACCACCGGAACGGCGAGGCCGAGCGCGAAGAGAGCAGGGTGCATCTTCATCGCGACAAAATTCCCCGCGGCCGCACGAACATCAGCACGATGAAGAACGTAAACGCCAGCACGTAGGACAATTCGGTGTTGGCGTAGTAGCCGCCGATGGCGATGATCTGGCTGATGACGAAAGCGGCGACGAAGCCGCCGATCATGTCGCCCAGGCCGCCGAGCACGCAGATCATGAAGATCAGCGGCCCAAAGGTGTTGCCGATGAAGGGATGCACGTCATATTGCAGCGCCAGCAGGCAGGCAGCGAGGCCGGCGAGGGCGCCGCCGATCATCGAGGTGAAGAGATAGATACGGCGCTGGTCGGCGCCCATCAGGCCGATGATGTCGCGATCCTGGGCGATGGCGCGGATCGCGGTGCCGATGAAGGTGCGCTTGAGGAAGAAATAGAGCGCCACCGCGCCGATCAACGCCACCGCGAATGCCAAGAGCCGCGCGTAGCTGATGTAGATCGGGCCGAGCTCGATGATCGGCAGGCGGATACCGAGATTGCGGAAGTCGGTGCCGAACAGCAGCGTCGCGAAGCTCTGCAGAAAAAACAGCAAGCCGCCGGTCGCCAGGAGCTGATTGATCGGCGCCGAGCCGAGGATCGGCTCGATGATCAGCAGATGCACCAGGATGCCGAACGCCGCCGAGGCGACGATGGCCACCGCGCTGGCCGCGAGCAGCGGCCAGCCCAGCCCGACGTAGAGCAGATAGATCAGATACATGCCGCACATCACGATGTCGGCATAGGCGATCCACACCACGTCGATGACGCCGAAGATCAGGTTGAGGCCGAGCGCAAGCAGCGCCAGCACGCCGCCGAGCAGGACGCCGTTGATCATGGCCTCGACGAGATAGATGTCCATTCCGCTATAGCCCCATATAGCTCTTGCGAATGAAGTCGTTGTCTTTCAGCGCGGCCGACGTTCCGGCCAGCTTGATGCAGCCGACTTCGAGGAGATAGGCGCGGTCGACGACGTCGAGCACCTGCTGCACGTTCTGCTCGACGATCAGCACGGTGAGGCCGTCGGCGCGGATGCGGTGCACCAGCTCGAACACCTGCTGCACGATCAGCGGCGCCAGTCCCGCCGACGGCTCATCCATCAAAAGAAGCTTCGGCCCCGACATCAGCGCGCGGCCGATCGCGCACATCTGCTGCTCGCCGCCCGACAGCGTGCCGGCAAGCTGATGGCGTCGCTCCTTCAGTCGCGGAAACAGCCCGTAGACGCGGTCAAGTTGCTCGGCGAACCGCTGCCGTGCCTGCGGGATGTAGGCGCCGATGCGCAGATTGTCCTCGACCGTCAGGCGCGGAAACAGCCGCCGGTTTTCCGGAACGTGGGCGATGCCTTGCTCGACCATGCGATGCGCGGGCAGGCCGCCGACCGAACGGCCTTCCAGCGTCATCGCACCCGAAGCGAGCGGCACCAAGCCGGAGATGACGCGCAGCAGCGTGGTCTTGCCGGCGCCATTCGGGCCGATGACGCCGACCGCCTCGCCCTGCGGCACTTCGAGCGATACATCGAACAGGGCGCGGAAGGAGCCGTAGCCGGCGGAGACTGCGGCGAGCGACAGCATCGCCTTATGCTCGTCCCTTGCCGAGATAGACTTCGGTGACGCGCGGATCGACGGCGGCGTCCCTCGGCGCGCCGTCGAAGATCTTCTCGCCGTGGTCGAGCACGATGACGCGGTCGACGATGCGCATCAGCACGCCCATGATATGCTCGACCCAGATGATGGTGATGCCCATGCGGCTGCGGATGCGCTCGAGCAGATCGGCGGCGTGCTCCATCTCGGTCGAGTCGAGGCCGCCGAGGCTCTCGTCGGCGAGGAGTAGCCGCGGCCGGGTGGCGAGCGCGCGGGCGAGCTCGAGTTTCTTCAACGCGGCGGCGCCGAGGCCGTCGGTCATCGCCGAGTCCTCAACTGGCAGCCCGACCAGCGCCAGCGCCTCCTCGGCGCGGCGCTGCGCCTCGACGCGCGTCGTGACGGAGGCTTCGCCGTAATAGGCGGCGAGCGTGACGTTCTCGATCAGGGAGAGCCTGCGGAACGGCCGCGGGATCTGAAACGTGCGCGCGATGCCGCGCCGGCAGACGGCGTGCGCGGCAAGCCCGCCGATATCCTCGCCTTCGAAGCGGATCGATCCCGCGCTCGGACGCAAATTGCCGGCGATCAGATTGAATGTCGTGCTCTTGCCCGAGCCGTTCGGACCGATCAGGCCGAGAATTTCGCCTTGGCGCGCTTCGAAGGAGACCTGGTTGACCGCCAGAAATCCGCCGAAGCGCTTGGTCAGGCCATCGACTGCGAGCATGTGCCGAGCAATGTCAGCGCATGGCGTAGACCGACGACGACGGCAGCGGCAGGACCGGATCCTGCGTCTTGATGTTGGTCGGCCAGACCACCGAAATGTGCTCGCCGGCGTTTTGCATGACCACCGGCGTCGAGCGCTCGTTCTGGCCGGCGAGCTGCGTGCCCGGCCGGTAGAACTTCACGCCGTAGCCCTGGATGGTGCCGCCGGGCGGAATGTCGACGTCGAGGGCGGCCTTGCGCACCGCCTCGGCATCGAAGCCGCCGTATTTCTCCTTGGCGACCGGCAGCACGTTGTTGAGCAGGACCCAGGTCTGGTTGAAGCCCATCGAGCAATGCGGCGGCACGTCGGTGGCGCCGGTCTTGGCCTTGTAGCGCTCGACCATGGTCTTGGTCAGGTCGCCGAGCCCCGGCGCCAACGACGCCGGATTGATCAGCTGCGCCGGCACCGGATCGATGTTGCAGAAATTGTCGATGTCGGCGCCGAACGTGGCGCGCAGCTTGTCGAGCTGGCTGTAGCCGGCGCCGTTACCGACCAGCATCTTGAATTTCAACCCGCTCTCGCGCGCCTGGCGCAGGAACAGCGTGATGTCGGGATTGTAGCCGACCTGGGAGATGACGTCGGCGCCGGCGCGCTTGAGCTTGGTGACGAGCGACGACAGATCGGGCGCGGTGGCCGAGTAGCCTTCGCGCATGACGACCTGCAGGCCCTTGTCCTTGCCGAACCGCTCGCTGGCGTCGGCGACGCCGACGCCGTACGGGCCGTCCTCGTGGATGATCGCGACCTTGACGTCCTTCGGCTCGACGCCGAGCTTGGCCTTGGCGTTCTCGGAGAGGAACGAGGCGAACGCCTCGCCGTACTGGTCGGAATGGATCTGCGCGCGGAACACGTATTGCAGGTTCTTGTCCTTGAACACCGCGGTGGCGATCGCCGTCGTGATCCAGAGGATCTTCTTCTGCGCTTCGACGCGTGCCGAGAGCGGCACCGCGTGGGCGCTGGCATAGACGCCGTTGACGATCTCGACCTTCTCCTGGCCGATCAGGCGCTCGACCTCGTTGATTGCGACGTCGGCCTTGCTTTGCGAATCCGCGTTGATGGGCACCACCTTGTACTTGCCGCCGATGCCGCCGCGCTCGTTGACGAGATCGATGGCGATCTGGCAGCCGATCGAGCAGGCGACCGAGCCGCCGGCGGCGAACGGGCCGGACAGGTCGTAGATGACGCCGATCCGCACCTCTTCGGCGGCGGCGCGGGCAAGCCGGCCGCCGAGGCTCAAAGTGGCTGCGGTTGCGGCAGTGTTCTTCAGCAGCGATCGGCGTGAGGTCGCCATGGCGCGTTCCTCCCTGATTTTCCGGTTCTGGCGCCGGCTTTGCTACGGTGATGAGGGCAGTATTTGGAGGTCGGGTTGGAAAGTCAACGCGGCCCGGGCGATTCACGATGTGAGCCGCCTGCCGGGGCTCCATATCACCGGAGGCGCCCGGTGCACCGGCCATTGCGATCAGGCCTCATTAATCAATCTGGATTGTGTATTTGCCTTGCAGCCGGGCCGGCGCGCCAGCGCGATATAAATCCAGTTTGGCAATGGAATTTGCGAGTTCCATGGCGCGGCGCAAAGGCGCGCAAATTCCTTGAACGCGCCTTAAGGATGTGACGTTTCGTCAGGGCGTCCCGCCCGGATTTTCGACAACAAAAAGGGGTCATTAATTTTTGTCGCTCAGTCTCGGCCGATGCGCAGGACGGAGCGCGCCGGTCGCGGCTTTCCTCCTGGCTTGTGGTTCTGACAAAAGGACAACGCCTCGTGTCGATGTCCCATGCGTCGTTGATCGACGAGCTCGAGTCGGCGGTGAAGACCGGCTCGGCCGAGAGCCGGCTCAACACGCTGCGCCGCATCACCGATCTGTTTCTGCACGACGCCAATCGTCTGAACGACGCGCAGATCAAGGTGTTCGACGACGTGCTGTGCCGGCTGACCGCCAAGATCGAGACGACGGCGCGCATCGAGCTCGCGAGACGGCTCGGGCCGGTCGATCCGGCGCCGGTCGAAATGGTCAGGCGGCTCGCCCGCGACGACGAGATCGATGTCGCCAGGCCCATCCTCAAGGACTGCAGACGCCTCACCGACGGCGACCTGATCGAGATCGCGCGCACCAAGAGCCAGGCGCACCTGTTGGCGATCTCCGAGCGCACGCAGCTGCAGTCGCCGGTGACCGATGCGCTGCTCGATCGCGGCAATCGCGAGGTGGTCTCGACCCTGGCGATGAACGGCGGCGCCCATTTCTCCGAGCTCGGCTTCGACAGTCTGGTCAAGAGGGCCGCGGGCGACGACTTTCTGGCGGAGATCGTAGGCTCGCGGCAGGACCTTCCGCTCTCCTGCCTGCGCGCTCTCTTGCAGCGGGCGGCGGCGGCGGTCCGCGACAAGCTCTTGGCGCTGGTGCCGCCGCAGCGACGCGAGGAGCTGAAAGAGCTCATCGCCAAGGTCGCCAAGACCATCGGCGGCGCGACCGAGCGCGACTTCAGCCGCGCCGAGGCGACCGTTCGGGCGCTCGAAGACGCCGACGGGCTCAACGAAGATGCTCTGCTCGGCTTTGTCCGCAACGGCCGGCACGACGAGGCGATCGTGACGCTGGCGCGGCTCTGCAACGCCCCGATGCGCACTATCGCCGATCTCTTGACCGGGGCCCGCAACGATGCCGTGCTCGTTCCGTGCAAGGCGGCGAACCTGTCGTGGCCGACCGTGGACGCCGTGCTGCGCTACCGGCTTCCCGGCCAGACGGTCAGTGAATCGATCATTTCGCTGGCGCGCAACGACTACGGCAAGCTATCGCGCGCCACCGCGCAGCGCACGCTGCGCTTCATGCAGGTTCGCGAGACGGTGAGCTAGCCGCCGCGATTGCCGCTGCCGTCCGGGCGCCTACAATGGGCGCCGCCAGGGAACGCAGCCATGACATTGCCGCGCGAGCGCCTGTCCTATTCGTCGCCATTCACCCGGCCGCCGCTGAAGCTGCCGGGGAACGCCCGCATGATCGTCTGGTCGGTGGTCAATATCGAGGAATGGGAGATCACGCGGCCGATGGCGCGGCAGCTGTCGCAGCCGCCCATGGGTATCACGCCGATTCCCGACATGCCGAACTGGACCTGGTACGAATACGGCATGCGGGTCGGCTTCTGGCGGCTCCTGCGCGCGCTGCAAGTCGCCTCCGTCACGCCGACAATGTCGATCAACGCCAAGGTCTGCGAGACCTATCCGGAAGTGGCGGCCGCCGCGCGCGATGCGGCCTGGGAGTTCATGGCGCACGCTTACGTGCAGATGCCGATCCAGCAGATCGAGGACCAGCGCGCCGTCATCCGCCAATCGTGCGAGGTGATCGAAAAATTCACCGGCAAGCGGCCGACCGGCTGGCTCGGCCCGGGCCGCGGCCAGACCTTCCACACGCTCGACTACGTCACCGAATGCGGCCTGACCTGGTTCGGCGACTGGATCCTCGACGACCAGCCGGTGTGGGTGAAGACCGCAAACGGCCCGATCCTGTCGATCCCCTACAGCGCCGAGATCAACGACATCACGCTGATGATCTCGCACCACCACGAATCCGACGTGCTGCTCAAGCGCACCATCGACGCCTTCGACCGGCTCTATGCGGAAAGCGCCGAGTCGGCGCGCGTGCTCGCCATCGGCGTGCATCCCTACGTCACCGGTGCCGCGCACCGCATCAAATATTTCGAACAGCTCTACGCCTACATCAACCGCCACGACGTCGTGCACTGGACCGGGCAGCAGATCTACGACTGGTACGCCGATCTCGTGCCGGTGCCGCGCGATTGAGCAAAACTATGATGCGCTTATTGGTCCTCTGCATCGCCTTGCTGGCGACTGTGTCCCGGGTCGCCGCCGAAGACGTCGGTCGCTTCCGCAACGATTGGACCGGCAACGGCATCGTGGTCGAGGCCGTCGCCGATCCGAAAGTGGAGGGCGTGACCTGTCATATCAGCCGGTTCAGCCGCAGCGTGATCGATCGGCTCACCAAGGGAAACTGGTTCGTCGATCCGTCGAACTCGTCGATCGCCTGCCAACAGACCGGGCCGATGAAGATCGGCGACATCGACACCGGCACGAGCGGCGAGGAGGTGTTCTCCGAGCGGCTCAGCCTTATCTTCAAATCGCTCGCGGTGCGCCGCATCTACGACAAGAAGAACAACACGCTCATCTACCTCGTCTATAGCCGCCAGGTGAAGGATGCGAGCGCCAAGATGAGCATCTCGACGGTGCCGCTCTACGGCCATGACGTGACATGGCTCGGCAACAAAGAGCGATGACGCAGATGACGCAGTCGTAGCTACGGACTACCGACTGGAGCGGGCAGCAGCCTTGCGACCGGTCCGCCGATCTCGCGCCGGCGCTGCCGCAACCTCTCCTTCGGCGCGGTCCGAGCTCGCGGGCGACTCGCCATTTGATTTTGCCTCGCGCGCCAACCGCAACGCGCGCAAGCGATGCATATTCTTGACGGCGGCCGCGTGGCGTGCCGCTTCCTCCTCCAGCGCGATGTTGATCTCGGCTTCGCGCCTTTGATTGCGATCGAATACGGTTTCCGCAACAGCGCGCGCTTCGGTATTGGCCATGGATTGTCCTTAATGGGCAAAAACAACCATATATATGTGGGAAGCGGGAGACCGTTTCTCAAGTACAGCGCCAGATTGGGAATTTCGCTGCCCAGGTTCCTGCGACATGACATCCATGCATTCGGAACGGCCGTCTTAACGGAACGGTTGTCGTCTTATGCAGAAGACAGCAGCGCAATACCGCAAGTTTGCCGAAGAATGCGATCAGCTTGCGCAATTGGAGCGAAGCGATCGCCACCGCAGCATCTTGAAGGAAATGGCCGACGCTTGGCGGCAACTTGCTGCCCAGGCGGACAGCGGCGCCTAGTCGGCATCCTCCTGGAGATTTTCGAGTTGGACCGCCTTCTCTTCGGCCAGCCGAAACCAGACTTGCGCCATCTGGATGTAGGCAGCCCGCACAACTTCGTCGGCCGTCGCGTCGGCCATTTCAAGACAGGCTTGGGCATAGCGCCTGTAATCCGACGGTCCAACCAAGCGTGAAGCTCCCCGACACGATGTTGCAACGCGGCATCGGGCCAAAGCGTTCCCGGTCCTTGCCTTTGGGTTCTCGGGAACTCTGGCCGGGTCGGGCTGGGACACGGGCGCGGCGCAACTTTTTCGGGAAACGCCCCCTTGCAGCTTGTTCCCGTCATCACCAGTTCCGCATCCTCGCTGACGTGAAGGACGTGGCGCGGAGGCACATCGCGCCATTGCAGCGAGGGCGGTGCCCGCGGGCGGGTTTGCACATCGCTCCCGGGCAGCTTCCGGGCATCAGCCTCCCGGCATTATGACCGGGGTGGGAGGTGCATCCCTGGACTGGGACAGGCGAAGGCGGGTAACGCCCGTTCAGACCACGTCCCAGGAAGCCTGGCCTGAAGCTGAGCCTTTGGGACGAAATATTTCCCTTGGGCGAGAGCCGCGGTGGAACGCCGACAGGCGAGCGCGCCTTGCAAGGCGCGAGCCGCATCCGCAAGGATGCGGAGGATACGGATCAGCGTTTGCCGGCGTTCCGCTATCCTTCTTTTTCCCTTTTCTTCCTTGGCTTTCTTCCTTGAAGCTTTGATCGACCTTGAAGCTTTAA
>Ga0335081_10007071_pt1 | contig 17912 bp, 4 predicted proteins | sample Lox_Sample_35_FD_206713 | JGI IMG/M metagenome (GOLD analysis project Ga0335081, IMG submission 206713) | Soil microbial communities from Loxahatchee National Wildlife Refuge, Florida, United States - Lox_Sample_3.5 | ecosystem: Environmental > Terrestrial > Soil > Wetlands | place: USA: Florida... | reverse complement strand
ATTCGCATTGATGGTCGCCTGGTTGACCAGCGGCAATCCGTTGTTGCCAATCTCGCCCGAGCCTTGGATGAGATTCGAAGCATTGGTCAGCGCCGCGCCGCAGTTGCAGGCTTCGTTCACGATGGCAGTAGCGGCGCCGTTGGAGGAAAGCGTCAGGATTCCTCCGCCGGTGAGGGTTACCGCGCCGTTGATCCTGAGCTGCGTACTATTCACCGCCGCGTTTACCAGCAGCGTGCCCGTGTTATTGATTGTTCCCAGCAGGAAGGTCGAGCTGGCGTCCGCGGACGTATAGGTCCCGAGATTATTTACCGGGCCGCTGCCTGTGCTCCCATCCAGCGTACCGTTGCTGCCGGTGGCTGTTCCCAGAACGCCGCCGGCCGCGGTGTTGATGGTACCGCCCTGGATCGTGGCATTCACCAGTTGCACCGTTGATGGAACGGCGGTAGCGCTGGCGCCGGTCGCGCTGATCGTTCCCGACGCGTTGACGAAGGTGGCGACATTCAATTGCAGGGTCCCGCCGGCGGTGGCCGTCATCAGTCCTTGGTTGGTGGCGCTCCCGGGGTTGAGGACCAGACTGTTCGCTCCCGCAACATTGGCGTTGATAACTCCCGCTGGCTGATTGACCAGTGGCAGGCCGTTTCCAATCAAGCCAACGCCCTGAATCGTGTTGTTCGCGTTGGTCAGCGCGGCGCCGCAGTTGCAATCTTCGTTGATGATGGGCGTGCCGCTGCCGGTTGTGGTCAAGGTCACGGTTCCACCGCCGGTGAGGGTCACAGCGCCACTCATCCTCAGTTGCGTGTTATTGCCGGCAGCGCTGACCAGGATGTTTCCCGTATTGTTGATCGTGCCCAGCAGCACCGTGGTGCTGTTGTCGGCGGTGGTATATGTCCCGCTGACGGTCACCGGCCCGCTGCCCGTGCTTCCATCCAGCGCGCCAGTGTTGCCATTCGATACCCCCAGCACGCCTCCGCCCGAGGCGGCTACCGTGCCGGCGCGTACGGTCGCGTTCACCAACTGCACCGCCGAACCGCTGCCCGTCGCGGCGATCGTTCCGCCGGCATTGACGAAGGTTGTTCCATTCAGTTGCAGGGTCCCACCGCCCGTCGCTTCTAACGTTCCCAGGTTGCTGGTGGCGCCGGTGTTGAGAAGCAGCGTGCCCGCCGCATTGGCGTTGACAGTTCCGCTCGCCTGGTTGGTAAACGGCAAGCCGTTGTTGCCGATGTTACCGACGCCCGCAATAGTGTTATTGACGTTGGTCAGCGCAGCGCCGCAATTGCACGCTTCGTTAATGAAAGCGGTGCCGACGCCCGAGGTGGAGAGCGTCAGCGCGCCGCCGCCGGTCAGCGTGACAGCACCATTGATGGACAGGAAGGTATTGTTGCCAGCGGCGGCAATGGTGATATTGCCGGCGTTGGAGATCGTTCCCGCCACGGGGATGAGTGCGTTGCCGTTGCCGATGATGAGGCTGGCGTTGCTGTCGATGTAAAGGTTCGCCACCTGCGCGCTGATATCGAGCGTCACCTGCGAGGCGACGGGGTTGCCATCGGCAATGCAGACATTCACGCTGGGGCTGTTGGGCACGACGCCGGTGCTCCACCTGGTGGAGTCACTCCAGTTGCCGGTTCCGCCAAGCCAGTTGGTAGTGGTTCCGGTACAGGCGGTGACGATGGGCGGCGTGATGGTTGTCGGATCACTTGCAGAGTCGTTGCCGGTGTTAACTTCTCCGCCCCCAGCGACTGTGGCGGCGTTGGTGACCTGCGCCGGCGCGTTCGCCGCGACGCTCACGGTAAGGGTGATGACGGGGTAGCTGGTCCCCGCGGCAAGCGCATCGCTGCGGTTGCAGCTCGTCAGTGTCGGACAGGTCCAACCCGTGCCGCCGATGGCGGTCGCGGTGAGGCCAGCTGGAATCGTGTCGGTTACTGTCACCGTGCCGCTGCTGGGAGCCGTGCCGCTGTTGGTTACTTTGATCGCGTAAGTGGCGCCCGTCTGTCCCTGGAAGAAGCTGCCGGTGTGGCTCTTGCTGATGGTGAGGTCGGGGTTGCTGGCAGCCGCCGCGGGCGAGACCGCCGCCACTATCGGGCTGAGACCGGCTGCAACCTTGGTCAGCAGCGGATTGGGGTTGCCGGCGGCGAGCAGGTTGCCGCTGACCACGGCTACGGAATCATCGGCCTGGTTGGTGGCATAGATGAGGCTGCCGTCCGGTGAGGCCGCCATCTCGGAAACGAAGATACTGGTGTTTCCGGGGATGGCGAACGAGCCCAGCAGGCTGAAATTCTGGTTTGCCGGCGTGGTTGAGGGAACGAAGTTAAATGCTTCAACCACATTGCTGGTGGAACTGAACCCGTAGACGCGCGAACCCGAAGCCTGGAAGCCGGTAAAGAACGGGAAAACGTTGCCGAGAAGGACCGGAGTGATCGTGCCTGCGGGCGCGGGCGCGGTAGGCGTCGTGAGATCAAACACATTGACTCCGCCCGTGTTCGAGCCCGTCAGCAGCCACTTGCCGTCGCTGGTCACCTGCATATGGAACTGCGTCGTCAGGATGCCGAGCCCGGTGATCTCGGTGGCAGCGCTGGTGAGCATGTTGAACACCAGAAGGTTGCCATCCGAAAGCGATACGTAGACGAACTTGCCATCGGGCGAGGCTGCGACTGCTCCGACCGTCTCCGAATTCCCCGTAAGTCCCGCGCTGATGGTGCGCAGAACGGTGTTGAAGGTTGGCGATGTGGAATTGGCGTCGATGATCTGCAACTGGGCATCAATGTTGCTGCCTGAAACCACCGAGAGTGGCACCAGCGCAATCGGGGTGTTGGAGTTGGTGGGATCGGGAGCGGTGGTTACACCCTCGATAGTCCCCAGACTGATCGCGCCGGGAAAGGTGAGAGTCGTGAAGGTGGCGCCCGTGGCCAGATTCAGAACCGTCACCTGGCCGGAGAATGCATCTTCCACGTACGCCACCTTGCCGTCAGGCGTGATGGCGATTCCAAACGGCCCATAGCCGACGCCCGCAGGTGTGGTCAGCCTGGTTGCCGGACTGAGCAGCGAAACCGTGTTGTCCCCGAAGTTGGAGATTGCCACCTGGTTGGTGGGAGCGAACGCCGCCGCCGGATTAATGCTGAATCCGCTATTGCCGTTCCCCAAAATGCCGCTCTGGTACTGTGACTCGACCGGCGACGACGAATTCGGATTGCTGACGATCACCTCGACGTTGCCCTGGGCGGGTGCGTACTGCGGCAGCTGCACCTGGAGCGAAGTGGATGTGACATTGGAGGCGGCGATCGGATCCATGCGCCCAAAGCGAACCATGGCTCCGCCAGCGAAATTCGATCCTCCGAGGGTGAGCGTGTTGGCCGTGTCGTTGGTCACGCTCGTGCCCGGCCCGATGCTGGAGACTACGGGTGCGGCCGCCGCTGGCTGGGTTTCGATGTCTCCGGCGGCGATACCTTCAAGGAACGTGGAGAAGCCCTGACCGGTTGCGGTTGCGGTCCCGGCGCGAAGCTGCGCTGTATCCACCACCTCAAGGGTCCTGGTGAGATTGGCGGAGTCGAGATTCTGACCGATGAGGTAGAGCTTGCTGCCGTCGGCGCTCAGCGATGCATCAGTGGCCTCAAATGAGCCGATGTTGAGCGTAGCCCCTGGAATGAACGTGCCATAGGTGCTCGAGCCCGGCGTCAGGTCGAGAACGGACACGCTGGTGCCGCCGGTGTTCCCGATCATCGCGATATAAGCCAATGTGCTTCCCGCCGCCGCCGTATTCTGCGGAGCGGCGATAGCCAGGGGGAACCCGCTCAGTGGAATGGTTTGCACAGAGTTGCTGTTAGTGTTGATCACCTGTACCACGAAGCTGACGAAGTTCTGCTGGAGCGCCAGCACCAGTTGTCCGCCCTGGGTGGCGACGATGGACTTTCCGAAGGAAACGCCTCCCACCTGGGTGTTCGCAAGCGTGGAGAACGCCTGCGTGCCCAGGTCCAGCACTCCGATGTTGGTGCCGCTGCTGAGCGGGTTCAAATAGGCCTTGTTTCCCGCTATGGCAACCGCGCCGTAGGGCCCGGATTGAGTTCCCGCGACCGTCTGCACCTGGAAAGTGGACGTATTAATCAGCGCGATTTTGGCCGAGAAGTTATCGAGCGCTACCAGGGTGCTGCCATCGGGAGTGATGGCCATTCCGAACTCAACCCACAGGTTGCGGATGCGCGCCACTTCCCGCTGCAGCGTGAGGTCTTCCACCGAGATGTAACTCGCGTCCTGATTGCTGACGAATGCGAGGCGCCGGTTTGGAGAAAGCACGATCGTAGACGGAGCCGGCCCGGTGCGCGACGTCGCCGACTGAGCCAGGTTGCCGGCGTTGGGGAAGATCAGCATTCGGCCGTTCTGGTTGTCTCCCAGCAGCAGGCCGCTGCTGCTCGATGAGCTGACAGAATAAGAGTTGTTGGCCGGGTTGGGATCGGGAAGCGTTCCGCTGACCGTGGCCGTATCGACGATCGTAGTGCTGACGGTGGGCGTCACCGTGACGGTGACGGTCGCACTGCTGCCGACGCCCAGGCTGCCGATGTTGCAGGTGATCGTAGTCGTGCCACCGCATCCCGTACCGCTGACGGAGACGAAGTTCACTCCGGCCGGTAGCGTATCGCTCAAGACCACGCCCGTTGCCGGCGAGGGACCAAGATCAGTGACCGTGATGGTATAGGTGTAATTGCTGTTCACGACCGGCGGGTGCGGCGAGTCGCTCATGAACACGGCCAGATCCGCGGCGGCCGCCAGCACCGGCGTATTCACCGAGGCGCTGTTATTCGCGGGATTGAGGTCAGCCTCGTTCTCGGTCGCGCTTGCGGTGGCCGTGATGCTGCCGCTCGCGGGCGCAATAGCGATTACAGTGATCGTCGCCGGTGTCGCCTGATTTATGGTTCCGAGGTTGCAGTTGAAGCTGCCCAGAACCGCCGGCAAGCCCGATGCGTTGCAGGATCCCTGACTCGTGGTGACGCTGTTGATCGTGAGCGCCGGCGAAAGAGTGGTGTTGAGTACCACGCCGGTCGCGGGAGTGTTCAGCGCGTTGGCGACGGTCATCGTATAAGTGATGAATCCGCCTGCTCCCACGCCAGCGCCTGGATTGGCGTCGATCACCACCGACAGGTCCGGCTCGGCGACCGTATTCGCGCTGATCGCCACCCCGATGGGATTCGCGCCGGTTGCAAGGCTCGTGATGATGGGACTCTGCGAGCCTGCCAGCATCGCGGTGGCATCCAGCACCAGAACCCTGTCCTGGCCTTCGAGCACCGCATAGATGAGCGAACCGTCCGGCGTGACCGCCAGGTCGGCCCCCAAAATTCCGATTTCACCCTGAATTGCAAAGGAAGCCAGTTGTGTGAAGTTGTTGCCGCTGCGATCGAAATTGAAGATCTGCACTACGTCGTCGTAGGGATCGAAGGCGTAGAGCTTGGTGCCGACCACCTGGTAGGTGGTCAGGAAGAGCGAGGTGAAGCCGGCCTGGGTGCCGGTGATGGTGGTCACCAGCGTGGGATTGGTGCGGCTCGCACTGATATCGAACACCGCGATTCCACCGGCATCGGTGGAGAGCAACAGTGAGTTGCCGTCGGGGGTGACGTAGACGCGCGATTGAAATGCGCTGACGCCCAGGGTCGCGGTGGAGAGCACAGTCTTGCCGATGCTGGCCAAATTCGAGAGGTTGAAGACCACAAGGTCTCCGACCGAATGATTGGCGTAGTAGAACTTGCCATCCGGCGTGCTTGCGATTCCGCCGGCCGCCTGCCCTCCGCCATTGGTCAGTCCCGCCGCGAACGAGTTGATGACGGTCTTGAAGGCGGGCGAACTCGGATTGGCATCCACGATCGAGACCTGAAGGTCGTTGGTGGAAGCCGTCAGCGGCAACGTTGTCAGGATCGCCATCGCCGGGCCGCCTGTTCCCGGATAAGTTGTAGGCGCGATGGCGTCGTTCTGGCCGAAAATCTTCCCGCCGTTTGTGCCGTAGGGGCCGATCATCGCAAGCGAGGGCTGCTCCTGGGTCTGGCTCGCCAGATTGAAGAAGTCGAGATTGCCGGAAGAGAAGGAAGTGACAAAGGCACGTGAACCGTCCGCAGTAACCGCAACGCTCAACGGGCGATCGCCCAGGCCAATTGCTTCAGGCACACGAACCAGGTCTTTGTTTGCCAGGTTGAGTACGTCAACTTCATCGCCGCCGGTAGCGGCGATCACCACCTGATTTGCGGGCTGGTAGTTGGAAGGCGCGGTTATGGTGATGGCATTGGTGAGAAGCGCGCTCTGGTTCTGGCTGGCGATGGCGCCGGTGCCGTTGCGCGCCGTGACGATGATATCGCCGGCATCGACCGCGGCGTCGAGTGGCACCGTGGCAAGAATACTGGTGGAACTCAGCGAAATAGCAGGTACGGGATCGCTGAACCCGAACCGCACCATGGTATCGGCGGAGAAGTTCGAGCCGGTGATGACCACTGGCGTGCCGGTGTTATACGCAACACTAGCCGGCGTGATCGGGCTGCTCAGAATCGGCGCCGTGCTTGGCGAAACTGTATCGGCGAAAGCTGCAGCCACGCTAGTGAATCCGCTCTGCGTATCGCCCAGGCGTCCATGAAAGAGCACGGTTGGCGGGGCGCATGCCGGCGACGAATTCGAGCAGTTGCGCACGGGAGTCGCATCGAGCACTGCGACGTTATCCGCCGTGCCGCCTCCGCTCAAGATCGCGATCAGCCGGCTGCCGTCACTGCTGGAAGCCAGGTCGCGCACTCCACCGAATGTAATGAGGCTCACGTCCGTGTTGGCGAGCAACTGCCCGAACGTTGCTGACCCCTTGCGCAGATCGATCGCGCTTATCACAGGGCCGTTGGCGCCGGTGTGCGCCAGGAATCCGAAAGTGTTGCCGGACGCCGTGGGATTGGGCACGACTGTAATGGCCAGCGGCGCCGAGGGCAGACTTACTGTCTGGGCGCTTAGAGTGGCAGTGTTAATGATGTAGAGATCGTTCGGATTCTGCCGCGTGGCGAGCACGAAAGCACCATCCGGCGTGGCAGCCATGCTGGCAGTGTTGGTTGCGTTGCCGGACCGTACACCGGTAGGTACAGCCTGGTAGCGCGACAGGTCTACGGCCACCACCGGCAGGTTGGAATTGAATGCGTTGGTATTGATGAAGGCGACGTTGTTGGCCACCACCACCGATCCCAGAAAATCGAAACCCTGAGGGTCCCCGAGCGCGTCGGCCAGGGGCACGCGCTGGATCACGTTGAACGTCGCGGTATCGACAATGACCAGCGAATTCGTGTTCAGATCGGGAATTACCAGGACGCTGCCGTCGCGGCTGAGCGCCAGGTTGCGTTCCGCTCGCACGTTGTGAATGCGCGCAATCTCCCGCCCGATGGTGAGGTCCATGACCGAGGCGTAATTCGAGTTCAGATTTCCGATAAAGGCCACGCGGCGGTTGGGCGAAACGGCCACACCCGTGGCCGACCTGCCGCCGCGGATCGGCGCCGTAGCTACCGAGCTGTCGGCCAGATTGAAGACACGCAGCGCGTTGTTGTCGAAATCCGTAATCAGGAAGCGCTCCACCGAGGTGGTACTCACGGTGGCGGTGTTGTTTGTAAGATCGGGGTCTCCTTCGGTAGTGTTACTCACCGTCGCTGTTGCCGTGACCGGTATCGAGCTCAGCGTTACTGTGAACGGCCCATTAAAGGAAGTCTCCGGCGTCATCGCTCCAATAGAGCAGGTCATAACGCCCGGTGCGGTATTGGTGCAGCCGGTCGGCAACGTTCCGAAGGTGACGGCGGTGGCCGGAGACAAGCTCACGACTAGGGTTACGTTCGAGGCGGTTGACGGTCCCAGGTTAGTCCCGGTGACGGTGTACGTGACGTTGGCGGGGACGGACTGCACCGGACTGGGCGATTCGCTCAGGGTAACCGCGAGATCTGCCGCGGCGAGGATGGTGAGCGTGGTGCTGACAGTGTTGTCGGCGGGATTGGCATCCGTTTCGTTTTCGCGCACGTCAGCCGTTACGACAAATGAGCCCGCCTTCGTTCCGACCAGCGTGACCGTGATCAGTGCGACAGCTCCCGGAGGCAGGGTGCCCAGGTTAGCAAACCCGCCGTTGGGAATGGTGAGGCTTGAGTTGTCGGGAGCACAGGTGCCTATTGTTACCGTGCACGCGACGGCGCGGATCCCGCTGGCGCCTCTTCCACCCATAACGACTCCGGTCGCAGTCGTTGTGAGGCTCTTGTTGGTGACCTGCAGGTTGAGGACGAGATTAGTTCCCGCGTACGCCGCCGCTGGCGGGGTGGTGGTGCATTGTCCAAGGGAGTTGAGCAGGCAAATCGAAAGATCGGTGGTTGCTGCCACTGCTCCGATCTTGGTTATGAAAGCATCATAGCCGCCGCCTGAAGCTGGCTGCACCGCGTTGGCGGTGATGAAACTGGTGTCATTGGTGAATCCCAGTACGTAGGCGTTGCCGCCGGAATCCACCGTAATGTCCACGCCCGAGCTGCTGGTGAATCCGGAGCAATTTTGGCAGTTTCCTTCTCCTCCAAGATAAGTGGAGAACACCAGGCCGGAACCGGCGGCGTTGAATTGCGTTACGAATCCTTCGTTGCTGCCGTTGTTGCCGGGATTCTGGAGCCATACTGCGTTGGCCAATGGGAAGTCGTTGGATGAGGTAGTACCCGTCAGCCAGGCCTGCTGCCCGCTGTCCACCGCGATCGAATAGGCAGCATCCACGCCGCTGCCGCCGACATAACTGGCATATGCAATCGCATTCCCCGAAGAACTCAGTTTTGCGACCGCACCATTCACGCTGCCCAAAAGAGTTTTCTGGAATGCCGTCGCCGTGACAGGGAAGTTGCTGGCCGAGGTCTGCCCGCCGAGGTAGACATTGTTCGACGAATCGAGGGCTATACCCAACAAATAGGTCTGGGCGTTGCCGCCGAGCAAAGTCGCCCATGCCAGCGAGCCGCCGCCGGCATTGATCTTCGCTGCATAAGCCAACTCATATCCGGTGCCGGCATAGATTGTGCTCGGGGTTCCGGCATGCAGCGCGAGAGCTGTGATGATGCGTGGTCCAAGATTATTGAGAAGCGTCCAGGAAGCTCCCCCATTGCTGCTGAAGAACAGGCCCCCGCCGGTTGAGCCGGCATAGACGTTCTGCGAGTTCGAAGGATCGACCGCAACCGTCCTGATGGTGGGCGTTACGAGGCCCTGCGCAAGCCCATTGCTCGCTTGCGTCCAGGCGCCGCCGCTGTTCGTGCTCTTGAAAACTCCCTGGCTGGTCGCCGCATACAGCGTGGTGTGGTTGTTGGGGTCGATGGCTAGACCGCGGATTGACGGTATCGCTCCGTTGATGGTCAGCCCATTATTGACCTGCACCCAGTTGGCGCCGGCGTTCGTGCTCGCGAACACGCCCAGCCCGGGAGAGCCCGCGTACAGGTTTGCGGGGTTGATGCCGTCAATGACAATCGTGGTGATGTTTCCGGCCGCGAGACCGCTGCTCGACGTAATCTGCGTCCAGCTCGTGCCGCCGTTTGTGCTCTTCCACAGGCGCTTGGCCTGGGTACCGGCATAAACCACCCCTTCGGTTACCGGATCGGCTGCCACAACGTTGATGCTTGCGGCCGAGCCTGCCAGGATTCCCGGAATCAGGCCTGCAGGCGCCCACGTGGTTCCCCCATTGGTGCTCTTGATTACGCCGTCCGCGCCATCGGATGAGCCGGCATAGGCGTTCACCGGGTTGACGGGATCAAAGACAATACTGCTGATATTCGGGACGGATGAGACCAGTGCCCAGGATGTGCCGCCGTTCGTGCTTTGAAAAATTCCCTGTCCCGTGCCGGCGAGCAAAGTAGTGGGTGTGGAGGGATTGATGGCAACTGCTTTTATGTTGAGTCCAGCCAGGCCGGTATTAAGCGCCGTCCACGCGGTGCCGTTGGAGCTGCTGTAGATGCCACCGCTAGTCGAGGCTGGCAGCAATGTCTTCGAGCCGGGAAAGTCGGTGGAAGTAGTGGCGCCGGCGACGTAGATATTGTTGTTCGTGTCCAAGGCCAGCGCGCCGACAAAATCCTGTCCTGAGCCTCCCAGGAAGTCGGAAAAAACCTGGGCGGTACCGGTACTGTTGAGTTCGGTAATGAAGCCCGTAACGCAAGTGCTCGCGGGAGCGCATGGACTGATCGAACTGGTCGCGGGATATCCGCTCTCGGCTTGTCCGATCACATAGACGTTGCCCAGGCTGTCCGCCTTGATCTGCCCAGCCTGTGAGGCGCCGTTGCCGCTCAAATAGGTGGAGAAAATCAGCGAGCCCAGATTTACGTCCAGTTTGCTGACGAACCCGTCTCCAAAGCTCGCGCAGGCTGTGGGATTCGTGCAGGCCGCCCGGAACACACCCGACGTGGTGGGGAAGTCAGTGGAAAAGGTCGTGCCGCCCACGTAAACGCCGGTGGCATCCACCACCAACCCGCCGCTCGTGCTTTCCCATGCCAGGATGTCCTCGCTGCTTCCGCCCAGGTAGGTGAAAGCGAGCACCGCGCTTGCGGTGGGATTCAGCTTGGCAATGAACAAGTCGCCGAAAGGACCGCCCGTGGGTACGTTGCAGGTGGGTGGTGTGTCGGTACCGCAACCCTGGTCATAGCCTCCGGGAGGAAAGGGTCCGAACGCAAAACCCGGGGAAAGAGTTTCGCCGGCTACATAGATGTTGCCGTTAACATCGAGCGTGATGGCTCCGTCGATGTTGCCGCCGATAAATAATTCGTCGCCGCTGCCTCCGAAATAGGTGGAAAAGGAAAGAAGCGGATCGATGACGAGCTGCCGCCGCCGGTCGTAATCGCCCAGTCGAAACTTTACGCGGCCCTTCTCCACCAGGTATGTGGCGGCGACCTCGCGGCGCGCTCCGTCGATTTCCTGATATGCCAGCGGCTTCCGCAGGCGCATAGTGCCTGTTCCGACCGGCAGGACCAGATCGCCGCTGCTATCGAGTTCAAGCTTGCCCGCGCCATCAATCCGCAGCGCAATCTCGTCGGGACGCGCGTTGGGCGCAACCACGAAGTCATACTCCAGACGGCCCTGGCTGCCGTAATAGACGAGATCGATGCCGGGATAGACGTTGTGATAACGCACGCGCGCATAGTTGGGAATGCCGGTGTGCCACTTCCTGGAATCGTTGCCAATGAAGTAGTTACTTTTGCCGGGCAACGCGTCTTCGCCGCTGATAATCGCGGCGGGATTTGATTTTTCCAGACGCAAATGCAGGTAGTCCGGCGGGCCGCTTGCCTCAGGCGCCCGCTTATTCCCTCCGCCGCGCATCTCGCGCTGCCCTTGTTGGCGCTTTGCGACAGCCAGAACAGCTTCGTGCTTCGTTAGTGACAGACTGTAGGCCGTTCCTCGCGAGAGGAATTTCACCGGGCCAGAGGCTTGTCCCTGGTTAGGCTCGAAGCTCAGCGGCAGCGACGAATAATTCGCCGCGGCTTGCGCTTTCAGTCGCGGTGACGTGGCGGCGGGAGGAAGGTTCTTTGCCCCGCCAAAGAAAGGGTTGACTGGATTTTGAATGCCGCCGGGGGCGATGCGACCCTTTACCGTGCCTACATCATCCTGACCGACTGAACTGCCAAAAAACAGCAAAATGCAGGCAAGGACAAAGGGAGCCCTGCGCTCCATGGCGCCTCCACTCTAGGTGCGGGAACCGCGCGGAACAACCCCGGGGATTGCGTCCTTTAGAGCCGTCTGCGAAACCTCGCCTGCACCCCGCGCGCATGGTGCAAGTCGAGCGTTTCTACAGACTTGGCTTACTTCTACTTTGGGGGAAGAGAGGCCTGAAAACTAACATGCGCCTTGCTGACTGTCAATCAAATTACCTGCAGGATTTTGCACCACCGGGTGTTACTTTTGCCCGATAATGGCTTACTTCAGTTGTCTTGCGGGAGGTTCAATGCGTGCTCTTGCCCTGCGCTTCTTGCTGGCTTGTGTTGTACTTGCCGGGAGCTTTTCCGTCCTGGCTCAGACTTCCGGTCCCTCGAGTGCGCCTCAGAATCCCAATGAATCGTCCACGCCGCAGCAGCCGGACCAGGACCAGTCCAAAGACAAGAAAAAGAAGAAGGACAAGAAGGACAAGGGCTCACAGGACGTCATGAATACCGAGGTCTTTTCGACCGCCGTGGCCAACAACGTCCTCAACGATCTGCGGGACGGCCTGGAAGGTCATACCCAGCGGCTGATGCTCTCCGCCTTCGACGCCGATAAGATGGATGGTTATCTCCAGTTCGAAGACCAGATCGAAGCTTTCTTCAACAAGTACGGGTCGTTCAATGTCTACTTTCGGATCGCGCAGAGCTCAACCGAGGGCCCGAAGGGAATAGTGCTGGTAGATATTCAGTTAGAAGAGATTCCGCGCGGCGCAACTGCGCCTCCGGTCCGCAAGAGCGGGCAGATGCGCTTCGAACTGGAACGCGGCAAGAAGGGATGGAAGATCGTCGACTTCAGCCCCAGGAACTTCTTTTCGTGAGCCCGCCAACTTCAGCAGGAAGATTTCGCCGCCGATGAACGCAGATCAGCGCGGATTTTTGGGACAATTTCTGATCCGCGTCTATCCGCGTTCATCCGCGGCGAAACTGTCTTCGCATTAATTGAACGTGCATGAAACGCGACTATCCTGAGCGGCCGATCGTGGGCGTGGGCGCGGTCATTGTCGAAAACGGCCGGGCGCTGGTTGTCCGCCGCGGCACCGAACCGCTGAAAGGCGAATGGTCGATTCCGGGGGGAGTAGTCGAGCTGGGTGAAACCCTGCGCCAGGCCGCCGTGCGCGAGGCCAAAGAAGAGACTGGGCTCGAAGTCGAAGCGGGAGAAGTGCTCGAGGTCATCGACCGCATCATGCGGGACACTCAGCAGAAGATCCAGTATCACTACGTGCTGGTGGATTTTCTCTGCCGGCGGATCTCGGGCGAGGCCTGCGCGGCCGCCGATTCCACCGAGCTGCGCTGGATCACAGCCGCCGAGCTCGAATCCTTTCCCATCGCCGCTTCGGCCGCGGCCGTGGTGCGCAAGGCCTTCGAATTGCAAAATCATACGGCCCGCAGCTCATCGTGAGTCTGCGGGCCGCCGGTAGTCTGTTGGGATTGGCCTGAGGCGGTCACGCTTTAACGGTGACCTTACAAGCTCCCGAACGACTGGGAAGTTGCGAGGAAGTCAGAGCGATTCGCCCTAAGCCTCAGCCACCTCACCTGATCTACTATTTCCATCGGAATTGTTCACTGGATCACCTCCTTTCTGGTGTGAGCCCACACTAGTACATCTGGACTCCGGGGTCAAATTCAGTTTCCGAGAAAAAATTTTCCGCTAGTAACGGCTTCAGCACCGGCAGCATCGCGTCGGGGTTAGTGCGGCGGATGTTAGCGAGGCTGATTCTCCCCAGGCTGGAAGGGGGCGAAACGCCATTTCAGGGCAGCCCGAGGGCGGCTTTGCTCTTTTTGGGGTTTAGGCCGGGTGTGCCGGAGGGCTTGCCTTAGGTGGCATCGTGGGCACGCCGAAATGCAACTCGCGTGAAGCACACCTCAGGGGCCGCTGGCCGTGCGTAATCTGGCATCTAAATGGGTGTGGGGGTACGCTCCCGGTAAACCCACAGAAGGATAGGGACGAGACCCACCGAAGTCAAGAAAGGTTCCCCTAACTTGCTGATGATGGGCCAGTTACGAGATCATGAGGTCTCCGTCCGCAGCGCGATCACGCCGCCGCAGTGCCGGCCAGTTGCACGCCCTTGCCAGCTTGCAGCGCGAACTCAGGGCCGCTGATCCCAACGGTCGCCGCAAGTATCTCCGCGACTTCAGCGAAGCCTTCCGCGACTACGAATCACTCCTCACTCTGGCGCAGGTGGAAGCCGAGCTGTGCCAGGCTGACGTGGTGCTGGTCGGCGATTACCACGCTCTGCCCGCCTCGCAACGCTTCGCGGCGCACATACTGGAGCGAGCGGCCAAAGGCAGCCGGCCGGTAGTTCTGGGTGTGGAAACGATCTTTGCCCGCGACCAGCACATTCTCGACGAGTGGGTGCGCGGCGAGATCGGCGACGAAGAGCTCCGTGAGCGCATCCGGTTCGACCTGGACTGGGGGTACGACTGGGAGCCCTTCCGTGAGCTGCTGGCCGCGGCCCGCCAGCACGCGGTGGGGGTCTATGGTCTCGACTGCATGCCACGCGACGACCTGCGCAAGATCGCCCGGCGCGACCGCCACGCCGCCCAGAAGATTGCCGAGATTGCGCGCCGCCATTCCAACGCCATCGTGGTGGCGCTGTTCGGGGAATCGCATCTCTCGCCCAGGCACATTCCGGAGGTGCTGCGCGTCGCGCTGCCCGACGCCGGCGTGCTCACGCTGCTGCAGAACATCGACCATCTTTACTGGCGTGCCGCCGGTGAGCGTCCCGAGCACGTGGAAGCGGTGCGGGTGGAGAGCGATGTGCTGTGCGTGTTCAACGCCACGCCGCTCGAGAAGTACGAAAGCTACCGCCAGTGCATCGAGCGCTGGCGGGAGGAGCACGCTGCCCCCGACCTCGCGCCCACCTTCTACAACCTGGTGGACGCGCTGGCCCGCTTCCTGCACATCGACAAGTACGCCGCGCACAACGGCACCCAGCCCGTGTACCTGGTGGACCGCATGCCGGAGGTGTACAGCCGGCCGTCGGACGAGGCCATGCGCAAGCTGCTCGAGCGCAAAGCCGCCGGAGAGGACGAGATCAAGGAAATCCTCGCCCGTATCGAAAGCGGCGGGTGCTGCTACGTGCCGCGCCTGGAGGCCATCTTCGTGCGCGAGTTCCAGATGGTGGGCGGAGCGGAGGAAGCCGCGCGCTTCGTGCACCATGCCTGCCGTCCGGCAGCGCCTTCGAACGACGCGGCGGCAGCATTCGACGAACCTGAGAATCGCGAAGAGTTGTTTTACACGCGCGTGATCGAGCACGCGCTCGGTTACTTCGGCTCGCGCCTGCTGTATCCGGCCAGGCCAGCGGTGCGCGATCTTGATCTCGGCGCCCTTGCCGCGCCACTGCATGAGGTCGAGGAACCGGCCCTGTTCACCGGGCCGAGATTCGCCTTCGCGACCGAGAAGCTGGGCTACATGCTGGGAAGCGAGTTCTACGACGCTTACCTCGCCGGTCGTCTTTCCAAGCGTTACATCCGCTCGCTGTTCTTCCGCAAGCTCAACGGTTCCGCGGCCCGCAGTACCTATCTCCAGACCGTCCGCAAGACGCGCGCCCCCAAGAGAGTGCTCGCGTAGCAAGCTCTCAGCATCCGTTAGTTCGTCTTCACACTTGCTATAATCCGCGCTGCTTATGCCGCTCGCTGCAGGGACAAAGCTCGGCCCGTACGAGATCCTGGGCGCGCTGGGCGCCGGCGGGATGGGAGAAGTGTATCGCGCCCGCGATTCACGCCTGGACCGCCAGGTGGCGGTCAAGATCCTGCCCAGTTCCTTCTCCTCCGATCCCGACCGCTTGCGGAGATTCCAACAGGAAGCCACCGCCGCCGCCGCGCTGAACGATCCCGGTATCCTCGCCGTGTACGACGTCGGCTCGCACGACGGCACGCCCTACGTGGTCTCCGAGTTGCTCGAGGGCGAGACGCTGCGAGACCGTCTGCGGGCAGGGGCGCTGCCGCGGCGCAAGGCCATCGAATTTGCCGTGCAGATCGCCCGCGCGCTGGCGGCCGCCCACGACAAGGGGATCGTCCACCGCGACCTGAAGCCGGAGAACCTCTTCGTTACCCGCGAAGGGCGCATCAAGATTCTCGATTTCGGGTTGGCGAAGTTCGTGCGCCCGGAGGAGAAGGCCGGGTCGCACACCAGCGCGCCCACTGTGGAAACCAGCCCCGGGTTGGTGATGGGCACCGTCGGATACATGTCGCCGGAGCAGGTTCGCGGCCAGCCGGCCGACCTGCGCTCGGACATCTTCGCCTTCGGAGCGGTTCTCTACGAAATGCTTTGCGGCCAGCGTGCGTTCAAGGGAGAGACTCCGGCGGATGCCATGAGCGCCATCCTGAAAGAAGATCCGCCGGATATGGCAGAAACCGGGCGAGAGATCTCCCCGGCGCTGGAACGCGTCGTGCGCCACTGCCTGGAGAAAAATTCGAAGGAACGCTTCCACTCCGCGCACGATGTCGCCTTCGCGCTGGAGAATATCTCGCAGACCTCGCAAAGCGGCGTCTCGATCCAGGCTGCTCCTCGGTCGCACATCGTCCCCAAGCTGGGAACCGTCGTATGGCTGCTGGGGCTGGTACTAGCCGCGGCCGCGGCGTTCTTCGCCGGTCGCAGCGGCCAGCGAGGCTCCTTACCGACTTTTCACCGCCTGACATATGAACGCGGGATGATTCTTTCTGCCCGGTTCGCACCCGATGCGCACACCATTGCTTACAGCGCCAGTTGGGAGTCGAAGCCGGTGCGCGTGTTCTCGACTCCTGCGGACTCGCCGCAATCACGCTCGCTGGAATTTGAATCGGCGGTGCTTTTGGGCATCTCCCGTTCCGGAGAAATGGCGCTCGCCCTCGGTGGCAAGGTCACCAATCACCTGGTGTTTCGCGATGCGACCCTGGCGCGGGCGCCGCTGGCCGGCGGCGCTCCACGAGAAGTCCTGGAACAGGTGACGGCGGCCGATTGGGCTCCGGACGGCACGCTTGCCGTGGTTCACCACGTCGGCGGCCGCACCCGGCTGGAGTATCCCATCGGCAAAGTGCTATACGAGACCAGCGGCTGGATCGACTACATCCGTTTCTCTCCCGCGGGCGACAGGATCGCCTTCTTGCTTCATCCTGCATGGCCAGACGACCGCGGCTTCGCGGCGGTGATCGATCTGGCGGGTAACGAAAAAAATCTGTCGCGGGAGTGGGAGGGCACACACGGTCTTGCTTGGTCTCCCAGGGGAGACGAGATCTGGTTCACGGCCAGCTTTGGCGGCACTAACCGCGGGTTGTATGCGGTCACACTCTCCGGGCAGCAACGGACCGTGCTGCAGGTCCCGGGCGGGCTTGCGCTCCACGACATTGCGGCTGACGGTCGCGTGCTGTTGGGGTTCGACACTGAGCGGGTCGGGATGAGAGGCAGCCGCGATGGCGCCGCCGAGCGCGAGCTGACCTGGCTGGGCTGGAGCACTCCTCAGGCCATTTCGCCGGATGGCGGGCGGGTGCTGTTCACCGAACAGGCGGAGCCAGCGGGATCGAATTATTGGGTCACGATACGTACCTTCGATGGGTCGCCCCCGGTGCGCCTGGGGGAAGGCAGTGCCGGCGGGTTCTCACCCGATGTTAAGTGGGCTGCCTCTTCTCTGCCAGGAAAGGGGGACCGCGTTACCTTGCTGCCGACTGGTGCTGGGCAGCCCCGCGAGGTTGCTATCCCTGGTTTGGAACAGATCTGGGAGGCAGGTTTTCTTCCCGACGGGAAGCGTCTGGTCATAGATGGCGCGGAACACGGTCACGCTTTCCGCAGTTTCGTCGTGGACATCGCTGGTGGCAAACCCACGGCTGTCACGCCTGAGGGTGTTCACTCAATAGTCTTGTCCAGCGACGGCCAATACCTTGCGGCGCAGGGCATGGCGAAGAACATCACCATTTACCCGCTCGATGGGAAACCGGCCCGCACCATCCCCGGAACTGCTGGCATGCTGCCAGTGCAGTGGAATACCGATGGACGCTTCCTCTTTGCTACTGTGCCCGATGAATTCCCGACGCGTGTGCTGCGAATCGAAGTTGCGACTGGCCGGCAGGAGTTGCTGCGGAGGCTGTTGCCCGGCGATTCGGCGGGTGTGTACCGCCTGCAGGATGTCACCCTGTCCCCCGACGGGAAGACTTACGCTTACAGCTACGGACAGTGCCTTTCCGATCTCTACGTGGTCGAAGGATTGCGGTGAGCATCGGTCCCAACTCGACGCCGAGCGCCACACTTGAAGCCTGACGACA
>Ga0335081_10007069_pt1 | contig 17915 bp, 16 predicted proteins | sample Lox_Sample_35_FD_206713 | JGI IMG/M metagenome (GOLD analysis project Ga0335081, IMG submission 206713) | Soil microbial communities from Loxahatchee National Wildlife Refuge, Florida, United States - Lox_Sample_3.5 | ecosystem: Environmental > Terrestrial > Soil > Wetlands | place: USA... | reverse complement strand
GTCCGAGCGAAAAGCCATCGCGATGACCAGGACCTTGCGGACCAGCTCGTCGGCCGCGTCCTGGAGTGTCTGGCCTGACCCGTGGGTGATCCCGGGCATTGTGATGCGCACGCGACCGCGAGTCTCCAGGACGTGCAGCGATGGCGTGAAGTCCAACATCGTCGCCGACGTAATACCTCGGGGCGCAGACTCCCAAACGTCAACAAAGGTGGACGGTTGCTAGACAACATTTCCTAGCCGTCCGTGAACACGTTTGCCCAGTCCTGCCGGATGCTGACGACGGTCCAGCCTTCCTGGGCGGCGACCTCGAGCGACTTCTCCGCTCCCGCCGTGTACTCGAACTCGCGGTCAGCATCGTCGTGAAGCAGGAGCAGACGGAGAGCGGGGCGCGATGGGCCGCCGGCGTAGCGCAACATCGGGATGTCGCCGTTGGAGTTGCCGGCGGCGAGGATCGGGCGGCGGCCGATGCGGCTCCAGATTCTGACCGGCTTGATCGGCCCGTCGTCGAACACGTCGGGCTGCTCGAGGTAGACCAGCGTGCCCCCCTGCTCATCCTCCTGATAGGTGAGGGCGTTGGAGCTTCCAATCACCCGCTCGGCCGGCACGCCGTAGATCTCGTCGGTGACGGGACGCATGAAATCCCTGTCGCCGCCCGAGGCGATGAACGTGCTGAATCCGTTGGCCTCGAGATATCGCAGGAGCTCGATCATCGGCAGGTATCCGCACTCCCGGAACTTGCGATCGATGGTCTGGTGGCGACCGTGCAGGAACTCGTCGGCGGCGGCCGCGTACTCCTCCACGGTCATGCCGGCGAAGGCCCGCAGGATGCCCGCCATCAGCACCTTCACGTCGCTGTCATCGCCGTGATAGTGCTTGGTGATCGCGTTTCCCAGCCAGGCGTAGTCGCGTTCGTGCGCCGCTTTCCACGGCTGCCGGTCCTGTAGCGCCACGTCGGCCGCGGCCATCTCCGCGAGCCGCTTCAGGATGAACCCGACCTCGATCTGGATCGGCTTCTCGCACCACAGCGTGCCGTCGTTGTCGAACACGGCGACGCGCTCGGCGGGCGGCACGTAATCCGGTCCGCCCTCGTTCGTCACACGCTCGACGAACTCGACGATGGCCTTGGTCGCCGCCGTGTCGTTCCACGAGGCGAGCGACGCGCTCGCCTGATCGGGTACCGCCATCGACGATCAGTCCCGCGCGAAGGCCATGCGAACCTCGTTGGCGAGATCCACGAACGGCTTGCCGCTGACGTCGATGATCGCCTTGTGGATCGTCCCGCCGACGAACGCCCAGGGACGCTCGCCCGGGTAATCGTCGGTCACCGGCTCCGCGCCCTCCCGGCCGATGTTGAGCCCCTCGCCGGCGAGCGAGAACTTGCCCGGTTGGGTCTTGATCTTCGCCTCGCCCACCGCCTCTTCTCGGATGTGCAGGGTGAGCGTCCCCTCGGTCGGCATCGCGTCACCCACCCTCTCGAACGAGGCCGAGAGGACGACGTGCCCGCTCGGGACGTCGACCGTCGACTCGACGATCTGGTCGAACAGCCCGACCCAGTTGTAGGCGTACTTGAGCTTCCGGTCCTTGATGTACAGGGCGTGCCCGCCGAACCGCGATCCCTGCGCGAACAGGACACCCTCGGCCTCCTCGGTGTCGATCGTGACCTCGACCCCGATCGAATACGAGCGGTTGCGGATGTTCGGCGCGACGGATTCCGGAACCTCGGCACCGCCCGGGTAATAGATGTATCGGCTGCGAGGCTTTGAGAGTTGGGGGCGCTCCGTGGTCAGGATCTGAATCACGTTGCGGTTCTCGAGCGGTAAGGCCTGATAACGCCCGGCCTCGTGCCACCACAGCCCGATCAGCTCCTGCAGCCTGTCGGGCTGCTCGGCGGCGAGGTCGTGGCATTCGGTCGGATCGTTCGCGGTGTCGAACAGCTCCCACCGCTGCCGCGAGTAGTGGGCCCACATATCGGGTGCCGACGGCGACACCCCGGCCGCCTTCCACCCCTGGTGCCAGATCGCGCGCGTGCCGCCCATCGAATAGAACTGCGTCTGCTTGTCGGTCTTAGCTTCGGCGTCGTCGAAGGTGGCCGCGAAGCTGACCCCCTCGATCGGATGCTGGGTGTAGCCCTTGACCACCTGGGGCGCTTCGACCCCGAGCGCTTCGTAGATCGTCGGGACGACGTCGACGGCGTGGGTGTACTGCCGCCGCACCCCGGCTCTCGCGATCCTCGCGGGCCAGGAGACGATCATCGGGTCCGCGGTCCCACCCTCCCAGTTCGAATAGCGCTTCCAGAGCTTGAACGGGGTGTTGAACGCCCACGCCCATCCCGTCGGATAGTGGTTGTAAGTCTTCGGACTTCCCAGCTCGTCGAGGAAGGGCAGCGCCTCCTCGATCTTGTCGGGGAGGCCGTTGAAGATCTTGTTCTCGTTGACCGATCCGTTCGGACCGCCCTCGCCCGAGGCACCGTTGTCGGAAACGAGCACGATCAGCGTGTTGTCGAGCTGGCCTGACTCCTCGAGGTGGTCGAGCAAGCGTCCGATCTCGTTGTCGGCGTGGCTGAGGAAGCCCGCGTAGACCTCGGCCATCCGGCAGAACAGCCGCTTCTCGTCGTCGTTCAGCGAATCCCAGGGGCGCACCGTGTCGAGCTCGGGCCATGGCTGGCCATCGGGACCGGTCTCCTCGATGTACGGGTTGATCGGCGACAGCTCGGCCTGCTCGGTGACGATCTCGAGCTTCTTTTGGCGCTCGAACACCATCTCCCGGTAGGCCTCATACCCCATGTCGAACTTGCCCTTGTACCTGTCCGCCCATTCCTTGGGAGCGTGGTGCGGCGCGTGGCACGCGCCCGGGCAGTAGTAGAGGAAGAACGGCTTGTCCGGCGCGATCGCCTGCGCGTCGCGGATGAAGGACAGCGCCCGGTCGGTGAGGTCCGTCGTGAGGTGATAACCCTCCTCGGGCGAATACGGCTGCTCCTCGGGATGGTTGTCGTAAACGAGATCGGGATACCACTGGTTGGTCTCCGCCCCGAGGAAGCCGTAGAAGCGCTCGAACCCGCGTCCGACCGGCCACTGATGCTTGGCGGAGGCGAGGTTCATCTCGTCCTCGGGCGTCAGGTGCCACTTGCCCGTCATGTAGGTATTCCATCCGCGCTCGCCGAGGACCTCGGCGATCGTCCCGCACTCAAACGGGATATGGCCGTTCGAGCTCGGGAAGCCCGAGGCCGCCTCGGTGATCGTGGCCATCCCGTTCGTCGTATGGTTGCGCCCCGTCATCAGACACGACCGCGTCGGGGAGCACAGCGCCGTCGTGTGAAAGTTCGTGTACAGCAGCCCGCGCTCCGCGATCCGGTTGATGTTCGGCGTCTCGATCAACCCACCAAACGGCTCCATCGCCGAGAACCCGACGTCGTCGAGCACGATGTAGAGCAGATTGGGAGTTCCCTCGGGTGCGATCGCCTGGGTGTACGGACCCCAGTCCGGAACCGAGTCGGTCACATCGACGTTGACGAGGCCTTTGAACGGCCTGGCCATCAGGTCACCCTTCCCCTATACGTGGTTAGGAAGCTCTTACCGCGATGATCCATGCACCGCGGAGCCTGAGCCATCACCCGAATCGGGTGAACGGTGGCCTACACGCGGTTCGCGCCCGGTTCGCCCACGCCGACCCGGCTGGATCGTCGTCGCCGTCGGCATGGAAGCAGCGTCGGTGGCGTGCTCAGCGACAGCCGATCCGCGTCGGATGACCGGCTTGGCAGCCGGTTCAGGTGGACGGCGCGAGGCGGTTCCGAATAGATCGCCGCGTCGAACTCGAATGTCTTGCCGAACGGGCTCTGGGCCACGTGAACGACCACGTGCGGGCGGACGGGAAGTCCTGCCGGATCGCGCTCGAGGACCGTGACGGCGCGAATGAACTCACCGCTCCACGAGGGGTAGCGCTCCACCGCCGCAAGCACCGAGAGGCACGTCGCCATCGGGGCAACGACGACGGCGTCGGCCCGACCATCGAGACGCTTCATCCCCCGGATTATCAGTGGCCCGCGTCCGGGACTGGCCAGGATGCCTGCGCCCGGGAGGCGGTTGCGTGCTCAACGACACAGATGGTGACGCACCCGCCGCTAAAATCTGAGTCGTACCGACTGAGATCTGATGACAGATCGGAAGGATTTGAAACGTGGAAACTGAGAACCAGAACAACGGGAACGTGCGCTTGTGCGACCTCTGCGGCGAGCGCCCTGCGGCGCTGGACGTGATGTTCGTCGCCGGCGGCGAGCGGCGTCACGGTGGTCTGTGCGAGCAGTGTGCGCGCGACGCGATGCTCCAGCAGCAGTTGGGCGGGGGGCCGTTTGGCGCCGCGCCGGCGGGCGGCGTGTTCCAGGGTGCCGGCCCGGCGGTGCGCCAGCGCCAGCAGACCCGGCGCTCGCAGACGCCGGCGCTCGATCAGTTCGGTCGTGACCTCACTGCCGAGGCCCGCAGCGGCCGGATCGATCCGGTGATCGGGCGTGACCTCGAGATCGAGCAGGTGGTCGAGGCGCTGTCGAGACGCCGCAAGAACAATGCTGCCCTGATCGGCGAGGCCGGCGTCGGCAAGACCGCGATCGCCGAAGGCCTCGCGCTGCGGATCGCGCATGGTGACGTGCCCGAGCCCCTTCACGGGGTTCGTGTGGTCGCGCTCGACCTCGCGGGCATGGTCGCCGGAACGCAGTTCCGCGGCGCGTTCGAGCAGCGGCTCAAGGCGCTGCTCGACGAGGTGGCGGGCTCCGACGGTCAAGTGATTCTGTTCGTCGACGAGCTCCACACCGTGCTCGGGGCCGGCGCGGCCGAAGGCGCGATGGACGCCGCGAACATCCTCAAGCCGATGCTGGCCCGTGGCGAGCTGCGGATGATCGGCGCGACAACGCTCGCGGAGTACCGCAAGATCGAGCGTGACTCGGCGCTCGCCCGGCGCTTTTCGCCGGTGATGGTCGAGGAGCCCTCGGTCGAGGAGACCGTCTCGATCATGAACGGGCTGCGCTCGCAGTACGAGGAGCACCATCGCGTCCGGATCGCAGACGACGCGATCGACGCCGCGGCCCGGCTGTCGGACCGCTACATCAGCGAGTACCGGCTTCCGGACAAGGCGATCGACCTGGTCGACCAGGCCGCCGCGCGGCTGCGTCTGCGTAGTGCCGGCAGCGATGGCGACCGCCTGCGGACGGAGCTCGAGCGGCTCCGGGCCGAGAAGCAAGCGGCCGTTGACGCCGAGGCGTACGAGGACGCAGGCAAGATCAAGGTCGAGATCGACCGTCTCGAGCGACAGCTCTCAGAGCTCGCCGAGGCGGCCGAGGTCGTGGTCGGCGAGCAGGAGGTCGCGGACGTCGTGTCCGCCCGGACCGGGATCCCGGTTGGGCAGCTCGTCGCCGGCGAGCTCGAGCGGCTCGGGACCCTCGAGGAGGACCTCCACCGTCGCGTCATCGGCCAGGAGGCTGCCGTTCATGCGGTGGCCGAGACTGTGCGCCACGCGCGGGCCGGCCTGGCCGAGCCGGACCGGCCACTGGGCAGCTTCCTGTTCATGGGCCCGACCGGCGTGGGCAAGACCGAGCTCGTGAAGGCGCTAGCCGAGCGGCTGTTCGCAACCGAGAAGTCGCTCGTCCGGATCGACATGTCCGAGTACCGGGAGCCACACACCGTGGCGCGGCTGATCGGTTCGCCGCCCGGCTACGTCGGGTACGGCGAGGGCGGCCAGCTGACCGAGCCGGTCCGCCGGCGGCCCTATTCGGTCGTGCTCCTGGACGAGATCGAGAAGGCACATCCGGAGGTGTGGAACGTCCTACTACAGGTCCTCGACGACGGCCGGCTGACCGACGGCGAGGGTCGCACGGTCGACTTCACCAATACGGTGATAGTCATGACCTCGAACCTCGGCGCCGGACAGGCCAAGCGCTCGGTCGGCTTCACCGCGAGCGCCGCCGAGCCGGCGTCCGACCGGATGCTTGGGGCGGCCAAGCGAGCGTTCCTACCGGAGTTTCTCAACCGGATCGACGAGATCGTCGTGTTCGAGCCGCTCAGCGAGGAGCAGGTCCAGCGGATCGCCGAGCTGTTGTGCGCGCGGATCGCCGACAGGCTCCGTAAGGAGCGGGACGTCGAGCTCGAGCTCGACCCCGCGCTGGTGGCGCGGCTCGCGCGCGAGGGCTTCGACGCCGAGTTCGGCGCGCGGCCGCTCAAGCGCCACCTGCGTCGGACGCTCGAGAAGGAGCTGACCCGCGCGATTCTCGACGGACGGATCGGCGCCGGGACCCGTATCCGGGCGACCGAAGGCGACGAGGACAAGATCGCGCTCGAGCTGCTCGAGCCGGCGCACATCTAAACGCACGCAACCCCATGCGCAGCAGGGCGCCCGCCACCCGGCGGGCGCCCTCTGTCTAGATAGACTTGGCCCCAGACAGCTCAGGCGGAGCTGTCCCGGACGAGAGTGCGCGCCGTACCCGGCCTGACGACGGCGCGCCATGGGAGGTCTGACATGTCCGGGGTCCTGCAGGTCGCGGGGGCGTTGATGGTCCGGGCGGCGTTCGTGGCCGTACAGCTTGGTGTCGCGAGCACGTCGTCGCGGCCCGTGCTCAGCCTCAATCTCCTGGGTTCGGCCGTCCTCGCGGTGCTCGCCCTGATCGGGCGCCAGTGGGGATTTCTCCTGCTCGAAGGCGTCTGGTCGGCCGTGTCCGCACTGAGTCTGGCCCGCCACGCCCTGCGGTAATGTCAGCAGAGGAACACGGCGTGAGAGGGTGCAGTGCCGCTCAGGGCGGACGGTTACGAAGATCTGCGCAACGCGATTGTCAGGGGAGAGCTGTTGCCCGGCGAGCGGCTGCTCGAGGAGGACCTGAGCGCGAAGCTCGGGCTTGGTCGCGCGGCCGTGCGCATGGCGCTCGTCCGACTCGAGCACGACGGACTGGTCGAGCGCGAGCGCCATCGCGGCGCGCGCGTCCGGCGCGTGTCCGAGCGCGAGGCGGTCGAGATCCTCGAGGCCCGCGCCGCTCTCGAGGGCCTGGCCGCGCGTCACGCCGCGCTCAACGCCGACGGAGACGCGGTCGAGGAGCTTCGCGCGATCGTCGCGGAGATGCGCGACCTGCGAGAACAGGGGGACCTGCTCGCCGTCTCGAACGCCAATGCCCGCCTCCACAGCCGGATTCTCGAGCTCTCACGCCACGAGACGGCCAAGCGACTTTCTCAGACGCTGAGCTCGCAGCTTGTCCGGTTCCAGTACCGCACGGTGCTTCTGCCCGGACGTCCGGAGCGCTCTCACGCCGAGCACGTCGAAATCGTCGAGGGGATCGCCGCCCACGACCCGGGGGCGGCCGAGCAGGCGATGCGCCTGCATCTCTCTCACGTCGCCGAGGCCCTCCGCTCGCACTACGACGGTGACGGCTCGGGAGCGACGTCGCCGGCGACCGGCTCGGGAGCGACCTCGCCGGGGACCTCGAGTGGTGCGGGCGCCGTCCACGAGCACCCCGGCACGTAGGGCCGTGTCCGAGAGCATCGCCCAGCGACCGGGACGCCCCCCGGGGACCTCGCGCAGGGCCGTCAGCCGCACGGCGCTCGAGATGTTCGCCGAGCGCGGGTTCGAGGAGACCACGGTCGACGACATCGCCGAGGCGCTTGGCGTGAGTCGCCGCACGCTGTTCCGCTACTTCGCGTCCAAGAACGACATGGTCTGGGGCGACTTCGACTGGGTGCTCGGGCGTCTGCGCCGATGCCTCGATGCGACCGGCCCCGACGAGCCGCTCCAGGAGGCTCTGCGGCGTGCGGCGGTCGAGTCCAACCGTTACGAGGACGAGCAGCTTCCCGAACTGCGCATCCGGATGCGGCTGATCACCGGCGTGCCCGCGCTCCAGGCCCACTCGGCACTGCGCTATGCGGAGTGGCGAGAGGTGATCGCCGAGTGGGTCGCGAACCGGCTTGGCTGCGCGCCCAGCGAGCTCATTCCCCAAACCGTGGCGCACGCCGCACTCGGGACGTCGATGGCCGCATTCCTCGTGTGGGTCGATGACCCATCGAGCGACCTCGTCGCGAACCTCGAGCAGGCCTACCGGCTGCTCGGCGATGGCCTGCGCGACCTCGATTGAGGGTCAGCGCCGGCTGACCGGCGGCGGGCGCCGCGGAAGCAGCGCCCGAAAGTCACGCGCGCGCACGCACGCGAGCCAGATACCGAGGCCGCGGGCGGATTCGTCGGCGAGGCGCAACCCGGCGTAGCTGAGCGGATCGAGCGAAGGCCGGTCGGCGAGCCAGTCGGCCGTGACCAGCGCCGCGAGCGGTGCACCGATTCTCCGGGCCAGCCCGCTGGCGTGGCGGCCGCGACCGGCGGCCACGACCGCGGCGATCGCGAACGGTGCCCACGGGCCGGCCAGCGCGCGACCGAGGTCACGACCCTCCTGCACGGTGGCCTGCACGCCGGCGCGCACTGCCCAACCGGCGGCGTCCGGAAGCCGGCCGGCGACGCTCCGGTGAAGGCGGGCGGCACGCAGGGCGGCGAATATCGCGAGCGCGGGCCAGGCGCCGGCGAGGGCCGCGCCCCACGCCAGCGCCGCCGGCGGCGACACGAACAGCGCCGGCAGCCGCTCCGGGTGGCGGACGAGCAACGGCGCGACCGACTCGTTGTACGCGACGCGGCGCCGGTACCAGGGCCACGGCTCGACGCGGTCCTGGTGGGCGACGCGCGTCCGCGGGTCGTACCGGACCTGCCAGCCCGCGTCGTGGAGGCGCCAGACGAGGTCGACGTCCTCCCCGAGCGTGAGGTCCTCGTCGAATCCTCGGCCGAGCGCCTCCCGCCGCGCGACCATCGCCGCGCTCGGTACGTACCAGACCCATGCGAACGGCCTCACCAGCGACGGGTTCGGCCCCATATCGAGTGGCGATCGGTGGCGCTCGTACGCCGCGATCCTGCCCGCATTCTCGCCCGAGGAGACGATCCGGGGTGCGACCAGGCCCAGCGCGGGGTCCGCCAGCTGGTCGAGCAGCTCGTCCGGGAATCCGGGCGGCGGGATGCAGTCGGAATCGAGGAATGCGACGAGCGGGGTCTCGGCCAGCTCGAGGCCGGTGTTGCGCGCCGCGGACGCCCCCCGGTTCTCGCGATGGCGCGCGTACCGCGCCCCGAACCTCTCCGCCACTCTGGCGATGCCGGCACCGTCGGGCGATCCGTCGTCGACGACGATCGTCGGCCGCGCCGGTGTCAACGCACCGAGGCACCGCGCGAGTTGGTCGGCGCGCCCGTGGACGGGAACGATGATCGTGACCTCGCCAGAGAAGTGGTGTTGGCGCGGCGGGTCGGGATGCGCCAAGCCCGCGTCGAGCATTCGCCGCGCCAGCTCTCTCTCCGCCACCAGTTCACTCACTGGCTGACCGCCGAACCAACCCGCGACGAGCTCGGAACCCCGGCTCGAGAGTGTGAGTAGCCGCGGGGGCGAGCCGCCGAGCAGGACCTCGCCACCGCGCCCCTGCCGCAGCCCGCGGGCGGGACACAGCCGCCACCCGGCGGGGACAGGCACCGGGTCTACGGCGTCAGTCCTCCGTCGACCGGGATCACCGCGCCGGTCATTGCGGACGCCCCGGGGCTGCACAACCACACCACAGCCGCGGCGATCTCATCGGGCTCGAGGATTCGCTGGAGCAGATGCTGGCCGGCGAACGCGTCCTGATGGGGCAAGTCGTACAGCGCCGCGCTCTCGGCAAGCATCACCCCGCGCGTCGAGCCCGGGCAGACGACGTTGGCGGCCACTCCGGTCCCGGCAAGGTCGGCGGCCATCGCCCGGACGTAGCCGCCGATGGCCGCCGTCACGGCCGAGTAGGCGGCTAGCCCCGGCATCGCTCGGAGGGCCGCCGCGGACGCGACCGCGACGAACCGACCTCCACCCGCGGTGACCATGCCCGGGACGAGAGCCTCGGCCAGGCGACGTGTGCCGTGCAGGTTGACGTCGATCAGACGCGACCAGGCATCGCGATCCGTTGCCCATGCGGCGCCCCCGGCGATCACACCGGCGGCCGCGACGGCCGCGCCGGCAGTCCGGCCCGCGAGCACCGTCGACAGGCGGTGGTGGAGATCGTCGTGCGCGACGTCGGCCTGGAGCACCTCGACGCTTGTCGCGCCGGCCTGGCGACACCGCTCGGCCACGGCCTCGAGATCCGCGGGCGCCGGCATCTCGTATCCGATGCCGGGCTGGTCCTCACACGCATCGATCAGCAGCAGCGGCCAGCCCTGCTCCGCGAGCTGGGCGCCGACTGCCGCGCCGATCCCGCGCGCGGCGCCGGTGACAACGGCCACCGCGTCAGACATGCACTGTCTCCAGGAGGGCGTCGAGCGCGGCCGTGCAGCCCGCGACCGACTCTTCGAACAACCGCCGCCCCTCGTCGGCGGTGGCGCCCGACGGATCGCCGAGCACGCCGTTCGGGCTCACGGCCCGGACGCCCTGGGTCCGCAGACGTTCGAGCAGCTCGCCGAGCGGACGACCCTCCCCCGGCTCGGCGAGCTCATCGAGGACGGCGGACGGTTCGAGGTGCAGGAGCAGGGAGGTCTCGGTGCGACCGGCGTGGGCGTCGCCGCCCCGCGGCGAGACCGAGAACGCCGCGCAACGCCTCCCTTCGCGATCGAGCCGGCGGACCGCGGCAGCGACCGCCTCCCGGTTTCCGCCGTGCGCATTGACGACGAGCAGGGCATCCCAATGTCGGCTGACATCACGCCCGAGCTCGACCAGCACCTCGGCGAGCGCGGCCGTACCGATCGACACCGTGCCCGGGAAAGCGTCGTGCTCTCCGCTCGCACCGAAGGCGATCGGCGGAGCCACCGCGACTCCGGCTCGGACGGCCGCGGTCTCGCGGGCGACGGCCACCGCGATCCGGGTGTCGGTGTCGAGCGGCAGGTGCGGCCCGTGCTGCTCGAGCGAGCCGAGCGGGACGATCACCGCCCGCCGTGGGCCTTCGTCCACCTGAACCCAATTCAAGTCGCCGAGATTTGTCACAGGGTGCTAAATTATCGCGCCCGACGCTCTGAGGAGAGGAGAACGGCCGTGAGCAGCATCCCTGATCAGCTCGAGGAGACCGCCGTCGAGCCGGAGTCCGACTCCGACGAGAAGACCCCGCCCCAGCCGTCCGGAGAGGAGCTCGTGGTCGAGGACCTGCTGGTCGAGGATGTCTCGATCGATGGCATGTGCGGCGTCTACTAGAACGGCATTCGCCGGGATCAAGCGGGCCGCGCAGCTTGATCCCGAAGTGGAGCTGAGGCCGGAGCGCTTCGGCGCCCTGGCCTACAACTTCGGCACCCGGCGACTCTCGTTCGTGCGTCGCCGGACTGACGCCGTCCGCTCATTGAACGACGAGTTCGAGACCGGGCTGGACGCGCCGATCTGTCTGACCTGGGAGCTCACGTACGCGTGCAACCTCGCCTGCGTCCACTGCCTGTCGAGCTCCGGCCGGCGCGACCCTCGCGAGCTCAGTACCGCGGAGTGCAAGGCCGTGATCGACGAGCTCGAACGGATGCAGGTGTTCTACGTGAACATCGGCGGTGGCGAGCCCACCGTCAGACGCGACTTCTGGGAGCTCCTCGACTACGCCGTCGCGCACCGCGTCGGTGTGAAGTTCTCGACCAACGGGTCGCGCATCACCCCGCAGATCGCCAGCCGCATCGCAAACACCGACTACGTCGACGTGCAGGTGTCACTCGACGGCGCCACCGCGTCGGTCAACGACCGCGTGCGGGGCCCTGGCTCGTACACGACCGCGATTCGGGCGATGGACAACCTCGCCGCCGCGGGGTTCGTCGGGTTCAAGCTGTCGGTCGTGGTCACGCGCGAGAACGTGACCCAGCTCGACGCGTTCAAGGAACTGGCCGATCGCTACGACGCCCAGCTGCGGCTGACGAGGCTCCGCCCGTCCGGTCGCGGCGCGGAGGTCTGGCATGAGCTCCACCCCACCGGGTCGCAGCAGCGCGAGTTGTACGACTGGCTGCTCGCCCACGGAGAGTCCGTCCTCACCGGTGACTCTTTCTTCCACCTCGGCGGGTACGGCGAGTCACTCCCGGGGCTCAACCTGTGCGGCGCCGGGCGGGTGGTGTGCCTGATTGATCCGATCGGCGACGTGTACGCCTGCCCGTTCGTGATCCACGACGAGTTCCGGGCCGGCAATGTGCGCGAACCGGGTGGATTCGCACGGGTGTGGCGTGAGTCCGAGCTGTTCACGGAGCTCCGTGAACCACAGCACGCCGGCGCGTGCGCGAGCTGCGGCCTGTTCGACAAGTGCCGCGGCGGATGCATGGCGGCGAAGTTCTTCACCGGGCTGCCGCTCGCGGGGCCCGACCCGGAATGCGTGCTCGGCCACGGCGAACGCGCGCTCGCCGCCCGGGGCGAGCAGCCGATTCCGCGGCCGTCGGTGGACATGTCGAAGCGGGTGCGGACCAGGCCCCCGCCCCACCCCTGCAACGAAAGCCCGCTGGAGGTCATCCCGGCCGGATGAACTTCGGGCGCAACCCCTGGTTCGAGTCGGTCGCGGTGGCCCAGCGCCGGGCGAAGAAGCGTCTGCCCAAGTCGGTGTACTCCGCGTTGATCGCCGGCTCCGAAGCCGGCGTGACGCTGGCCGACAATCTCGCCGCGTTCGGGGAGCTCGGGTTTGCTCCGCATGTCGGCGGCGCTCCCGCCCAGCGCGACATGACCACGACGGTGATGGGCGAGGAGATCTCGCTGCCCGTGCTGATCTCGCCGACCGGCGTGCAGTCCGTGAATCCCCAGGGCGAGGTCGCGGTCGCGCGCGCCGCCGCCGCGCGGAGCACGGCGATGGGACTGAGCTCGTTCGCGAGCAAGCCGATCGAGGAGGTGGTCGCGGCCAACCCGCAGACGTTCTTCCAGATCTACTGGGCGGGCTCGAGGGATCAGATCGCCGCCCGCATCGAACGCGCGCGTGCGGCCGGAGCCCGCGGGCTGATCGTCACGCTCGACTGGACGTTCTGCCACAGCCGCGACTGGGGCAGCCCGAAGATCCCCGAGCAGATGGACGTCCGGACGGCGATCCGCTTCCTGCCCGAGGCCCTCAGCCGGCCCACGTGGTTCATCGAGTGGACCCGCGCCGGCGGGCCGCCCGACCTGACCGTGCCCAACATGGCCTCGCGCGGCACGCCCCCGCCCACGTTCTTCGGCGCCTATGGCGAGTGGATGATGACGCCACAGCCGAGCTGGGATGACCTGCGCTGGCTCCGCGAGCAATGGCGGGGGCCGTTCATGCTGAAGGGCGTGATGCGGGTCGACGATGCTCGCCGTGCCGTCGACGCCGGCTACACGGCGATCTCGGTGTCGAACCACGGAGGCAACAACCTCGACGGCACCCCGGCCTCGATCCGCGCCCTCCCCGCGATCGCCGAGGCCGTCGGTGACCAGATCGAGGTCCTGCTCGATGGCGGCATCCGGCGCGGCGGTGATGTGGTCAAGGCGCTCGCGCTCGGCGCGAAGGCGGTGATGATCGGACGTGCATACCTGTGGGGACTCGCCGCCGCCGGGCAGGCAGGCGTGGAGAACGTCCTCGACATCATGCGAGCCGGGATCGAGTCGGCCATGATCGGGCTCGGCCACGCGAGCACCAGCGAGGTCGGACCCGAGGACGTGCTAATCCCGCCCGGATTCACCCGGGCTCTCGGCACTGCCGAGCCGGTCAGCTCTCGTGGATGACGACGCCGCGGATGTTCTTGCCGGCGAGCAGGTCGCGGTAGCCGTCGTTGACCTCCTCGAGCGAGTACTTCCGCGTGATGATCTCGTCGAGCTTCAGATGGCCTGACTTGTAGAGGCCGAGCAGGTTCGGCATCTCGAAGATCGGGTTGGAGCCGCCCGCGAGCGAGCCCTGGATCCGCTTGTGCCAGCCGACCATCGGCGAGCCGGTAAGGCTGATCGACTTCTCGTCGGCGCGGCTGACCGAGGTGACGACGACGCGGCCGGCCTTCCCGATCAGGCCCACGGCGTCGACGGTGGTCTCGGGCTCGAGCACGCCGACGGTGATGACCGCGAGATCCGCCATCTGGCCGTGCGTTCGCTCGAACACGATCTCGCGCGCCTCGTCGACCGTCGTGGCGGTGTGGGTTGCGCCCAGCTTGCTCGCCATCTCGAGCTTGAACGGGTTCGGGTCGATCGCCACCACGGTCGTCGCGCCCGCGTAGCGCGCGCCCTGGACGGCGTTGATCCCGACCCCGCCGATGCCGAAGATCACGACGGTCTCGCCCGCGCGCGTCTCGCCGGCTCGGACCGCCGAGCACCAGCCGGTGGTCACGCCGCACCCGACGAGGCACGCCACCTCGAACGGGATGTCGTCGTCGATCCGGACGCACGAGTACTCCGAGACGACGGTGTGGTCGGAGAACGTGCCGAGTGCGCAGAAGCCGCCGTAGTCCTCGCCATTCCGGTGGAAGCGGAACGTCTCGTCCTGGAGGCAGCCGACGCCGGCATAGACTCCCCGGTCGCACAGGTTCTGGTGGCCGGTCGAGCAGTAGCGGCACTTCCCGCACGCCGGGATGTACGAGGTGACGACATGATCGCCCGGCGCCACCCGCGTCACGCCCGCGCCGACCGCTTCGACGATCCCCGCCCCCTCGTGCCCGCCCACCAGCGGAAACCGGATGTGGCTGCCTCCCTCCCGGCGGATGTGCTCGTCGGAGTGGCACAGCCCCGCCGCCTTGTAACGGATCAGGACCTCGTACTCCTTGGGCTCGTCGAGGTCAAGCTCGGTGATCTCCCAGTCCATGCCGGGTTCGTGCAGCACGGCCGCGCGTGTTGTCATGGTCGCCATTTGGTGCCTCTCCTCATTGGTTCACGGTTGGCCATCTGGTGCATGGGGGCCGCTGCGCGGCGTCCCTGGGACCTTGCAACCCCGTCCGGACGGGGCACACGGCCCCCCGGGCCCCGAGCGCGCGGAATCCGGCTTCGACCACTCGACCACTCGACCACTCGACCGACGACCGCCGTCTCCGCGGGATTCCGGCCCGAGGCCCATGTACAACGTGACAAATCCCATCCCGCGCCACCCCCGCGGCCACATAAGCATGCTCTCCATGCTTATGTGGACTCCGAGGCTCAGCGGCGGGCGGATTGTCACGTTTTCCATGGCTAGGCCAGCTGCGGCAGGACCTCGGCGCCGATCAGCCGGAGGTGGTCGTGGTCGTCGATGTCGAAGATGTGCAGGTAGGCGACCTCAGCGCCGGCCGCCTTCAGTTTCTGGAGCGCGCCGACGACGGTCGGGACGTCGCCGACCGTTCCCATCGACAGCATCCGGCGACCCGGATCGCCGAGCCGGTCGAGCCGCGCCTCCGCCTCGGCGCGCGTCGAACCGCAGATCACCTGGGTCGTCACCGACATGCGCAGGGTCGACGGCTCCCGGCCGATCTCCTCGCACACCCGGCGGACGTTGGCGAACCGCTCGGCGGTGCCGGCGCCCCCTCCGCTGTTGAACTCGTCGGCCCACTTGGCCGCCATCAACGGCGTGCGGCGCGGACCGGTGCCGCCGATGACGATCTCGGGCCGCGGCTTCTGCACGAGCACCGGGAAGTTGCGCGCCTCCTCGAGCTGCCAGAACCGCCCGTCGAAGCTGAACGGCTCGCCCTGCGGCGTCGTCCACAGACCGTTGATGATCTGCATCTCCTCGTCGAGGCGGTCGAAGCGCTCGCCGATCGGCGGGAACGGCATGCCGAACGCCTTGTGCTCGCGCTCGTACCAGCCGGTGCCGATGCCCAGGACCACGCGCCCGCCCGACATCTGGTCAACGGTGGCCACGGCGTTCGCGACCACGGCCGGGAGGCGGAACGTCCCGGCCGTCATCAGCGTCCCGAGCTTGATGCGGCTCGTCTCGAGAGCCACGCCGGCGAGCGTCGTCCACGAGTCGGTCGGCCGGTACTCGGGGTCGGTCGAGTCGATCCCGAGGTAGTGGTCGCCCCGGAAGAACGCGTCGAACCCGGCCTCCTCGGTGGCCTTGGCCATGCCGACGACCCGGTCGTAGGTCGCGCCGTGGCGCGGCTCCATCAGCACCCTGACCTTCAAACCGCCCCCTCCTCCGGTCGCGGCAACGGGAACGGCGCCGGCCCGCCTCCGTCGAGGACGAGCACCTGGCCGGTTACGAACTCCGCGCCGTCGCCGGCGAGATAGCGCACCGCGGCGGCGACGTCGTCCGGCCGCCCAACCCGGCGACGGGCAGGCCGCGCCCCCGCCGCTTCATCTCGGCGCGGACGTCGAGGTTGGGGTCGAGGCTCAGCACCGACCGGCTGGTGTCGAGCGCGCCGGGAGCGATCGCGTTGACCGTGATCCCCCACGCGGCGACATCCATCGACAGCGCCCGCGTCAACCCGATGATCCCCGCTTTCGACGCCGAGTACGGAGTCGAGCGCGGGGCCGCGATCACGCCCGCCATCGAGGACACGTTGATGATCCGCCCCCACCGCTGCCGGCGCATGGCGGGTACCGCGGCGCGGCACATCAGATACGTCCCGCGCAGGTTGATCCGGATCACCTCGTCGAAGACCGCGACCGGGATCTCGTCGATCACGTCCCGATCGAGCCCCTGCGGCGCCGCGGCGTTGTTGACGAGGATGTCGAGCCGGTCGTAGCGCGCGAGCGCGGCGTCGACCATCGCCTGGGCATCGTTCTCGTCTCCGATGTCCCCGAGCACCGCGGCCGCCGTCCCGCCGGCCGTCTCGATCTCTTCGACCAGGCTGTCCAACCCGTGCCACGTTTCCGGCTGCCCGGCGCCGACGATCTCCTGCCGGCGGTTCAAGACTCCGGTCGCCCGCCGGTCGGCGACGACGACCGTGGCGCCGTCGGCCGCCAGGGCCCGGGCGATCGCCTGGCCGCTCCCATCGGGCTTGCCGCATCCGGTGATGAGCGCCACCCGGCCGTTCATGACCGCGCAACCCCTGGGTACGGTGTGCGCGCCTGCCCGCCACCGTCCACGGCCAGCACCTGCCCCGAGATCCACCTTGCCTGGTCGGAGGCCAGGAACAGCACGGCGGCCGCGGCGTCCCAGCAGTCCCCCTCGGTCCCGAGGGCGGTCATCTTCCGGCGGGGCTCGCGAGCTTCGGCCGGCAGGTTCTCGGCTACGCCCGCCGTCCACAGCGCGCCGAGCTCGACCGCGTTGATCCTGATCCCGCGCTCGCCGAGCAGGTAGGCAGCGCCGCCGGTCATCGACTCGAGCGCAGCCTTGCCGAGGCCGTAGACGGTGCCCGCGCGCCGTGCCGCCACCGAGGAGATGTTCACGACGGCGCCGCCGGCCGGCATGACCTGGATCGCCGCCTTCGTCATCAGCCACGCCGCCTTGAGATTGAGCGTGATCAGCTCGTCGAACCGGTCGGGCTCGACGTCGAACAGCTCCGAGGGACTCCAGGCAGCGACGTTGTTGACGAGCGTGTCGAGGCCGCCGAACTCGTCGCGCGCCGCGGCCACCGCCCGCTCGCACTCCTCGTCGCGCGTCACATCGGCGATCACCGCGATCGCGTCTCCGCCGGCGGCTTCGATCTGGGAGACGGTGCGAGCGGCGGCGGTCGCGTCACGATCCAGGATGGCGACTCGCGCGCCGTGCCGGGCAAAGGTTCTCGCGACGGCCCAGCCGATCGTCCCCGGACCGCCGTCGCGTCCCCCGCCGCCGGTCACGAGCGCGGTCCGTCCGGTCATCCACTCGGCGCTCAACGGACCGTCGACGTCGACTCTCATTCGGGGTAGTGGAGCTCGATCGCGTCCGCCGGAACGGCCAGCGTCTTGCCGAGGATCGCCCGCATCACATCTGGAGGCGCGAGGCAGTCCTCGCAGGCCTCGGGCGTCGCGACGATCTCGACCACCACGCGCTCGCCGTCCTCGCGCGCCTCGAGCCCGTAGCCGTCGGCCGCGAGCATCGTCCGCATCTCCTTCAGCCCCTGCTCGCTGAACAAGTCAGCCTCCCTTC
>Ga0335081_10007068_pt1 | contig 17915 bp, 12 predicted proteins | sample Lox_Sample_35_FD_206713 | JGI IMG/M metagenome (GOLD analysis project Ga0335081, IMG submission 206713) | Soil microbial communities from Loxahatchee National Wildlife Refuge, Florida, United States - Lox_Sample_3.5 | ecosystem: Environmental > Terrestrial > Soil > Wetlands | place: USA... | reverse complement strand
TCCATTCGCCATACAGTCTGGCGGAAAGTCCCCTGGCTTCTGCCGTGGTCCACAGAAAGCCCTTCGGCGTATAAGTCAAAGCATCGTCGGAATTGCCGCCCGGATAGGAGCGAATCCAGTCCGGCGACAGGATGTCATTGGAGTAGAACGAGCCCGACATGCCAATCCATGGATGGCCATCCGCGGACTGACGGCTGGGGGCATAGACGTTGTCGAGCAGCGGGAAGCGCTTCACGATTTCGTGCTGGTTTGGAACGGCCGACGCAAAGATCGCGAGCGACGGATCGCCATTCGCCCACCTCACGTCTCCCAGCATCTGGTCGTAGGTGCGGTTCTCTTTGATGATCAGAAAGACGTACTTGATGAGCGAGGGCTCGCCAATGTGCTTGGGTACAGCCACCGGGGCGGCGTGCGCATCGACGTATTCCGGACCCACCTCGATGTTCGTGGTCAGGTTCCAGTGATTGTTGTCGAAGACCTGTTTGCTGAACCGGGCCAGTTGGCTTGCATTCGGCAGCGGAATCAGATTGACCGTTCCCATATCGTGATGCGTGTTAAAACCGGAGAGGTCACCGGAACGCGCCGGAGTATGCGTGCCCAGGCCTTTATCGTCGGCGACGACCAGTTGTTTCCGGGCTTTGTCATAGGCGATGGAGGTCGGGAAATAACCCGTGGGAATGTAACCGATCACCGGGTGGGCATCCCGTCCCTGAAGGTTGATCACGCCGACGGCATTCGCCTGGCCGAGCGTCACATAAGCCCGTCCATCGCCGGTGACGGCGACGCCATTGGGGCCGGAACCGAAGACGCCGCCGGCTATCGGAACGCTGATATCGATCGTGCGCACGACTTCATCCGTATTCAAATCGATCACCGAGAGGCTGTCGCTGTAGGAGTTAGCGACATAAAGATCGCCGCCGGAGACCGTCATCCCGGCCGGGTGCATGCCAACGTTGATCGTCTTGACTTCCTTCCCTGCCGGCAGATCGACGACGGATACTGTCCCGGTGATCGCAAAGGCGTCCTTCGGGTCCACCACGATCGGCGTTCCGTCGGAATAGTTCGTGAAGTCCGCGCTCGTGGCAGGACGTCCGCCTTCGTTGCTTACGTAGGCGTACTTGCCTTGGATCACGATGCTATTCGGCGCATTGCCGACCGGTATCTGGGCGAGGAGCTTGGCCGGAGAGGCCGCCAGATCGACTACGCCAAGCGTATTGACCACATTCAGCACGACGTAGGCGCGCTTGCCGTCGGCAGAGACCGCGATGCCTCCCGGGTTGATTGCTTTCGGTTTGTAGTACGGCCGGCCCGGTGGCGGCTCGGGAAGTTCCACGCTCTGCCCGTTTGTCAGAAGGCCGGTTTGTGAGTTGACATTCGCGATGACGAAATGGTTGTTGTCCTGGCTAAAGAACAGCCTCTTGCCGTCGACGGAATACGTGATGCCGGTGAAAGACCCCGCCCTGCGGGATCTTGATTCCGTGCCTTCGGGATACGCCGGAGTGAAGCGCTGGAGAACCTCTCCTGTCGCGGTATTGAACACGATAATCGGCTGCGGCGATCCCATCAGCAGGACGGCGCCGCTGCTGCTCTTGCCATTCGGATTCAGAGCGATGGACTTCGCGCGCACGGGCGAGCCGAGCTCGACGATCTTGCCGGCGGGCGTCAGGGTCTGATTGTCGGAGACGACAATGGACCCATCCTTTTGCGGTCCAACGGTCCGATTGGGATTTGCGACTTGCGAATTCTGCCCGTGGCTGAAAACTGCGGCTGAGCCGGCTGTCAAGAGAATCCATACAGTTCTCGATCGGAACCTGCTTATCGCGTTCACTCGATGCTCCTCCATCAATTCGTTCTGCTCCCCTGGCCGAAGGTCGCCGGCCGTAAGGGAGAACCTAATCATAACCCCCTCATTGCTACAAAGCTGTGACAAACCGCCGTGCAGGATTGCGGATCGAAGCCCGTTGTGTGAAGGATCTCGAAACCCGGCGGGAAATGAAGCGGTTTTCAGCGCGGATAGCGAGCACAACCGGGAATCGCCAACTTCCTTCACGCTTCGGGCCCGTAACAGGCGGCTCGCACACGCCGATCAACACGGGGATCTCTCTGGAGCGCAGGGCGTTGGAGCTAGCGGGATGCGCAATCTCGCAGCACACGCTCCAGCTTCTTGAAATCGATCGGCTTTGTCAGGCAGGCGTCCACGCCGGCTTCGATGCACTTCTCACGATCGCCTCTCATCGCTCACGCGGTCATTGCGACTACCGGAAGGTGCGAGCCAGACACAACCTCGTCGGCGCGGATGCGTCGAGTGGCTTCCAACCCGTCCATCTCGGGCATTTGAATGTCTATAATTAGGAGATCAAATTGATCCTCGCGCACAGCCGTAAGGACGGCCGCGCCGGTGCCACACACCGTCACGTGGTGACCGCGTACCTCCAGAAGCCGCCGGATCCGCTGGTGTCAACGCCAAATAGAAATGTCCTCCGCCGGATCCGCTGGTTGACTGCATTATCCTCCCCCACTAAAATCGACAGGCGAGGAACTGCTGATCGCACGTGTCCACTCGGTGGGTCGGCGCCTTGAGCCGCAGGAGATTCCGCGGAGACCAGGGGGATGGTGAAGTAGAAGGTGCTGCCGGCACCCTCCCGGCTTTCGAGCCAAAGACGGCCCTCCATCAGGGTCACGATTTTCTTGCTGATGCTCAAACCCAGCCCCGTGCCGCCAAACCTGCGGGTAATGGAGCCGTCAGCCTGACGAAACGGCTCGAAGATTGCGGCCTGTTGCGCTTCCGCAATGCCGATGCCGGTGTCTGCGACAGCGAACCGAATTGGCAGCGGTTTGCCGTCAGCCTTCTGATCTTCGTTATCAAGCAACACCCGTATGGTGACGCCGCCACGCTCTGTAAACTTAATCGCGTTGCCTCCGAGATTAAGGAGCACCTGACGAATTCGATTGGGATCGCCGTGCACCCATCGGGGTACCTCTTCTGCAATCTCGACATGTAGGTCCAATCCCTTCGCTTCGGCCAGCGGCTTGACCGGCTCGACTGCATGCTCTACGCATTCGGCCAATGAGAACTTGACGCTATCGATTTCGACGCGCCCGGCTTCGATTCTTGAAAAATCCAGAAGGTCGTTGATCAGGGAGAGCAGGTGATCGGCCGAGGAGCATACGGCGTCGTTATACTCCCGCTGCTCCGAACTGAGACGGCCTTCGGACAGGAGCTTGCTGAAGCCTAGTATGCCGTTCAACGGCGTACGCATCTCATGGCTCATGTTGGCCAGAAATTCGCTTTTGGCCTGGTTTGCCTTCTCGGCTTCGGCCTTGATCTCAGCCATCTCGGTGGCACGCGCCCGAAGTTCCGCCTCGGTTCGCTTACGCTCGCTGATATCTCTGCCAACACCGAGTAATGCCGGCATCCCGCGGTAGATGATCGCACGATTGTTCAGTTCAACCGGAATCGCCTTGCCGTCTCGTCGTCGTTGGAAGGACTCGAAGCAAGCCTCTCCACGTTCGCGGATCATCGCGAGCCGGCCGGGCAGCAGCGTCGCGGACTCGGGTGTGTCGATGTCCTGAATCCTCATGTTTACGAGTTCATCGCGGTTATAACCCAGGCTGCGGCACGCCGTCTGTTTCACCTCCAGCAGCCGCCCGTCGAAGTCCGCGATGAAGATGGAATCGTTTGTGGAATCGAAGACCGCCCGGAACTCGGTCGCCGCCGCCAGGATGGCCGCCTCCGCGCGCGCCTGTGCCTGTCGCGTCACCCGCAATTCGATTCCACTAGAAACGTCTTCGGCTAACTGCTCCAACAAGCCCAGTTCCTCGCCCTGAAAGGCGTCCGGTTCGCAGGCATACAGGGTCAGAGACCCGATGACTCTCTTGTCCGCACGCAAGGGCAGAGCTGCGACCGATTTGAAGCCAAATGGCGCAGCGCGCTCGCGCCAGGGCTCAAAGCGGGTGTCCTTAGCGGCATCATTCACCGCGATCACTCGGCCGGAACGGATGGACAGCCCGGTCGGCCCGTTGCCCAGAGGGCCGTCTCCCCATGTAACTTCGAGACCCTTCAAATACGGCGCGCCGGGACCGGATTCGGCGACCGTCCGCACCGACCGGCGGTGATCCGTTTCCACCAGTCCAATCCACGCCAGCGGATAGCCGCCGGAGTCGCTGATCGCACGGCAGATGTTCTCATACAGCTCGCGCTCACCGACAGCCCGAACTATGGCACGATTTCCCGCCGACAGAACGCGCAATGCGCGCGTCACGCGGCGCAGCTCTTGCTCCACGGTCGGCATCGTCGACCTAAGCGACTTATCGACCAGAACCTCGATTCGAACAGGGTGGTTTCAACCTCGCCGGCGCGCGCGATGATTCGTCCGACTGCCCGTGTTTGGCGGCCGACGCGATACTGTCGAACATGCTCGACACGCTGTCAATCCTCACGCAAAGCGTTCAGCGGATCGAGTGCCGCCGCGCGGCGTGCGGGGATCCAGGCGGCCAGCGCGGAGATCGACACGAAGAAGATCACCATGGCGCAGAAGGTCAGCGGATCGGTGGGTTTGACGCCGACCAGCATGGAGCTCATGCTGCGGGTCAGCAGCAACGCGGCGACCAGTCCGGCGGCGATGCCGGCAGCGCTCAGGCGCAATCCGTAAGCGATCAGCAGGCCGAAGATGGCGCTGGGCGCAGCGCCGAGTGCCATGCGGACCCCGATTTCGGCGGTGCGCTGTCGCACCACGGTCGAAAGCACGCCATACAAACCGACGGCTGCCAGCAGCGCGGCGATAGTGGCGAGGGCGGAGATGAGCAGCAGCGAGAAGCGCGTGCCGGTCTGGGCGTTTTCGACGATCGCATCCAAAGTCGCGGTCTTGGTGATGAGCAGGGAGGGATCGAGTTTCGCCAAGGCGGCGCGGGCGGCTGCCGCATACTGCACGGGATTACCGCGGGTGCGCAGCGCCCAGTCCGCCACGAACTGAGATCCCCAAAAGCCGTCGGGAAGGTAGCCCTGTTCACGTCCCGGCTCGGCGAGCGACGCCATTCTCTGGTGCGCGGCGACGCCGATGATTTCGAACCAGGCAGGCTCGACACTGCGGAAACGGCTGAGGATGCGCTGCCCCACGGCATCGCCGTCGGGGAACGCTTTAGCGGCGAGAGATTCATCGACAATGATGCGATTGATGCCTGGCTGGTTGTCGGATTCGTCGAATTCGCGGCCTTGAAGGATCGGCGTGCGCATGGCCTCGAAGTATCCGGGAAGCACGGTCTCGACGTCGAACTCCTGATATTTGCTTTCATCGTGGAGCGCATCGGCCGCACCCCAGCGGTAGGGAGCAATGGCGCCGGAGAGCGGAAGAATGTTGGCAGCGGTGACGCTCTCGACGCCGGGAATGGACGCCAAGGCATCGTGAATCTGGCGGACGACGGCGGCGCGCTCCGCGGGGGTCGCACCCTGGCGGCCTCCGGTGAGACGCAGCGTCAGACTGCCGCGCGGATCGAAGCCAGGATCGACGCGCTCGAGCGCGTGAAAGCTGCGTAACATGAGACCCGAGCCGACGAGAAGAATGAAACACAGCGCGACCTCCGCGATCACCACCAGATTGCGGGCGACCGATCCGCCGGCGAGTCCACTGGTGCGGCCACTCGCGCGTAAGAGTTGCGCGAGGTTCGGGCGCGAGGCGCGCAGGCCCGGCAGAATCCCGAAGAAAAGCGCCGCGCATAAACCCGCGCCGATACTGAAGCCGAGCGGGACCGCGTCGAGAGCGATCGAATCGCGCCGCGGCAGATTCGCGGGAGCGATGGCGAGCAGATCTTGGATGCCGATCGAGGCCAGCGCAACTCCGCAAGCCGATCCAAGCGCGGCGACCAGTAATGCTTCGACCAGGCGCTGGCGCAGCAGTTCCCACCAGTTTGCGCCGAGCGCGGCGCGGACGGCCAGGTCGCGCGCGCCCACCGACGCCCGCACCAGGAACAGATTGGCGACGTTCGAACAGGCGATGAGCAGAAGAAAAACGGCCGCGCCCATCAGAGCGAGGATCGCCGGGCGTGATTTCAAGGTGAGATAGCGCTGCATGGGCTCGATGCGGAAGTGGAGATCGGCGCCTTGATACGCGGGCTCGAGCGCGCGGCTTTGCGCGGCCACGGCGTCGGCCTGCGCCTGCGCTTGTTCAATGCTCGCGCCGGCACGCAGCCGCGCGATGACGTGCCATTGAACCACGATGCGCGGACCGCCGGGCGCAACGCGCGTCGCGACCCAGAGATCGGGATTGCGCTCGAGGTTCTTGTCGGGGGGGAAGAGCAACTCGACGCCGGGTTCGAGCACGCCGACAATAATCGCGCCGCCTTTTGCGATTGGCTGGCCGAGCGCAGCGGGATTGCCGCCAAAGCGGCGCTCAAAGAATTCGTGGCTGATGATTCCGTAGACCGGAAGCAGGCGATCGGGGGGCGCGGGCTGGCCGTTGGGGCCAACCGGCTGAGGCTCTGCATCGCGATCGATGAAGTCTCGCCCCAGAATTACACGCGCGCCGAGCACGCGAAAGAAATTCGGAGTGACGCTGGCCTGGGGGATCTCTTCTGAGGAGCCGTCCTCGCGCCGGTAGACAGCGCGGAACGTGTTCACCCCGGCGGCGTCCTCGACGGTGGACGAGGCGTGCGCGCGGAAGTCGGTCAAATCGGGGGAAGACCAAAGGAAATCGAGCAGGTGGCGATGGCGCAAGTCGGCGCAGGCGTACACCAGCCGCGCGGAATCCTTGTACGGCAACGGACGCAGCAGCACGGCGTCGGCGACGCAGAAGATGGCGGTGCTCGCGCCGATGCCCAATCCAATCGTGATCACCGCCGCGGCAGCGAAGGCTGGACTCGAACGCAGCGTTCTGATGGCGTGAAGGAAATCTTGGAGCGTACTTTTACCTGTCCTGGAGGATGACCGTCCCATCCTAAGACGTGGAAACACGCGGGACGTCTCGCGCGCCGGATAGATCGAATCATTTGGAGAGCTGTCGGCTTGGCAGGACGACTCCAACCGCATACACAGAAGGGGGCTGTCCAGCGAGACCTTCGTGGCGCGCCACACGGGCAGCCTGGATAACCGTCGAAGTTGGTGTAGCCTATGTTGGAGAGGAAAAGAAGCTTTGAAGCCAAAACGGATCGTTTTCACCGGCATATTCGCTCTGGCATGCGCTGCTCGACTTCTGATTGGACAAGAGAAAGAGGACCGGACGCTGCTCTCGCACCAGCAGATGACGGCGATCATCAATGAAGTTTCGGGCGAGCGCGCCATGCACCATGTGCTCGAATTGGTCCCATATCAGTTTGTCCGCCCGCCCTCCGAGTATCGAGGCCACTTTCGTGAGGCGGAAGTGATGGCGAAGTTTGCCAAGGAATACGGCTTCAGCAACGTCGCCATCGAAGATTATCCTACCGGGCAGACCTATCAACCGGTGGTCGGCGAACTGTGGGTCACCGCGCCCACGAGCATCAAGATTTACGACATTCATGACATACCGGAATCGCTTGCTTCAACCAATGCAAACGGCGATATCAGCGGCGAGCTGGTCAATGTGGGGCAGGGCACGAATCTGGATTTCCAAGGCAAGGACGTTAAGGGCAAATTTGTGTTATCGCTTGCGCCAAACAGTCTTGCCGCTATTTATAACCGGGCTGTGGAGTTCGGCGCGATCGGAGTAGTGGGCATCAGCGCGATAGGCCCCGGTGGCCGTTCGACGGATTACCCGGACGAAATCGTGTGGACCACGGTGAAGGCCCAGCCGAATACGGCTGCGTGGGCCTTATCTCCGAAAGCGGCCCACGACCTCGAAACGATGCTCAATCGCGGGCAGAAGGTCACCCTCCGATCCATCACCAGGAGCGAAGAAGTCCCCAATAAACAGGAGATCGTGCACGCCGAAATTCCGGGCGATGGCAGCACGACGCAGGAAGTCGCCATCGGCGGCCATCTCTTTGAGGGGTACATCAAGCAAGGCGCCAACGACGACAATTCGGGCTGCGCTTTGACGCTCGAAATCGGCCGCGCGTATCTCAAGCTCATCGCGGAGGGGAAACTGCCGCGCCCCAAGCGGACCATCAACTTCCAGTGGGTCCAGGAAATCAGCGGCACCAACGCCTGGTTCAATGCGCACCCGGACAAGCAAAAGGTCATCATCGGCGATTTGAATTTCGATATGGAAGGCATTCGTCTCACCGAGAGCCGCAGCTATTGGATTCTCCAGCGCACTCCGGATACGTTCCCGTCCTATATAAACGACATCGCCCAGAGCATGATGGAGTATATCTCCGAGGTTTCTCGGGAGCGTATTCGTTACCGCAGAGGTGTTGGTTACGGCGCTTCGCAGCCGGTCGAATCGCCCAATGGAAGCAGGGACGCTTTTTACATCAAAATCGACAAGCACTACGGCTCGAGCGATCACGTCACTTACATGCAGCACGGGATTCCCGCCGTCATGTTCATCACCTGGCCGGATATGTGGTACCACTCTTCGCAAGACACGCCGGACAAGCAGGATCCCACGCAGTACAAACGTGCAGCGGCCGTCGGGACGGGTGCCTTGGCCGCGCTTGCATCTGGTACGGACGAGATGGCTGCGCGGATTCTCAGTGAAAACATTGGGCGCGGCCTGTCGCGCATGGGCGAGTCGCACACCAAAGGATTAGGCTACATGGCCGATGCGACGAGCGCGGCGGAACTAACGGATGGCTACAAAGAAGCGAGAATCGCCATCCTTCATCAAACGGACGTCGAGAAGGGCGTCGTTAATTCCGCGAGCGTTTTGTGGACCGATGTGAGCAGCGGCAAGCAAAAGACCGCCGCCTTTCTGCCGATGATTGATCAGCGCGCTTCCACGCTGTTAAACGAAGCCAAGACAGCTTATCAACTCGAGGCGGCGCAGCGCGGAATGCCGGCTTCAGAACCGGTCATGACGGCAGAGGAGCGCGAGGCGGCCAATCTGATCGTCGAATCCGTCGGCGGGACCGGTCGCGGCGGGGCCGGAGGAGGCGGCCGTGGCGGTGGTGGAGGACGCGGTGCCGCGAATGCTGGTCCTTCGGTTCCGGAGGAAATGAATGCCGAATTTACGATCCTGCTCGGGCAACATAAGACCGCTTTGGAAATTCGGGACTTCTTATCCGGGGAATTCACACCGCTTCCGCTCGCCGATTTGATGAGGGTCCTCCATGCGCGAGAAACTGCCGGCACAGTCAAACTTATTCCGAAAACGGCAAAATAAGAAAAGGTGCTTCACGGCGAGGCGTGAAGTCGCGTCTTGTATTGGCGGTTTGGGCGTTGATGCTCAAGCGATCTCCACAGCTAGCGCGGTATTCTGCCCTGGAAGGGCGGGAGCCTTGACTCTCACGTTTCGATGGGTTCTTCGGTGCATGACAGTCTTAAGAGACGCGCCGAACCGACTGGCTCTTCTTTTAGTAGCGGAACTGCGGCGTATTGCCGAGCATGCAGCTTCGCGACAGTGTCGATCTCGCTCAATTCGTTCAGCGCCCGCTGCCGCAAGAGCGGCGACGTTGGATGCCCAGCAGCAATACAGTTGTTGATGATCCACGCCCATGGTTCTATTCCTGCCCGACGCAGATCTGCTTGAAGATTCGCCGCTTCGAGTACAGGTGTTGTTTCCCCCATGGTTACGAGTATGATCTTAGTCTGCTTCTCGTCTTGGAGACGCATCATCGGCGTTGTGACATGCATGCTCTTTTCCGAAAGCTGCCTGGTGATCTCCCGATGGTAAGCCCCTGTCGCATCCAGGAGAAGTAACGTGTGACCTGTCGGAGCCGTATCCATGACCACAAACTTCTTCGTTGACTCGCGGATGATCGCCGAGAAGGCCTGAAAAACGGCGATCTCCTCCGTACAAGGTGAGCGCAGGTCTTCTTCGAGCAACGCTCGGCCGTCCGAATCGAGTTTCGAGCCCTCTGTTCTGAGAACGTGCTCGCGATATTTTTCTATCTCGAGCTGAGGGTCGATCCGGCTCACAGTGAGGTTGTCGACTAAACCGTTCAGGGTTTCGGAAAGATGAGCCGCCGGATCCGATGTTGTGAGGTGTACGGGAAAACCGCGACCGGCAAGTTCTAGTGCAATAGCAGCCGCGAGCGTCGTCTTCCCGACGCCGCCTTTGCCCATCAACATCACGAGGCCATGTTGATCGGCGGCGATCTTGTCGACAAGTGCCGAAAGCGCAGGCGCTTCGAATTCTATCGGCGCGCTCATGGCGATTACATCACGCGCGGCGATATGCGTGAGCAGCCGGCGCAGCACCTCGACTCCCATGATGTTGAAGTGTCGCAAGGGGACCTCGTCGTATGGCAGCCCTTTCAGTAGCTCAGGCAGCGCTGCTAATGCCCGTTGCTCCCGTTCGCGGATCGCTGCCGCCAACGGATCGATCGATTCTTCGCTCTTGGGCATCAATCCATTGACAACAAGGTAGGGCTCAGACATGCCGACCTTTGCGAGTTCCTCGCGCGTCCGCGCAACCTCTGCGAGGCATGATTGCTGGGCTCGCGCAACCAGAATTAAGCGCGTGCGCCTCGGGTCTGCCAGCGATTGAACTGCTTCCCGGTACCGATCGCGCTGCTTCTCAAGCCCGGCGAGCGGGCCGAGACAGGACGCATCGCCCTTGCCTTCCTCCAGGAACCCGCTCCAGGCGCCGGGCAACTGCAGCAACCGGATCGTATGCCCGGTAGGCGCGGTGTCGAAGATGATGTGATCGAACTCAGCGGCTACAGGGCCGTCGGTCAGCAGACCGGTGAACTCATCAAAGGCCGCGATCTCTGTGGTGCAGGCTCCCGAAAGTTGTTCTTCGATACCTTTCACCACCGTTTCCGGAAGAACACCGCGCACCGGGCCTACAATGCGCTCACGATATTCAGCCGCAGCGGCTTGAGGGTCGATTTCTAGCGCCGCCAGTCCGCTGACTTCGGAGATCGCTGTAACTCTGTTGCCGATCGTAACGCCGAAGACCTGACCGACGTTGGACGCCGGATCTGTACTGACCAGCAACACACGCTTTCCGACGTCAGCAAGTTGAACCGCTGTAGCGCAGGCGATGGATGTTTTCCCGACGCCGCCCTTACCGGTGAAAAACAGGAACCTTGGTGGCTGAGCCAGAAATTTCATGACAACCTCAACAACAGCCAGAGCCGGATTTGCATGGACCGCCCGTCAGCACCGGGAGGCTCATCGTTTTCGCTGGTTCCTCAACACCAACAAACCGCGCAAGCTCATCGCGCTCAGGGTAGCGCCCCTTGCTCACCACGGTTCCATTCACCAGAATCAACGGCAAACAGCCACTGCCGTCCTCGGCCAGGGCTTGCTTCACCGATGGGTTTGCTGCGAAATCGTAAGGCTGCTGTGCCAGGTTGTAGCGCTCGACAGCGACGCCCTGATTTGCGAGCCAATGAAAATCCGCATTGAAGCGAACCAAAGTCCGATCGACGTCGGGACCACAAACACCGGACGAACAACACATCGGCGGATCGTAAACTTGGACCTTCTTCATTTCTGTTCACTCTTCTCTCTTCCTTCAAGTATTCGCGAATTTGATCCCGCACTCGCCGATGGACGGCGAGCCTTTCTTCCTGGCTTCCGTCCACAGCGGCAGGATCTTCGAAGCTGTGGTGGAAGCGAGTTCCGTGTCCGGGGAAGATCGGGCAACTCTCTTTCGCCTCATCGCGCACGGTTAGAACGTAGTCGAAACTTTCGCCAGCAAATTCATCGATCGACTTCGATCGCTGGCGCGAGATATCAATCTCGATTTCTTTCATCACCTGAATCGCTTCGGGCCGGACGGAGGTTGCACGGCTGCCTGCGCTATTTGCCTCAAACCGATCCCCGAAATCGTGGCGCAGCAATCCTTCGGCCATTTGACTGCGGGCAGAGTTTGCGGCACAGAGTACCAGGATTTTCCTTTTATTCCCGTGCGAAGATTCCGTCGATCGAGTCGCCATTATTGCGTTCATTCCGCGCCGGCCTCAGCAAATGAAATTTTCGCGGCGGCTGTGCGTGGGAGTCCTGTCGAGAGAATGACCGTCAAGAGCACGAGGACAAAGGATCCCCACAGGCAGCCTGAAAATCCGGCCCACTCGAAGACGAGGCCCGAAAGGAGCGTTCCAAGCAGCCGTCCCCCGGCGTTGGCCATGTAATAAAACCCGACGTTCAACGCCACGCTGTCTTCATCCGTATAGGCAAGGATCAAATAGGAATGCACTGCGGAGTTCACTGCGAACACAACAGCGAAAATGGCAAGCCCAATGATCAGCGTCGTTGCCGGGTCGAAGCCCGCATGGAGTGCGCTGAGCAGTGCAGGAGGCACGAAAAGCAGTGCCGCCGCCCAAATCCTCGCCGATGACCCGTCCACGGATTCACGTCCGCTGACATGGCGAAGAATCTCAGGGACGAGAGCCTGTACGAATCCATATCCGATCACCCACAGCGCCAGAAACGCCCCCACTCCGTAGAACGACCAGCCCAGTTGCGTCAAGAACACAGGTAGCCCGACGACGAACCAGACATCCCGAGACGCGAAGAGAAACAGGCGCGCCGCCGAGAGCCAATTGATCGCCGGGCTCTTGGAGAAGAGCGACGTGAATTTGACTTTCTTCCCGGACTTTCCGAGATTCCCGGATAACGACACGACTGTTCCGAACAGCACGACCACCAGTCCGCCGGCCATTGTCATCAGTGCGCCCACGTACCCGAGCGCGGCCAGCAATGCGCCACCAACAAAAAAGCCCACGCCCTTCAGAGCGTTCTTCGATCCAGTAAGCCTTGCAACCCACTTGAAGAGCGTTCCATCGGCACCAGCCGGTACGACGACCTTGATCGCGCTTTTCGCGCTCATCTTCGTCAAATCCTTTGCGATGCCCGAAAGTGCCTGGGCAGACATGACGTAGAAGACCGAAACGAGACGACTCCAATCCGGCCTCAACAACGCGAGCATCCCCAGTGCCGTGATCTGCAAAATCAGGCCGCCATACAGCGTGACTCGCAGGCCGGAGCGTGACGCGATCCAGCCGCCGAACAAGTTGGTCACAATTCCGAAGAACTCATAGAAGAGGAAAAGGAAAGCCAGCGATACGTCGCTATAGCCTAGAGCGTTGAAGTGCAACAACACCAGCATGCGCAGCGCACCGTCGGTGATCGTGAAGCCCCAATAGGCTCCCGTGACCAGTGCGTAACTGCGCAGATTGTTCATCTATGCTGCCGCGGTCTGCGGAAGGTACGACGCGACTTTCTGAGCGAGCTCGAGCAGCCGGTTCGCGTAGCCCCACTCGTTGTCGTACCAGGCGAAGACTTTGACCTGTGTACCGTCGATCACCATCGTCGACGGTGCATCGACTATGCAGGATCGCGGATCGTTCAGAAAATCCGCGGAGACCAAGGGACGCTCTTCGTAGCCGAGAATTCCGTTCAATGTCGTCTCGGCTGCTTCCTTAAAAAATTCGTTGATCTCGCTTACCGTGGTCGTCCGGGCGACCTCGAAGACGCAATCCGTAATCGATGCGTTCAGCAGCGGAACGCGCACGGCGATGCCGCTGAGCTTGCCCAGGAGTTCGGGATAGATAAGGCCGATCGCGGTCGCGGAACCGGTGCTCGTCGGAATCAGAGAATTCAGGGCCGAACGCGCGCGCCGCAGGTCTTTGTGGGGCGCATCGACGATCACCTGGGTATTCGTCGCGTCGTGAATCGTGGTGATAAGCCCGTGTCGGATTCCTACTCCTTCATGAATGACCTTGACCACTGGCGCGAGGCAGTTCGTCGTGCAGGAAGCGGCCGTAACGATAGAGTGCTGTTCTGGCGAGTACAGATGATCGTTGACGCCCATGACGATGTTGAGCGCGCCTTGCTTCACCGGGGCCGCCACGATCACCTTCTTCACCTTGCGATCGAAGTACGGGTTCAGCGTCTCCGGAGTAAGCCACTTTCCAGAGCACTCAAGAGCGATATCGACGCCGCTGTCCTCCCACGGCACTTCGCCAGGTTTGGCCCCGTCGGTGAACCGAATCGCGCGTCCATCGACGGCGAATTGATCCGTACCCGGACTGATCTCCCGGCTCCAACGTCCATGGACACTGTCAAATTCAAGCAGGTGCGCGGCCGTTGCCGGCCCTCCTTTGATCTCGTTTACGTGCACGATCGAAATATCAGGCTTGTCCCAAGCGGCGCGAAAGGCGAGCCGCCCCATTCTGCCGAAGCCATTAATTCCCACACGAGTCACGTTCTTTGATTCCCCCTCCACTGAAGAGTTTGTCTCAGCTTTATTCCGGCGCCCACATCGAACGAACGTTCGGTTGATGGCTTCGACTTGGGCGAACTACGTGTTGCGACCTCTTCCGGCATCATTCGATCTCCCATCCTGATCCGCGCCGCTACTTACAACAGCTCGGGCCACAGCAATCCGCGGTGCCAGGCTTTACGGCGCGAACGAACGCGCTCATGAACTTGCCTTCGACCTGCGGAGCAATAGCATCGACGTTAAGCCCCGCCGTTGCGAGAAACTTGCGGGCGTCCTCGACCTGGTAGACGCGAGTCGGCTCGATGTCGATCGAATCAAATCCCGCCTTGGCGAGTTTCGATACGTACTCGTAATCACGCAGCGCGCCGGCGATGCAGCCGATCCAGAGTTCCATACTTCGTCGAACCTCGGCCGGCACCTCTCCGCGGACGACCACGTCGGAGACCGCAAAGCGACCACCTGGCTTCAGGACGCGGAATGCCTCACGCAGGACGCGATCCTTATCCCCGGAAAGATTGATCACGCAGTTCGAAATAATCACGTCCACGGAGTTGTCGGGCAACGGGATATTTTCGATCTCACCCTTCAGAAACTCGACATTCTCCACTCCGGCTTTTTGCTGGTTTTCCCGAGCGAGCGCCAACATCTCGTCGGTCATATCGAGACCGTACGCCTTGCCGCCCGGCGCTACCCGTCTGGCCGAAAGCAGTACATCAATCCCGCCCCCAGAACCGAGGTCAAGAACGATCTCCCCGGGTTTCAGTTGTGCGAGTGCGGTGGGATTGCCGCAGCCAAGCGATGCGCGCACGGCCTCCTCGGGAATCGCGCTCGTCTCGCCGGAGTCGTAGAGATTCGACGTAATCGGATCACACGAGCCGCGCGAGCTCGCGGTGCCACAGCACGAACCGTCGCCACTTTGGACGCGGAGTGCTGCGGCGCCGTATTTTTCTTGTACTTTTTCCTTTAATTCCATGTTGATCTTTGCTTTCCCTTTTCTGCGTGGTGATGTTCCCTGACGAAGTCATGCACATGCTCACGGATCTTCTCTCGCACAAGCCGCACGGCGACCTGGCGACTGACTCCCTCCGCCTGGTGACCGTGGATACTCTTGACTGGCCAGGTCTGCCGCCAAATCGCACCCGGAAAGACAGGGCAGGTCCGTTCCTGATCCCGGTCGCAGAGAGTGATCACATAGTGAAACTTCTCGCGGAGATACGGGTCAACAATCTTGGTCTGTGCGCCGGAAATATCAATACCAACTTCTTGCATGGCGAGGACAGCATCAGGATCCAGTTCGCCCGCGTGCGCCCCAGCACTGTGAATATCCAGCTCATCGCCGACGATGTCCCGGAGTAACGCTTCCGCCATCTGCGTTCGGCAGCTGTTTTCGCTGCAAAGAAACAACACTCTCGGTCGAATTGCCATTGGGCCTCCTTACCTGCAGATTTGGGTGATCTTCGTGGGTTTAATGGCTTTATTTTTCTTGCAGCATTCGTCGTATAAAAATCCGAGCAGTTCTTCGAGAGCCGGAGTATTGGCTCTGTACCGCAAAAACGTACTTTCCCGCTGAACGGTGATGAGGTCCTCGTTCTTCAATTTTTCGAGGTGGTGCGACAAGGTGGAGGGGGCGATTCCCAGCTCGGTCTGAATCTCGCCGACCACCATTCCGTCCGGATGAGCGGCAAGCAGCGCTCGCAAAATCCTCAACCGCGGCTCGGCGCCCAAAGCGGCAAACATATCGGCAAACGTCGCGGTCCGGTCAACCGCTCGGGCGGCCTCGGTTCGTACAGTTTCCATGTTTCTATGATATTCGAAGAATAGAATTAGTCAAGAGACGTCGCCATCGAGTTCACGAGTGGCGTTGAAGTCACTCATGCTGAAGATTTTATAGTTGATCGCTTTCTAATCGGAGATCAAATGGAGATCAGACAAGGCGAGCCGCTATAAGCCGGTTGAAAAAATGGAGCGGGAGACGGGACTCGAACCCGCGACGTCCAGCTTGGGAAATCGACTGTAGATTGAAAATACAAACTTTAGCGTCTACGGTGTCAATGAAAGGCGATAGAAAACACCCTGTTTTCATTGGCCTGCTCCAAGGCTCCGCTTAATGGAGCAGTTTTGGAGCAGACCGCGAATCGCCGCCGAACGCAATTCGACTGACAGCGTATCAAGCTGAGCGTCGGGCCTTACGCGGGCGGATGGCGGTATTCGTCACCTGCGTTAAAATCCTAAAACCGTGAATCCAGACAGTTGCAGTGTACCGAATCTCTGGACAAGACGGAACAATAGGTATATTGTAGATGTCATAGTTCACATGAAATGGATGTAATCGCATGCTAGATGTACCAGGCAGGATAGACTCTTCGCGTTTTTCGTCGCAAGCCCGCGCGCGACTCTCCGCCGTGCTCCAAACCGCCAAGGATCTAGTAACGATTGACGATGCCATGAAAGCACTGGAGACGGATCGGTCCACCTCCGCTAAGTATCTTTCCCGGTGGCAGCGCCAAGGTTGGCTCAAGCGCGTTGGTCGCGGCATCTACGCCCCTATTCCGCTGGATGCGACAACGACAGAGCAAGTGCTCAAAGACCCCTGGGTCCTGGTCCCGGCGCTGTTTTCACCGGCGTACATTGGCGGCTGGACAGCCGCCGAACACTGGGACCTGACGGAACAGCTTTTTCGCAGCATCTTAGTATTTACCGCCCGCTCATTCCGCAAGAAGGAACAGTCGGTACAGGGAGCGTCGTTCACGCTCACGCACATCCCCGAGGATGCGCTTTTTGGAACCAAGACACTCTGGCGCGGCCAAGCGCGAGTCGCCATCGCCGACAAGCACCGCACCATCGTCGATATGCTGGCGGACCCGGCGACCGGCGGCGGCATCCGTCATGTCGATCAGTGCCTTCAGAATTATCTGCGCGACCCGGAAGCCAGCGCGGAGACCCTCATACGCTACGCCGAAAAACTCGGTAACGGCGCGGTGTTCAAAAGACTCGGGTTCTTGGTTTCACAAAGATCCGGACATGAGCCCCTCGCCCAGTCCTGCCGCGAGCGCCTGACCCAAGGCAATGCGAAGCTTGATCCCGCGCTTCCCTGCAAGCGTCTGTTGAAAGCCTGGCGGCTGTGGATTCCCAAGAACTGGGAGAGGGAGCAGTCGCGTGATTGATCGCCGCGAGCTTCTCGCCAGCGCAGGCAATCTCGGGCTTCTGCCGAACGTCGTCGAAAAGGACTACGTCCTGGGCTGGCTCCTTGCGGGTATCTTCAACCACCCGGCGCTCAAGGATAGCTGGATATTCAAAGGCGGAACTTGTCTCAAGAAGTGCTACTTCGAGACCTACCGCTTCTCGGAAGACCTCGACTTCACGCTGACCGACGCATCTCATCTCAATATCGATTTCCTCGTGGCGACGTTTCGGGAAGTGAGCGCATGGGTATACGAGCAAACCGGAATTGAAATGCCCCCAGACAAGGTGCAGTTCGAAGTCTTTCAGAACCCACGAGGCCGCCCTGCCGGGCAGGGAAAACTCTCTTATCGCGGTCCCATTGCTCCAGCAAGCGACCTCCCACGAGTCAAGCTCGACCTGACCGCCGACGAAGTCTTGGTATTGGCCCCGGTCAGCAGGCCGGTCTCGCACCCTTATTCCGATGCCCCCGAAAGCAGTATCGAC
>Ga0335081_10007067_pt1 | contig 17915 bp, 10 predicted proteins | sample Lox_Sample_35_FD_206713 | JGI IMG/M metagenome (GOLD analysis project Ga0335081, IMG submission 206713) | Soil microbial communities from Loxahatchee National Wildlife Refuge, Florida, United States - Lox_Sample_3.5 | ecosystem: Environmental > Terrestrial > Soil > Wetlands | place: USA... | reverse complement strand
GACTTTGCATGTGAATTTTCTCCTTTCGGTCTGCAGGACCGTCCAGAGAAGTGAGTGGGATTATGCCGACTTAATCAAGCATCAACGTGCACGGAAATGCAGAAATAGAGGGGAAACAGCGTTGCCGATACGGGGAGATTCGGCATAATTCGGAAGGCGGCATTATACGGCGAGAAAGACATGACAGGTTACAACCTGATCCGTTTTCTCTACACCAAGCGTCGCTGTTTTGTGAAAGAGCAAGAACCTCGTGTCGTGTTGCAATGCTACGATCCCATGGCTGGCGGCAATCGCCACTACGATCTAAACAATTTCGTTCATCGTGAGCCATTGGACGAATTGAATCCCCTCCACGAATGGGTCCACGAGTGCAAACGTCGCCGGATTGATCTGAAGGCGCTTGTGACTGAGGTTCGATTGTCGCCCTCGGCGTCGAATCAAGAACTTGACGAGGTGAATCTTTGGGTGAAAACCAAAAATATTCCCTGCACCGTTACACAGTCCGACCTGACAAGCCCTCTCGCTCCGACGCTTGATGAATTGCGGAAAATCGGTGGTTGAATTATTGTTGGCTTGAGCATGTATTTGCGTCATCTTGTTATAGAATCCGCCATTATGCCGCACGGTACGATGCCTCGATTCTCCGCGACAATTCGCGCGCTTGCTTTTGCGATCATGTTCCTGTCGATCGCGTGTGGCGTCCGGGCCCAAGGTGGCTCTGGGCCTGTTGAGCCATGCAAAGACGGTTCCGCCTGGACAGGCGATAGATACATCAAGGCATATCTCACCAAATCGCATCAACATCCTATGTATGGTGACGACCAGAACGTTGCGCAGGACAGGGAACGTCTAAGGCGGATTCGTCCTCTCTTCAATCGTCCTTCATTCTATTTGTTACCCACGGGAAGTATTTCCGAAGAGCTCTACGGCGTCGAAGCAACGCGCCGAATTGTTGGGGATGAATCAAACAAATTCTATGATGCCGACCTGCGCATTCAGATGGCTGATGCTGCCCAAAGCCTTCAGGAAATGGCCATAGGAATTCTGAACGACAATTACACTTTTCAGGACCAGAAGGCCTACGACGAAATTGCGGAAAAGCATATATGCCATGCAGGAGTCTTCATTTCGCTACTGGATACGTTTCTTAAAGACCCCAACTCAACAAATTATCGCGGCCGAGATAAAGGATTGCATGATCTCCACTGCGCGCTTGCGTTTCCGCCCGCAGGATTCAGGGAAATCCACGATTTCGCGGACAGTCCAGCCTGCTCTAGTGTGAAGCGCCAAGAACCAGCAAACGGTGGGGAGAAAACAATTCCTGATACAAGAGCCGAAAAACGTGTCGAGCCACCGCCTCAAAAATGGGACGACCGCACTTGGAGCGTAGCCGTAGTCATTGCGCTTGCGATCTTGTTCATAGGAATAATGATCCTGATTGTATCCAAGTTTCCACACCCAACTCCAATTCAAGAATTTGTTTTCAGGCTGGCTCTCGCGCTCATAGCGGGCGGCATTGGCGCGTTTCTCCCCGGCAGCATATCCGTGGATGCAACTATTGGTATCAAGGCGACGGGGGCGCTTGGTCTTTGCGTGCTAGTCTACGTCTTTAATCCGCCAAGGATCGCCCTCACCCACAACCCCAGGGAAAGACCTTCGCCTCCACCAAAAGTTGACTAGAGCTAAGAATAATATTTACTTAGGGGCCTGAAGGGCTTTAAATAGTTCTGCCCGATAGAACGGGTTTTTGATATTAGCCGGAAGATTGTGCAACGCGCCGAATCGCTTTTCGTGCATACACGTTTCTGGACCTAACACCCCGTCGATAACCACCTGCGTTCCCAAAGCCATTTTCAACGCGAGCTGCGTCAAAGCGATTCGATGCCGCCGTTCGTCGGCGGAGATTCCGGGCTCCTCCTAATTGAAGGCGCGTTCGCCGTCAACATCCGAATTGCGGCGCTCCAGAGAGGGTTGAGTCATAAAGACGATTTCGTTCGGGAAGCTTGTGCCGAGCGTCTGCGAGGAATGACTGGACCACCGCGCCCTCCTGTCCGGTAGTCCATATCCAAACACGTTGGGAAGCTCATAGAGGACGGGACTCCCGTAACGTCCACAAACGGTCCTTTAATCGGTTGCGCGCACTAAGGGAAGAGAAGCAGCTTTCTCAGGGAGATATCGAGAAGCGGACTGGCTTGCTTCGGTGCTACATCTCGCGCGTTGAGAACGGGCACACAGTTCCGGCCATCGAAACACTGGAGAAATTGGCTCGGGCCATGGAAGTTCCTATGTACCAGCTTTTCTATGACGGCGACGAGCCGCCCAAATTGCCAAACCTCCCGAAGCGGAAATCCTCTGATGACATCGCCTGGGGTAGTTCGGGGAAGGATGCACGCTATCTGGGCAAGCTTCGGCGATTGTTGGCAAAGTCAGAAGAAGGGGATCGTAAGCTCCTTCTGTACATGGCCCAGAAAATGGCCGGAACGAAGTCTCGTCGAGCAGGAGCAAGCAACTAATTTTGGGTTGTGGGGTTTGATGACGATAGCTCTGGGGGAGGTCCGGAGGTCCTCACAGCCCCCGAAACGCGAAAGTCTTTATCCCAATTTATCCCAATACGCTGCCAACCATGCCCAAACCGTCCAGAGCGAGCCGAACGCCGTCTTTAGTTTTCAGCAAGTTACCAGCGAGCCAGAGCGCAATCACCCGTTTGCTAAACCGTTTCGGGGGTCTTGAAAACCGTTGTACTTGAGCGGCTCGAGTTTCTCTGGCCTAGCCAAACCTCCTAGCTTAGCTAAGCTAGGGCGCAAAGGCCAATGCGGTATGAACATTCAGCGCACAAGAAGCAAGCTGCCGACAAATCCGCGCCGATGCATGTGTTTTTAGGGACCAGGTGATGGGGAATGCTGGAGCGCCCGCAGCAGCCATGCCTTTGCAAGCTTCCAGTCTCGCCGTACGCTCTGCGGGGATAACCCGAGAACCTCCGCAGCTTCCTCCATCGTCAATCCGCCGAACACATGCAGTTCGATGACCCGCGCGCGCCGCGCATCCAGTTGAGCCAGAACGGTGAGTGCCTCGTCGAGGGCGATCAGCTCGGCAGAACGGTAGGAATTGGGCGCAGGAACCGCATCGGGATCCAAGACCTCCACCCAATGTGCCTGGCCGCCGCGCTTGATTGCGCCCCGTGAGCGAGCGGAATCCACCAGTATGCGTCTCATTACTTGGGCGGCAACCGCAAAGAAGTGCACGCGATCGTGCCAGTCGACGTTGCGGATGCCGACCAGTCGGACGTAGGCTTCGTTCACCAACGCTGTAGTTTGAAGAGTGTCTCCTGCGCCGGACCTCCGACGATAACGCCTTGCCAGATGACGCAGCTCTTTATAGACCAGCGCGATGAGCCGCTCCTGCGTGGCGGAGTCGCCGTCCGACCAGGCCTTCAGCAGTAGTGTGATATCCCCCGCGCCGCCGGTCATTTGGGCCATTGTACAGCACGAGTCGATATCTGAGGCCGCCGCCAAACGCACGAACCGGAATCGTTTTTGACGCCGCCGCCCGTTGTGGAGTGCTGGCTGCGCTGCTACAATGCAGGGTTACCATTGTGCTATGGACGCCGACCGTTGGGAACGTATCGCACAAGTTTATGACTTGACGTGCGAGCAACCGGAGGCCCTACGGGAGGCCTTTCTTGTGAACGTCTGCGAGGGCGATGACGAGCTGCGGTCCGAAGTCGAATCCCTCCTACGCCAAAGCGTTTCTCAAGATGGGCCGCTCGAGTTCGTAGCCGAAGATGCCCGGACCGCGTGGACCTGCCCCGCATGGATTGGCCGACATCGCATTCTCAGGCTCATCGGCGAAGGCGGCATGGGTGCCGTGTATGAAGCCGAGCAGGATCGTCCCCGGCGCACGGTAGCCCTAAAAGTGGTCAAGTCCGCCTTGGCCGCTCCTGAATCGCTGCGACGGTTCGCCCAGGAATCCGAGGTGCTCGGCCGCCTGCAGCACCCGAACATCGCCCGGGTCTACGAAGCCGGCACCGCGCAAACTGACCTGGGGCCACAACCGTATTTCGTTATGGAGTTCATCCGCGGCGTTTCGTTACTCGAGTACGCGAAGCGGCACGGATTGCGCACCCCTCAACGGTTGGACCTGATGGTCAAGATCTGCGAAGCAGCGGACTACGCACATTGCTGCGGCATCATCCACCGCGATCTCAAGCCGGGCAACATTCTCGTGGATCAGAGCGGGCAGCCCAAAATCCTAGATTTCGGTGTGGCTCGAGTGACCGATAGCGATGCAAATCCGACGCGTCAGACGAGTCTCGGCGATCTCGTTGGAACGCTAGCGTACATGAGTCCCGAGCAGTTGCTTGCCGACCCGCTGCTGTTGGATGCGCGGAGCGACGTTTATTCCCTGGGTGTAGTCCTATATGAGCTTTTGGCCGGCTGCCGGCCCTACGAAGTGAACCGACAATTGCCTGACGCCGCGCAAGCTATCCGCGATCAGGACCCCCTGCCCTTGAGCGCCGCGAACCGCGCTTTTGGTGGCGATCTCGAGAACATCGTCGCGAAGGCTCTCGAGAAGGATAGGACACGGCGCTACACGTCAGCAGGGGAGCTGGCGGCCGATCTCCGGAGGTTTCTCGCGCATGAGCCGATTTTGGCGCGTCCAGCCAGTGCGATGTACCGGGTGAGTAAGTTCGTCCGCCGGCATCGCGCCTTGGTAAGTGCCGCGGCAATCGTTTTCATAGTGCTGCTGGGCGGGATTGCCGTCAGCACTGGCCAGGCGATTCGCGCGAGCCACGAGCGCGACCGCGCCCTCCGCGCGGAGCAAATAGCCAAGGCCGTAAACGACTTCCTCCAAGACGATCTACTCGCCCAGGCTGGCGCTCGTGCCCAAGCGAACAGGCACAGCCAGCCAGATCCCGATTTGAAGGTTCGAACGGCGCTCGACCGCGCGGCTGCGCGGATTGCGGGCAGGTTCGATTCTCAACCGGCAGTCGAGGCCGCCATACGGCGCACCATCGGCTTGGCTTATTTCGACATGAATGTTTACCCGGAAGCGCAGCTGCAACTCGAGCGCGCCGCCGAGCTTCGCAAACGAACGCTCGGTCCTAACCACCCTGACACCTTAACCAGCATGGATGAACTTGGCGTCTTTTATAACCTTCAGGGCAATTATGCGGCCGCCGAAGCGCTCCTCGCACAAGTGTTGCAATCGCGTCGTGCTGCCCTGGGGATAAATCACAAAGATACGCTGGAGACGATGTCCAATTTGGCGCAGGTGACGCTCTACGAGGGAGACTATGCTCGAGCGACACCCTTATTCGCCGAGGTACTGGACGCTGAACTGCGGCTCCTGGGCGAGGAGAATCCCACCACCCTGTCCGCGATGGACGGTCTTGCAGTCGGTTACGCGAGGCTTGGGAAATTTAGAGAAGCCGAGGAGCTTTTGCAAAGAGAACTCACGATTAACCGGCGCATTTTGGGGCCGGAGCACCCGGACACCGTCAATAGCATCCACAATCTGGCGATAATGTATCGCTCCGAAGGTAAATACGGCGAGGCAGATTCTCTGTTTACCACGGCACTGGACGCGCGGCGGCGTGCGCTCGGTGATGACCACTGGGAGACACAGAATACTCGATATAGCCTGGGACTGTCCTACCGGGCCCAAGGCAGGTACGCGGAAGCCGAATCCCTCTTCACCGAGGCAGGCAACAAGCTGGCTCGCACCCTTGGCCCCGAACATCCGATGGCGCTCAAACCGCCGTATTACTTGGCGGAGCTGTATTGTCGGCAGCGCAGATTTGCTAAGGCGGAACCAATCTTCGACCGCGTCTTGCAGGTCCGCCGCAGATCCTTGCCCTCCGATAGCCCCTACATTGCAGAAGTGCTGGCGTCGATAGGTGAGTTGAAGCTCGAGCAGAAAGCCTATGCCCAGGCAGAAAGCTTGCTCCGTGAGGCCCTGCAAATTCGCCAGCGGAAAATCCCGGATGCCTGGGAACGATACTATACCGAGAGCATGCTTGGCGCGAGCCTGCGGGGCTCGGGGAAGTACTCCGAAGCTCGGCCGCTGTTGACCTCCGGCTACCAGGGGATGCTTCAACGCCAGAGCTCCATTCCAGCCGAGTATCGCCCAGCCTTAGACGAGGCCCGTGCTTGGGCATCCCAGCCATAGCACGACAGCCGCAGCATAGGTTCTAGGCTCCGGCAGTACCAATAACCTACTTCAGTCTCTTTTCCTTTAGCGCTTTCACTCGCGTTTTACGGTTATTCAAGTAAGCGGTTCTCTCTAGGTGTGATTCATGCGGAGTCGCTGCGCGGAAAGCGGCTACGTCCCCGCTGTGCGTTCACTTCCGTGACAGAGAATATTGCGTCCCGGAGTGGTGTGATGAGGTCGAAAAGCATTCCCCTGCTGCTAGCCTTTACAGCGGTCACGCTGGCGTCCGGCTGCTCTAGTGGTCCAAACGGAGGCAGCGGCAGCAATCCGGCGCCCCAACTGAACTTGCTTTCGCCTTCTTCTGCGACGGCTGGAGGGTCGGGCTTCACGTTGACCGTGACCGGGACAGGCTTTGTCTCTAGCACCACGGTGCAATGGAACGGTTCAAGTCGCCCTACGACATTTGTGAGCAGCACACAGCTCACCGCCTCGATTCCAGCGAGCGATATCGCGACGATGGGTTCTGCGCAAGTGACGGTCACAAGCCCGTCGCCTGGCGGCGGCACATCGGCCGCATTAACGTTCACCATCACTCAGGTGAATAATCCGGCGCCATCCGTCAGTTCAATTTCGCCCAATAACGCAACCGCCGGCGGAGCTGCATTCACACTAACCGTGAACGGGACCAATTTCATCTCCGCCTCGGTGGTTGTTTGGAACGGCAGCAATCTGTCCACTACCTTTGTTTCCTCCACGCAACTCACTGCGCAGGTCCCACCGAATTTAATTTTGGCAGTTGGCTCCATCCAGGTGACGGTCACCAATCCCGCACCCGGTGGTGGGACCTCGGCTGGTCAGACTTTTACGGTTAGTGCGCCGCAGCCCGTGATCTCCGACTTTAGTCCGAAGGCAGCGCCGGTGGGTACTCTCGTGAGCGTCAGCGGAAGCAATTTCACTCTGGCGAATGGCAGCGGACCTCAAATCGCACTCGCGGCGCAGAGCGGCGGAACGATCAACGCACCTATTTCGACATTCGCAGCTACAGCAGCGTCGTTCGTGATTCCATCGGGCGCAGCTTCAGGTGTATTCACGCTCAGTGTCGGAGGACAGACCGCGAACTCTCCCGCTCCGCTGACCATCGCCGGCGCGTCGAGCTTCACACTGTCCGCTTCGCCGTCGAGCGCCAACGTTCCTCCGGGACAATCGGTTGCCTATGCAATCTCAGTCGCCAGCACTGATGGCTTCTCACAGGCCGTAGCGCTGAACGTATCCGGCATTCCCGCAGGCGTAACCGCTTCATTTTCTCCCCGACAAATCACGGCGGCCCAGACATCAATCTTGACGCTCACCGCGCCGGCAAACCAATCGGCGGGGGCCGCCACCCTTACGATTTCGGCCTCCGCAACGGTGCAAGGAATCCCGGAGTCACAATCGGCGACCGTTTCGCTAAATGTGCAATCCTCGGGTTTGACGACGTTTCTCGGCCGCGCCGTGGTCGATGATGGTCCGGAGAACCCGATTCAGGGCGTCACCGTCAAGTTTCTCGGAGTGGACGACAAGGGCAACGCCACCGGCTGTTCAGGGCAAACGATCTCGGACGGAGCAGGAAACTTCCAGCTGACGAATCTCTCTTCCGCCTGCGTTGGGCCCCAGCTGATTGCTTACGACGGAAGCACAGCCACTTCACCACCAGGGGTTTATGCAGGGGTGAACCTTTCTTATACGCTGACCGCCGGGCAGGTCACCACTTCGCCTGTGCTCATCCACTTGCCGCGGATCGATAACGCAGAAACAGTACAGGTGCAGCAGAATGCGGCGGCAGATCAAGTCTTCACTTTCCGAACCATTCCCAACCTGGTGGTCACCGTCTATGCCGGAACAACGTTCACGCTGGCGGATGGAACGAAACCGAATCCTTTTCCGCTGATTGCGGTTCAGGTACCGGTGGACCGGCTGCCCGACCAAATGCCGACCAGCGGTTTCTTGACGCCTTTTATTGTCGCTTTCCAGCCGGCCAACGCAGTCGCCAGCCAGCCCGTCGCCGTGAATTTTCCCAACATTCTGAACAACAATCCGGGAACGGCAGTCACGTTGATGACGCTGGATCCGACACGCGGGTTCATGGTTCCATACGGTACGGCCACGGTTTCGAACGACGGCACGAAATTCATCGCTGACACCGATCCCGCGCATCCCGGACATGCCTACGGCTTGGTGCATTTCGATTGGCACGGGCCTGCGCCGCCAGGCGGAGGAGGACCAAGCCCCGGGAATTGTGGCGATAGTTGCTGCGCTCCGGGTGGGGCCGGGCCGCAATCAGGGGATCCCATTGACCTGGCATCGGGTCTTCAAGTTCTTAGGGTCCGAGACATTGCCATTAATGGGCAGCGCTCGCCCATTTTTATCGAGCGGGTTTACCGGACGCTCTCGACCAACCCAGGTCCTTTCGGTATTGGTGGCAGCCACAACTACGCCTATCAGGCGAACACCATACTAAACGCAGCCGGCCAAGGCGCGATTGTGCTCATCGCGCCCGACGGATCTCAGTCGATGTTCAATGTGCAGCCCGACAGTACTTTCACTAATTCCACAATTCCGTCTTTCCGTGGCGCCATCATGACCCATCCTTCGGAAACCGTCGTGAATATGAGGCTCCGCGACGGTACCAACTACTTCTTCCAGTCATTGGTCAACGGGCAGTTCATTTTCTACCTGACCTCCATCACCGATGCCAACGGCAACACCATCACGATCACGCATGGAAATCCCAGCTTCCCCGACCAGATCACGCGCGTGACCGATCCGGTGGGCAGAAGTTTGACGCTCACTTACGACAGCTCAGACCGCGTCACCGCCATTACCGACCCCATCGGCCGGACGGTGAGCTACGCGTACAACGCCCAGGGAACGCTGGCCATGGTGACGGACCCGGCGGGCGGCACAACCATCTACACCTACGACAGCCAGAACCGCCTCACGCAGATCAAGGACGCGCGCGGGGTGGTCGTGGCGCAAAACACCTACGACACGAATGGCCGCGTGATTCAACAGGTGCAGGCCGATGGTGGCGTGATCAAGTTCGCTTACACGCTGCTCAATCCGTCGGTCCCCGCCAGCCCGGTTCTTCTGACTGCCGTGACTGATCCACTGGGCAACACCACTACCTACCGCTTCGACCCCAATGGATTTCTTTTGAACGTGACCGACCCCACCGGCCAGATGCGCAATTTCACCCGCGACCCGCAGCACTTCAACTTGCCGTCGGCCATTACTGGCGCTGGCACCTGCCCCGCCTGCGGCGATCCAAGACTCGGCGACCAAGCGTTTACATACGACGCCGTTGGAAACGTCTTGACCACAACGGATTCATTGGGGAACACGACAGCGTATACCTACGATCCGGTGTTCAACAGAATCACGTCCGTGACCGACCCCTTGGGGAACATGAGCAAGTACAGCTACGACTCTGCAGGAAACCCCCTCAAAACCACCGACCCCAATGGCAACGCCACCACTCTGGTTCGCAATTCTGTCGGGCAGGTGACTCAGTCGACAGACCCGCTCGGTAAGAGCACAACGTTTTCTTACGATGCGTTCGGAAATGTAGCGTCGATTGCGGATCCGCTCGGGAATAAGACCTCTTCTACCTACGACCAGGTTTCCCGAGTCGTTCAAGTGCGCGATCCCCTTGGGGTCGTAATACAGGTCAGCTACGACGCACTCGACCGGAAGATTGCGACGACGAAAGGGCAAGGCAACACGGTCCGCTTCACGTACGATCCTGTGGGTCACTTCCTGTCGCTCACCGACGAGCAGGGGCAGACGACTTCGTTTACGTACGATTCGGCCGGCCGGGTGAAGAGCTTGACGGACCCGCGCGGAAAGACGGCCACACTGAGCTACGACCTCAACGGAAATCTGATTGGGTTCGTCGACCGGCGCGGCCAGACTGGGACTTTTTCCTACGACGCCGTGAATCGCCCAATAAGGCAGGTGTATCAAGACGGAAGCACTGTGACCTCAACGTATGACGCAAACGGACGTCCGGTACATGTCGTGGACTCGGCGGGAGGAACCTTCGATCTCATCTACGATGCTACGGGGCGTCTCACCAGCCCGACCACTCCTTTCGGGACGGTGCAGTTTTCCTACGATGCCAAAGGCCGGGTGATTTCGCGTCAAGTGGTGGGTCAACCAGCCGTTACCTATGCGTATGATGCCGCCGGGAACGTCGTGAGCGCGTCGCTGGCGCAGGCCTCGGCAGTTCTGGGCTACGACGCCCTCAATCGGCCGGCCCAACTCGCGCGCTCGAACGGCGTATCGTCTCAGTACACGTATGATGCGGCGCGGAGACTGGTCTCGCTCGCGCACTCGGGCGGGCAAGGGATCCAGATTCCATTGATAAATTCTTACGACGCTGGGAGCAATCGGTCTCTCTTTACCACCAACGGAGCCTTGCCGCAGGAGGCAACCAATACGTTTGACTTCGCCCATAGGCTCACTCAGAACGGCACTTCGGGCGGACCCACCGCTTACACCTACGACGACAATGGCAATGTGACCTCGACAACGGACTCCACCGGCACGACGACCTATACCTGGGACTCGAGGAACCGCCTGCAGTCCATCGCCGCTCCCGGCGGGCAGAAAACAGCCTACCTCTACGATTTCGCGGGCAACCTGATTTCGCAGACCGATTCTGGTCCTGCTCTAAACTTGACCCAGAATTTCGTCTTGGACGATGTTACCAACGTTGCGTACATTACCCGGAGTAATGGCGATAGCCTTTCGGTTCTCGCGGGGCGGGCCCTCGATGCGCATCTTGCCGTGGTGCACACCAACGGCCAGGTGGAGTATGGGCTGACAGACGCGCAGAACAGTACTACTGCCACGGTGGACCAGGCGGGGAAGGTTGTTTCTTCTCTCTCCTATGAGCCCTATGGCAAAACGACGACGTCGAGCAGCTATCCGTTCCAATTCACGGGGAGAGTGCCGTCCGCGGCGGGCCTGTATTACTTCCGGGCGCGCTACTACAGCCCCTGCACGGGCAGATTCATCAGCGAGGATCCAATCGGATTTGCCGGGGGAAGCACTCTGCTCTATAAGTATGCCGGGAACAATCCCACCACCCGCACTGATCCTTCAGGGCGCAGCACTTGCACGAAAGTATGCAAGGGAATCCTGTTCGGGGTGGCGGGAGCATGTACCTACTATGGTCTTGCAGGCTCGATTGCCGCGACCGCGGTTCCGACAGTGGGCGTACCGTTGGCTGTAGTTGGCGGCGGCTGTGCTCTTGCGCTTGGTTTCTTTGCCGGAGATATTTGCGATTCGATTTGTGCGGACGAGCCACCTCCACCGACGTGCGGATCCGGGCCGCCGCCGTGCCCCCCGGGCCAGCCGTGCATAAACTTACCGACGGTAGAGATAAGGTAGGCCGCGATGTGGGGCTGCATTTATTACGGAGAAGCCCGAGGGCGTTGCGAGATACCAACGTTCGGGAACGCGGCATCGAGATCCTATTGGCGAAGCCTGCTCGGATTTATTCTAAGCACCGCGGTAGCCATTTTCAGTCCGACAACCGCCACGGCGCAGAGTACGGCCTTGCAGTGTTTCTACGATGAACGCGCACAGCTTGTAACCGTCGTCTACCCAAGCGGAGACGTCGTCAGATACACCTACGACTCGATCGGAAACATCACCCAAATTACGAAAACCACGCTCAGCTCACCCGGAGCCTTGGCCATCTTCAATGTTCTTCCTCTGCGCGGCGTACCGGGAACGCCTGTAACGATTCAAGGGCAAGGCTTCAGCACAACGGCGGCCAACAATACTCTTCAATTCAACGGCGCGGCGGCGACCGTGATTTCTGCCACCCCGACAACGCTGCAAGTTACGGTTCCACAAATGGCGACCTCCGGTCCGGTCTCCATCGCGGTGGGCGGGACCACAGCGCAAGGCCCCAGTTTTACCGTCATCCATCTCACATCGCTCTCGGTCGCACCTCCGACCGTGTCCAGCACTCAGGGCAACACGTTCCAGTTCGCCGCTAGCGGCATGTTTGACGACACAAACACCGGCGATGTAACCAGCCTTGTGACTTGGAGTTCCTCGAACAGCGCCGTCGCCACGATCAGCAACGCGGCTGGCAGCCAAGGTCTCGCGACAGGCGTGGCCGTTGGCACCACGACCATCACCGCCACGTCAGGAAGCCTCACTTCCACAGCGCAGCTCAAAGTCGCACCAAGCGGCATCGTCTCGCTCACGGTGACACCCGCGACAACGTCGGTGCGGCAGGGACAAACCACACCCTTCTCTGCCGTTGGCGGATTCCTAAATGGAACAACCCAGGACGTGACCGGCTCGACCTTCTGGACTTCGTCCAACGCAAATGTCGCGACAATCAGCAACACGCCGGCAACTGCGGGCATAGCAACGGGCACAGCTCCAGGCGCAATCTCCATCACCGCTACTGCCACAGGATTGAGCGGTTCTGCTCAACTTGTCGTTTTACCGCCTACAACCAGCGGCTCCGTGCCACGCTTTGCTTACCAGGCCAACCCGGATGGAACGGTGTCCATCTTCACAGTCGATCCGGTCACCGGCCATCTTTTCGGTCGAGGATACGCGGCCGTCCCGCTCGCGGCTTTGCCAGATTCCGTCGCCATGGCACTCGATCCACAGAACCGGTTCGTGTTCTACGCCGCGGAGAATCCACCGAATCCGACTTTCTCCAGTTCCGTTTTTGCCTTCCTGGAGGATTCCGCCAGCGGGACGTTGACCCTTCAGCCGGGGTTTGTTACGTCACCGGGAACGGTGTGGGCGGTGGTGGAGGACCCGAGTGGGCATTTCCTCTACGTTGGAGGAGCTAACACTTCGACCGGCGCAACCGTTATCTCGGCATACTCTATCAATTCGACCAGCGGCGCGCTCACCGAGGTCGCCGGATCCCCGTTTACGACAGGTCCCTTCATTCAGCGGCCGAAGATGGCTGTCGATCCGTCCGGAAAATTCCTATATTCAGGCGCATCAGCTGGGATATTTGCGTTTACGATCGATCCGGTGACGGGCGCGCTTGCGCCGATCGCCGGCTCCCCGTTCGCCGCCGACAACACGCCTCAAGCCATCGCTGTGGACGGGAAGGGCAAGTTCGTTTACGTCGCGAATAACGGCTCGGGAACCGTTTCAGCGTTCGCCATCAACGGAACCTCTGGCGCCCTCACGCCTGTCCCGGGTTCGCCTTTCGCCACTGGCTCATCACCCGTTTCGCTTTCGCTCAGCCCCTCCAGCACGTTTCTGTACGTGGCTACGTCCGGCACATCTCCTTTCCCCATTTCCGGTTACTCCATTGATCCAACGACCGGTGCGCTGACTCCGTTGGCGGGCTCGCCCTTTAGCACCGGCAACAACCTTCCCTCCTGGATTTCCGTGGATCCCTCCGGAGCATTCCTCTTTCAGGCGGCAAATGGGCTTATCCAGACATTCACAATCGCTCCCGGCACAGGGTCCCTTAGTTCGATCGGGTCCACTTCTGTTCGAAATACTGTCAGTCTTCCAGCGCAATTGGCGATCAGCAGTGGCACCACGCCGGTCACTTTCGCTCCTCAATTCGTTCTGGTTGCCAACTCAGGTTCGAACAACGTTTCCGCATACACCATCAATCCGGCTAGCGGAGCTCTCGCAGCGGTTTCCGGTTCGCCTTTTGCTACGGGTAGCAGCCCAATGTCGGTTTCGACGGACCTCGCGGGCCGGTTCGCCTATGTGGCCAACAACGGTTCCAACAACATCTCGGCCTTTGGTATCAATCAGACGACTGGCGTGCTAAGCGCGGTTACGGGCTCGCCGTTCGCGGCCGGCACTGGCCCACAATCGGTTGCGGTAGACCGTTCCTCGGAGTTCGTCTACGCAGGGAATTTTGGCTCACAGAACATTTCGGAATTCACCTTGAATCCTGCGACCGGAGCTTTGTCGCCGATCTCCGGTTCTCCGGTGGGAGCATTCTTCAATTTCACGAGCGTGTCTTCCGATCCTACAGGACAGCTCATCTTCGCCGTCGGAGCGCAAAGCAACTCCGGTATGCTTAACATTTATAACGTTAATCTGAACCAATTCTCGCCGCCGGCGCCCAACGGATCACTGCAGAACTCAGGTTCGGCAAACGGTACCGGATTGCAACTGAAGCCCTCATCCGTTGCGTTACATCCCTTTACGCGTTTTGCTTACGTAGCCAACATGGGCTCTGATAACCTAACGGGATTCTCCTACGCTCCCAACGGGACGATTCCAATGCCCGGCTCACCTTTTGCCACGGGCACGATGCCCACGGGTGTCGCAATCGATCCCTCGGGCCGCTTCGTCTACGTCGCGAACTCCGGCTCGAATAATGTCTCTGGGTTTTCCATCGATTCTACAACCGGCGCCCCGGTTCCTCTGACCTTATCGCCTTTCCCAGCGGGGACCAGTCCGTCCGCGATCGCCGTCGACGGCTCGGGCAAATTCCTCCTCGTTACAAACAAGGGCGATAACAGCGTATCCGTGTTCGCAATCGACTCCAATTCTGGCGCCCTGACTGCAGTTGCAGGTTCACCTTTCTCCACGGGAACCGTACCGGTCTCGATTTCCATTATCAACAGGGTGCAGTAGGAAGTTCCGGCACGAAAGTTCAGTTCACGGGAATGCCCAGAGGTGGACCGATGCCTGATCAGTTCAATCGCAGAAAGTTTTTTGGCCGCGCGCTGGCCGTCGCTCCGCTTGCGCGAAGTTTGAGGATTTTTCCGCTAGAGGAATCTCAGATTTCTCGAAGTGATGCGGCGCTTGGGCTGCGAGAGCGGGTCGCGCGGCAGCAAAGCAAGCGCTCTCCCGCGTCAATGGCCGCCAACACTGATGAAACTTATCTTCCGGACTGGATTGCATGCTTCACCAAGGGCTTACCGCAGAATCGATTCGGCGAGGTGGAACCCAGTGCGTATGCCGCGCTCCTGGCGGCGATCAAGTCGGGCAAGCCGGCCGACTTTGAGGACATTCCCAGAGGCGGCGGCCGCAAGCTGAACAATCCGCAAGCGGCCTTTAGTTTTCATCTCGAAGGAGGCGATCCTCATACCTTCGATATTCCGCCGGCACCATCGATCGCATTGCCAGCAGCGGCACAGGAAACTTCGGAGCTTTATTGGCAAGCGCTCTGCCGGGATGTGCCATTCTCAAGCTACGACAAATCTCCGGTTATCTCTGAAGCAGCAAAGCACTTAGGCGCAACTCCGAAAACAATTTTTCGCGGCCCTACGAAGGGCGAGTTGGCGGGCCCGTATATTTCGCAATTCCTGCTGCAGCCAATTCCCTTCGGGTCCGGAAGGATCGAGCAGCGCTACCGCGTGCCGATTGAGAGTAGCGATTTCATGACCACTTTTGCCGAGTGGTCCCAAATCCAATCTGGCTTTCCACCCTGGAGGGAAGCTTCGTACGATCCGACCCCGCGCTACATCCGAAACGGTCGCGACCTGGCCGAATACGTTCATTACGATTTTGCATACCAGGCTTACCTGAATGCTGCGCTGATTCTAGTCAACAGCGGCCCGAAATCCGTTCTCAACTGCAATCAATTCAAGGGTGCAGGTAACCCGTATCGCTATTCGACTGTCGAGGAGGGATTCACAACGTTTGGCCCAGCGGAAGCTGTGGACTGGTTGGGGCGCGTCACGACCGCCGCGCTAAAAGCAGCCTACTGCCAGAAGTGGCTGGTCCACAGGCGCCTCCGCGCGGAAGCACTCGGAGGGCTCATCCACAAAACGCGAGCAGGCATCCGTTCTTATCCGATCCACTCCACTCTTTATGAGTCGAAAGCGGTGGATACCGTCTTCTCACGCACAGGCTCCTACCTTCTGCCACAAGCGTATCCTGAGGGCAGTCCTTTGCATCCTTCGTACCCCGCAGGTCACGCGGCTATCGCAGGAGCCTGCTCAGTGGTCCTTAAGGCGTGCTTTGATGGCGAAATGCTCTTACCAGGCTGCGTCGAGCCGGATGCGGAAGGGCTGAAGTTGTCTCCATGCTCCAATTACTCACCCAAAGTTGGACACGAGATCGATAAGCTCGCCTTCAATGTCGCCATGGGGAGGAATTGGGCGGGCATCCACTATAGGTCCGATGCCATCGCAGGCCTGCAGCTCGGCGAGGAAGTCGGAATCTCGGTTCTCCAGGATCTTGCTTGCACCTACACTGAGGAATTCGGGGGTTTTGCATTGACCCGATTTGGCGGCACAAGTGTTCACATCACTCCGGACGGTCATCTTACCGGTATTTGAAACAGAACTTCTGCGGCCGTAAGTGACAAGCGAATCCGCTGCGCGTCGCTTTCACTCGGCGGCACGGGCAAATCGACGTCAAAGGTACGCCCGACATCTTTGCATTCGAACAGACCCTGGCGCCCTAGCGAACGTCGGCTTCGCGCGGTCAGCATGTGAACGTGCTGTTCGTGCCTGGATTCCTTCTTATAAAGGTGGTCGACCGTCTGAGCCGGCACAACTTATCGAAATTTGCCGGCTCTTAAGGCCAGACGGGAGCGCGAGAGGAAGAATACCGGACAATGAGCGAGCGCGCGTAGAGGGCGCTATCTTTGTCCACGGCCGGCGACGAGTTAACTCCAACCCTAACTGTTGACGATCGAATTCAGTCTTTTTAAGGTTTGGGGTGGGTGGCGACAAAATTCCAGAGGATGTCGTTTGTCGTTATGCCGGTGGCGGAATTGAAATCAGGCTGAAGGGAACTTGGCCCGAACATTCAAAGGTTGGCTGTCACGCTACTGTCGCGGAAATCGAGGAAAAACGCTGGAAAACTACGAACAAAAGTGAATATGAAAGAGGAGTTGGCTCTCGTGCTTCATCGCGGCTGCTTGATTTTCCTCGGAAAACATCCGCCGCGGCAAAATGTGATTAAGCAGAATTGATGTCTGTTAACCGAAATGTTGGAGGTTCGAATCCTCCCGGGGAGCCAAATCCTTTGCACTCAATCGTACGTTATTTTTCGCACATGCCTGGGGGAGTTTTACCCGGAGGCGCTGTTATCTGACACTTTGATTTTCTGGATAAAGTTTCTCTCTCTCCCCGCCGGCCCGATCGCAAACCAGACTCACGGCGCGGTAATGACGATTGCACTGCACGGTTTCTGACTGACTCTTCTATAGGAGTGTGGCAGCGAGGAATCGAAATAGATCGAGTCTCCCGATTTTAGAATGTGCTCTTCCGTTCCGATATGCAGCTCCAGCCTGCCGCGGAGGACCGACAAGAATTCCACTCCGGTGTGACGGTGCAGGCGAGCCTTTCCAGGCTGCAGAGGCTGGAACTCAGCGTAATAGGCGTTCAACTTGCGCTCCACTGCGGCGAAGTCCAGCGATTCGAAGTAGAAAGAAATATCACGCCCATCAGGCCTCTCTGGAAAACGCTTGCGCTGGGCCCGACGCACGATCCCGACGACGTGCCGCTTCTGGTCGTCATAGAAGAAGTACTCCAGTCCAACGCTAAACACCAAGGCGATGCGTAAGAGCGTGGGTAGCGTCGGGAAAAGCTTCCCGCGTTCAACCTTTGATAGCATCGCCGCCGACAGGCCCGTGTGCCGTCCCAATTCCACGAGTCCCATCTTCTTTCTCAGGCGTAGCGCGCGCAACTTATCTCCAATGGCGTAGTCGCCCAAGCCCTTCGCCAGCGTTTCTGACAGCACGATTTCCCTCCGAATTTAACCAGGAAGCAAAAAGCCTTCGAGGATTTGACTGCGAATCACTC
>Ga0335081_10007066_pt1 | contig 17917 bp, 15 predicted proteins | sample Lox_Sample_35_FD_206713 | JGI IMG/M metagenome (GOLD analysis project Ga0335081, IMG submission 206713) | Soil microbial communities from Loxahatchee National Wildlife Refuge, Florida, United States - Lox_Sample_3.5 | ecosystem: Environmental > Terrestrial > Soil > Wetlands | place: USA... | reverse complement strand
ACAGGGGCGCACGACGACGGGGCGGGCAGCGTCCAGGCCGTTGAGGCGCTCGATCTGATCAGGACGCTCGGGTTGAGGCCGCGGAGGACGATTCGGGTCGTCCTCTTTATGAATGAGGAGAACGGCCTGAGAGGAGGGCGGGCGTATCCCGTCGATTCGCTCCGCAGAGGGGAGCGTCACGTGGCAATGATCGAATCTGACGCGGGCGGATTCGCTCCCCGGGGGTTCTTCGTCGACGCAGATTCAGCCGTTCGTGCCGGCATAGCGCGCTGGAAACCCCTCCTGGAGACGGCCGGCGCCGACCGGTTTGTGCCTGGAAGGAGCGCCGCCGACATCTCTCCCATGGTTGCCACTCGCGTCCCCGGGTTCGGCCTGGACCCGGAGAACCAGAGGTATTTCGACTACCACCATAGCGACAAGGATACCCCCGATAAGGTCAACCCCCGCGAGCTGGAGCTGGGTGCTGTCGCCGAAGGGATTCTGGCCTGGCTGATCTCGGAAGAGGGCTTTTAGGAGTCCCGGTGTTATTCCCCGCCTTTGACCCTTTTCCCGGCAACGCGCATCTTACTGGTAAAACCTGAATACCGGACGGGAGCTGCGAATGGAGCATCTCACAAAGGAATCGTTCCAGGAAAAAGTGTTCAACTTCGAGAAGAACAAGGAGTGGACGTTCGAGGGAGAGCTTCCCTGCATCGTCGATTTCTACGCGGACTGGTGCGGCCCGTGCAAGATGGTGGCCCCCGTCCTGGAAGATCTCTCGAAGCAGTTTGCCGGGAAGATCAATATTTACAAGGTCGATACGGACAAGGAGCAGGAGCTTGCCTCGGTCTTCGGCATCCGGAGCATCCCGTCGATTCTCTTCGTCCCGAAGGATGGGAACCCCCAGATGGCGATGGGGGCCATGCCGAAGGAAGCCTTTGTCCAGGCGATCAATGACGTCCTCAAAGTCGCCGCGTAAGCACTTCTGATTCTGCCCCTCGTTGCATTTCTGCCTGCTTGTGGCATATATTAAATGACCCGGAGCGGGGATCACTCCCCGCTCCCGCGTCATTGCCACGAACCCCGGAATACTTCCCCAATGTCGGACATCCTCCTCCTGGCTGTCGGCGCCATTCTCCTCATGGTCCTTGCCCTCGTGGTGATCCTCCTGAGGCGGCCCGCCGGGGGGGGCGGCACTGATCTCCTCCTGCGCGTCGAAGCCCTGAAATCGGCGCTCGACACGCTGGATCGCCGCCTGGGCGAAGAATCGGCGCTCTCCAGGGAGTCCGCCTCGCGCACGGCGGGGCAGGACAGGGAGGAGCTCCAGAGGGGACTCCGCTCGAATGCGGACTCGCTCCAGGCCCGCCTCTCCGAGATCGCCTCACTCCAGAGAGGCCAGCTCGATTCGTTTGCCGCGCAACTCGCCTCTGTGACGCAATCGACGGGCGAGCGGCTCGACCGGGTCCGCGACGCCGTGGAGGGAAAGCTCGCCTCCATTCAGGCCGATAACAGCCGTCAGCTGGAGAAGATGCGCGAGACCGTCGACGAAAAACTGAAGGCAACGCTTGAGCAGCGCCTGGGCGAGTCGTTCAGGCAGGTGAGCGAGCGTCTGGAACAGGTCCACGTGGGCCTGGGGGAGATGCGCGCGCTTGCCACCGGGGTCGGGGACCTGAAGAAGGTGCTCACCAACGTCCGCGCACGCGGCACTTGGGGAGAGGTGCAGCTCGGCGCGCTCCTCGAGCAGATCCTCACCCGCGAGCAATACGAGAAAAACGTCGCAACGAAGGCGGGGAGCAACGAGCGGGTCGAATTCGCCGTCAGGCTCCCGGGGCGCGACGACACGGGGCCCCTCTGGCTGCCGATCGATGCGAAGTTCCCCCAGGAAGATTACCAGCGCATCGTCGACGCTGCGGAGGCCGCGAACCCGGCGCTCCTCGAGGATTCCGCGAAGCAGCTCGATGCCCGGATCCGCCTGGAGGCGAAGACGATCCATGCCAAGTACATCGATCCTCCCCGCACGACGGATTTTGCTATCATGTTCCTTCCCACCGAGGGACTCTTCGCCGAGGTCCTCCGCCGGCCGGGTCTCACGGACGAACTGCAGGCCGACTACCGCGTCCTGGTGACCGGGCCGACCACGCTTGCGGCCCTCCTGAACAGTCTCCAGATGGGCTTCCGGACGCTCGCCATCGAGAAGAGGTCCGGCGAGGTCTGGGCGCTCCTGGGCGCGGTGAAGACGGAGTTCGGAAAATTCGGGGACGTGCTCGACAGGACGTACAAGAAGCTCCAGGAGGCGAGCACGTCGATCGAAAGCGCCGCCACGCGGACGCGGCAGATCGAGCGGAAGCTCCGCGGCGTGCAGGAGCTTCCCGCTCCCGACGCGGCAAAGCTCCTCGGCGCGGCAAGCGCGAGCGAGGGCGAAGACGACGAGACCCCGGAAACCACCTGACCCCGTATGAATACCACCGCTCCCATCGACGAAGTCTACAGGATCATCCACACGGACCACCACGATCCGTTCTCCGTGCTCGGCCCGCACCTGCTGGAAGGGAATCGCCTCGCCGTGCGGGCGTTCCTCCCCGGGGCCGAGAGCGCAAGCGTGATTCCGCGCGGAGGGAAGATCGCCTCCCGGGAGATACCCATGACGCGCGTGCACGATCACGGGTTTTTCGAAGCGGTCATCCCCTCGTGCGCAGAGGTCTTCCCGTACGAGCTTCGCAAGGAGCTTCCCGGCGGGCACGTCGAGCAGTTCAACGATTCCTACTCGTTCATGCCGACGCTGACGGACTTCGACATTTACCTCTTTAACGCGGGCGACCACCACAGGATCTACGAACGGCTGGGGGCGCACTACGCCGAGGTGAACGGGATCGGGGGCGTCCAGTTTGCCGTCTGGGCCCCGTCGGCGAGGAGCGTCAGCGTCATCGGCGATTTCAACGGGTGGGATCGCCGCTTCCACGCCATGCGCGTGCTGGGCTCGTCGGGGATCTGGGAGATCTTCATACCGGGCCTCGCCGAGGGGGCGCTCTACAAGTACCAGGTGAAGACGCAGAACGGCTTCATCATGGACAAGACCGACCCCTACGCGGCCGAGATGGAGGTCCGCCCGCGAACGGCGTCGCGCGTGAATTTCCTGAGGAATTTCGAGTGGCACGACGCGGCGTGGATGGCCTCGCGCGCCTCCGGCGGGCAGCTCGGGCAGCCGGTCGCCATGTACGAGCTCCACATCGGCTCATGGCGGCGCGCGGAGGGGAACCGGCCACTCACGTACCGCGAGCTGGCAGACAGCATCGTCGACTACGTCCGACGGGAGCACTTCACGCATATCGAGCTGATGCCCGTGATGGAGCATCCCTTTGACGGCTCGTGGGGATACCAGGTCACCGGGTATTTCGCCCCTACGAGCAGGTTCGGGTCCCCCGGGGATTTCCAGTACTTCGTGGACAGGTGCCACCAGGAGGGGATCGGCGTGATACTCGACTGGGTCCCCGCCCACTTCCCGAAGGACATGCACGCGCTCGCGGATTTCGACGGGACGCACCTCTACGAACACGCCGATCCGCGGAAAGGGGAACACCAGGACTGGGGGACGCTGATATTCAACTTCGGCCGGAACGAGGTGAAGAACTTCCTCATCAGCAACGCGCTCTTCTGGCTGGAGCAGTATCACGTCGACGGCCTCCGGATCGACGCCGTCGCGTCGATGCTCTACCTCGATTACTCGCGGAAGGAGGGGGAGTGGATCCCGAACAAGTACGGGGGGCGGGAGAACCTGGAGGCGGTGGAGTTCATCAAGTATCTTAACGGCGTCGTCCACAGGTACCACCCCGGAGTCCTGACGATCGCGGAGGAGTCCACCGCGTGGCCCGGCGTGACAAACGCCGTCGAATACGGCGGGCTCGGCTTTGACCTGAAGTGGAACATGGGATGGATGCACGACATCCTCGAGTACTTCTCGAAGGATCCCGTCCACAGGAAATTCCACCACAGGAACCTGACGTTCGTCCTCCTGTATGCATTCACCGAACGGTTCGTCCTCCCCCTCTCACACGATGAGGTGGTGCACGGGAAGTCATCGCTGCTCGGCAAGATGCCGGGGGATCTGTGGCAGAAGTTCGCGAACCTGCGGCTCCTCTTCACGCTCATGTACGCCTTCCCCGGAAAAAAGCTCCTCTTCATGGGGGGGGAGATCGGCCAGTGGGATGAGTGGAGCCACGAGAAGAGCCTCGACTGGCACCTCCTCTCGTATGCTTCGCACACCGGCGTTCAGGATATGATGAGGGACCTCGGTGACATCTATTCCCGCGAAAAGGCCCTCCACGAGGTCGATTTTCATTATTCCGGGTTCGAGTGGGTCGATTTTCACGACGAGGCGAGCAGCGTAATTTCTTTCGACAGAAAGTCCGCTGATGGCACCGAAACGGTCACCGCGGTGTTCAATTTCACGCCGGTCCTTCGCTCCGGGTACCGGGTAGGAGTCAGGGAGGGGGGGGCCTACACTGAGCTTTTTAACAGCGATTCGGCAGCCTATGGCGGGTCGAACGCGGGGAACTACGGGGAGGTGCAATCAGAGCCTGTACCGGCGCATGGGAGGGATCACTCGCTGGTGCTGACACTCCCTCCTCTTGGAGGTTTATATTTCAGGAGGAAGCGATAGATTTGATTGAAAATCTGCCAATTTGCTTGACTTTAGGCAGATCTGGAAGCTATATTAAAACGATCAAATCGGTTTTATCGGCTGAAATTGGCAAATAGCCCCGTCCAGAAATCCTACCTCTCGACCGCCGATGTCTCCAGGCTTTTCGGCGTAACTGAGACTACCGTCAAGAGATGGGCAGACGAAGGGACGCTCAGGTGCCAGAAGACTCCGGGGGGGCACAGGAAGTTCGAAATCAGGCATGTCGTCGAGTTCGCCGAAAAGAATGACTTCGAACCAGTAGGCGCGCTGGAGTTCTCAGACGAAGACGACCTCGGGCCGAGGATACAGACGGCGGTTCTGGAGCGGGCCTACCCGATCCTGGTCGACGCGTATATCCGCAGGGCGCTCACCCCGGGCGCCGAGCACCTCGTTTCATTCCTCTCCTACCTCTACCAGCACAGGATACAACTCTGGGAGATCCACGATCAGATCATCCGACCGGCGATGCAGGAGCTGGGGGAGCGCTGGTCGCGTGGAGAGCTCTGCATCAGCCAGGAACATGAGGCATCCTACAGTACGCTCGAGGCGATGGCGCGATTGCAGTGCCAGATACGGATCAAGCCTTCGAGCGGGCACTCGGTTGTCTGCGCAACGCTCGGCGACGATATTCACGAGATCGGGCTCCGGTGCATCTCGTATCTGTTTGCGTCCGAGGGATGGGAGACGCATTACCTTGGTTCCCGGATTCCGACCCCGGCGGTCCAGCAGGCGGTTGCGCGATGGAAACCCCGGATCGTCTGTCTCTCGGCGACGCATGGCGACCCCTCCCGCCTGCAAGAGAGCCTTTCGCAGATCGCAGGCGTGGCGTCCGGCGTGGGTGCAGCCGTCCTGGCCGGCGGAGGGCTTGCCCAGTCGCTCGGGGGGACTGCCTGTTGTATCGACGCCTCCCGCAACTCATCAAAGAACATCCTCTGCTTTATCTCAGGGCAGGGCCGTGCGCGCCCTGCCTGCGAGTCAGGAGATGAGCCCCCCGCGCCTCGCCGGTGATACGCATGATCGACGGCCCCGCCCCCGTTCTTGTCTGGATGAGGGGCTCACTTCGAACGACTGACAATACGCTTCTCTCGCTTGCCGCGCGTTCCGGGGGAGATGTCATCCCTTTTCTCTGCACATCTGACGGATGGTCGGGGAGCGTGGATTCGCCCCGCCGCCGCATGCTCCGCTCCTCCATCGCTTCGCTGGCCGACACGCTCCGGGACGGGGGGTCGGCTCTCTTCATGCTCGGCGAAGACCCGCTCGAAGAGATTCCCCGTGCCGCACTGTCGCTCCGGGCCGGAACCATGTTCGTCGCGCGGAGCGCGGATCCCACTTTCCGGCAAACGGACCGACTGATCGCGCGCGGATTGGAGGAGATCGGCTGCGCGGTGCACGAGGTCGACGACGGCGTCATATTCGGAAAAGACGCCCTGCGGACTTCCTCCGGAACGCCCTACACCGTGTTCACCCCCTACAAGAACGCGTGGCGATCGCGCATGCAGGAGGCGATGCCCCCGGCGCCGCGCCTCGTTCCCCCGCTCTCGCGGATGCCTGGGCTCAGGACGTGCCAGTCCCTTGAAGGGTATCGGGATGCCGGGCGCGGAGGGGAGCCCCTTGCTCGGAAATTGCTCGCCGAATTCGTACGCGGCAGGATTGACACATATCACGCCACCAGGAACTCACCTGCGGATGATGGTACGTCCCGGCTTTCCCCGCACATCGCCTCCGGGGCCATCTCCGTCCGAACAGTGCTCTCTGTGGTCGCCGAGGCGCGTGACGGCGGGGCGCCCGGAAGGGGGAGAGGGGCGGAAGCGTTTGTCGACGAGCTCATCTGGAGGGATTTCTTCCATCAGATCATGGAGAACTTCCCCCGCGTCGCAGGGGAGCCGTTCAGGGAGCAGTTTGCCGCGTTCCCCTGGAAAAAAGGGGGAAAGTCGTTCGCATCCTGGTCTATCGGAGAGACGGGATACCCGATCGTGGACGCAGGCATGCGCCAGCTCGCCTCGGAAGGATGGATGCACAACAGGGTACGCATGATCGTCGCGTCGTTCCTGACGAAGGACCTTCACATCGACTGGGGACGGGGAGAAGACTTCTTTTTCGACCGGCTCTCTGACGCCGACCGGGCATCGAACAACGGAAACTGGCAGTGGGTCGCTGGGACGGGGACGGACGCAGCCCCCTATTTCAGAATATTCAATCCCGTCCTTCAGGGGAAGAAATTCGATCCCGCAGGCACGTATATCCGGAGGTTTCTCCCCGAACTCGCCCGCGTCCCGGATTCATACATTCACGCACCCTGGGAGATGAGTCCCGCCATGCAGAAGTCCTGCTCATTCCGTTCCGGCACCGACTATCCTCGGCCTATTGTGGATCATGCCCGCGAGCGAGAGGCCGCACTCCGCATGTACCGCTCGGCGAAGAGTACCGCCGCGCCGGAGCGCAGTCTCACTCCTGCCGCCGGGGATGAGGAGCGATGAGAATTGTCGTCGCAGGGGGGACGGGGTTTATCGGCGGAGCCCTGACAGGCCGCCTCGCAGCCGAGGGACACGAAGTGATCGCACTCTCGCGAGACCCCGATCATGCTTCGATTCCCCGGGGCGTGCAATTCGTCCGGTGGGACGGCGTGTCGCCGGGCGATTGGGCCTCCTCCGTTCGGGACGCGGGTGCGGTGGTGAACCTCGCCGGGGCCTCCATCGCCGGGGGGAGGTGGACGTCGTGGAGGAAGCGGGAAATTCTCTCGTCTCGCGTGAATGCGACCCGGGCTCTGATCGATGCGGTGGCAAGGGGGGGTGGCTCGCCGCCTGTGTTTGTCTCTTCCTCCGCGGTGGGGTATTACGGTGAGGTGAAAACCGGCGATGTGACCGAGGATCAACCGCCGGGATCAGGGTTCCTCGCCGATGTGTGCGTCAGGTGGGAGCAGGAGGCTCTTGCGGCCACCGAAGTCGGCTCCCGCGTGGTTATCCTCAGGACAGGCGTCGTTCTCGGGAGGGGGGGCGGAGCTCTGCCGAAGATGATGCTCCCATTCCGGTTCTTCGCCGGCGGCCCCGTCGGAACGGGGAGGCAGGAGTTTCCATGGATTCACATTGACGACGTGGCGGGAATTGTCGCATTTGCGATCTCCCGCGCTGAAGTGTCAGGTCCCCTCAACGTCGCAGCGCCCGGCTGCACAGACATAGGTGCCTTCTGCTCGGCGCTGGGACGCGCGATTTCGCGCCCATCATGGCTGCCAGTCCCCTCTTTTGCCCTCCGCGCGGCGCTGGGAGAGATGGCGGACATGCTCCTCACCGGGCAGCGCGTCGTCCCCGCCCGCCTCACAGCTCTCGGGTACACGTTTAAATACCCCTCGCTCGCCCCCGCACTCGCGTCGGTTGTCTGACGGTCTTTTTCAATTCTACAGTATTTTTCTTACCTTTCACCCTGCTTCTCATCCAGTTCTCTCCGGTCACCCGCTGACCGCTCATCGCTTCGGTTCTCAAAAGGGAAAACTCCGTGTCAACGACGAACAAGCATATTGACTTTTTCAGGCGCAAAGACCGCCTGCTCAATGGCGGCGGCCACAAGGCCGTCGAGAAACAGACCGCGCTCGGCAAGCTGACGGCCCGCGACAGGATAACCGCGCTCCTGGACGTGAATTCCTTCTACGAATTCGATCTCTTCGTGGAGCACCGGTGCCGCGATTTCGACATGGACAAGAAGGTGCTCCCTGGCGACGGCGTCATTACCGGGACCGGGTCGATCATGGGGTACCCCGTCTCCATCTACGCACAGGATTTCACGGTGGCGGGGGGCTCCCTGGGGCTGATGCACGCCCGGAAGATCACGAAGATCATGGACCACGCGATCAAGATGGGGATGCCGATCATCGGCATCAACGATTCGGGGGGCGCGCGGATCCAGGAAGGCGTGGATTCGCTCGCGGGATACGGAGAGATCTTCTACCGTAACACGCTCGCGTCGGGCATTGTCCCCCAGATTTCCGTGATCCTGGGGCCCTGCGCCGGGGGAGCGGTCTATTCGCCGGCACTCACCGATTTCGTCTTCGTTGTCGAGGGGATCTCCAAGATGTTCATCACGGGACCCGAGGTGATCAAGACGGTGCTCGGGGAGGAGATCTCGATGGAGGACCTGGGCGGCGCGCGCGTGCATAGCGAGGTCTCGGGTAACGCCCATTTCTACGCGCGGAACGAGCTGGAGTGCTTCCACAAGATCAAACAGCTCTTCACGTTCATCCCCTGGAGCAACAAGAAGAAGGCCGACCCCTACCCGGTCAAACCGCCGAAATCGAAGTTCGACATCGAGCGGGTCGTGCCGATGGACTCCAGGAAGCCGTACGACGTCCGGCACGTCATCTGCGCGCTCAGCGACAACTCCGAATTCCTCGAGGTTCACGCGCAGTGGGCGGCGAACATCGTGGTGGGGTTCGGCAGGATCAACGGCGAGACCGTGGGAATCGTCGCCAACCAGCCGGCGGTCCTCGCCGGCGTGCTCGACGTCGACTCCTCCGACAAGGCCGCGAGGTTCGTCCGCTTCTGCGATGCGTTCGGCATCCCGCTGATCACGTTCGTGGATCTGCCCGGGTACCTCCCGGGGGTCGACCAGGAGCACGCGGGGGTAATCAGGCACGGCGCCAAGCTCCTCTACGCGTTCAGCGAGGCGACCGTTCCCAAAGTCACGGTCATCCTCCGCAAGGCGTACGGCGGGGGCTACATCGCCATGTGCTCGCGCCACCTCGGTGCGGATTTCGTTGTTGCGTGGCCCACTGCAGAGATTGCCGTGATGGGACCGGAGGGGGCTGCCAACATTATCTTTCGCGGCGAAATCGCCTCGGCCCCCGACCCGGGGGAGATGCGCCGCCGGAAAGTGGCCGAGTACAGCGAGAAGTTCGCCAACCCGTATGTTGCCGCAGCCGCGGGCCACATCGATGCGGTGATCAGCCCGGCCACGACGCGCGACTTCCTGATACACGCAATCCAGATCTCCGCCAACAAGAGCGAGACGCGCCCCTACAAGAAGCACGGTATACCTCCCTTCTGACCTCATGGAGACCAAAGAACAGATATTCGAGCTGGAGATCGGCGGGACCGCCTATGAGACGCGCGGCACGGACAAGTTCTCGCGGCGCAAGGTCTACCGCGCGCCCGACCCGCACGCCATCCGATGCGTGATTCCCGGCGTGATCAGGAGCATCGCGGTCCGCAGGGGGGCGCGCGTCCGCGCCGGCGAGCCCCTCCTGGTCCTTGAGGCAATGAAGATGGAGAACGACATCGTCGCGCCACGCGACGGCATCGTGCGCGCGGTGAACGTCTCGCCGGGAGATACCGTAGCAAAGGGCGCGATTCTCGTCGAGCTGGAGTGAACTCAGGGGAGATGACTCGATGGAGAAGCCGGGTGTCCCGCACAGGATCGAGCATATCGGCATCGCCGTCAGCGACCTCGATGCGGCGATCGTGGTGTACGAGAAGATGCTGGGAGCCCCTCCGTACGCCGTGGAAGAAGTGGCGGACCAGAATGTCCGGACGGCCTTCTTCCGCCTGGGTGAATCGAAAATCGAGCTCCTGGAGAGCACGTCGCCTGACGGCCCGATCGCAAAGTTCATCGCGAAGCGGGGAGAGGGGATACACCATATCGCCTACGCCGTCGATGACATCCGCTCCGCGCTCGCCGGCATGGCCGCCAGCGGCGCCAGGCTCATCGATCCCACGCCCCGGGCCGGGGCGGAGGGTCTCTCCATCGCGTTCGTGCATCCCGCCTCGGCCTGCGGCGTTCTGACGGAGCTGACAGAACTCCCGCGCCGATGATCGATTTCCTGGCCTCTTCTCCTCTTCTGCTCCTGTTCATCGTTGTGGGCCTCGGCTGGCTCGCCGGCAGCGTGCGCGTCTTCGGCTTTTCTCTCGGTCCCGCCGCGGTGCTGTTTGTCGGCATCTTCGTCGGTTCGCTCGATCCGCGGCTCCGCCTGCCGGAACTGCTCTACGTCCTGGGCCTCATCCTCTTCGTGTACACGATCGGGCTCCAGTCCGGTCCCTCGTTTTTCTCCTCCTTCGGTCGCAGGGCGCTCCGCGCGAACCTCTTTGCATTCGGGGCCATCGTGCTTGCCGCAATCCTCTGCTGGGCGGCTGCACGGGCTTTCCTCCTCGACGGGCTCTCGATGGTCGGCGTGTTCTGCGGCGCGCTGACGAACACGCCCGCACTGGCCGCGAGTATCGAGGCGATCAAGGGGGCGCCCGGATCGGGCGCGGCGCCCCTCGCGGATCTCCAGGCGCGGACGAGCGCGCCGGTGATCGGCTACAGCGTCGCCTATCCCTTCGGCGTGATCGGCGTGCTCGTTGCCTTTCACGTTGCCGGAAAGCTCGGCATCGGCGGCGGGGGGGGAAAGATCGAGCCGGAACAGGCCTCGGAGGAGAACCCGGGACCCCTCTACGGCCGGACGTACCGGGTCGTGAACCCCGGTGTCTTCGGGAAAACGGTCGCCTCAATTCTCGGAGACGGATCGCACCACGGATTTGTGCTGAGCCGGATCCGCCACGGGGAGGAGACATCGCTCGTCTACGGTGAAACGATGCTCTCCCGCGATGACCTCGTGGTGGCGGTCGGCAACGTCTCCGCGCACGAGCGGGCCCGCGTCCTCTTCGGCGAAGAATCAGGCGTCGAGATACAGACGGAGAACAAGGAGTTCGATTTCCGCCGGATCGACGTCTCAGACAAGCGCGTCGTGGGGAAGACGATCCGCGAGCTGGACCTCCAGCGGCTGCTCGACGCGACAATCACGAGGGTCAGGCGGGGTGACGTCGACTTTGTCCCTACCGCGGGGACAATCCTGGAACGGGGGGACAGGGTGCGCGTGCTGACCTGGGCCGGCAACCTCGACCGCGTGGCCCGCTTTCTTGGAGATTCCGTGCGTTCCGGCTCGGAGGCGGACTTCCTGTCGCTTTCCGTTGGACTCGTGCTCGGCGTGCTGATCGGCATTGCGCCGCTCCCCCTTCCCGGAGGAGGCACGTTTACGCTCGGGTTCGCAGGCGGCCCGCTCATCGCGGGGCTTCTCCTGGGACGCGTGCAGCGGACCGGCCCGGTGACCTGGGGGATGCCCTTCAGCGTGAACCTGACGCTCCGCCAGGTGGGACTCGTGCTCTTTCTGGCGGGAATCGGGACAAGGGCCGGGGACGGGTTCGTGCAGACCGTGGAGCACGGCGGGTGGGAGCTCATGGCGACGGGTGGGGCGATCACGGCGCTCACAGCCCTCCTCGTGCTTGCGGCGGGGAGTCGATTCCTCCGTCTCTCCTATCCTTCGCTCATGGGTCTGATGTCGGGAATCCAGACTCAGCCTGCGTGCCTTGCATACGCTGCGGAGCACGGGGGAGCGGATGCCGCCAATGTCTGGTACGCTTCGGTCTACCCGGTGTCGATGATTGCCAAGATCGTTCTCGCCCAGCTCCTTGTCTCACGATTCCTGGCGGGCATTTGAATCTGTGAACCTGCCGGGCTATATTAAGCATCCTTTTCGGACCACACCAGACAGGAATCCGACGTGAATATATTCTATGCCATCCTTCTCGGGATCATCCAGGGGCTGACGGAATTCCTCCCCATCAGCAGCACCGCGCACCTGACGCTCGCCGGAAAACTCCTGAACCTGATCGACCCGGCACACCCCGAAGCCTGGACGGAGTTCATCGCGGTCATCCAGCTCGGGACCGTTGCCGCAGTCATCATCTACTTCTGGAAGGACCTCTGGGGAATGCTCATGGCGCTCCTCGGTGATCTGCGGAAAAAAGAGGGACCAGGAGGCCGCTTCACCGATCGCTCGAGGATGGCGATGTATATCGTTATCGGCACGCTCCCCGTGGCGTTCCTCGGGCTCACACTGAAACGCATCATCGAAGGGTCGCTCACCAAGACGACGATCGTCATCGCGGCAAGCATGATTGCGCTTGCGCTTCTCCTGTGGCTGGCTGAGAGGATCGCCCGCCACCAGAAGGAGATCTCACAGGTCACCTGGGTCGATGCACTGGTGATCGGCTTCGCCCAGGCGTGCGCGCTCATCCCCGGTTCATCGCGCTCCGGAACGACGATTACCGCTGCGCTCTTCCTCGGGTTCACACGCGAGACAGCCGCGCGGTTCTCGTTCCTCCTCAGCATCCCGGCCGTGGTTGCAAGCGGCCTCTACGAGTTGAAAGAGATACACGGCCACTTCGACCTCGGGCTGGGTAACCTCGTCATCTCGACGCTTGTCTCCGGTGTCGTGGGATACGCCGCGATCGCCTGGCTCCTCAAGTACCTGATGCGCCATACGACGATGGTGTTCGTATACTACCGGATTTTTCTTGGCCTTCTGCTGATCGTTCTCCTCATGAACGGGCTCATGGAGCCCTGACCCCCCAAACTTCAAGGTTTTTTCATCGTTCTCCCCGCCCCGCAGGAGTGTTGCGCACAGCACACTCCCGGGGCAGGTGATATGACGCACAGTGAACCCCTGACGAATTTACTACAATTGTCACGGACAGCGGGGGAGGGGACTGCTGCGTTTTGTACTTCGGGAGATTACCGGTGACCAGCGAAGAAGACGAATTCGAGGGGCTAACCCCGGCGGAGGCTTTCCGGCGTGCCAAGATCGACCATTTCCTTCAGCACGTGAGGGAATACGTCGACATGGGGAGGTACATTGCCAGCCTTCGGACGCTTGATACCGTCTTCGGGCTCGATTCCGGGAACGACGAAGGAAAGCTCCTGAAAGGAACGATTGACGGGCTGGTCGATCACCTGCTGAAAAGGTCATCCAACGGCAAAGGTGACAGTGCCGCCGAGCCGCATCCCCGGCCGCGCCGCACGGACCTCGTCATGATCGTCGACCAGGACGAGCGGCTCCTGATATCGCTTACAGGAACGCTCCGCCGCTACGGATTCATGGCGATCGGCGCTTCGAGCTACGAGGAAGCCCTCGAGACGTTTTCCATGTTCCGCCCCGAAGTGGTGATTTCCGAGGTGAATTTCGAGACCGGTCCGAAAGGATTCGATCTTTACCTCTGGCTGAAAACGAACGCGGGGAACAACGAAGTGCCGTTCCTTTTCCTGGCAACTCGTATCGACAGGGAAACGCTGATTGCCGGAAAACGCTTTGGCGTCGACGACCTCATCATGAAGCCCGTCGACGACGATGTGGTGATTGCCTCCGTCATCAACTGCCTTACGCGCAAGCGCTCCGCCCAGCTCGCACACAAATAGGCATCGCAGCGAGCACCATCCCCCGTCATTGCGAGCTGCATCCCCGTCATTGCGAGCGTTTTCCGCGAAGCAATCCCGTCGTTGCGACCCCCCATCCCCGTCATTGCGAGCGGCGGCGCCCACGGCGCCGTGGCGCCAGAGGCGCCACGACGCAATCTCCCCATTCGGCCGTCTGCTCCAACCATTGATTTTCCCTCCCCTTCTCTGTAACTTCTTCAATAAATCCGCACCGTTTCGTGCCTCATGATCGAACTGGTCGTCAACGAGATCTTCCACTCCATTCAGGGTGAATCCACGCACACGGGGCGGCCGTGCGTCTTCGTCCGGCTCACCTACTGTAACCTCCGCTGCACCTGGTGCGACACCGTCTATGCGTTCGAAGAGGGATCCCCGATGACCGTGGAGGCGATTCTCGAGCGTGTCCGCTCGTTCGGGTGCCGCCTCGTGGAAGTTACAGGCGGCGAACCGCTGGCACAGGAAGGGGTCCACGAACTGTTCAGCCGGCTCTGCGATGAGGGCTTCGAGGTGCTCGTGGAGACAGGGGGGAGCCTCGACATCGGCTGTGTCGACCGCCGGGTGAGCCGGATTGTCGACTTCAAGTGCCCGGGAAGCGGGATGGAGAAGAAAAACCTCTGGTCGAACGTCCCTGCGCTCACCCCGCGCGATGAAGTAAAGTTCGTCATCGCAGACCGGGCCGATTTCGAATGGGCGACGGTGAAAATCCGAGAGCACTCTCTCGACAGGATCTGCACCGTGCTGATGTCCGTCGTTTTCGGCCAGCTCGAGCCCGTTGAGCTCGCCCGGTGGATGCTCGACGAAGGGACGAACGCGAGGCTTCAGCTCCAGGCGCATAAGTACATCTGGGAACCCTCAACCAGGGGCGTGTGATGGGCGCGGGTCGAGCGGTCGTGCTGGCGAGCGGAGGGATGGATAGTTGCGTGACTGTTGCGATCGCCCGTCAGACGCACGACGTGGCCATGCTCCACTGCTCCTACGGGCAGAAGACATCCGCGCGCGAGCTCCGTTCATTCCATGACATCGCCGACTACTACGGGGTCGGAGCCCGGCTGGTCATTTCCATGGAACACCTGGGGAAGATCGGCGGCTCGAGCCTGACTGACCCGTCCATTCCTGTCTCGGCTGCCGACCTCGGCGCGAAAGGGATCCCTTCATCCTACGTCCCCTTCCGCAACGCCAATCTGCTCGCTGCTGCCGTCAGCTGGGCGGAAGTGATCGGCGCGCATGCCGTGTTTGTGGGGGCGGTCGAAGAGGATTCATCCGGGTACCCGGACTGCCGCCGCGAGTTCTACGACGCGTACGAGGCGGCTGTGCGTGCGGGGACGAAGCCGGGCGCGGATATCGCGCTTGTCACGCCGGTGATACGGATGACGAAAAGCGACATCGTCACGGCGGGGATGGATCTGGGTGCGCCGTTTCACCTCACCTGGTCATGCTACCGGCGTGAGGACGTTGCCTGCGGCGAGTGCGACAGTTGCGCGCTTCGCCTGCGCGGATTCCGCCGGGCCGGCGCGGAGGACCCGATCCCGTACGCCGTCCGCCCGGTGTATTGAGGAATTGCAGAGACCGCAGAATTGCTGTGATTGCCAGAGCCATGTCATTGCGAGCGTTTTTTGCGAAGTCCGTTGTTTGGACCACGGCGCCTGCGGCGCCGCAAGCGCCGTTCTTCGGCGTGGCGAAGCAATCTCGCCCGGATTGCTTCGTCGCAAAAGGCGCTCCTCGCAATGACAGGTCTTGTCCGAGGAACATAAAGGAGCCTCTATGCAGCACCTGAAATCAAGCCTTGCAAAGCTTCTCCAGGAAACCTCGACAAACCTCCCGCCGGATGTCCGCCGTGCGCTCTCCGCCGCGATGAAGGAGGAGACTCCCGCCACACAGTCCGCGCTCGCCCTCGACACGATTGCGATCAACGTCGACATGGCGTGCGACAGCGCGGCGCCGATCTGCCAGGACACGGGAATGCCCACATTTGAGATCAGGACGCCCGTCGGCACGAACCAGATCGAGGTGAGCCGGACGATCCGGGAAGTGATCGTCGAGGCCACGAAATCGGGCATCCTCCGTCCGAACCAGGTGGATTCGATCACGGGGAAAAACAGCGGCGACAACCTGGGAGAGGGAACCCCCGTCATCCACTACGAACAGTGGGAGCAGGATGAGATCGACGTGCGGCTCATCCTGAAGGGCGGCGGCTGCGAAAACAAGAACATCCAGTACTCCGTCCCCTGCGAGCTTCCCGGACTCGGACGCGCGGACAGGAACCTCGAGGGCGTGCGCAAGTGCATCCTCCACGCAGTGCACCAGGCCCAGGGGCACGGCTGCAGCGTCGGCGCGATCGGCGTCGCAATCGGCGGCGACAGGGCGACCGGCTACGCCTTCGCGAAGCAGCAGCTCTTCAGGACGCTGGACGACATCAACCCGAACCCCGAGCTGGCGAAGCTCGAGGCGTACATCATGAAGAGCGCCAACAAGCTCGGGATCGGGACAATGGGCTTCGGCGGCGCGGTCACGCTGATCGGCTGCAAGATCGGTGCCTACCACAGGCTCCCGGCGAGTTTCTTCGTCTCCGTGGCGTACGATTGCTGGGCGTTCCGCCGGCTCGGCGTCGTGCTTGACGCGAAGACCGGCGCCATCAAGCGGTGGCTCTACAGGGACGAGACCCCGGCCGTGCGGATGGCGCGCACCGAGGGCCTGCCTCTCACGGGGCGCGAGGTGCGCCTCGCGACGCCGCTCGGGGAGGCGCAGGTGCGTTCGCTCAACGTGGGAGACGTCGTCCTGCTCAGCGGGCAGATGCACACCGGCCGGGACATGCTTCACACCCACCTGTTGAACCACGACAGCCCGGTGGATCTTCACGGCGGGGCGCTCTATCACTGCGGCCCCGTGGCGCTGAAAAAAGGAGAGAAGTGGTTCATGAACGCCGCCGGGCCGACAACGAGCAGTCGCGAAGAGCCGTACCAGGCGGACGTCATCCGCCGGTGCGGCATCAGGGCGGTGATCGGCAAGGGGGGAATGGGGGCGAAGACGCTTGCCGCCCTCAAGGAGTGCGGCGCGGTGTACCTCAATGCAATCGGCGGCGCCGCCCAGTACTACGCGAAGTGCATCACGGAAGTCGAGGGGGTCGATCTCCTCGAATTCGGCATCCCGGAGGCAATGTGGCATATCCGCGTCAGGGACTTCCCCGCCATCGTCACGATGGATGCGAACGGGAACAGCCTGCACGCGGACGTGGAGAAGGCCTCGGCGCAGGAGCTTGCCAGATTGGCCGGTCCGGTCGCTCTCTGACCCACAGTCGAACCGGAGGCACCCATGGCTGTTCAGCTCCCCCTCAACAACGTTCCCGTCATTACGTCCATCCAGGATCTCCTGCTCCGGTCGGCGCGCGTGTACGGGGACAAAATCGCGCTCGAAGACCTCAAGGACTACCCGATCCCGCGGCTCACGTATTCGGCCCTCCTGCGCATCGTGCTGAAATTCGGCACCGCGCTCCGCGCCCTGGGCGTCAGGGAACGGAGCCACGTGGCGGTCATCGGGGAGAACCGGGTGCAGTGGTCGCTCTCATACCTGACCTGCATGTGCTTCAACTACGTCATCGTGCCGGTGGACAGGGCTCTCACGTCCAACGAGATTCTGAACATCCTGCACGAGTCGGACGCCACCGCGGTGATCTACTCTGACGCGTTTGAGCCGCTCCTCAGGGAAAGCCGCGCGTCCATGAAGAAACTGAAGCTCTACATCAACATGGACATCCCTTCCCGCAAGGAAAAGACGCTCTCCATGGTCGAGCTCATCGAGCGGAGCAAGGGATGCGCGGTGGAGCAGCTCCCGCGGATCAATCCCGACGAGCTGGCGGAGATCATATTCACCTCCGGCTCGCTGGGGCGCGCGAAGGGGGTCATGCTCACGCAGCGGAACCTGGCGGAAAACCTGATGGCGATGACGAAGATGATCAAGATCACGTCCGAGGACAGGTTCCTGGGCATGCTCCCGATCCATCACACGTACGCCTGCACGTGCGGATTCCTC